>OLFT01001802.1_pt1 | contig 20638 bp, 26 predicted proteins | sample 1604921 | NCBI WGS metagenome assembly OLFT01 (sample SAMEA3888897, study PRJEB22519) | human gut metagenome | biome: human gut; feature: human-associated habitat; material: faeces | place: Denmark | collected 2013 | reverse complement strand
GGAACTGCAGGTTGGAATTTGTCAAAAACTTTTTAAACCTCGAAGAGACGGAAACGTTCAAATACTTGGATATCTTCAAAAAGGTTTTATCCGGAAAGCCTGGAAGAAATATGTTTCAGCTGGATTTTAAGGAGAAAACAAGAAAGCAGCATCTGGCCATGATTGTAAAAACAGGATTAGAAGACAATGATGTACGCCAGATCTTCCTGGAAGAGATTGCAGAGTCTATTGGCATATTAAATAAAGAGTATTCTTTGATTCTAATTGCCAGTGGAATCTACGACATTCCGGGAATTGCCATGGACGGAGCGGATCTGGATGAAAGCGAAGAGGTTTATGAGTACATGATCGGATGTATCTGCCCGGTAAGCTTATCGGTAGCAGGATTATCTTATAAACCAGAACTGGCAGATATTCAGGAACGTACAAGAGACTGGGTAGTAAGTATGCCGACACAAGGATTTTTATATCCGGCATTTACAGATCGCCATGGAGATCCGGAACATATCTGGTACTACAGCAAAGTTCCGGATAAACCGGACGCAGGCCTGATCACGCAGACACTCCGATGCGGGATGCCATCCACACCAAAAGAGCAAAAAGAAGCTTTTAGGGAAGGGTTAAATGCAGCAGACGGAAAAGTAAGTCTGGAACAGGCGAAAGATATTTATCATTACCTTGGAAGAATCCGTGAAATAAAAGCAGAATCCAACAACCGGATATTAAAAGGCGCGGAGCTGGAAAACGTATTAAAAAGCATCGGGATAGATCCGGAACTGGCAGCAGAAAAAACAAAAGACTGTGACGCGGCCGAAATTGACGCAGATAATACAGTAAGCACGAAGACGTTTGAGATTGGTCTTCCGGATGCACATGTAACAGTAAGCGCAGACAGAACGGACCTTGTTACCTTAGAAGCGATTAACGGAGAAAGGTACATTATGGTAAAAGCGGACGGAGACATAAATGCAAATGGAATCATTTTAGAGAACCGGGAGGGTGAGAAAGATGAAGAGGAAGACGACTAAACCCGGCAATATGTGGGCGTTCATATACCCGGTAAGCAAGAAAATGCGCAAGGTAAGACGGAAAGGAACAAAAAAATGAAAGTTGGAGAAAAAGTACAGTTAAGGCGCAGGATCTCCCAGAAGGGAGGTAAAACCAGACTCGCCACGGAAAAAGTCACGATTCTTGGAATCTATCCGCACCATGTGCAGGTCAGGAATCAGAAAGGGATTGTGAGGAGCTATATAAACTGGGAGTGGCAGCAGTTGACAAGTAAAGAAGGAATGGAAGGTGTGGAATCATGGCGCAGGAAGGGGTAACAATGGATAGATTGACAGAATGGATTGGCGAAGGAGAAGACCGACACGCTATACCAAGAATGGATTTGAGAAAAAACGGACACCAGGCGTGCTGTAATAAGCTGGCAGAATATGAGGATTTAGAAGAGACTGGAATGATCTCGAAATGGATTCCGGTGAAATGGCATGTGATATTGGATGCCGAACGGGAAGAGGAAGGAATCTCGGATGATATAGTCTATTATCTGGACTGCCCGATGCCGGAAGATGGTGAAGAAATAATAGTAACAGACGGAAAAAGGGTATGGACCGATGAGAACTGCATAGATATTGTAGGGCATTGCTTGGAAAGTGGAAACGATTGGAAAGATATAAAAGCATGGATACCACTTCCAAAACCATACAAAAAAGGCGGCAACAATGACTGAAAAAGAAGTATGCCTTCGAAAATGAAACCAATCATACATGGTGAATCAAAATGCAATTAGATACCGTAACGATATGGGATGGCAAAGGAGAAGAAAAATGGGAAAATTGTCAAGAAGAGATATGGAAGAGCTAAGAGAAGCCTGCAGCTACGATTGCGGATATACCGATACAGAAGAGGTTGTAAAAGATATCACAGCGCAGGTTCTTGAAGAATTGGATTCGGATACAACATATGGAGATGAGGTTGGACTGGTAGACAGTGACAGAGGCGAAGAATTTACAACGCTGGATGAGTTTGTGAGGATCTTCTGGGATAAGGCAGCAGAAAAGATCCTGAATGTTGTAGAGTCACAGGGGAGGTAAGCACATGGAAAATAGAGAATTAAAAGAGTATCTTGCAGAATTTGCCGATAATGCACTGGTGAGTATCGTGATAGCAAATCCAAAAAAAGGAAGGTATACATTCCGGAAGAGTGCTTCTTACTTGAAGATGAAGAAATAGGACAACCGGTGCTTTGCATCCAAATCGCAGAAGAAAGAGATATGGATGAGGACGAAAGAAAAACAGCCGAAGAAGATGAGAGGGAGGCAAAAAATGAGGTTAATTGATGCGGACGCACTAATAAAAATATTTGACTTAGGCAGTAAAAATGGTTATGTTTTTTGTGAATTTTAAAGATATCGTGGAAATTATAAAAAAACAGCCAGAAGCGCACAAAGCAGACATTGTAGCAACTGAGTTGGAACAGTTAAAGCTTGATGGAGTTTGTAACAATGAGGGCTGCGAATATTGCAAATATTTCAATGAATGCTGGAATGGAGATATGAGTGAAGAGCACGCTATAGATATGGCGATTGAAATTGTGAAAAGAGGTGGACTGGATGAAAGTTAAGATCGAAGATTTCTTACTGGCAATGGGAGAATATTGCAAAGAACATGATGTTGGCGAGTGCTGTCCGGAAAATTGCAAGTTGAGTGTAGATCATGACGATCCGGGCAATGGCACAAAGTATAACGGATGCATTATGTTTGGATGCGATCATCCAAAATACGCCAAGATGATAAAAAAAGAAATTCTGAAGCACATGAAAGAAAGGCGGAAGCACAGATGAAAAGAGAAATATTATTTAAGGCAAAGCATATCCATGCGCTACCGGAAAATGAATGGATGGAGGGCAAATGGGTAGAGGGATTTCTTTCTGGTGAAGATTACATAAACGATGGGACTTATGAATACATGATTGATCCAGATACAATCTGTCAATACACCGGACTTACAGACAAGAAGGGAAGGAAGATATGGGAGAACGACATTATTAAATACCATTATGGCGATTATTATGCTCCTGTAAAATTTGGCGAATATCAGAGTTGCTTTGACAGTACAACGACTTGCCATGTCGGATTTTATGTAGACTGGGACGAGAAAAAAGATTTTAGAAAAGATCTGGGGTACTGGATAAAAATGGTTGATGCTGAAGTAGTAGGAAATATCCATGACAAGCCAGAACAACAGAAAGATCAAAGAAGCACTATTATTTACAAAGATTTCATGAAGAAAGGTAGAGAATAATGAGTAATGGATGGATTCCGGTAGCAGAAAGACTTCCGGGACACAGAGAATTTATAGAGTCATACGATCCGAGTAATTTCGGTGCAGAGTTCCTTGTTACAATCGCCGGTGCAGATAGAGCGACCACATTGTATTATTCTCTTACCGGCAGATGGTATGATGAGCAAGGGAATCCGTATAAGGTCATAGCATGGCAGAAGATTCCGGAAACATATAAGGGGTGATGAAACATTGTATAAAAACCAGGAAGGATATCGTGATCCGACAGCAGGCAAAGCTATTAAGGATGCAAGCCGCATCCCACATCATGTAAAGGAAGCACATAAAGCATTAAAGGATATAGCAAGTCTGCTTGGATTCGAGGTCTTAGTATTAAGAGATAGGAAGACAGGGAGGGTATACCGATGGAAACAGTGAAAGAAGAGAATGAGAAGAAAAAGGAATACCTGAAACAGTACGGCAAAGCATTACGCCAGGAGAAGCGGATCGAGGAAGAGTTGGAACGCCTGAAGCTGGATAGGATGCTTCCAGGAGCACTGGCAGCAGATGGGCTGCCAAAAAGCAGCAACCTTTCCGATCTGTCGGATTATGCAGCAGAAGTGGACGAACAGGAACGGAAACTGGTGGAGCAGAGAAAGAAAAGAGTTAGGATCCGGACTGAGATCAGGGAAAGAATTGAGCAGATGGAAGACGAGACAGAGAAAGATATCCTGACTTATCATTACATAGATCTTATGAGATGGAAAGAAATCTGTGCAAGAACCGGGTATTGCTGGCAGTATGTGCATAAAAAGCATTCAGATGCATTGAAAAATTTTAAATATGCGATAGAATGCGACACTCAACCTGTGATATAGTATATGCAGGTAAAGAATTGAAACAGGGCAGCAGTCGAAAGATTGTTGCCTTTTTCTTTGCCATGAATTCCGGAAAGAGGTTTTGGCGGTTTACTCTGGAAAGAATTTATTCATACGTCAGTACATTTGTTTGTTGCAATTACTTTTTTAGAACTCCTTATTACAGATACAGAAACCGCCAAAATAAAAATATGACAGACAAAGAAGCAAAAGCATTTTACAACTCATCTGCATGGAAACATAAGAGAATGCAGATATTAGATCGAGATCATTACGAGTGTCAGGATTGCCGCAAGAGAATAAAAGACGCAGCTGTATCTGGCACACAGCTGATCGGAAGAGACAGAAAGATATGGAGAGCTGAAGAGGTACATCATATCCAGGGTCTGAAGGAACATCCGGAACTTGGTCTTGATGATGATAACTTGGTAAGTCTATGTACGCAGTGTCACAACCTGCGACATGGAAGAGCTCCGAAGAGGTTCGCGAGAAGGAAGAAGCTCGCGAGCGAAGAGAGATGGTAGTACCCCCCCGGTCAATTCTCTGCGATTTTTTCTGAATGAAGAACGGGGATGTAGCCATGACTCTGGAGAAAAATTGAAATCTCGCGCGAAAAGGGTAGGGGTGGTATTTTGGGAAATTTACTATAAGAAAGAATTTTTAGAGACAGGCGTAAAAAGCCTGTAATTTTTGGCATAAAAACAGCAAAAAAGGCATGATTTGAGTGAAAAGAGGTGAGCAAATTGACACAAAAAGCTATGAAAGAGTCATTGATAAGGCAGTTGGAGTTACGTGGGATGAAAGCGGAATTCTATATGGACATGATTGATGATTATGTGTATTATTGGTCGCTGAAAAAGAAATTAATCACAGATATCAGGGCGAAAGGGCTAAGGTATGAAACGATAAATGGAAATGGTGTAACTGTAGAAAAGGCGAATGAATCAGTGGTCAATTTGCAAAAGACAACGGCTACGATGCTGAAGATCCTGGCAGATCTGAAGTTAAAAGAGCCGGTACCAGAGCCGGAGAATCCTACAGATGGTTATCTGTAAAGAGATTGATTATTATCTCAAATATGCCGAAGAACATCCGAAGTGGATAAACAAGAAAAGAAAATTGCTCATAGAAAACATCGTGAAGCCGATATTAAAGCGGGACGATGTTTTTTTTGACGAGAAAACATATAGGGATTGCTTACAGTATTGTAAATCCAATTACTATGAGTTATTTCCATTCCAAAAGTTCATTTATGCCTTTGCATTTATGTATGTGGATGACATTCCAGTATTTTCAAAGTTCTTCATCAAGGAAGGACGTGGAAATGGCAAAGATGGATTCATCGTGCCGCTGGTAAATTTCTTTCAGACTCCGTTATATGGAGTGAAAAATTACCACGTTGAAATTGTGGCAAACTCAGAGAGCCAGGCGAAGGATACATTCAAAGTGGCTTATGATATGCTGCATGATAACCAGAAGTTCAAAGGAAAATTTTCCGTAACAAAAGAGCTGATAACAAACCTTGTGACTGGATCAGAAATGAAATACAACGCATCCAATGCAAAGACAAAGGATGGTAAAAGAACTGGATGCCTGGTGCTAAACGAGATTCACGCATATGAGAATTACGATCAGATAAATGTATTTGAATCCTCTTTTGGTAAAGTTAAGCATTCACGAGAATTTATCATCACGACTGACGGATATGTGAGAGACGGCCCGCTGGATGAGATATCAGCAATGTGCGCTGAGATCCTGGAGACAGGAGAAAATCTGCTGGGATACTTCCCGTTCATATGCGAGATCGATGATATGAAGGAAGTGGATGATCCGGAGGCATGGCATAAGGCTAATCCATCTATGGAGTATATGCCGATTCTTGCGAATCAGATCATGCATGATTATTTGGAAATGAAGAAAATTCCTTCCAAGCGTGCGGAATTCATTACGAAACGAATGAACAAACCGGCGCGAAAAGAGGAAGAAACGGTTACAACCTGGCAGAATGTCCTACGAGCTTGCTATACAGGTAGGACAATGGAAGAACTGGAACGAAAGATTCCGCGGATAACATCGGACACGCGAGGACAGGCAGCAGTGATCGGCATTGACTATGCGGATGTGCGAGACTTCGCATCAGCGGGCGTTCTGACCAAGACAGATGATGGAGAGTGGATATGGAGACAACACACATGGATCTGCGCAGACTCTCCGTTCATTGATTCAATCAAATTCCCGTTGCGCAATGCCGGACAAGAAGAGTTTGAGGATTTTGAAGTTGTCCAAGGTCCGGTGATTGATGTAAATATAATAGCCGACTGGTGCATGAAACAGTTCCAAGACTATGATGTGAAGAAAATAGCAATGGATACTTATCGCTACACGTTATTCAAGACAGCATTTGAAGAAAGAGGTCTCACGATTGAGGACAAGAAGAATCCTCATGGTATTGTTCGGCTGGTTAGAAAGATAACATCAGCAACAGGAATTATTGCTCCGTTTATTCAGTCCATGTTCTCACAGGGGATGGTCAACTTCGGACCATCAGCAATCATGCGGTGGTACACGAATAACACAAGCGTGAGCGAGGACAAGTTCGGCAACAAGAATTTCGGCAAAATTGAACCGAAGTTAAGAAAAAATGATGGATTTATGGCTTTTGATGTAGCTATGTTCTGCAAGGACGAGCTGGAAGTCCAGATTATATACGTTTAGGAGAAAAGATATGTTTAATTTTTTTATTCAGAATCGGAATAAGGAAATGCAGTCTTTGGCGGAAATCATTGCAGTGGATATGGCGAAACTGAACCTATCAAGGCTTGCCATTGAAAAAGCCATGCTGATGATCGCAAAGGCGATTGCAAAATCTGACATTCTGATTCAGACGGAAAGTAAAGATAAAAGAAGACAGGAATATCGGTTAAACATACAGCCGAATGACCATGAATGTGGAACAGCGTTCTGGACGGAAGTGGTTAAGCAGCTGTTGACGGAACAGGAAGTTTTGATCATTCCGCTTGGTGGAAAATACTATCGAGCATCCGCCTGGGAGTCCACTACAAATGTGCTGACGGAAAGAACATACTCGCATATCACGCTTACTTGTGGTGGATACGATTATGCTCTTTTAAAATCATTCAGGACATCGGAAGTCATACAACTAAAGTATGACAATGCAAAAATCAAGCTGTATCTGCAGAATGTAGTCAGTCAATACGATAAGACACTAGATTCCGTCAATGCAATGATGCGTTTGTCAGCACAGCCACGTTACAAGCTGAAGCTCGGCACCAGCGCACTGTCATTCCGGGAAAAGCGAGCAGACGGAACGGACAAAGTAATGACAAAAGACCAGTACGTTTCAAAAATTAAAAATCTACTGGAAGCTGATGAACTTAGTGTTCTGACGGAATCAGATAATGTATCGGTGGATCAGATGCAGATCAACACTTCCGTAAAAGCCGAAGAGCTGTCGAAGATGGCACAGCAAATCAACAATGAGGTAGCGAATGCATTTGATATTCCAGAAGCGGTATTTAATGGCAATATTACAGAAAAGTCAGATGCAACGAACGAATTTATCACATATGCTGTCGGACCGGTAGCAGAAGTGATCAATGATACGCTGACAGCTTATATTGTTGGCGAAGATGATTATTGCACAAAGAATGAAAAAGTTATGGTGTGGCTGGCACGATTCAAGCATGTGGATGTGGTGGACAGTGCGACCAATCTGGATAAGCTTCGAGGAATCGGGTTTAGTTACGATGAGCTTCGCGAAATGGTTGGTTATCCACTTTTGAATACAGAATTCAGCCAGGCAAGAGCTCTGACAAAGAACTATGGAGAGGAGGGAAAAGGTAATGCAGCATAGAAAACGCGATCAGTAGGAGGTGATCCAATTATCTCGGAGCTGTCCGTTAAACAGTAAATCCGAAAGAAAGGAAAGAGAACATGGACGCAAAAAAGTATTATTCCTTGGAATCTAAGAATGATGTGGCGGACCTCTACATCTTCGGTGACATCACATCATGGCCGTGGTTAGAAAGTGACGTGTCAGCAAGCGGAATTGTGAACGAACTACAGTCCTTGGATGCAAAAGAAATCAATGTGCATATCAACAGCTATGGCGGTGAGGTCGCAGAGGGATTGGCGATTTACAATACGCTCAAGAATAGTGACATGAAAGTCACTACAATCTGTGATGGATTCGCTTGTTCCGCAGCATCAGTCATTTTTATGGCAGGCGATGAAAGAATCATCAATGAAGCATCACTGCTCATGATCCACAATGCATGGACATATGCGAATGGAAACGCTACAGAGCTTAGAAAGGCAGCGGAAGACCTTGATAAGATTACACAGGCTTCCGTCAATGCTTATGTAAGCAGAGCAACGATTTCAGAAGATGAGATCAAAAATCTCATGGATAATGAAACGTGGATCACAGCTCAGGAAGCTGTAGAATATGGATTTGCTACAAAACCGAAAAGTCCGATGATGGCGGAATTAAACAATCAGCATTTGCGAATATTCGCAGTGCCATTCTTGAAAAAACGGCAAATGTAAAGCCAGTAGAAATTGCAATGCAGCTGGATGATGAGGCAATCGCAGAGGTCATTGCGGAAAGAGTAGTGAATCTTATACAGAAGAAAGAAGTTCCGGCAGAGCCAAAGGAACCAGCAAACAGCACTGGATGGAGTGCATTTTTTGAGTAGAAAGGAAAAGATAAAATGAAGATTGAAAATTTATCACAGGAATTAAAAGAAAAAGTTAAGCAACTGTTAGAGAGCGCTCCGGCGGATCAGAAAGCAGATGCAATTATGCAGTCGATCGAAATGATCGAGGAAGCAGCACATGCAGATCTGATCAATCAGGTGGTGGCAGAGGCAGAAAGAGCGAGCCATGACGCTGAATTTAAGAAACAGCTTGGACTCCGCAATCTCTCACAGGAAGAAAAGAAATTTTATGAGGGATTCAAGGATATTAAGCAGTCTGTAACAGCAAATCAGATTGATATCATCCCGACAGAAATTATCGATCGCACACTCGATGATGCAAGAAAAGCATCTCCAATTTTAAAACTGGTAAACATGGCACCGGCAAATGTAAAGAAATGGATTGTAGCATCACATTCAGGTGCAGCAGTATGGGGAGATCTTACAGATGAAATCAAGGGCGAATTATCAGGAACTATTTCAGCACTGAATATTGAACTTCATATGCTCTCTGCATATCTGGTGATCCCGAAGGCAATCCGTGAACTTTCTATGGAATTCGTAGACCGGTATTTTATGGCAATTCTTTCGGAAGCAATGCAGGACGGTCTTGTAAAAGGCTATCTGGATGGAGATGGAAAGACTGGGCCGATCGGTATTTTCCGTCAGATCGGAACCACAAATGACGATGGAACAAATAAAGCGAAGACCGTTTTAAATAACATCACCAAATTCAGTCCGAAGGGACTTGCAAATGTAAGAAAAACTCTTACAAATAACGGAAAACGTGTTGTTACCAAACTGTATCTGATTTGCAACCCGGCGGATGAAGCGGAATATGTAGATCCGTGCATGTTTGGAGAAGCACTTACTGGTGGATATGTCAATAAAACATTCATTGATATTGAAAAGATCCCGGATGCTAACTGCCCGCAGGGTAAAGCAGCATTTACCATTGATGGATATTACACAATGGGTGCGACGGGTGTGAGAGTAACAGAATATGATCAGACAAAAGCGATGGAAAATGCGGATCTGATCATTGCGAACTGCTTTGCGAATGGACGAGCTGTTGATGATAATGTTGCAGTTATCTTCGACGTCACAAAACTTGAAGAGTATGTGATTAACGTACATCAGACATCTACTGCATCCGTTTAGTAAGAGTGAGGGCAGAGTATGAACGAAAATGAACTATCTATTCTTACTGATGAGATGAGAGAAGAGTTCCAGATTCCTCCATACTACGATGACAGACAGCTGAGAAATCTTGCAAAAGAAGGTGAACATGCAGTCGGGAGATTGAATCCTGGCTGTAGCATCACCAAAGATTTGACGTATCGAATGCTAATGAAGAATTATATGTATTATTCTTATCATCATCGAGTAAGTGAGTTTTTTGAGAATTATGCAAGTGTGATCCTGACTTGGCAGATGGAGACGGAGGTGGACGTAAATGGCACTGCCTGAATACACTGACGGAGTATTTGAACTGTATCGCATCGAAAATGATGAGTCGGAAGATTATCCGGAAGAAAAGCTCCGTGATACCGGAATGCGCTTTTGGTATCGTGAGCTTGCGGTATATGACACCACCAGAGCAAAGCTATCCGCTGACAGCATCGAAGTGACGCTAAAACTCGCTATTCCACAGTATAAGCAGATTAACAGTAAATGTGTCTGTATTATTGATGGAGAACAACACGAGATCTACAATGTGGCGCACGTTACTACAAAAGATGGATTTAGAGAGTCGGAACTGACTTTAAAAACACCAGCGCATGATCGTGAGGTGATCGCATGACACAAAAAGAATTGAGTAAGCTCTTACATGACACCGGCTGTCCAGCTAATGAGGGAGTCAGTAGTCTCAAAAATGAAAAGGTATTTCCGAGAATTGATTACTGGGAGATTATGTGGGAAGACACAATGGCATCCGGTGACGATTATGAGAATGAGATTACATGGCAGATTAGTTTTTATGCTAGAAAGCCACGCAATCCGAAACTGATTGCATTGAAAAACCGTCTGAATGAGCTTGGCTACCATCCGACCATTGCTCACGAATACGTGACAGAAGACCGTGTATGGCATTCTTACTTCTCAATTACAACTGATGGAGTGATTGGATGAGCAGCGGGATAACCTTTGACAGTGGAGGGTTTGAAGACTTCGAGGAACTGTTGAAACAGTATTCCGAGAACGTAAGCCCGGACAAAGCACTTGACGCAGTGGAAGAGGGGGCAAAGGAGTTTGTGAATGACCTTCTGAGACTCCCAAAACCACGAAGTCAGATCACCAAAGCGGGGTACACGCATATCGTGAGTACATTCGCACTGGAAAGAACTGACAGCGGAATTAAGGTTGGATGGGGCAAGTATTACGGTCCAATGCTTGAACATGGAACCAGGAAGATGGCAGCAAGGGCACACTTGAAGCCACTCTTTGAAAGAAACAAGGAAAAATACTACAAGAAGATGACAGAGAGCATCTTCGGTTAGGAGGTTAACTAATGCCTATTAATACAAAAAAACCGGCTATGAAACAGACAGTCGGTGCACAGTATATGTGTTTTGCTGATGCAACAGAGGGCAAAGAGTACGATGGCACTTACGAGGCTGATGTTGAGAAGACAGAAGTCGTTAAGAGCGTAAAGGTAACTGAGAACTCTGAGACAAGTGATGTGTATGCATCCGGAAAAATCTATGATTCAGATTCACCGATGTCCAGTATCGACATTGAGGTATCTGTGATTGCATTCCCGGACGATACAATATCCAAAATGCGCGGAGAGACAAAAGGAACAGGCGGACTTATCCTCGCTGGCGGAAAGAGCGAAAGACCAATCTTTGCTTATGGAAAGGTTGTAAAACTGAAAAACGGAAAATCTCGTTATGAGTGGTTTCCAAAATGCAAGCTTGTTGAGAACTCCGATGATATTGCAACATCTGAGGAAAAAGCAAGTGAGCAGACAGACACGATTAAGATCAGGGCATATCCGTTTGATGCAGAAGGAAACATCGTGAGCAAGGTCACAGAGTCCACGGCACCGGCAGGACTTACAGAAGAGAAGTTCTTCGCAAAACCGATTCTGACGGATGCAGACCTTACAACAGCAGTAGGAGCGTGAAAGGAATAAGTGGCACATGAATGCAGGTAAAATTATAAAGCTTACAGACGGGACAACCATTGAAGCGAAAATGAATTTTGGAACAATCTTTTATCTTGATCAGATAGGTGGTTCAAAGCTTGGACGGAGAATAGACAAACTTGAAAAGAGCGGAAAAGCAACAGACAGCGACAAGATGAATTTTGCAGCGAAGCTTATCTATGCAATGGTAAGAAGCAATGGGAGAAAAGTGACATTTGATGAAGCACTTCAGCTTGTGCCACCGGATCCGACAGAACTTCTTGAAGTTGTAGAGGCTTATCAGAAAGAAGTTGACAAAATTAAAAAAAAAGAGGAATCGAAAGCGCAGATGAAAGCATTCAGCTCGAGATAAATTGGGCTGAATATATGGTTGATGCGAGAGAGATGGGAATGACAGAGGACGAGTTCTTCCACTCATGTCCAGTCTTTTTTTGCGAACAATATGAGATATTCCGTGAGAAGAAAGCGAGGGAGGTGAGGACATTATATGGCAGATGAACTGAAGAGAGTTGGATTAGTGTTTAAGGCAGATGGTGCAGCAGACTTTCAAAAGACGATGCAGCAGGTAAATACAGCCGTTCAGGAAAATAGTAATTCATTTAAACTTGCAAAAGCGGCATGGGATGATAGCACTACTGCAGTTGAAAAGTTAAAAGACCGTCAGGAATATTTGGCAAAACAGACGGACGTTTATTCTGATAAGGTGGAAATTCTGAAGCGTGAGCTTGAAGAAATGGAATCTGCAGAAAACAGAAATGAGGATGCAATCCGAAAGAAGCAGAACCAGCTTACAAGTGCACAGATTAGTTTAACAAAATATCAGAAAGGCCTTGCTGAAGTAACAGAAGAATTTGAGAGCGGAGCAGCAGAAAGTAAGGAACAAATTAGGAAATTATCTGATGAAATTGCAGAGTCTACAGATAAAATTAAGGCAAATGAGATTGAAATCGAAGCTCTTAAAGCGAAATATGACGATCATACAAAGTCGATTGTAAAATATAAAGATGAACAGAAGTATCTTTTAAATCAAACAGAGAATTACGAAAGAATACTTGAATCATTAAAAAAACAATTGGATATTCTTGAATCTGCTGAAAATAAAGATGAAAAAGCAATTCAGGACAAAAAGAATGAGATAAATGAAACTACTACAAAACTTAATGGTTACAAAAGTAAACTGGAAGATGTTGAGAAAAAGCTGAAAAGCGGAGCAGCTGCAACGGAAGGCTATGCTGAAAAAGTACAGGATTTTGGAAATAAAGCAAAAGAGACAGGGGATAAGTTTAGCGGAATATCAACGGCGGCAGCAGGCATAGTAGCGGCAACAGCAGCTACAGTACCTGCAACGGCAGAATATCGTAAAATTATGGGATCCCTTGAGGTATCGAGCCAAAATGCAGGGTACACAGCAGAACAAACAGCGGAAAGTTACAGGACCTTATATGGTGTGCTTGCAGATGATCAGACAGCTGCAACAACTACGGCCAATCTTCAGGCGCTGGGCTTATCACAAGAAGAATTAAATACGGTAATTGAGGGGACGATTGGTGCATGGGCAACTTACGGGGATAGTATTCCTATTGATGGACTTGCAGAATCAATCAATGAGACTGTGAAAACAAGTACTGTTACGGGGACTTTTGCGGATATGCTCAATTGGGCGGGAACTTCAGAGGATGCATTTAATGAAAAGCTTGCAGCTTGCGGAAGCGAAAGTGAGAGAGTAAACCTGGTCATGCAGGAAATGGCGAATCAGGGTCTCGTAGATGCAGGAAAAAAATGGCAGGAAAACAATAAGAATTTGGTAGATGGAAATAAGGCAACAGCAGATTTCCAACAGGCAACAGCTGAGCTTGCGGATACAGTTGCACCGCTGATTACCAAAATTACGGAATTGATTGCCGGATTGATTGAAGAGTTTAATCAGCTCTCCCCGGAAGGACAGAGATTGATTGCCGGATGTGTATTGGTAGTGGCAGCAATAGCTCCAATTCTTTCGGGAATCGGGAATATTGCGATGGGAATACAAACATTGATTCCGTTGATTTCAAAACTATGGACCGTGCTTGGACCAATGGGAATTGTCGTGATAATTGGTTTGATTATCCTTTTATATAATAAATGTGAATGGTTTAGAAATGGAGTTAATGCACTATTTGGCGGCATTGCAGATTTTATTAAAGGTGTAATTAATAAAATCAAGGGATTTTTCAACTTTGAATGGAAGCTTCCGAAAATCAAGCTCCCACACTTCAAGGCAAGCGGATCATGGTCGCTTGCTCCACCAAAAGTTCCAAAGTTTTCGGTTGACTGGTACGCAAACGGCGGTATCTTGAACAGCCCAACTATTTTCGGAATGAACGGAGACAGAATGATGGGCGGTGGCGAAGCTGGAGCGGAAGCAGTTCTTCCAATCGACTTACTAAAGACTTATATCCGTGATGAGATGCAGTCCAATAATACTGTACTTGCTCAGTTGATTGCTGAAGCTTTGTCGGAATTGACATTTGTCATTGAGAATAACATTTCACTCGGAGACAAAAAGCTTGCTGATGTACTAGTAGATGCCATCATCAAAAAGCTGTCCTCTAGCGTTAAATGGAAGAAAGGAGCTGTCGGAGTATGATGGACGTAGAATACAATGGAATTCTTGCATCAAGCTTAGGAATCTATGCGAAAAATATTCCTGACATTCCGGCAGCTGTCCGAAAAGAAAAGACAGTGGATATTCCTGGCATGGACGGAACGCTGATTCTGTTGGAGGGAGGTTATGAATCCACAGAAATCAAAGTGGATTTTAACTTTATTGGAGATTCTGACCGATGGGATGAACGTTTCGGACTTGCAAAAAAATGGCTGTCAAAAAGAGGTGGATTGCTCCGGTTTGGCTGTGATCCGGAGCATTACTACAAGATTTTGAAAGTTGAAGTGGACGATGGGAAGCGTACTACGGAAAGAGTTGGTAATTTTACAGCTACTTTCCTAACCAAAGATGGACTTAGGTATCTCGAAAGCGGACTCGGAGAAATGCCTGCGAGTGATGTGGTAGACAATCCTTATGAGATTGCCTATCCAATCTATAAGATTACTGGCGAGGGCGAATGCACTCTTGTCGTCAATGATGGAAAAATGGTGGCAAATATAGGGCAAAACCTAACCATTGACACAGGACGGAAGCTTGCATACAGAGAAGACGGAACACTTAGTAATACGTCTGTGACTGGTGATTACGATAACCTCATTTTGATTGAGGGGAGAAATAAAATCGAAATTACGGACGGATTTGAACTGAAAGTAATTCCGAATTGGAGGCGTTTATAGTGATTCAGATTTATAGTGCCGAAAATAAAGATTATGATCACAATGGAGATATGACACTTCTTCCGGAAGAATGTTCTGTTCATGTGGTACTGAATGGCGAATGGACAGCCACATTAGAGCATCCGATTGATGATGAGGGCAGATGGAAATATATCAATGACAATGCAGTTGTTAAGATGCCATCATTCAATGGCGAACAGTTGTTCCGTATTAAAAATAAAGAAAAAAGAGATTCAGGAGTGAGTGCAGAGCTTACTCCTATCTTTTTGGATGCAAAAGAGGATTGCTTTTTATTGGACGTAAGACCAACCGAGAAGAATGGACAAGATGCATTGGACATCATGACCGCTCCGAACAAGATGTATTCAGCAAAGTCGGATATCAAAAAGTTATCTACAGCGTATTATCAGACAAAAAATCTGATTGAAGCCATCAATGGAAATGATGAGAACTCATTTATCAATAGATGGGGTGGCGAAATCCTCTACAATAACTATCAGATCACGATAGATGATCATGTCGGTGGTGATTATGGAGTGCAAGTCCTCTACGGCAAGAATATCGTCAAGGACGGATTTTCCGAAACGATCGACATGACGGAAGTTGCTACGAGAATCATTCCGAAGTCATACAACGGATATATGATTGCCGGAGACGCACCTTGGATAGATTCGCCACTGATTGAAAAATATCCAACAGTGCATTACAAAGTCATGTCTTTTGAGGATGTGAAAATGCGTGCAGATGCCTCAGAGGACGATGAGACAAACGGAACAATCATTTGCGATACGCAGGAACAGCTCGAAGGAGCGCTCAAAAAGAAATGTGAAGAACAGTATGCTGCAGGTGTCGACAAGCCAAAGATTACGATCAAAGCAGACATGGAGCTTCTGCAGAACACGGAACTGTACGAGGACGTGAAAGAGTTGGAAGTTGTATCACTTGGAGATACCGTCCACTGTAAACACTCTAAGCTCGGAATCGTATCTGATGCAAGAGTTATTGAACTGGAATGGGATGCTGTAAGGAACAAGCTTACTTCGGCCACCCTGGGAGAATTCCAGTACAATTTTTTAAATAACGTATCGTCCATCATGAATAGAGTTGAACAGGCTATCCGCTCAGATGGTAGCCTTATTGGACAGCAAGTACAAGGTACGATCAATGGAGTTAAGGCACAGCTTAGAGCGCAATCATCCATTGCAAAAAAACAGACGGTCCGCGCAGTACTATTTGAAGATTTGGATCCTGACTCTCCGACATTCGGAGCAATGTGTTTAGGCACGCTCGGATTTGAGATTGCATCAGAACGTACGGCTGATGGGAGAGATTGGAAGTGGAGCACATTCGGAACAGGACAAGGATTCTTTGCAGATTTTATTGTGGCCGGAACAATGCTTGCTGATCGTATCAAAGGCGGAACGTTGGAATTAGGCGGTGCCGGAAATGGTAATGGAGTTGCGAAAGTACTTAACGCTGACGGAAATGAGATTGTGCGATTAGACAAGGATGGTGTGTACGCAAAAGGCAAATATGTCTGTGCTAACACGGATGGGAGTCAGACGGCTACCCTTTCAAATGGAAAATTAACATTCAAGACCGAGTCTTACGAGGTTGTCATCCGTGCTGGTGCGATCGGTGGATTGACAGGACTTATGATCTATCCAGAGCAAGGTGCTGTTAGAACAAAATTCCTCTCTATTGGAGATAAATTATCTGCAAGGTTTGACAATATATCGCTTCTGGCTTCGGGAAAAACAACCATCGGTGGAGCATCTCTTGAGGTGCAACGTGACGGAAAAGGATATTCCGGCAAGACCGGAAAAGCTGTCTTTTCTGACGGAACTTACCTCGAATACGTCAATGGATTTTTGGTTGGTGGAAATACGAAAGAAGGTGGCTTTTAATGGCTTGGACCATCGGAAATTACGCTCTATCACAAGAGCAGATGAATGCAAATGCGTTGGAAGTGTATAAATATCTCTCAGCAAGAGGATGGTCGCTAAATGCAATTGCTGGATTGCTTGGCAATATGCAGAGTGAGTCCTATGTCAATCCTGGAGTGTGGCAGAGTTTACAAGCGAACAACTATTCGGGTGGGTTTGGTCTTGTGCAGTGGACTCCTGCCACGAATTATACGGACTGGGCGCGCCAGAACGGATATGATATTGCAGATCCGAACGGTCAGCTGTATTGGATTGACGCCTTGTCGGAGACGACAGGACAGTGGATTCCAACAAGCGCTTACAATATGTCGTGGAGCGCATTTAAAAAGTCAGGATCCTCGCCGGAAGACCTCGCCAGTGCATTCCTCAAAAATTTTGAACGCGCCGGAGTAGAGGTTGAGTCCAACAGACGGTCACAGGCTCGGAGTTATTTTAATTTACTCGGTCAGTACGGTAAAAATGCCAAAGCTGTAGAGTCTGCAGTTCAATGGGCGATTGGAATTGCAAATGATAATAGTCACGGATACGATCAAGGGAGTCGCTGGGGTCCAGACTATGACTGCTCCTCATTACTGATCACTGCCTATCAGCAAGCCGGAATCAAGGTTAAGGATGCCGGTGCGACATATACCGGAAATATGTACTCTGCATTTTTAGCGTGTGGATTTGAGGATGTGACAGGATTTGTCAATCTGTCAAATGGTAGCGGAATAAAGCGAGGAGATATCTTACTAAACACAGCAAGCCACACTGCTATGTCGATCGGCAATGGTCAAGTAGTACAGGCGAGCCAGAATGAGCTTGGCGGTGCTACGGGAGGTCAGAGTGGTGACCAAACAGGACGAGAAATATGGTGCACGAATTATTATAATTTCCCGTGGAATTATGTCCTGAGATTGTCGCACAGTGAATCAGGCGGATCGTCAGGCGGAACATCAGCGTATATCGTCAAATGGATTCCAGGATAGAAAGGATAAAGTATGAATACGATTAAAAGAGATGTGTATGTGTTAAAAAATACTATCAAAATTCCGATTGAAATCACGCAAGGCACTGACATGATCGGAATCGAATTTACGGTCAGGGATTTTACGATTCCGGCAACGGCAGCAGTTGTGGCTTATGCAAATCACAAAAGCATGAGCAGACCTAATTCCGCTCTGTGCGAACTGGCTGATAATGTGATTGCGTTTTCCCCGAGTTCAGGTTTTTTTGCTGTCGGAATGAATGAGTTGCAGATCAGGATCATTAATGAAGACAAGACACTAGTATCTTTTGCAGAAAAAGTAAAATGCTCTGGATCCGCCGGATTTCCAGATGACGAGGAAGAAGATAAACAGACTCTTGTTGAGCAGGCAGTCACGGCGGTAAGCAAAGAATCTGGCGAAAGAAAAACCGCTGATGAGAATGAAAAAGCACAGCGTATTGCAGGCGATCAAGAAGAAAGAGATGCAAGGATTGAAGCAATGAATCTCGAAAAGAGTGAAAGAAATAAAGCGATTGAAGCAGAGAAAAACGCAAGAATCAAGGCAGATGATGAAATCAAAGCGAATCGCGCAAAAACTCTCGATGCGGTAAAAACCACTACAAAAGAGGGTACATTTGTCGATGCCTTGGCGGTTAAAGAACTGAGCGAAAAGATGGACGGTATAGACGTAAAGACGGAGAATCTTGGAAAGAAGATTGCTATATTTGTAGACTCAGTTGTAAAAGGTTCAGTTAGCTTTAACACATCGGACTACTTAAAAGATGGAGTCAAATACGCTTTTACCGTAACCGTGTCCTCGGCTGTTAACGATACATCTTGTGCGCAGGAAATAAGCTGCAAGCTTAATAATACGCTGATTGGCCAGAATGGTAATTACTGTAAATTATCATCTACATTTTGCGGACGATGCTCAAAAGGAGACACAATCCTTGTTACGTCATACAAAAATGGCGGAGAGTGGAGCATGTTTAACACGAGACTGATTTTTGTTCCGGTAGATTAGGAGGTGATGGAAAATGGCGGAAATCAATTATATCGAAATTAATGCGGAAAATCGCAGTATTACGATTCCACAAAGCGAAAAACTACTTGGAGTCGAAAATGACAGCAAGGCAATCCGAAAGTACTTCCGATGTCCGAAAATTGTCGGAGATGGAATTGACCTCACGAAATCCGATGTGCATATCAACATCCAGAATGCATCAAATAAGGTATCCGGAAAAGACAGATACAATGCCGAGAATTTAAAGGTGTCTGGCGAAAATGTAACTTTTGAGTGGAGTCCTCTGCGGAAAGCTACATCACACAAAGGCACTGTCAGATTTAGCGTGTGCGTGACTGAAGAAGGTACAGACAGAGAATGGAATACCACGATCGCGACCTTGAACGTGTTAGAAGGCGAAGAACTTTTTACAGAAAAAGAGCGCGAAGAAAGAGGCTCTGACTTTGCCGGAATCCTTACTGCGGACGCAACCGCGGATGCAGACAGCATTGAACTCGGAAAGAGCGCCTATGTGAATGGAAAGAAAATCGATGGAACACTGACAAGCAAAAACGAACTGTCTGTGAACGTCACAAAGACGGAGCTTGCATTTAAACAGTCACTTGCTCCTGGAACCGGAGCCGTTTACACTCCGGTAGTTAAACACACCGGCACGATCAAGTTAGCCAACCAGAATAATCCGGTACTACTCAAAGGCAATGTCGAAAAGACTTTCAGTTGTGACGAGGATATCTCTAATTATGGAAATGCCGGAAGTGGTGATGTGAGAGTTGGCAAGACGTTCACTTCTGAAGCTGGTGTAAAAGAGACCGGAACACTGGTAGTCAGCGAGGTCAAGTACGGAACAATAACCGGAAAAGGAATGAACAGCTTGGCAATCACAACGGGACTTAGTGATGTAACGAGATTTGTGCTGGTGAGAAAATTTCCGAGCAGTAATGCTAAACACGGAATCTTGGCACTGGTGTATAAGGACGGAAAATTAAGCGGAATAGCTGGATTTATCGGAGTAGGCTACAACTCGGTGGATAACCACAGTATTGGTACGGTCGCAATAAATAAAGGAACCATAACTTACACGCCAAAAGCCGATGAAGATATGTCCGCGCTCACAGAGGGCGATACCTACGACTGGATTGCAATAAACGAATAGGAGGAATCAACATGAAAAGAAAAAGAAGAAAATTAGCAACTATCATCTGCGCACTCACACTGGCTCTTTCCAGTGCTGTACCGGTGTCGGCTTGTACGCCACCACTTAAACCACCGTCTGTCGAAATCCCAGATATTACTTTTCAGTCAGATGATGCTCTGAAAGAAGCAATCAGCAATGCTGCAAAAAACTGG
>OLFT01001791.1_pt1 | contig 20767 bp, 18 predicted proteins | sample 1604921 | NCBI WGS metagenome assembly OLFT01 (sample SAMEA3888897, study PRJEB22519) | human gut metagenome | biome: human gut; feature: human-associated habitat; material: faeces | place: Denmark | collected 2013 | reverse complement strand
AAATTGACGCGATTACGCCAGTGCAGGTAAAAAGCATCGGCTGGTCGTGGCGTATACCGCTTTTTGCCTGGCCGCTTGCCGCCGCACTGCTTCTGTTGCTGACCTTTAATCTGTATCGCGCGTTCAGGGAGAGAGCGGCATGAGTGATTTTCACTTTTTATACCCCTGGCGTTTGCTGCTGCTGATCCCGGCCATCGCGCTGTGGTGGTTACCCTCCGCCGGGCATAGCGCCTGGTCGCGCATCATGGACAAGCCGCTGGCGAAAGCGCTGATCGTCGGGCGGCAGCGCAAGCTCACCCGCGTACTGCCATGGCTGGCGATGCTTGGCCTCATCGCGCTGGCTGGCCCAAGCTGGCAGCGTCAGCTTCCCGCCGCGCTGACGACGGAAAGTAACGTGATGGTGATTTTGCAACAGGATACCGCCATGTTTGCCAGCGATCTGCCTCCCAGCCGCCATCAGAGGATGCAGACCAAAATCCTGTCCCTCATGGAGCGCATGCCGGGTACCCGATTTGGCCTGGTGGTGTATAACTCCGGTGCCTGGCTAACCACCCCGCTCACTGTCGATACGGCGTTTTATTCGCTATTCCTGCATGCGCAAACCCCCGCGTTATTACCGTCTGGCGAGGGTACCGGACTTCAGCATGCCATCTCACTGGCCATGCATAATATGCCCACCGCCCCGCGCAGCATTATTCTGGTGGCGGATACCCTTAGTGCGGATGACGCCAGATGGCTAGGCACACAAAAGACACCGCTGCAGATCTGGGTGCCGGGAACCGCTCAGGGGGGCGCGCTGCCTGAAAAATATGCCGCCAGTGAAACCGATACGCGACTGAATGTTAAACGCTTCGAGCAGGTGCGAGACGAGGGGATCCCCGTCACGCTGGTGACCACCGATGATGACGATCTGCCCGTGATACAGAGCCATATTCAACAAAGTGTCACCGCACAGAACAATTCCCGGAGTGATTTACACTGGCGTAACGATGGCTGGATGCTGGCGATACCTATGCTCGTCATGCTGTTTATCTGGCGACGCCAGCTCTTTTGCTGGATTTTAATCGCGCCGCTGCTGCTCTGGCAGCCATCCGGCCATGCCGCCTGGCTGGATGCCTGGATAAGCCCCGATGTGCAGGGTCAGCGTGCTTTTGCCGAGGGGGATTATGCCCGCGCGGCCCAGCATTATAGCGACCCGCTCCGGCAAGGTATTGCATGGTATCGGGCGGGCAATTACCCCGCCGCTACCGCCGCGTTCCGCCAGGCGCAACAAACCCCGGAAACCCTGCTCTGGACAGGCAATAGTTATGCCCAGCAAAAACAGTGGCAGCAGGCGCTAAACAGCTATGACCGGGCGTTAAGTCTGCGCCCGGACTGGAAGCTGGCCCAGGGGAACCGCGCCAAAATCGCCGCGATCATCATGCAACTGCGGCAAAAAGAACGCGAGAAAAAGTCGGCGCAAGGTGAAGAAGCCGATTACAAACCTGATGAAATTAAGCATGATTTGAAACCCGACGATGGCGTTGAACAAAAGGACATTCAGCCCATTGCTGGAGGGAATCCGCAGGTGAATCAGTGGTACGAAAATCTGACCGTTTCGCCTTCGGGGCTGCTGGAAAGTCTCTACCGGACTCAGTCAGGAGAAGGCCAATGAAACTTATCTGGTTAATTCTGGTGGCGGCGCTTCCCTGTCAGGCAGCCATGACGGTCACGCGCGAGCTGGTTGCTCCAGAACACGTTGTCCCAGGCCAACCGGTGCGCGTGGCGGTGACGTTCTGGACGGATTCATGGTTTAATCCGCCGCCGCAGTGGCCCGGTTTCCCGGTCGAAAATGGCGATATCTCGAGCAAAGCCGAACCCAATCAGCTTCTGACCCGTCACGCCGAGGGAACCAGCTGGAGCGGCGTGCGCATGGAACGCCAGCTCACTGCCTGGGATGCAGGTAAGCTGCGTTTACCGGCTTTTGAAATGACGTTAACCGCCTCCGGACAGGCGCCCGTGACGGTCAAACTACCGGCGCTGGAAACGCAGGTTAACTGGCCGCAAGGAATTGAACAGCCAGACCGTTTCCTGCCCGCTTCAGGTCTCTCGCTCAGCCAGAAGGTCAATATTTACCGTAGTGGTAAAGATAAAACGCTGCGTGCCGGCGACGTTATTGAACGCGTCGTCACCGTCCGAGCCACGGAGGTGATGCCCGCCCAAATCCCACCGCTGCTCTATGCCATCAGCGGCACCCATACCCAGCGTCTGCCGCCTGAAAATCGTCTGCTGACTTCGGGCCGGGGGGATCTTGAAGGCGCGGAACGCGTGGAAACGCTCCGCTATTTGCCTGTTGTTGCGGGGGAAGTCACGCTGCCGCCGATCAAATTGCGGTGGTGGGATACAACCCATCAGCAGTGGCAAACCGCTGAACTCCCCGGCAGCACCTACCGGATTGCCGCTTCGCGCTCGGCCGGTGCGGAATCTTCGTTAAAGGGCGATCGTGGCACGTTGACCCGGCAGAATGCGTTAATGCTCGCAGGCGGCCTCGCGTTACTCATGCTGATGTTTATTTTCCGCCGCACTTTGCTGCGTAGCGCGCGTTACTTATCTCACCGTTGGCGCCGATTCTGGCAGCCACTTTCGCTACCGGGACAGACCCCGGATAACAGGAGTTCACGATGAAGCGTACGTTAATCGCTCTGACTTTATTCGCCCTCTGCGGCAACGCAGTGGCAGATCCACTCTCAGCATGGAACGATACGGCAGCCAAGCGCGCCATTGAAGAATGGGTGCAAGGTGCCACCAACCCAGACCGCTCAACGTTTATTCCGGCCGAAAAACGCTACGTCGTATTTGATAATGATGGCACCCTGTGGCCAGAAGCGCCGCTGACGTTTCAGATCCGGTTCGTGCTGGATGAGATCAAACGTCTGGCCCCGCAACACCAGGAGTGGTCTAGCGACGCGTTGGTGCAGGCCGTGTTGAAAGACGATATCAAAACTGTCGCCGCTTCCGGCGAAAAAGGGCTTATACATCTTTTATCGCTGACGCACAGCGGCATGACGACTGATGACTTTAATCAGCGCGTTGCTAACTGGGTTTCATCGCATAAGGACCCGCGTTTTGGCTGCCAGTACGATCGGATGGGATATCAGCCGATGCGTCAGCTTCTGGAATATCTGCGGGCTAACGGTTTCAAAACCTGGATTGTCTCCGGCGGCGGTATCGATTTTATGCGCGTACTGTCGCAAAAAATGTACGGCATTCCACCTGAACAAGTGATCGGGTCGTTTTCGCTTGGCGAATTCGCGTTATCTGATGAAGGGACAAAAATTACCAAGACAATGTCGGGGGCCTTCAATGACGATGCAGCCAATAAACCCGTGGCGATCCACCTTTTCATGGGCCAGCGCCCTGTCGCGGCATTTGGCAATAGCGATGGCGATCTCGCCATGCTGCAGTACACCGCCGCCAATCCTGACGTCAAACCCTTTGGCCTTCTGGTGCATCATACGGATTCCGTGCGTGAATATGCCTATGATAGTCATCCTCCAGCCAGCGGAAAGCTGATTGATGGATTAACGCAGGCAAAAGCGCATGGCTGGACCGTCGTTGATATGAAGCAAGACTGGAAAACGGTGTTTGATCCGGCACAGTGTGTGACCCAGCCGGGATCGTAGAGCCTGTACCTCAAGATAGCTGAGCAAAGCGCAAAAACAGGGGCAAAGGCCCCTGTTTTATTACCGGCGGCTCATCGCCAGCTTCGCCGCAAAAAGCAGAAACAGGCAGCCGGTCGTTCGATCCATCCATTTCACTACCGCCGTTTTTTTCAGGATACCGGCGGCATAGCGAGTGGCGGTAATCAGCGTTAACGACCACAGCGTACCAATCAATACATGGATAGTAACCAGGAGAAAGGTCCATGTGATGGGGGAATGCCCCGCCGGGATAAACTGAGGTAAAAACGAAACGTAGAAGACGCCCATTTTGGGATTAAGCACATTTCCCAGCATCCCACGCAGAAACCAGTTGCTCGTGGCGGTTGCCGCTGCCGGATTGCTGTTAAATTGCTGGCGCGGACGCAGAAGCAGCTGGATGCCCAGCCAACAAAGGTAGCCCGCGCCGCACCATTTCAACAAGGTATAAGCCAGCTCAGAAACCGCCAGCAGCGCGCCCAAACCAAAGGCCACCAGCGCGCCCCAGATAAAGCACCCGAGATCGATACCTAACGCGGCATGCAAGGCTTTGCGCCCGCCTTCAGCAGTCGCCGTGCGCAGTATAAGCGCGGTATCCAGACCTGGCGTCAGGGTAAGCAGAGTGGCAGCGAGGGTGTAAGCCAGAAGTGAATCAGTGACGAGCATTTTCTGTCTCCGAAAGAGACAAGGCTACTGAAGCGTTCACATTTTTGCAACAAGAATGATGAGCCATTCAAGGTGAATGGCGTTCCGCCTGGATAACGGGAAGTACCCCACATGAAGCTCTCTATCTAACGCATACAACAACCGGACCTGTTGCAACGAACGGAGCCGGTTTAATTCTGTCAGAGCGGAGAAGGCAACTTAACTGATGCTTGCCCTTTTAGCATTTAAAATTCTGTTCGCACCATCGACAAACCCTTCACCACCTGGAAATTGACTTATCCAGCGAGGCAATGATGGTATAACTTGCGCTATGTCATTGATCGTGTTCATTCCCAACGTTTTGCTGTAGTAACTGAACATAGGTGCATCATTGAGCGAATCACCACTGTAGAAAACCGATGCTTGTTCATCAGATTCTTCCAGTGCATAAAACTGCTTTAACACCTTTCTGCTCATGACGAGTTTGTCATATCCCCCTAACCACCCCAGTACCCATAAATTATTAATGGTATAGCTGCATTTATTTTCCACTAATTCGTCAATAAGTTGTTTGGTCTGTTCATGATTTTTGGGAAGTTTGAAAGCAATACTCGTCAGGCGAAAATCCTGATCGTCAGAAACCTCAACCCAGGGGTATTTCTGGCGAATCTTGAAAAGAATATGGCTGATGTTTTTTCGATTAAGAAGATAGTTGTCTTCATGCCAGAAATACCTGTTAATACCCTCACCGACGTTATTTCTGATAAGAAATAATCCTCCATTTTCAGCGATGACCCCATCAACAGGCCACATTCTCGCCATCTGATCGGCCCACCCGGCAGAGGCCGCCGTTACCGGAATAACCTTAATGCCCGCATGTTGTAGCATTTCCAGACTCTGATAGGTTCTGGCCTGCAGTCTGCCCTTATAGGTCAGCGTTTCATCCATATCAGTTAAAACAAAACGAATATTCCATAGCTCTTCATTCTTAGCGCTATCAATTAAATTCATAATCCCTCCATACTGGTGATATTAATGGCTTTCTTGATAAACGTTAATATCAATTTGGCATTTGATATTCACTATTAATTCGAGTGATTAAACCTTCTCACTGCACGAAGAAAGTCCGCCAGGGCATTATCTGTCCGAGGATAAATTTATTGCTCCGTACATTCAGCAGGAACACTTCGAGGCCCTTCTCCATCAACGATCTGCGCAATCGGCCCCCCCTGCTTATCGCTTCAATTCGTCCTGCCACAGCGGGGATGACGCCAGCTGATGGCATACCGTGTCGATAAATACCCGGGTCTTGGCGGGAACCAGCGTGCCGGGCGGCATCAGGGCATAAACGCTGACCTTCGCCGCGCTACGCCAGTCGGGCAGCACGCGGACCAGTTCCCCGCGCTGCACCGCCTGGCAAACCATCCACCCCGGCAGCAGTGCGATCCCGGTTGCCCGAATCACCGCCGTCAGCAGCGCTTCACTGATATTGGTGGTGAGGGGGCCGGCTGGCGTCACCTGGATATGCTCCCGACCATTTTCGAGGATCCAGTAGGGCCAGTCCGGATGGTGGGTAAAGCCGAGACACCGATGGGCTGCCAGTTGCTCAGGATGAGTCGGCTCACCGAAGCGTTGCAGATAGACCGGCGAAGCAATCAGCTGACTTCTAAACGCCCCCAGCTCGCGCCCGGTTAAGGTACTGTCCCGCACGCTCCCCAGGCGAACCACCGCATCAAACCCCTCCGCGACAATATCGACCCGTCGATCGAGAAAATGGGCATCCAGGCGAATATCCGGATACGCCTGCAGGAAATCAGGAAACACCGGGGCAATCAGCTCCCGGCCAAAGGTCACCGGCAGCGAAACCCGCAACGTTCCCTGCGGGGTGGCAGCAAAGTCCCCCACCTCCCGGCTGGCGGCGCTGAGCTCATCCAGCGCCGCGCGGGCGCGCTGCAAAAACCAGGTTCCGGCTTCGGTAAGCGTTACGCTACGGGTAGTGCGCACCAGCAACCGGACGCCCAGTTTTTTCTCGAGGTGGCTAACCCGGCGGGAAATGACCGACGCATCCCGAGCCAGCCTGCGGCTGGCCCCAATAAAACTCCCTGTCTCGGCCACACAGACAAACGCCATCAGCTCTTCAAAATCATCGAACATGATTCCTGCACCCAGCACATTAATCATTTGCAAATAAGGCTGATTATCAGCGATCTGCCAGGGTAATAACATAGCGGCTCTGCAAACTACAGTGAGAGAAGCACATGAAAACGTTTTTGAGTATCGGGTCCGGTCCTGGGATGGGAATGGCGACGGCCTCACGATTTGCTGGTGAGGGATTCCGGGTGGTGCTGTCCTCACGCAATAAAAACTATGTGGCGGCGCAGGCCGACCAACTGAGAGCGGCTGGATTAGCCGCGGAAGGCCGCGTAGCGGACGCCAGCGATATCACCAGTATCGTGGAACTCATTCGCGAGGTAGAGGTGGAGACCGGCGGCGTGGATGTGCTGCACTTCAACGCCGCGGCCATACATGACGGTAATCTGGAGACCCAGTCGGTGGCAGGCTTCATCCAGGATCTCACCACCAATATTGGCGCGGTATATGCCGCCATCAAAGCGGTCACTCCTCGGATGGCCGCGCGTGGAGAAGGCGCGATCCTGCTGACTGGCGGGATGTTTGCCACTCAGCCTCATCCGGAGTATCTGACGCTAAGCGTCGGCAAAGCCGGGCTGCTTAACCTGACGCATGGCCTTTTTCCGTTATTAAAAGCGCAGAATATTCATCTTTCCATCGTGACGGTGGGGGCGTACGTCACGCCGGGTTCCGCCGAAGCCCGGGAGATTGCCGAACTGTTCTGGCAGCAATACCGCCAGCCATCTGCGCAATGGACAGCGGAAGCGTTTTATCCCGCCCTACACCATCAGTAACCTTCCCCGGCCGTCGCTCGGCGTCAGGGAGGCATCGGCCGGACATGTGGAAAAGACATCATCCATCGCTTGCTTTCCCTGTCACCTCGGATCAGGATACGTCGATATTCATGGAGGCTATGTGATGAAATATTTTATCGGTATGGCGGTGACGTTATTGTTGAGCACGCCGGTGCTGGCGGCGGGCGAGCTTGAGATAAACCAGTCTCCTCTGACGCTGGTGCTGAGTGACCAGAATCAGGCACGGGTCTCTTCCTGTGCCGATTTCATTGCGCTGCGTAAAGCGGGAGAGACCGTCGATGCGCTGCCCGGACTTTCTGACCCGGATGGCCGTGCGGCGGAAGCGGCGTTATTCTCCTGCTGGCTACAGGCCTACACTATCGATCACACGTTATTCCCCTCTGCCGCGCCGAAACCGACCCTGGCTGACGTGGTTCAGCACTTTCCTGCCAGCGCGGCGTTTATCGTCAGCGTTGACGAAAAGCAGGACGTCGCCAAAAACTTTGTGGGGAAAACCATCGCGGACTATACCCCGGACCTGAAAGCCAGGGACGATCGTCTGGAATCAGCGGCTAGCGCCAGCGGCTATGTGCTGGATGAATATTATGCGTTTACCGATAAGCAGGGGCATCAGCTCAACATTGTGGCTCTGGTGGGCTACGCCATCGGCGGTACGGCAAGCGTGAAAAGCTACTATCGCATTGATGACACGCACGCCCGCGTCTGGAGCGTCACCCGGCTCGATGAGAACAGCCCGCTATAAGCGAGGGTTCCCTCTGCGGCGCTACCTCAGAGGGTGTTCCGTTTACCTGGCCAGCCACTGACGCCAGCCGCCCCAGGCGGTGATCTCGGTGGCCGCGCCCAGCCCCCCGGCTTCACAGATAAAGCCTGTCACCCAGCGGCCGTCCGCCAGCTCAATCTGTCCCAGCCCCAGCGGCGCGGGGATGGCGGCCAGCAGCGACCCCACCTCAGCGCTGGGGATCGCCCAGACTTCCACCGCTATCGCAGCCCCCTCTGGCTCGTCACGCACCATCGCCGGGCGCTTGCCATCCGGGAGGGCATACAACCGATAGCGCGGCGCGCTGTGGGTCGCCTGCAGCAGCCGGCCGCCCCGCGCCAGCAATTGACCGTTCAGCGGCTGGCCGGTCAGGTGGGCGCCGCATACCGCCAGGGCCATCCGATCATGGCCCGCGGGGCGCGCAGGGGGCGGGCTCTCCAGCCACACGCCGCCTGCCAGCGGCAGCCGCTCCGCGCGCTGGAAGGCGTCGGCCAGGCTCAGCAAATACTGATCGGTAAAGGCCCGGCCGAACAGCGTGACGCCGGAGGGCAGTCCGTCGGGCATAAACCCGCACGGCACGCTCACCGCCGCATAGTCCAGCAGGTTCATAAAGTTGGTGTAGTAGCCCAGGTCGGCGTTGCGGGCGATGGGCTCCGCCGCCAGCTCGTCCAGCGTTACCGGCCGCGGAAAGGTTGGCGTGAGCACGCAGTCCAGCGTCTCGAGGATGGCATCGCACTGCGCTTTATACTCCTGCAGCTGATACATCGCCTTAAAGGTCGCCGTCGCGTCGATATCAGGCGCTTTCGCCAGCACGTCGCGAATAACCGGCAGCACGGCGTCCGGCTGCTGCTCAATCAACGGGCCAGCCACCGCATAGCGTTCAGCGACCCACGGCCCGTCATACAGCAGGCGGGCGGCGGCGAGAAAAGGCGCAAAATCGATTGCCACGGCTTCCCCACCGAGCGCCGTCAGCCGCTGCACGGCCTGGGCGAACAGCGCTTCGCTGGCGCGGCAGCCGAGGAAGTTAAGCTCCCGCGGGACGCCAAAGCGAAACCCGGCGGACGGCCTGCCGAAGGCCTGACGACTGTTCCACTGGGGATTGCGGCGGCTGTAGCTATCCTGCGGATCGGCCCGGGCAACCAGCGCCAGCAGCTGGCTGGCCTCGTCGGCGGTGGCGCTGAAAAAGGTCACGCAGTCCAGCGTGCGGCAGGCCGGTACCACCCCGGCGGTGGAGATCACCCCTTTCGTCGCTTTCAGGCCCACCAGGTTATTCAGCCCGGCCGGGACGCGACCGCTGCCGGCGGTGTCGGTCCCCAGCGCGAAGCTGGCGACGCCCAGGGCTACCGCCAGCGCCGAACCGGCGCTGGAGCCGCCGGAGGGATAAGCGGGATGGTACGCGTTGCGGCAGCGACCATACGGCGAACGGGTCCCGTTCAGGCCGGTGGCAAACTGATCGAGATTGGTTTTGCCCACCGGCACCGCCCCCAGGGCAATCAGCTGTGCGACAATGGTCGCGCTTTGCGTCGGCCGGTAAGCAAACGCCGGACAGGCGGCAGTGGTGATTATCCCCGCGAGATCGATATTATCTTTGATGGCGAACGGCACCCCGTACAGCGGGAGCGTGTCTGGCGAATGGCCTTCCAGCGCCGCCAGAAACGGCGCCTGCTCCGCTTCGCTCAGGAGATGGATAAACAGATTAAACTCGGGATCCAGCGCTTGCGCCCGCTGGCGGATCTCCGCCAGCAGCGCGCGCGGGGTGGTGTGGCCGTTACGATAGTTCGCCGCCAGAGTCGCCAGGCGTAAATCAAACGTCTGCTGCATCATGCCTTCTCCTCAATAATCACTGCCACCCGCTGCCCGGCACGCACCGCGCTGCCTGGCTGCACATTGACCTGCTGAACCCTGCCATCGCACGGCGCCAACAGCGGGATCTCCATTTTCATCGACTCAAGCACCACCAGCACATCGCCGGCGCGTACCTGGCTGCCGGCCGCGGTCTGTACCTGCCACAGATTACCGGATACCGGGCTTTCCACCCCCTGCTCCCCCGGCTGCAGCGGCGCATCGCCCGCCTCTTCTGTCGCGCTCTCCTGACTGTCGAAATGGGCCTGGCCGCTGGCGATCCAGCGCTCGCGCTCGTCGTTAAACGCCCGCTGCTGATGGTCGCGAAATGCGCTAATGCTCTGCGCCTCGCGAGAGAGAAACTGCTGGTACTCCGCCAGCCGCAGCGTGCTGTGCTCGATGCGCAGCGGGTAGCGTCCGAGCGGGAAATCGCGGCGAATAGCCAGCAGTTCTTCCGCCGAGACCGGATAGAAACGCAGCTGGTCGAAAAAGCGCAGCAGCCAGGGCTTGCCGGCAAAATCGGCCACCTCGTGATAGCGATTCCACATCTGCAGGGTGCGGCCGACAAACTGATAGCCGCCCGGGCCTTCCATGCCGTAAACGCACAGATACGCTCCGCCGATGCCCACCGAGTTTTCCGCCGTCCAGGTTCGCGCCGGGTTGTATTTGGTGGTGACCAGCCGATGGCGCGGATCAAGGGGCGTGGCCACCGGCGCGCCGAGATAGACATCGCCGAGCCCCATCACCAGATAGCTGGCGTCAAACACCGTTTGCCACACCGCCTGCTCATCCGGGAGATCGTTTATCCGGCGAATAAACTCGAGGTTGCTTGGGCACCAGGGGGCGTCCGGGCGGACGGTGGTCATATATTTGTCGATCGCCTTGCGGCAGGCCGGATCGTCCCAGGAGAGCGGGAGATGCACCACCCGTGTTGGAACCTGCAGATCGTCGCTCATGCAGACCGTAGCCCACTCTTCGCGGACCCACGCCAGCAGGGCCTCCAGCGCCAGCGTTTCCGGCTGGAAATGGAGCTGAAGGGAGCGGATCCCCGGCGTGATATCGATGATCCCGTCCCGGGATTGCCCCTCAAGGGCCTGCATCAGGGCATGGATGCGAAAGCGCAGCACCAGATCCAGCTCCGCCTCACCGGCCTCCAGCAGCAGATGGGTATCGCCGGAGAGGCGCGCCACCAGGCGTTTGTCAGCGTTGCCGCAGGTCATCACCACCGGTGAGGTGAGCGGCACAGGCTGCCAGGCAACGTCCTGCGCCTGCAGGGTCGCCAGCTCTGCGCGACGGCCTGCCGCCAGCCGCCGGGCGGTGGGGACGTCAACCGCCACAAAGCGCACCTTATCCCCCGCCTTAAGCTGGCCCAGCTGCCAGAGATCGGCTTCGATCACCGTGACCGGGCAGACAAAGCCCCCGAGGCTTGGGCCGTCCGGCCCGAGGATCACCGGCATATCGCCGGTAAAATCCACCGCCCCCACCGCGTAGGGGTTGTCGTGAATATTCGACGGATGGAGCCCGGCTTCGCCGCCGCTGTCGCGGGCCCAGACCGGCTTGGGCCCGATCAGGCGCACGCCGGTGCGGCTGGAGTTAAAATGCACTTCCCAGTCGGTGGCAAAAAAGGTCGCCATATACGCCGGGGCAAAGAACTCCGGCGCGCCGTGGGGGCCATAAATCACCCGCAGCGTTCGTACTTCCGCAAGCGCAGTGCACAGCCCTGCGGGAAGCGCCGCGCCTTCCATGGTCTCAGCCGGAGGCGCAAGATGCAGCACGTCGCCGGCGCGCAGCGCCCGTCCGCCGTGGCCGCCAAACTGACCGAGGGTAAAGGTGCTTTTACTGCCCAGGTAGTCCGGCACCTGAATGCCGCCGCGCAGGCAGAGATAGCTTCTGACGCCTGGCCCGCTTATCGCCCCCAGCCTGAGGGTCGCCCCCGCCGGAACAGAGAAGACGCCGTCCATCTCCTGGTCGATGCCGTCGAGCGTTACGGGCAGCGGCGCGCCGCAGACCACCGCCTGCACCGCGGTATTAAATTTCAGCGTGGGTCCGCTAAGGGTGATCTCCAGCGCGGCGTCGCCCTCGGCATTGCCCAGCAGACGATTGCCCAGGCGCAGCGCCCGGTCATCCATCGGGCCTGAGGGCGGTACGCCCACCGCCCAGAACCCCAGACGTCCCGGGTAGTCCTGGACGCTGGTCTGGGTGCCGGCGCTGAGTACCTCCACGGTATCGGCCCGGTAGCGCAGTTGCTCCAGACAGCGGGTCCAGGGTTCCCCGGAGGTGAACGGCGCAAAGCCAAGGATCTGCTGCAGGTACTGGCGGTTGGTTTCGACGCCGTACAGGCGGGTCTCCGTCGATCGCCTCATCGCGGCTGGGGCGCCAGACAATAGCTTTCGCCAGCAGCGGGTCAAAAAACGGCGGCACTTCACAGCCGGCCTCGACCCAGCGGTCGATGCGCAGGGTAGCGCCGTCCGCCGGCGGAAACCAGACGTCGGTTAACAGTCCGGGCGAAGGCTGAAACTGACGGCCAGGATCTTCGGCGTAAATTCGCGCCTGAATGGCATGCCCCCGGGGCTGTAGCCCGGCGGAAAGCTCGCTCAGCGGCGGTAAATCCCCTGCCGCCAGGGCGATCATCCAGCGCACCAGGTCCACGCCCCACACCTGCTCCGTGACGCCGTGCTCCACCTGCAGCCGGGTATTGACCTCGAGGAAATAAAAGCGCTGCGCCGCGCTGTCGTAGACAAACTCCACCGTCCCGGCGCTGCGGTAGTTCACCGCTTTCCCGAGGGCAATGGCCGCGCTACACAGCGCCTGCGCCATCCCGTCCGGCAGATTTGGCGCCGGCGTCTCTTCAATCACTTTCTGGTTACGCCGCTGCAGCGAGCAGTCGCGCACGCCGAGGGCGATAACCGCCCCCTTCCCGTCGCCGAAGATCTGCACCTCGAGATGGCGGGCGCGTTCAATATATTTTTCGAGAAACACCCCGGCGTCGCTGAAGTTGTTTTGCCCCAGCCGCTGCACCGTGGCAAACGCCTCGCTCAGTTCGCGGGCGTCGCGGCAGACGCGCATGCCAATCCCCCCGCCGCCCGCCGTGCTCTTGAGCATCACCGGGTAGCCCACCGCCTCTGCCGCCCGGCAGGCTTCTTCGCTGTCAGCCAGCAGGTCACTGCCTTCCAGCAGCGGAACGCCCTCCGCTTTGGCCAGCGCGCGGGCGGTATGCTTCAGGCCGAAGGTTCGCAGCTGTTGCGGGGTCGGGCCAACAAACGCCAGTCCCGCCGCCTCACAGGCCTCGGCGAAGGCGGCGTTTTCCGACAGAAAGCCGTAGCCGGGGTGGATGGCGCGGGCGCCGCTCTGCCGCGCGGCGGCAATGATCTTCTCTACGACTAAATAGGTTTGCGCTGCCGGCCCCTCGCCAAGGCTCAGCGCCTCATCCGCTTCGCGGACGTGCAGACTGCTCAGGTCGGCTTCGGCGTAAACGGCGACGCCCTTCACCTGCATGGCGCGCAGGGTGCGCAGAATGCGGCAGGCAATCGCCCCGCGGTTGGCAATCAGTAAGGTATCAAACATAAGCGGAACTCACAGCGAAGCGGGTCGTCCCGCAACAATTCGTCTTCCCCTGAGGTCGTCCCCGGGAGAACCGGCGCTTAAAGGTGGCGCGTCGGCGTGTGGTTCAGGCGGTCGGCGCGAACGGCGAACAGCCGAAAGGCCAGCAAACGCCAGCGCTGCCAGCGGGTCAGTTCCATACCAGCACCTCGGCGGGGGTCGGGTTCCAGCCATTGCAGGGATTGTTGAGCTGCGGGCAGTTGGAGATCAACACCATGGCGTTGCACTCCGCGCGCAGTTCCACGTATTTTCCCGCCGCCGAGATGCCATCCGAGAAGGTCAGACCGCCCTCCGGCGTCACCGGCACGTTCATAAAGAAGTTAATGTTGGCGCCGATATCGCGCTTATGCAGACGGCCATCATGCAGACAGGCGCAGAGGAAATTATCCCGGCAGCTGTGCATGTAGCGCTTGTCGAGGGCGTAGCGGACGGTGTTGCTCTCCTGGGCGCAGGCGCCGCCGAGGGTATCGTGCCGCCCGCAGGTATCGGCCACGATGGTCATCAGCGGACGGCCAAGGTTGGAATAGAGCACGCTGCCGGCGGTGAGGTAGGCGTTACCCTGGCGGCGCAGCGTGCGCTGCGCATCGTAGCGCTCGCGCGGGTTGTCGGCGTTGTAAAACAGGGTATCAATCGCCTGGTTGCCTTCGAGATCGAGCAGACGCAGGGTTTGCCCTTGTTTAACCTCGAACAGCCACGGCTCCCCGGCGGGGATCACATGGCGATAGACGGCCTCTTCCGGACGTCGGTGACTGGTGATAAGGGTCATAAACGCCTCCTTACAGGGCAAAAAGTTGGGTATTGCGGAACGCGCGCAGGTTCTCATCGCGGGTCAGGAGCGCCTGAGTGGCCGCGTCTTCATCGTCGGCCTGATACCAGCTCAGCTGTACCGGACGGGGGGCATACTCTGTGGCCGGATCCTGAGGATGCGGTAGCGCGGTGAGGACCAGCAGGACGTCCATCGGGGCATACAGTTCCACATAGTCCCCGGCGCGGCTGTTGCCGGAGACAAAGTGAAAGCGCCCCTCGTCATCGACGGTCACTTTGCTGAAGAAGTTGACCACCATCAGCAGATCTTCCAGACCGAGATCCCATTTCCCCATCTCCACCAGCAGGTTATCGACGCCGTTGCGGTAGAAGCCATTGCGTAATTCCTGGTAGCGTCCGGCGCCATATTTGTCGTGCGTCTCCCCGGCGTTGAGGACCCCGCCGAACGGATCGTGCCAGCCGCAGCTGTCGGCGACGATCCCGGCCAGCACCCGGCCCATATCGGAGTAGAAACAATGCCCGGCGGTCAGGCGCGCGGTATGCTGTCCTTTGAGGGTATCCGGCAGGTTGAGCCGCTCACTTTTCTCATGGGGATTGAGCATCATCATGCTGACGTTTGCCCCGCCGTCGAGATCGGTCAGGCGCAGGATCTGCCCTTTGCGCAAAATCAACGAGGGGTGCGCCCCGCCGGGAAGCCGCTCTTCGCGCAGGCTGGGGGTGGAGTGAAACAGTTCAGTCATCAATTTATCTCCTTAATGCGTAAACGTTGGTGTCGCTACCGGTGGCCAGTTGCGCCATCCGCGCTTCATTGAGCGGGATGTCGTAGGTAATACGCGCTCCCCAGGCGTTGGGCGCCTGCGGGTCGATGCGCACTTTGTCGAACACCAGCAGCCTCGTGCCCAGGTTGAAGCCTTCGGCCAGGTCGTGGGTGACCATAAACACCGTCATGCGCGTTTCGCTCCACAGCTGGAGCAGCAGCGCATGCATATCCTTGCGAATGCCGGGATCCAGCGCGCCGAAGGGCTCGTCCAGCAGCAGCACCCGCGGCTGCATCACGAACGCCTGGGCAATGGCCAGCCGCTGCTGCATCCCGCCCGAGAGCTGCGCCGGGTATTTATCCAGGGCGTGTCCCAGGCCCACTTTCTCCAGCATTCGCTGGGCCTGTTGCCGGGCCTCGCGCTTTCTGCCGCCAAACAGGCGCCCCAGCAGCGGGGACGCCGGCAGCTCCAGGCCGATGGCGACGTTATCCAGCACGTTGAGATGCGGAAACACCGAATAGCGCTGGAAAACCACGCCGCGACTGCGGTCCGGCTCCGCCGCCAGCGGCTGGCCGTCGAGCAGGATGGCACCGCGGGTCGGTTGCTCCTGACCGAGCAGCAGACGCAGAAAGGTCGATTTACCGCAGCCGGACGCGCCGACCATTGAGCAAAACTCGCCCTCTTTCACCTGCAGATTAATGCGCTCCAGCACCACGTGGTCGCCGTACTCCTGCCAGATGTTTTTGATGTCGATAAAACTCATCCCCGGCCTCCTTCCGCCCACGGGAAACAGGCTTTGTGCAGCTGACGCAGCGCCAGATCCATCAGCCATGCCAGCAGCGTGATCCAGATGACATACGGAATAATCACGTCCATCGCCATATAGCGCCGCACCAGGAAGATGCGATACCCCAGCCCGGCGGTGGCGGAGATGGCCTCGACGGAGATCAGGAACAGCCATGCCGAGCCCAGCAGCAGGCGCAGAGAAGCGATCAGCCGCGACAGCAGCTGAGGAAGCACCACCCGCAGCACCACCGTCCAGCTATTGGCCCCCAGGGTCTGCGCCTTTATAAACAGCTCCGCCGGGATCTCCCGCGCCCGCTGCTCCAGGTCGCGCGCCAGCATCGGCGTAATGCCGATGACGATCAGCATCACTTTCGACAGCTCATCCAGGCCAAAGACGATAAACAGCACCGGCAGGATTGCCAGCGGCGGGATCATTGACACCACCGTCATCAGCGGCGACAGCGCCGCGCGGTACATCGGGAAGACGCCGGCGGCGATACCGATGCCGAGGCCGATGAGCGACGAGACGGCCAGGCCCGTCAGCAGACGGCTCAGGCTGATCAGCGTGTCGGCCCACAGCAGATACTCGCCGCTGCGTTTGTCCGGGGTGAACGCCATCCGGTCAATGGCCGCCGCCATCTGCGACAGGCCTGGCAGCAACTTGTCCTGCGGATTGGCTTCCAGCCGCACCGCCGATCCCATAAACCAGGCGGCGATCAGCAGCACAAACGGCAGCAGCATCAGCGTCAGGCGCATCCCCTTTTGGGGATATCGGTTAATGTGGCGCATGGCGTGGTCTCCCGGCGGCAATCATTACAGCTGGCCCGCGGCGGCCAGCTTCAGGTAGCTGTCGTCAAAGCGCAGTTTGCGGTTGGCGGCATCGCCGAGCGTGACATTGCCCGGGAAGGTCATGCCGATAAAGTCCGCGCTCTGCGCCCCCTCGCCCAGCAGACCTTTATCGAAGGAGAACTGCGCCACACGCTGCATGGTTTTCGCCAGATCCGGCGAGGCGATAAACGCCAGGGTGTCGGCAGGCGTCCAGAAAAGATGAGTGGTTTTGAGCTGCGCCTGGTAGCCGGCGAGATCGGTACCAGAGTCGGCGGCCATAGCGCTCAGCGCCTGGGTATCGCCGGCCTTCATTTTGCCCATCATTTCAAACCACGCGCCGGTCAGCGCTTTGCCCAGCGCCGGGTTATCTTTCAGGGTCTGGGTATTGACCACCATCATGTCGATAAGCTCGCCCGGCACCTGCGAGGAGCTAAACACTTCGCTGGTTTGGGGGGTCTTTTTGATAACCGACAGCTGTGGATTCCAGGCCACCGCCGCCCGCACGCCGCTGGTGCCGAAGGCTGAGACGATATCGGCATCGGAGGTATTCACCACCTTGACGTCTTTTTCCTGCAGCCCGGCTTTTTCCAGGCCGCGCACCAGCAGATAGTGGGAGACCGACAGCTCCGGGAGATACACCGACATCCCTTTCAGGTCGCTGAGCTTTTTATCCGCCCCTTTCAGAACCACCCCGTCGTTACCATCGGAGTAGCTGCCGGTGATCAGCGCCGTGCTATCGACACCGCCGGCCGCCGGAATGGTCAGGGCGTCCATATTCGTCATCGTGCAGCCGTCAAACTGCCCGGCGGTGTACTGATTGATGGATTCGATGTAATCGTTGAGCTGAACAATATTGATTTTGATGCCGTACTTGCTGGCCCATTTATCGATGATCTTTTCATTGCTGATGGCGCCCCAGGGCATCCAGCCGGCGTAGATGGTCCAGCAGACGTTGAACTCTTTCTTGACGGCGGCAAAGGACGGGACGCTGGTCAATAGCGTCAGTGACAGGACAAGTGAGCGGAGGAGCGGCGATGTTTTCATGGTGGACCTCTGGTTAGCACGAGAAACGGAGCAGCGCGACACCCAATGGTGCTGCTGTCTCCCGGGCTTTTATCCCGCCGTGTAACCTCGCCGAGGTCGCCAGCTCTCGGACCAGACGTTCACCGCGGTGAACCGGAACCCTAGCCAGCTATTGTGTGATCTAAATTGTCTGTTGCGCTGCTTTCTGCTGATGGTGTTGCAAGGGCCATGCCAGGAGCCAGACAGCAGTACTTTCAGTGAGTTACCGCCAACCGGCGCATCGCCTCCCAAAAATGGGGAGTAAAAGTGGGGCATTGCATGGCTTTGGTGCAAAGGGAAAGCCCACCGCGTTCTGGCCAACAACCGGCCGTGGGTCATGGGGGATGAATCCTGTAGCTAATTATCATGGCGCGGGGTAAATGTTTGCCATTACGCCGCTTCGACATGGGGGGATGTCGCAGGCGCTTCTTCCCTGTCCCGTCGCCAGGGGGCATCACATTTTTACCGCCTGTTTTACCCGCCTGACGGTAAAGCATTTAAATGTTGAATACATACTAACGCTAAATCGCAGGGTTGTGCGTTTTAACGCACGGTGATAATATTGCGCCACGTTAAGTAGAGGGGTGGAATAAATTCACCATTCGTTAACTCAGAATGCTCGGCCTGTTAAATACAAGTTAAAATCACGCCAATGTTATTTAACACAGAGAGGTTCTATGAAAATATTGCTGATGTTGCCCACCCTTTTTCTGTTAAGTGGTTGTGTGGATCTGGGGGATGTGGGCATACACCCGGAAGAAGAAACCTATTACGTTAATCAGGGAAAAAATCAGGTGATCGATTGCCTTCATTATGCCGCTTCTAAAGCGAATTTATCGCTGGAATATGATGACACTCTTCCTGAAAACATCGATAAGTACAACCTGATGAATACTGAAAACACGACTGTCGCGTGGGTGGAAATCAGTAACTTCAACGGCAGGCAGACTTCGGTAGAATTTTATTATGCGCCGCATGCCCCGGATATACATCGGTCGGTCACTACCATTGCTGAACGGTGTTCATAATGCCCGGATAACCAGAGACAGAGTTAAGCTGACAAGAAACGAATGATGAAAACCTCTCTCCTTTTGCTAATAGCAGTGCTGGTGATTTCTGGCGAGTTACACGCTGATACTGTTTTTTATCAGGATAGCCATTTTGTCGGGCACTCTCTTTTTACAGGCACCGTAAGCAAAGCGAAGCACCATAATAAATTAGCGATGAGTTTTGGCATTTGCCAACTGAGAAAAATCATCAGGAGCGTCACGGATAGCGAAGCAAAAAAAGACGCGTAAAGATTGTCCAATAACTGGCCAGTGTATCCCCCTTCTGGCGGACGCACCTCCCCCGTAAAATGAAATACGAGTGACCTACTTCAGATGAACGTAGTGCTTGACACGGTTGATGTCTGCCGCGCACGCCTCCTCATCATCCAGATGTTATGTTCATCTCGTAACACCTGACGGACCCCTGGTGTTACGCTAATGTCATATAAGGCAGATCATCCACACTCGGGATGGTGGTTATTTTGTTAAGCAGTCTTTACCGAAAGCGAGACGGACAAAAGGTTTATTCAGTATTTCAGGATCGGCGCTGCTGAAGAACACGTTACCTGTTCGGCTTTCAATGGGTTTGTATTTTTTCAGCATCTCCATTTCAATACCCGTGCTCATAAATGACTTGCCATTTTTATCATACAAAAAGAAGCACATTTTGTTATCTTTGCCAGGTTCAATGCTTTTATCAGAGAAGTTATCAAGCGTAACTTTATAGGTCACCAGATACTTCGCCTCGCCGGTCACGCTATCCCATTCACTTCCGGCGGCCTCCTTTAGGGCAAAAATCTTGACCCCTGAAAAGTAAGGATCAGGATTCTTTTTATCAATAGCCTGCACCGCTCCTGAGGCAGCGATGGCTACAGCCAGCGCAATACCTTTGGCAATATAATTATGCATTTCCCACCTCATTCAATTTACTATTAAGTGAACGCTACCATAGATCATGATATTGGTATTATCAATGATATTCTCCTTCATCACTATTTGATGAAAATCCAGTCTGTCATTATATTTAAACTTATAAATCAGTGCATTGAGAAAATAACCATTAAAATAATTCTAATGTAAATTTAATAAATTGTTAACTGTAACTTATTTTTCACTTATTTCTGCGTCATGTTTAAGCAGGGTTTATCTTCAACTTCATCAGCATGCGATTTAAAGCCGTTCGCACCGACCAGGTTAGCGCCTCCTGTATCTATAGCGTGAATATAATCAGCGATCAGGAAGAGGATAAACAGGTGGGTGCCTGTCCCCCGCCTGAATGCCATGCCTCTTTTTCCATTGGACCTACCATTGGCCTTGAGCCAGTCAATAAGTGAAGCGCACAGCGATGACCCATTTGCACCGACTCAGTGCCGCCTGTTCACCATACTGAATCCCATCCCCTCCCACACTTCCATGTTAACTGTTTGTATATAAAGCACTATTTTAACTGGCACGTTTAATGCTCTGCGGTTGTATACAGCGATGTTGACAAGATCTCAGGCCAGGAGGCGACAACCCATAGCCACCTGCGGTCGCGACGCCAACGCCTTCTTCTCTCCGTGAAGCCTCCAGGGCGGATGCGTTTCACGGAAACCTGTTAACTGAAAACGGAGAACAACATGACGACACTCAGCGAACCGTTGGTTACCCCGAAATATGGCAAATGGCGCCAGCTGGTGCTGGGCCTGATCTGTATGGCCGCCATCTCCAGTCCGCAATATGTCTGGACGCTGCTGACGAAACCCCTGGCCGCAAAGCTGGGCGTCGGTCTGCCCGAGCTGCAGGTCACCTTCTCGCTGCTGATCATCCTCCAGACCTTCTTTTCGCCCTTTCAGGGGCGGTTAGTGGAGAAATTTGGCCCACGGCGGCTAATCGCTATCGGCACGGTGATGGCGGGAATGAGCTGGGTGCTTTCCGCACAGGTAAATGGCCTGGCGACGCTGTGGCTGGTTTATGGCTGCATGGGCGGCCTTGGAACCGGGATCGTCTACATCGGCGTTGTCGGCCTGATGGTCAAATGGTTTCCGCGGCAGCGGGGGTTCGCCGCCGGCGC
>OLFT01001787.1_pt1 | contig 20812 bp, 22 predicted proteins | sample 1604921 | NCBI WGS metagenome assembly OLFT01 (sample SAMEA3888897, study PRJEB22519) | human gut metagenome | biome: human gut; feature: human-associated habitat; material: faeces | place: Denmark | collected 2013 | reverse complement strand
TTTTGGATGTTTTTCATATCCCCCCGCAGCAATTTATGAACCACTCATATTGGGGCGAGATTTTGATCTACGCTGTTCTTATCCTCGTATTCTTCACGCTCTATAAACTGCTTTGGAGGAAAGAGATAAGCGAACCGTGCACAGCGACAAATTTTAAAGATGTGCTCGGCAGTCTGATCGTGGGATTTGGCATTTGCGGGATCTCCGGTCTTTGGATCATGCTGGCAGAACAGCTTCCCTCGCTGCAAAAAAGCGTTGAGGCAATGAACGCCGGTGCTGAAAATATTGCCGGTGGAAATGCATTTGGAACATTTATGATTGCGGTGATTGCTGCACCTGTTGTAGAAGAAATTCTATTCCGCGGCATTGTGCTTCGCTCCATGCGGAAATTCGCCCCAGCTTGGGCCTCGATTCTAATATCATCTGTACTCTTCGGCGTTTATCACCTGAATATCGTGCAGGCTGCCTATGCCACCCTTATGGGAATTGCCGCAGGAATCCTTTACGAGAAGAAAAGGAACCTGCTGTTTCCCATCCTCGTGCATTTCGCAAACAACCTCATTACTATGCTGCAGGGCTTTGCGCCATCCGAAGTGAATGAATTGATCAGCATTTTTATTCTGATCATGATCGCTCCGGCAGGGTATGTCGTCTGCCGTTCACTCAGACAGGGCAAAAGAGCAGATAGCATGTAAGACTTTTATACAATGTATAAAGCATACAGCGGCACAGAGCAAACTCTCTGTGCCGCTGTTTTTTGCTTTCTTCGTAATAGAAGCAGCGCGGAAAAAGGGACCGGGGCACAGTAAGCAACGCCAAAGTCGCGGCAGCCCATCTTATCTGACCAGGTATTTCCACAGGAATCTGGTCCATCTCCATGGTCGCCGGCCAAGGAAGCGGGTACACACGGTCGAAATGACCGTCCCCAAGCCTCCAAAGATATTCAATGACCACAGGGCTTGTGTATGAGAATCACAACCCCTGTGGTCAACATATCCAGGACGAATATCCATTATGACGGCAAAAAAACAGAAGCCACGTCGGCGGATCAAAACCACACCTTTGCAGATACTCGACCACGCGCTCCCTTATCTGCTGTTATGGCAGTCGCCTATGCACTGTGCGGTTCGTTGCATCTTCACATATGCCCTCGGAACAGGTGTTGCTCACATATTCGCGAAGTTTTCCACAGTAGAGCAGTGTGTGCGGCACTCTAAGGAACTGCATCGGCTGTATGATAGAGGAACGTAGCTGTTCCGTGCCGTCAACCCGACTTTTTGTGAGAAGCTCTCCGGCAAACTCTGAGCAATAATAGCAGCCCTCCTGCTTCCAGACAACATGGAAGCATGCCAGACATAAGCCAATATAGTTGTAACTGTACTTCCTCCTCCGCTTCCACATCACATCGAGCATTTCTTTGAGCTCTGCGTGTTGTTCTTCTGTGACACTCACGCTCAGAACCAACACCTTAGTTTCGGAAAAACGCTTGAAGGTACCGGTACGAGGCGACTCTATCACGAAGCCGCCCCAAAACGGATTATAGGGATGCCTGCGGCCAAAAGAGTACATCCTCTCTAAATCTCTGGACAGGCTGATGGAGGCGTGGTTATATTCTGCGCCGGTGATTTGCTTAAGGATTCGGGACAGAAGTGTTCCGGTCTGGCTGATTACGATATAAAGTTTATGTTAAGTCTGCCTATTTTTTAAGGAGTCATCTCAAATTCAACACTCGCTTTCCTCACGAGAATTCTTCTACAGCGGGATAAATGACGTCCTTTGTCCGGCTCGTATAAATTGCAGTCAGGCAGCACCGGAATACTTTTCTCCCTGAAATCGTCACGCTTACTATGTATGCAGCGCTATCACGGCATCACGCCAGCCTTGCGTTCACCAGATGGTACCATGTCATCCCGTTTTCTTCATAGGACTGAAATTCACCGATGACGGTGATCTCCGTCCCCAGCTCCGGGTAATCGTCCGGGTAGGCGAGGTCATCCTTCAACACAAACTCCATGCCCTCGGCGCAGCAGGCCGTTGCGTCTGAAATGATGCAGGCGTAGGCTACCGGCATATCGGCAACAACACCGCTTTCATCTACCCATTGGTAAACATTGAATTGGCCGGCCATTTTTACAGTTTTTCCGTAATAGTCCTCCGGGTAGAAATAGAGCATATTGTAGACCTCGGAGTAGACCATGGTGCTGCTGAGAACGGTCAGATCCACATCCACTTTGCCGGCATAGGGTTGCGACGGCTTAGACTTCCCCGGCGTTTCCTGTTCTTTCGGCGTTGGAATGCTCTCAGCCGATGCAGACGCTTCTTCATTGGAAGAAAGCGTATCATTTCCTGCGTCCTTTTCGCGGCCTTTCCCGCAGGCGCAGAGGGAAACCGTCATGCAGGCAGCCAGCAGCAGACAGAAAAGCTGTTTCATCCCGCTTCTCCTCCCCTTGCGCGGCCAAGAGCCGAACAAATCAAAAATGCCAGAATATCCGCCGCCACGATGGTGGAACCCACCGGCGTCCCCGCGAGAATGGAGACCAGAATCCCCAGCACTGCGCAGCTCACCGACAGTATGGCGGAGCAGACCGTCACAGACCGGAAATTCTGGAAAAGGCGCATGGCGGACAGCGCCGGGAAGATCACCAGTGCGGAGATCAGCAGCGAGCCGACCAGATTCATCGCCAGCACGATGACCACAGCAACGATGACGGCGAGCAGCAGATTGTATAAATCCGCCTTTGTGCCCACCGCCTTGGCGAAGTCCTCGTCAAAGGTCACGGCAAAGATTTTGTTGTAATAGAGCAGAAACACCGCCACGACCACCACGGACAGTCCCGCGCACAGCCAGACCTCGCTTTTTGACAATGTCAGAATGGAGGTGGAGCCAAACAGCGTGCTGCACACATCGCCGGAGAGGTTGGACGAGGTGGAGAAGAGGTTCATCAGCAGATACCCGATGGCCAGCGCTCCCACTGAGATCATGGCGATGGCGGCATCGCCCTTGATCTTCGTGTTCTGCCCCGTGCGGAGCAGCAGAACGGCGCAGACCACCGTGACGCCCAGCGTCAGGGGCATATCGTCCGTCAGCTTCAGCACGGCGGCGATGGACATGGCGCCGAAGGCTACATGGGAAAGGCCATCGCCGATGAAGGAAAATCGTTTCAGCACCAGCGTGACCCCCAGCAGCGACGAGCACAGCGCGATCAACACGCCGACTATGAGTGCGTAGCGGACAAAGGGATAAGTCCAGTAGAACGCGATTTTTTCAAGGATCGCCGTCATTTCACCTCACCGCCTTTCTGCCATGCCTGGGAGAACTCGTTCAGGTAGGCCGCCTTGGTGCCGAAAAACACCGTGTCCCCGATGTGCAGGATATGGCTGGCATATTGCAGCGCCGCACTCAGGTCATGGGAGATCATCACAACGGTGATACCATCTTCGTAATTGAGCTTTTGAATGAGCGCATACATTTCCGCTGTCACCTTGGGATCAAGGCCGGAGACCGGTTCATCCAGAAGCAGCATTTTCTGGGTAGCGCACAGGGCGCGGGAGAGCAGTACTCGCTGCTGCTGGCCGCCGGAGAGCGTCCGGTAGCAGCGTTTGGCAAGGGGCGTGATCTGCATTTTCTCCATGGCGTCCGCCGCCAGTTTCTTTTCTTCTTTGCTGTAAAAGGGGCGGCTGCCGCAGCGCCCCTGGCATCCGGAAAGAACGATCTCTCTCACGGATGCCGGGAAATCCTTTTGGACAACAGTCTGCTGCGGCAGATAGCCGATCTCATTTTTCCTCAGCCTGTCGCCCGTCAAAATTCTGCCGCTGATGGGCATCTGCAAGCCGAGGATCGTTTTCATAAGGGTACTCTTGCCGGAACCGTTTTCTCCCACGATGCAGAGGTAGTCGCCCGCAAAGACCTCAAAATCAAGGTCTTGCAGAACGGGCTTCCCATCGTAGCCGACGCAGAGCTTTTGACAAGTGAGCTGAGCCATCATCCTACCCCCTTAACCCAGTGCCTCTTTCAGCACGGAAAGGTTCTGCTCCATCACGGAAAGGTAGGTAGCACCGTTTGCAGCATCCTTGGAGGTCATGGACTGCATGGAGTCCATGGTCAGCACCTTCTGGTTCTTCCCGGCGGTGCTCTGGACGATGGTTTCCGCGAGCTTGTGGTTCTTGCCCTCAATGGTCAGCACGCAGGGCAGCTTCAACTCGTCCACCTTCTTTGCAAGGAACGAAACGGTTTCAAAGCTGGCCTCGCTCTCGGCGGAGCAACCCGCAAAGGCAGCATAGTAGCTCAGACCATAGTCATCTACCAGATAGCGGAATGGGAAGCGGTCGCCGAACAGGACAGTCTTGCGCGCCGCGCTGTCCACGGCGGATTGGTACGCGCCATCCAGCGCGGAAAGCTTTTCGATATAGGCGGAGGCGTTGGCAGCGTAGGTATCCTTGTTATCGGGATCAAGCTCCTGCAAGGCATCGGCAATCGCGCCGACCAGCGTTTTGGCGTTCTTCAAAGACAGCCAGACGTGCTCGTCCTTTTCCTCCCCATGGTCATGGCCGTGGCCCTCCATGTGCTCGCAGAGATCCTCACCGGTCATGTCAGCCGGGAAGAAGGTTGGCCACGACTTTTCCGGATCAACGATGGCGTCAAAGCTCTCGTTGCTCATTCTGATGTGGAAATGCTCGGGCGCAGCTGATTCGATCATGTGGTCGTTGAATTCGATGCAGACCGGTGCGTCGGAGGTTCTGTCTACCGCTTCAAAGCGATACATGGCCGCCTTGGTGCCGGTAGACCAGTTCTGAACGTAATAACCGATATACTTGTAGTCAGAGCCGACCTTTTTGCCGTCCTCATAGGTGAACGCAATGTGGTCGCCTTCAATGTCAATATTGGTAATGTCCGTTTTGTAGCCGTTCTGATAGTAGGTCTTATACTCGTCGGCTGTCATCTCGCCTTCCTCTGCCATCGCTGCAAAGGCATCGTCCAGCGTTCCATCCAGCGCAAAGGGGTAGGCAGACTGCCAACTGCCCGCCCAGTCGGACAGGCTTCTGTCCTGAACCTCATGATCTTCAAAGGTGGAAACCTCCTTGCTGTGGTCATGGGCGTGCTCTGCTTCCTGCATCCCCTCAACGCTTTCTTCTGTTTTCACGGAATCACCCAGCACCTCCAGCAGGTTGATGACCTTCATCTTCTTGTTGGCGGCATTTTTCAGGACGCTCTCCACCCAGCCGTCAGACTCACCGCCCACATGGACGAAGAGGTCGCAGTCGGAAATCTTGACGATGTCATCCGCCGTGGGCTGGTAGCTGTGCAGGTCAACACCGTTGTCCAGCAGCATGGTCAGATCGGTGCTCCCGGCCTTGTCGCCGAGAATATCCTTGACCCAGTCATATTCAGGGAAAATGGTGGTGACAACCTTTAATTTATCAGAATCAGCTTCGCCTGTCTCTGCGTCATTCTTTTTGCCGCAGCCGGTGAACAGACTGACCGCCATGGTCAGCGCAAGAAAGATGGTAAAAATTTTCTTCATCATACAGATAAAACCTCCGAATTTTTGAAAAATAGGCGCAAAAATACAAGGGCAGCGGCAAAACCGCAAGAGCCTATCCGAAAACGGATAGACTTCGCCCTTGTAAAAGTCCTATTTTAATTTGAAAGCTTTACCTTGAGAGAAACGAGTGTCAGTGTGCCGATCATCTCTGTGCAGGGTAGGATCGCCTTGCACATGGTATATGTAAACGCAGCAGTGATCACTGCGGCAGCACCGGCAAGCCCCAGAGATTTCAGCAGATTCTCGCAGACACCGATTTGATGGCAGATGGCGCAGTCCTCGCCGGAGCAGTCATGATTGGCTTCGACCGCAAGATAGATCGCAGAGGACAGCATGACAACGGCCAGCACGGCCGCCAGCAGACGCGTCATAAAGCAAAGCTTCTTTGTCATGGTCTGTCCTCCCTTCTGTTCGTTATTTTCCCTTGCAGTCCGAGCAGATCCCATAGAGGATCGTGTCGGCTGCGTCCAGCGTGAATTGCTCGCTCTGCGCCAAGTGCTTTGCAAACAGGGCGGCGTTGCTGTCGGCCATGTGAAAGGTTTTGCCGCACTTCACACAGCTCATGTGCAGCGCGCCCTTGCAACCCTTGGCGTCAAGATACTGATAAAACGCTTCGTGCGACCCGCTTTTTGCGCTGCGGCGCACCTTTTCTTCCGCCTCCAACTGTGCAAGGTTTCGATACACGGCGCTGAGGCTAATTTGTTTCTCTGCCAGCGCGTCCGCCATCTGGCGTGCAGTCAGCAGCTCGTCTGGATGCTCCCCTAAAAAAGTAAGCAGGGCTCTTCGCTGTTTTGTGTTGTAGATTGACATCAGCCGCCCTCCAATATGCGAATCATTCGCAGATATTATAGCATCATTTTCCTCTTTGTCAATATCATCCCGCGATACCGGCGTCTTTTCGACAATTCAAGATCCGTCAGCGTCAAAGAAAACAGCGTCACATCAAAGGCTTCGAACCGGTGGGCTCTTACGCGGTCAAAGCAGTCTGCGTTTCACGGCATCATCCACCGGCTCCAGTTCTTTTTCCAGCGTACAGGATAGATCCCATAGCAGCTGACGTTCCTCGTCATCCTCTGTGGTCAAGCTGCCCAATTCATCCCACCGCAGAATGATTCGATACAGTGCCAGAGCCTCCTGCTCCGTGAGTCTTAATTCCATAAGAAATGCCTCCCTCTCAGCTGCTTTTCAACGGGAAATCAGTGGTAAACGATAGCTTGCTGTAGCTCTGTAATTATTGTAGCCGAACTGAGCGACTGTTTTTATTGCCTGGCTAGTAGAGTTTTTCTATATTCTTGCGCTTAAAATATCCGAATTGTTGCCACCTTATGGTACAGTTGATTGTATCTCAACGTTGATGGAAGGCTTCATTTGGTGGGATATTATGGCCCCATTGCGTTGCGAAGCGACACCGTTTATCACCCTTGTCCATTCTACCATATCTATCAGAAAAAGCCCAGCTCCAGCCGGACTTTTTCGACAGACTGAGATGAGTAGGTATCCTTAAGAGATACCTACTCATCTCTTCATTGTGCGTATATATTGTTTTATTTGAACTTATTATATTACCTTACCAAGCAGGCAATCGTAACCATCAAATCTAATGGTGCATAGGCTCCTACGAGATAATAGTAGCGGTTCATCGAAATGACCCCGAACGGAATTGGAAGGTAGTGTCGGATGGTGAACAACGGAAAATCTGCCAAGCGAATGGTGGTAAAAAGCAAAAATCGGAGCCGTTCTGGCTCCGATTTCTACTTTTTGTTACCCTCAAGGGATGATTGTTATTTAACTTTCTCCACAGAAGCGATTGTGCCCTCAAAGGGATCAACCTCTGATAACGCGCCGGTGTAGGTCACAGTGACGGAGTCACCCACAGCAACATCATCATACCCTTCCGGCTTTGCGGAGGAGTCGATGGAAAACAGGTAGGAAGCGCCTTGGTCATCCGTCACAACAAACATAAAGTCCTTTTTCTCGTCCAGCTTGCCGGTCAGGGTACTTTCCTCCTGCTGCGCTCCGCTTTGGGTACCGGCATTGGAATCTGTGTCTGTGCCGGATGTCTGGCTGCCACAAGCGGTAGCCAGCGCCAAAATACATACAACCGTCAGCAATACAAATAATTTCTTTTTCATCATACGAATCCTTTCTGATATGCTTCTTTTAAGAGGTCTTGATAGATGTTTTTTTCAATCGTGAATTCCGGCATCCCCATAGAGCCTGCCGCAATCGCGAATTCGTCGAAGACCAACACGAGATTTCCGTTTGCGTCGAGATAGAAATTCTGCTCCGCGTCGATCCCAGCAAAATCCTCCGGGAAGTATGCGAGGGCTTGATTTGCGGACATCTGCGCTTCCACTTGCCGCAGCACCTCATTGGACAGCACTGACACATAATCGGTCCCATCGCGGAAGAGATCCCTCAGAGAGATCATTTGTCCCGTTGCTTTGTCAATGTGATAGAAGCGGCTGAAGGCATAGCTGCTGGCTTCCGTTTGTGTGGCGTCTATGCGAAGGGTAAACCATGTGTCCGTGTTAGTAAGCACCACGCTGGATACACGCAGATCCTGATAGCCATTTCCGATGCGTTCACAGTCTTTGTAAAACTGCGTCAGCAGCTCGTCGGTGTATGCGCGGACTTCCTGATTTACCGTATCAGCTGCATCGCTGCCGGATAACTCCGGTACGGAGATATCCATAGAACTATGTCCATCATTGTAGGCGTAACTCCGGAAGGTGACCACTTTCACCAACACCCCAAGCCCAGGGATCTCCGCCATCGCAGCCGCAGCTGAGGGGGATACGTTTGGAATTGTGATGAACAGCGCAAGCGCTGCTGCGGCCCATGTTTCCCAGTGGCGTCGCTGACGCCGCCGGGAATTTTCGTCCAGAGCCGCGCAGGTTTGGAACACCCGACCGGCATAATCCTCCGGGAGTGGAAATGATTCCTCAGCGGCACGCTGGCGGAGCAACTCGTCAAATTGATCCATAGACCCCTCCTTGTTCATCGGCCAGCAAAAGGCGCAGCTGCTTTCTGCTGCGGGACAATCTGGTTTTTACTGCTACCTCGCTGATCCCTAAAGTGCGGCTGATCTCCCGAATGGAAAATCCGTCATAATAGAACAGTGTTACCACGGAGCGCATTTCCGGGTTTAATGATAGCACCGCTTCCCATAGGGACAGCCGCTCAGTCGGATCCGGATCGTCTGCAGGCAGAAAGTCCTGTACTTCAGACAGATCAGTGATTGGCCGGTACTTCCGGCATAGGTCATAGCAGTTGTTAACTACGATCCGCAGGATCCACGATTTGAATTTTGCAGGGTCCCGCAGGGCATCCAGCTTCGTAAAGGCAGTACAAATGGCACTCTGTACCGCATCCTCTGCGTCTTCGTCGGTTGACACGATTGCCCGGGCGGTTCGGAACATGGCCGTCTGATTCTGCAGCACCAGACGGGTGAAGTCATCTTTATCTAATCTTTTTACCACACTGGATGGCCTCCTATCAAGCCCCTTGCTTTCCGGTCATCTATATAGACGCTTTGAGCACGAAAAAGGTGGCAGCATTTGAATTTTTTTCTTTGGCTGGAGTGGTTGATCCGTTTCGGGGCGCTGGCCCTTTTTTATTGTGTTTGGCAAAGTACAGGACAGATTGCCCGATGAATGAAATCTGCTGTGATTCCGATATTTTTACCATATACCAGAATGAGACCGGTTTTGTCAAGAGGAGTAAGGATGTTTCCCTGCAGCTGCTTTCTACAATTGTATAATGCTCGATACAGGATATATATGGGGCCCGAAGTCGATTGTGTTTTTAGATGCATCAAGAGAAATTAAAAGTTCCAATTATGCCCACATCGATCATGATATTATATATCACTCAATTCCGCAGATGCTCATGTACTGTCTTTCGAGCTGATAGGCACTCATACCATGACTATCGATTTTCCTGGTGAATCGCAGCAGGCGCTCAGAAGTTAATGCTTCCCCCTCTGCAAGCAGCCTTACTCCCGCTTTCTTGGATCATCATTCTAAAATCAGTCTGAATGGGCAGCAAGTGCTTCGTCAGCATCGTACCGAGCACTGCGAATGGAACGAAAACCGATGCTGACAGCGGCATGAAAGGCGTCTACGTGACTCTCAGCAGTGACCTGACGCTGAATGGTACGCCGAAGGACGCGGGCAGTTATCTGGTATCCGTTCATATTGAGGACAATCAGGGCCGCACCGCGGATAGTAATGCCCTGCCCTTCCGCATCTACACCGGTGAGGAAACGCTGGCAGACCAGATCAAAGTCGAAAATCTGAAACAGTATCAGAGCGGTCTCTACGCATGGGATATCATGGAGCCTTGGGCCATTAAAAACTTCGGCAGCAATGTGGACGGTGAAGAAAACAGCGTTCGCGTGCCGGAGAAACTGGAGGTTTGGTACGGTTCCCATGAAAGCGGCACCTACGGCGTTCTGGGCTATGATATTCCGTGGGACGATGTGAAAGCCAGCAACATTCCCCAAACCCTGTATATCCCCAACGGCTGTAATCTGACCCTGATGAATATGAAGATCCTCAGCAGCGTCCGCATCGTGGTGGAAAACGGCGGCAAACTGACGCTGCGGGACTCCACCGTGCAGGGCATCATTGATGTGCAGAGTGGCGGCACATTCTCTATGAACTACAACGCCTACAACAAGAAATATGAAACTGGTGCGTCCATCTGCGGACAGCTCCGCATGGAGGATGGCTCTATTCTGGAAAACGCGGCAATCTACTCTCATGCGAACTATCTCGCAAACGGCGATCTGACCGACCGTACTACGCATGAGCCGGTCGTTATGACCACCGGCAACGTACAGGTCAAGGGACAGGTGTTCATCAGCGGCGATGCAGGCGGCTCCGAGATCGGCCAGTCTGGTCTGCGCGTAAGCGGCACGCTGACGCTGGATAATGGCGCTGTTCTGGCGGTTTACGGCGGCAAAGGCACCGTGGTGGATACCAAGGGCGGTACTGCAATCGAACTGAACAACGGTACGATCACCGGCGGCGGCAAGGTGATTGCACTCGGAGGAGAGGTGCTCTGGAAGGACGGCGGCGCAGCCGTTTCCGGCACCGGCACAATCGCCACTACCGAAGCCTATTTGCAGGGCGCAACGGCGTATACGCATTCCCCGTCCAAGCCACAGCCGGGCAAAGCCCATGACGATACCGTAACGGTGACAGCAAACCGTCGACACGTTGCGGACGGCGAACTGATTGACACTGTTGATAACCCGTTGGCAGACCTGTACTGGAAAGCCAGCATTGATGCTACTCCTAACCTGAGCAAGTATGCAATCACCCCGACCCCCGGCTATGTGCTGATGAACATCCCCTACAATGCGTTCTACGCAGCAGAAAAGGGTGATAACGATACGGCGGCTCAGGTGGACGCGGTTTCCTCCGCAACCAAGAGCAAGCCGCTGAGCAGTCTCGCAGCAAATTCCTATCATAACAACAGCGATGGCTCGGATATTTCCGGCATCATTTATCCGGTATATGTGCCCGACCTCTCCGCACTGCACGGCTACAAGCAGGTGGAGGACAGTGATACGCTCACCATCACCGTTACGCTGCGCGGTAAAGAGACTACCACGACTTACAAGGGCAAGGACACGCTGTTTGGCGCACCGGATTATTCGTACTATGCGCTTTCTGCGGAACCGACTTCCTACAAGGCACTGACCGTGTCGAATGGCACGTTTTCCTTCGGCAAGGCAACCGCGATTGCAACTGCAGCATCTGGTGCGTCGGTAACTCTGACTACGAACGGACGTCACGCCTACTATACGATGAAGGTGGCAGGCCTTGCGGAGGATATTGCAAGCAATTTTTCCGCTGTCACACTGCATACCACGGACGGCAATGTCTACGGTCTCCGTCATGTTGTGGGAATCTGGCGCGGCGCGGAACTGGGTTTCGGTGTTGACAGTGGTTTGCAGGGTAAGACCATCGACACCATCACCTATTACCTGAACGATGGCACGATTCAGACGATTGGGACCAATCTCAAAATCCCGAAGAGTACCAAGAACGTGACCGCAACCGTGAAAAACGCACTGAACACCGCACGCGAAGCAGTGGTCACGGTAGAAAATCTGCCGGAAGACTTCGATGCGCAGTACGCAGTTGCAAGCGGCAGCACTGATCTCAGTGCATATAATTTCAAAGTTGAGGGCGAAAAGTTGACTTGGACAGATACGCCCGCATTCGGCGCATATACCCTGACGATTACGGACAAGAGCGGCGCTTATGCACCGGTTTCGACCTCCTTTGAGCTGAAAACGGCAGACATTATCGCAAAATATGATGCTTCCAAGAAGGCGCTGGTCAAGGCTTCGTCTGACATTACGGATGAACAGCTTGCGGCGTATCTTAAGGCAATCTCTGCGGTTTCGGTGGACGGAAGGTCTTACGCAGCTTCCGGCAGAGGCGCGGTCACGATCATCAAGGATGGCGGCGTGATCGACCTGGCAGCGACGCAGTTCTCCAAGGGCGATGGGGCAACCTACAGCATGGTTGTCAAGGCAACTGGCTATCAGGATTTGACCTTCACACTCGAAACTCCGAAACAGAGCAATCATTCTTCCGGTTCCAGCGGCTCTTCCTCCGGTTCCGGCAGCAGCTACGCTGTATCCGCACCCAGCGCCAAGAACGGCGATGTGACCGTCAGCCCCAAGAACGCCTCCAAGGGCGACCGCGTGACCATCACCGTGACCCCCGATAAGGGCTATGAGTTGGATAGCCTCACCGTCAAGGACGCCAGCGGCAATAAGCTCAAGCTGACCGATAAGGGCAACGGTAAGTATACCTTCACCATGCCCGGCAGCAAGGTCACGGTTTCCACCGAGTTTGTCAAGGAGCAGGCGGCTTCTATCTTTGCGGACGTTCCCACTGATGCTTATTATGCCAAGGCTGTGGAATGGGCTGTGAAGAAGGGCATCACCAGCGGCAAGGCCAATGGCCTGTTCGGCTCCAACGATCCCTGCACCCGTGGCCAGATCGTGACCTTCCTGTGGCGGGCCGCCGGTTCTCCCGCCCCCAAGGGCACGGTGAAAGTCCCCAGCGATGTGCTCCCCGGCAACAACTGCACCCGCGGCCAAATTGTGGCATTCCTCTGGCGGGACATGGCTGAGTAAAGCAGCTGCCAGTTCATCTATACATGATTCCACATCAGGTAAAGGACAGCGCAGCAGACGGTATTATAATCGTCTGCTGCGCCGTTCCTTTTTCGCCATAGGAAACTTTAAACCTCTATGCATCAACTCAAACCTTTTCCTCGTAAGTGCTCAATAACCACCCGCATTTCCAAGGTAAGCGTAAAATCTAACCACGTATAAAAGGCCGCCATCTCAAGGAGCCGTTCACTATGCATGGACTCTATGCTCTATACGGGGTATTCTCTCATTTTCACGGGAAATCTTCAATCCGCCGCTGCGTTTGACGGTTACGCCCTTCATTCCGCCGACTCGTTCCGTTGAAAATTCAAATAGCGGGTACCCTGAAAGGTCAGCTCCCCTGAGTCTCCTTCCGCCAGCATGCCGTATTCCGTGCCGGAAACCAGAAACTCTATCCGGTCGCCGCTCTCTACCTGAAAAGTGGCAAAATAGCTGGTAGCGGCATGGGTATGATACATCCCATTTCCCTGGTGATGATGGTGGTGAGAAACAGCGGTACGCCGGGATACCACCTTGGCAGGAACGGACAGCTTCGGTGAATGATTATTTTTGTTCCATTCACCTATACCGCGAACCATTGCTACGATAATAATGCCAAACACCAACACAAATATGACAGGAACCATGATCCGCATGATGCTGAAAGTCATACCAAAGCCCGGGTATCCTCCAAAGCCTATCATAAACGAACTCCTCTCTTTACGGAAGCCTGGGACCTCCTGCAGGAGGCCCCAGGCAGTTTTCTATCCGGTTATGCCGTCACACCTGCTGCTCCGGCGTGTCCGCGGAAGCGGCCGCCGCGTCAGGCTGGGCCTGGGGCGTTACCGTCACCTGCACCGGTTGGGAATTGCCCGCCGCCAGCTTGCCGCCCAGGGCACCTGCCAGCAGGCTCTTGAGGTCCAGCCCCATCCCGGCGCTGATGCCCTCGGTGACCTGGGTGGTGCCGTTGACGATGTCGCTGAGGAGCTTGGCGCTGTTGCCCTCGCCATACATGGTGATCTTATCCACCTTGCTGAGGGGCTCCGCCACGTTCTTGGCGATCTCCGGCAGAGCGTTCATGATCATCTCGATCACAGCGGCCTCGCCATACTTCTTCATGGCCTCCGCCTTCTTGTCGATACCCTCGGCCTCTGCCAGGGCCTTGGCCCGGATGGCTTCGGCTTCCGCCTGACCGACAGCGGCGATACCGGCAGCTTCCTGCTCCTTGGCGAAACGGGCGGCCTCAGCGGCCTTCTTGGCGGCTTCCGCCGCCTGCTCCTGCTCATAGCGGACAGCTTCCGCGTCTTTTTGCCGTTGGTACAGAGCTGCCTGTGCCTCCTGCTCCTTGCGGTAACGGTCGGCGTCGGCAGCGGCGCGGACCTCCGCGTCCAGGGACTGCTTCTTGACCTCGACTTCCTTACTCTTCAGCTCGGCTTCGCGCTCCGTCTTGGCAATCTGGGCATTGACGGTAGCCGTCTCAATGGAGCGCTGCTGCTCCTGCTGCTGGATGGTGTAGGCTGCGTCGGCCTCGGCTCGCTTAGTATCCTCCTGCACCTTCAGTTCAGACTGCTTGATCGCCAGATCATTCTGCTTCTGGGCGATGTGCATGTCCGCCTCCACCTGGGCATCATTGGACGCCTTGGCAGCCTGGGCCTGGGCGATGGCAATATCCCTCTCTGCCTCAGCCTTGGCGATAGCAGCATCCTTCTGGATCTTGCTCATGTTGTCCTGACCAAGCGAGTTGATAAGGCTGTTTTCATCGGTGACACGCTGGATATTGCAGGAGATGATCTGGATGCCCAGCGCGTTCATATCGGTCTGGGCCTTGGACTGCACCTCGTCGCCGAACTTCTTACGGTCATTGCAGATCTCTTTCAGAGTGATGGTGCCGATGATCTCACGCATGTTGCCCTGCAAGGAATCCACGATAGCCCGGTTGAAGTCGTCCTCCGTCATATTCAGGAAGTTCTTCATAGCCAGCTGGATGCCCTCCGGGTCCGTCATTACCCGCACCTTGGCCACGGCGTCCACGTCCACGCCGATGAAGTCTTGGGTGGGAATGTAGCCCTCGGACTTGATATCGATGGAGATCTGGCGGACGATCAGCTTATCCACCCGCTCCAGGAAGGGGATCTTGATACCGGCTTTACCGATGAGCACCTTGGGGTGCTTCCGCAGGCCGGAGATGATGTAGGCCACGTCGGGGGGTGCTTTCACGTAGCCCATCAGGAAAATGAGAATGACCAGGATCACGGGAATCGCAATGGGAATTGCCTTCAGTAAAATGTCCATGTGGTTCTCCTTTTCTTTTTCTTTATGTAGTTTTTAAGGGATGACAATACTTATGCGGAGTATTCCTCGTCTTCGGGCACCGTACCGCCGCACAGCTCCCGGTAGAACGCCGCTTCGGCAGCATGTCTGTAAGGCCGCAGGGCCAGATTGCCGATGCCCAGCGTCAGAGCACACAGGATGTCCCATCCGATAAAGCTGAATTGCAGGCAGAACAGCCGCCAGCGGTTCCCCGCCATCATATCCTTGGACTGTGCGATGGCCTCGCCGGCTGTCAGTTCCGGATGCTCCGCCAGAATGTAGCCGGTCATGGCATAGCTGTAAGAAGCCATGATGCCGGGGACGATCAGCAAAAGCGTCCACAGCAGAATATATACCGTTTGGAGCAGCCGAGCCACTGCGACGGTTTTCCAGTGGGGGAAGTAGGAAAACAGGGTCTCAAAGGGCGGCTTTTCTCCGGCGGTCAGGTTCAGATTGAACCGGGCATAGCCCACTTCGATAACACTGCCCAGAATGAAATACAGGACCCCCAGCACGATTGCCGCTAAGATCAGGTAGATCGCGCCGCCAACCAGAACTGCCCGCAGTCCCGGTGTGATCCCGTCCCCCCAAGAGTAGATGGTCTGTCCGGCATATTGAATATTCGCGTTCAGGCTGCCGCCGGTAAAATTGATCTTAAATTCAGGTCCGCCGGAAGTGGCTCCTCCCAGAATCGCCGCCACCAATCCCACCAGAATGGCCAGCGGCCATTTCCCCTGAAGCGCCGCTCTGGCTTCCTGCCTAAAATCTGCTGCGTATTTCATTGGCTCTCCCTTTCCGCCCCATGGGCTCCCCCACTATATTTCTTTTCTGCAAGGACTCTCACTTTTATAGACGGTTCCAACCCTAATTTTGTTGCATATTTTCCGTCTTTTCTCAATAATTCCATCAAGTGGATGGTCAACAGCCGCTCTCTGGCCCCATGGCCCTCAGCTCCTTTTCCGGTTTTTGGAACGCCGTCCCTTTGCTCGAGAATAGCGTACAGCAAAAGGACGGCGGAATACATCATAGAATTGGAAAGATACAGCAGTTTATTTTCACTTTCGGAGCAAAATACCCCTTTCAGGTTTTCTTCCGGCTCCGATACGCTTCATACCGCGCCTCATCAATCACACCGGCAGCCAGCATCTTCTCTGCCCAAAGCTGCAAGGTCTCCACCGTAATGGAAATGCGTTCCAGCTCCTCCTGAATGTATAGAAAATCCTCCAGCTCATCATCGGAAATTTTGCCGTCAGCCGTGATTTCAATAAGCCGGTCCTTCCGCTTATTCATCGCGTTTAAAGATGCCAGCATTTCCAGCACGATCTGAGACAGGTCCTTGATCTTGATCTCCGGCACATATTCCTGGCCGATGGGGCACTGATTGGCGCAGTAATAGTTGCACAGGTCCGGCTTTTTATATTTCTCTGCCATTGTAAGCACTTCATCCGGATGCGGAAAAGAGCGCTCGTTCTCAATCTTTTCTATACGCTCCGGCGGAATGGATTCTAACAGTTCACTCGCGGTCTCTCTGGTAAGCTTCAGATTTTCTCTGGTCAACTGATATATATTTTTATTCTCTCTGGTGGAAACTCTCGCCATAGCTGTACCCTCACGATCTCAAGTTCAGTTTATCGCTATATAGACAACTTATCACAAAAAGTCTCATTCATTATATTACTCAACGATATCTAACGCAATCCCCGAAAGTCTTTTTACAGGGGAACAACGTGTGGCTTATGTCCCTATGCCTAAAGACGGGGGGATTACGCCATAACGTCTCCCTCTCGACTGCTTTTCAACGGGGAATCAGTGGTAAACGATACCGTACATTTCATCGCATCAGCCGCATCTCCTTCTCAAACTGCTCCATCGCCTCCTGTCGGCTGGGAACTTGCGCAAGTGTACAGGAAAACTGTTGGCCGAACAGTGGCCGGGACAGTGTCTCCACCCAATGTGTCAGCACCTCCGGAGTGAGGGGGTTCTCCTCCCGGAGAAAGATCACCCCGTAATAGGGCGGCACAGACGGGGAAACCAGCTGTGTCAGCGGGACACCGCTCCGGACGTAAGCGTTGCAGAAATGCATCTCCGGTGAAAAATGCGGATAGTACAGCGCCCCAACGAACCAGTCCTGTTCACCGTTTTTGAGCCGCTCCGCCTGCTCCAGAAAGCTCGGATGATCCGGACTATCCGGCTCCACAAACTCACCGTCCCGAATCGTCTGGTGAAGCGCGGGAAGGTTATAGAAATCAAAGTAAAAAAAGGACGCCTCTCCCGCCTCGTCCTCGGTAAGAGAAAATTCAGTCGCATGGAAAGGTTCCCAGCCCTTGCCGCAGCGGAAATAGCCCCACCAGTAGTTCCAGTCATGAATATGCAGATATTTTTTTGATTTGCAGCCCATAGATACTCCATTCTAACAATGTCGGCACAAGAGGAAATCACAAGAAACTCTCCACCCAGTACTAACAAAAGTCTTTTCTAAGTCCGTCCTTTTTTCAAGAAAGGTGCTCAAAGGCAGTGCGGTGATCTTCTTATCTGCTCACCGGAATGGATATCTCGAAAACGGCGCCGGTCTCTCCGTTATACGCGCGGATCGTCCCTCTATGCAGATGGATGATCTCCTTGGTCAGGGCAAGGCCGATGCCGGATTTTCCGCTCCGCCCCATGTAGAAGCGGTCAAAGATGTGGGGAATATCTTCCTCGGCGATGCCGTCCCCATCATCCTGTATCCGGATGGTCACGTGCCGCTTGTCCGTGCGGCAGGTCAGGCGCAGCTCGCTGCGGGCATAGCGTACGCCGTTAGATAGGATATTGGTAACTGCTCTGCGCAGCTGGGTATCGTCGCAGCTGACCATAACGGGCTCCTCAGGGAAGTCCGGCACGATGGTGATGCCGCCGGCGGCTATCGGCTCCACGGCGCGTATGCCGTCGTAAAGCAGTTCCCGAATATCCGTTTCGGAAAGGGTAAGCCGCTGCCGCCCCATATCGATTTTCGAGATGTCCAAGAGCTCCTCCACCAGCTCCGTCATGCGGTCGCTCTCCGCCAAAATCACCTCCGCCGCGCCGCCCGCATCCATTACGCCTGCCTGTATGCCCTCCGCATAGCCCTGTATCGCCATCAGCGGCGTTTTCAGCTCGTGGGAGGCATTCTGGAAGAAGGTTTGCTGCCGCTCCGCTTCCTTTTCAATATCACGGCCGAAGCGGAACCCCAGCAGGCACATGACGGAGGAAATCGCCAGCAGTACCGCAAAGAACACCCAGTTCAGCGTTACGATATAGCGCGTGATGGGACCGATGTCTATGTACATGATATAGGAGTAGGGTTCCTCTCCATCGCCGTAATTCTCCTGCGCAGACATGAAGATCAGATGATGCCTGTCCGTTTTGAAGGTGTAGCACTGATCGAGTGTGATATCCCGTCCGGCACAGTATTCCAGCAGCTTTTTCTCCAGCAGGTAGGCATCCCGATTCCATGTGTTGGGCCGGTAGCCGTCCTCCAGCTCCAAAAAGACGATGCTGGGCGTAAAGAAGTAGCCCTCCTCCCAGTCCTCATCATAGTCCGGTTCGTCATAGGTGTAGGGAACGGTTCGATTCTGATATTCCGCTTCACTGCGCAGCGCCTTTTTTGCCTCGGTTACAAAGTGAGACGGGATGATCACATTTACCGCCAGCACAAAAAGAGCAAACAGGAGTAAAGCCGAGCCGAGGATCAAATACACGATCCGCAGTTTGATGTTTTTCATGTACACTCCGCTCCCTTCAGCTTATAGCCAAAGCCCCAGATGGTGCTTACGCTGACGGTGCTGCCCGCTTGCAGCAGCTTTTTTCGGATACGGCGCAGCGTTTCATCGGTCACGCGGGTCTCTACATCTGAGTCAAAGCCCCACACCGCACTGAGCAGATCCTCTCGGGAATAGGCCTTTTCCGGCTGCTTCATCATATAGCTGAGCAGCCGCAGCTCGGTCTGGGTCAGCGCCACGATTGTGTTTCCACAAAAGACGGCGTTTTCCGTGGCGGAGCAGCGCAGGTCCCCGTAGCGCAGCTCATCCTCTGCTGCCGTTGTTTTTCCCCTGTCCATCTCCACGCGGCGCAGCAGCGCTTTGACCTTCATCAGTAATATCGTTGGGCGAAAGGGCTTGGTAAGATAATCGTCGCTGCCCTGACTAATGCCCATGACGTAGTCCAGCTCGCTGTCCTTGGCCGTAAGCAGGATGATGGGAATGTCGGAAAGCGTACGCAGTTCCCTGCACACCGTCAGTCCGTCCGTGCCGGGCATCATGATGTCCAGGATCACAAGCTCCGCAGGCTCCTGACGAAATGCCTCCAACAGCGCGTCGCCACTCTCAAAGGAGCGCACGGTATAGCCGTCGCTTGTAAGGAAGCTGTGCAGCAGTTCCCGGATGCTCTTTTCATCGTCCGCCAAATAGATAGAATGTTCCATGCGTCCTCCTTGCAAGCAGCGCCAAATGCTGCGCGTGGGCGCAGCATCGGCACGATGTTGATTTTATACTATCAGAATATCTCCTTTCCGTCAAAGGGGGCAGATGCCGCTTTCGCAGCCGGTGTTGCCCCAGATAGAATTGTACAGTTCGCACAGCCGGCTGTCGATCTCCATAAGACGGTTGTAGTCAGCGATCAGCGCATCCTTTTCCGCGTCGGTCAGGAAGCTCAGACTGCGGATGAAGGCGGCCTCTTCATAGTTTTCGAAGTCATAATCGTCCGGCAGATCGAAGTATGCTTCATCTACCTTATCCCACAGGTCGGCGTGCTTTTCACAGACGCGGTCATACTCCTGTTCCAGGGTGTCGATCTCATCCAGCACCTTGGGATCGGCCTTTTCCAGCGCCTTCTCGTAAAGTGGCATATTGTCGCAGTCGGGCAGTTTCTCATACAGCGCCTCCATCTCAGCGTCAAGGCCGTTCAGCTCCTTGATGTCTGCCAGAAGCATTCCCTTCTCCGCATCCGTCAGGGCGTTGCTGCTGCGGATAAATGCCGCCTCGTCAAAGTTTGTGAAGTCGTAGTCGTCGGGCAGGGCGTTGCAGATTTCGTCCAGCTTTTCCCACAGCGCCGCGTTTCTCTGGAAGATGGCGTCGCTCTTCTCTTCCACCGCCTCGATCTGCTCCCAGATGGCGTCCTCGTTCTCGGTTGCGACGGCAGTTGCAGGCTCTGCCGTGTCAGGCGCAGCCGCCAAAGCTGCGGTCGATGCGCCGATAGCTGATACCACCAACGCCAGTGCCAGCGCAAGGCTCCAAATCGTTTTCTTTTTCATAGTATGTTACTCTCCTTTTTTATTGTTTGGTTGTGTATCAACCATGTCTGTAGCATACCAGAGATCATCTTGGATTTCCCCCGCGAAAGTGCGGAAAAAGTGTCACAGATTTGTCACAGCATCCGTGCTGTAGACAAGAAGGCGCCCTTTTTTCCATAGAATGCTCGAAAAGTGGGTTTCATTCAGTTTACACTTGCGGATAAAATCGGTATAATTACATACAAGTCAAAACCGTTATAGGCAAAGAAGTCTGTTGAAGCGCATCGGAGGGCGGAACCATGCCGAAACCGAAATGGAATTTAAATATCATTTACATATCAGAAAGGCTGCAGGAGAGCCTGCGGCCCATCTCCCGCTGCGCCATGACCACCGTGGTGGCGCCCATGGGGTATGGAAAGACCACGGCGGTGAACTGGTATCTGAGTGAGCGTGCCAAAGCGGAGACCCTGCGCATCATCCGCATCAGCGTATACTCCGACAACCTCGCCATCTTCTGGAAAAGCGTACAGG
>OLFT01001777.1_pt1 | contig 20917 bp, 37 predicted proteins | sample 1604921 | NCBI WGS metagenome assembly OLFT01 (sample SAMEA3888897, study PRJEB22519) | human gut metagenome | biome: human gut; feature: human-associated habitat; material: faeces | place: Denmark | collected 2013 | reverse complement strand
GTAGATCAGCAGATAAAAGAGGGAGAACAGACAAGCAATGTGAAAGCAACCTATACTGTAAAAGTCTATGTGGACGCAGACGGGGATATGGTAATCGTTCAAAACCCTACCCTTGCACCAGCAGTTGAAAAATCAGACTATGAGCCTAAGACACCAGAAGCAGACGCAAGCGTGGACGCTGATACGGTAAATGACGCTACCGCTTTTCTGGAAACATTCTTTAAGCTGTACCCAACAGCGACGGAAAAAGAGCTTGCTTACTATGTATTGGGAAATGTGATTGAACCTATCGGCAGGGACTACCTTTATTCTGAACTGGTAAACCCTATCTTTATAAAGGACGGCGACAATGTGAAAGTCAAGGTTGCGGTAAAATTCATTGATAATCAGACAAAAGCGACGCAGGTATCGCAGTATGAGCTTGTGCTACATAAGGATAGTAACTGGAAGATTGTAGGATAAATGATATAGCGTGCATTTCCTATCAGATTTGCACGCTTTTACAAAACGACAAGAAAACTGTGCAAAAATATTGACTTGTAATGACCGAATGCTATAATATAAATGACAAGTGTACTTGGTATTATTTGAAAGGAGCGTTATATAATGGATAAAGAAAAAATACTATCACAAAACAAAAAAGAGAATCTATATCTTGATGAATACGAAAAACATATTAAACTTCAAGGGAAATCTTTTGGCTTAATGTTTGTTTTATTTATCTGCATTTTAATTCTTTTCATTAAAGCAGTTTGTAAAGAACCTTACTATGACATAATGACAATTATTGGGTCTGTGGCATTTGGCTCTATGGGTTATGAAGCACATATTTCAAAAAATAAATCCAAATTTGTTATTGCTTTATTCTTTCTTCTATTTATGGGGTATTACTTTTATAAATTTTTAATGGTAGGTTTATAGAATGGACAAACATTTAATTTTGAGAAACAGATTAAAAACTGTACGAAAAGAAAAAAAATTATCACAAACAGAATTAGCTGAACTAGTCGGGGTTTCTCGGAATACAATTAGTTCTATTGAAACTGGACAATTTAATCCAACAGCAAAATTGGCATTAGTGCTTTGTATAGCTTTAGATAAAAAATTTGAAGAATTATTTTATTTTGATTAAAGGAGAGAACGATTATGGAATTAGAGGAATTGATTGTTGAAATAGTTATAGGATTGTTTTTACTTTTTACATCTTATCAAATAGGTATAAAAGAGAATATTACTTTATTACATGGTTATCATTATACACAACTTGACCCTAAAGATAAAAAGGTGTTTACAAAAAAAATAGGAATAGGCACTTTACTGGTTAGTATTGGTATTCTTGTTATGCCGATTATCAATTTAATCTCTCATTCTGAATTAGGCTATTACATAGGTCTTATTTTGATTGTTGTAGGAGTGTTTTATATCATATTCATCATTGTAAAATACAATGGAAAACTTATTAGCTTTAAAAAGTAGAATTGAGGTATGAATATGATAGGACTGAACAAAAGAGATATAAAAAAGGCATTGAAAGCTGGTGCAAAAGCTGGCGGTGTATCATTGGCTGATGTTCGGGCGGATATTGAAGCTACGATTGATGAAGCTATGAATAGCACCGACCCAGAGGTGCAGGCAAATTTCAAAAAGTATTTTGGGAATAAACGCCCTACACCAGAAGAATATATTTATATCATTACGAAAAAGACAAAGGCAAAATTATAATAAAAGGGTCGTGGAAATGCTTCACAGAATTGTGATCTGCATTATCACGGCTCTTTTACTCTCTGTTTACTTTCAAAACTGTAAGTGTAATTGAATACTGCCCTTGCTATAATTTAATTGTATTCCAAAACAAATAAATGTGGCAGGAAGAAAGGAGCGATTTTTAATGGAACACATTTTAAATTTAGAGCAAGTAAAAAAATACTACGGGGGTAACTCTGGAAATATCACAAAGGCAGTAGACGGTATTTCTATGTATGTAGATAAGGGCGAATTTGTCGCAATCATGGGAGCTAGTGGTTCTGGAAAGACTACCCTATTAAACTGTATCTCTACGATTGATACTGTAACCAGCGGACACATTACAGTCAATAATCAAGATATTACCAAAATCAAGGATAAAGATTTTGCTGATTTCAGACGTGAAAATTTAGGGTTCATTTTTCAAGATTTCAACCTTTTAGATACTTTAACGATTGGAGAAAACATTTCTTTATCATTGGTTATCAACAAACAGAACCCTACTGATATTGAGAAAAGAGTTCATGCTATCGCCGATAAATTGGGTATTCGTGATATTTTATCGAAATTTCCTTATGAAGTTTCTGGCGGACAAAAACAGCGTTGTGCTTGTGCTAGAGCCTTAATCAATGAACCGAAACTGATTTTAGCTGATGAACCGACGGGTAGTGTCACATTAGTACAACACTACCCAAAAACAACACCCGTGATATTCTGGTCATTATCAATTCTAATTTCTTTAATGACAGAACGCCAAAGCGTGCGTTTTTCTTCACGGGTCAAATTCTCATAAATTGTTTTGAAATCATTATCAAGGAGCCTGCGGACGGCTGCGAAGTCTGGCGGCGGTTCAATGCTGGGTTCCGGTATCTGTTTAAGTGCAGCAGTATATATTTGATAGTCCCTTTTGTAGTCCTCAATGTCTATTAAGTCATTCACATATAATTCTTTTAACTTGGTCAGCTTCCGTTTCAGTGCTGCTTTATCAGTGCGGGCAACGGACGCTTTCTTTTTGGCTGCGGCAACTTCCCATTCCAGCTGGCAGCATTCCAGTTCCTCTGCCAGATGTTCAAACAGCCACTTTTCCACGACGTCTTCACGGGCTGAATGATTATGAGAGCAGCGCCCACGCTGGAAATGCTGGTTGCAGCGGTAATAATAATAATCACTTGACTTGTACCCGACCAGTTTATGCCCACATTCAGCGCAAGTCAGAATGGAAGTGAAAATATATACCTTGCCAGACGGAACAGAACGTGCGTTGCGTTCCAGAAGCGCTTGCACACGGTCAAACTGCTGCTTGCTGATGATTGCCGGGCAGAAATGGTCATTGAACCTGCCGCCCCGGTCATACACCCCAGTATACAGCTTTTCTTTCAGCATACGCCGGAAAGTGGCGTCACACCAGTTCACGCCGTAGGTTTCCCGGATATAGCGGACAGTAGCACGCTGGGAAATCGAAGTTTCAAAGTAGTTGAAAGCGTCTTGCACAATGGCTGCGTCTTCTGGCACAACTTCCAGCCGCTTTCCCTCATTAACACGGAAGCCAAAGGGGGCAGAGCCGGAAACAACGGTGCCGTGGGCAATCTTACTGTCAAATACAACGTCTATTCGTTCCCCGTCAATGTCCGCTTCATTCTGGGCAATGGACAGCTTCACGTTAATATACAGACGCCCGTTTGCGGTTGTGGTGTCATATTCTTCATCAGTGGTTTTCCAGTCGCAGTTGTGCGCTTCCAGAACTTCCATGATTTTATAATAATCTGCCACGGAACGAAACCAGCGGTCAAGGCGGCAGAAAAGCAGAATATCCACTTCATCACGCTTCACACTGTCCATCATGCGTTGAAAGTCGGTTCTTTTATGAATGTTCTTTCTGGCGGTCTTGGCAGCGTCAATGTAAATTCCAACAATGACCCAGCCACGTTCCCTTGCGTATGCTTCCAGTCGTTCTTGCTGGGCTTCCAGTGACAGACCTTTTATTTTCTGTTCTTCCCCGGAAACCCTTATATATAAAGCAACCCGGACAAGTTCCGGGCTTAAATCAATCTTTTTCACTATTGTATCACCTGCATTTCCTTTCATTTCCCGCCTGCTGGTGATATAATCAAAATTGCAGACGGTATTGTTGTATCTGGTATGACATATCTTTGCACGCCCCGGAAGTGTTCCCAGCACGACCGGGGCATTTTGTTTTATTAGTCTTTCAGAATGTCGTCTGTAAAGGCTGTTATTTTCTGACTTACAAAAGAAGAATAGTTTTCTAAATCCTGTTTAGGGTTATCACCTTGCAGCATGACAAATTCAGATAAAGCAACAATCTGATTTTGTACGTCAATCAAGGCTTGACCGTAGTATGAAACGTCTGGACCGAAGCCAACGGAAGAAACCTGCTCATAATGCCACGCAGCACGCTTCTTTAAATCCACCAGAACAGGAACGGACGCTTTTTGCAGCTGGGAAACGGTCTTTGCGTCGGAGTGTACCAGCTGCCCCCAGCGTGTCAGCTGTTCTTCCGTGATGTATCGTGGGTCTTCCGGGTGTCGCTTTATGTGTATAAAGCTATACAGACAGAAGATACCGAACAGGGCGGCAACAACTGAAAAAATAACATGAGAAGAAGCAAAGAGGAACACGGCACCAGCCAGAGCAACGACGCCGAACACAACAAAGCTGGCGTCTGGTCTTTCCTGCAAAACTGCCGTGGTCTTTGGCGGCTTCTCTTTTGGCTGCGCAGCTGCTTTCTGAACTTTAGCAGGAGCAGGAGCGGCAGCAGGAGAGGAAGCAGAGGAATTGGCGGCGGCAGCAGTGGAAGAAACACGGCTGCTGACTGCCTTTTTCTTTTTGCTTTTCAAATTCTCGGTCTTAACGTAAGAAACACCAGTGCCGGGAACCCCTATGCTGGTTGTGACCCTGCCGCTGCTGTTTATACTTTTACGATACCCCTTGACGCCTGCACTTATACCAACGCTTTTCTTGCTGATGTTAAGACGGACGCCGGGGGCAATTTTCACGCTTTTTCTGAAACGTAAACCCATATAAAACCACCTTTCTTGCGAATATCCACAAAAACATAGAAATTATAATAGTGAGTGCGCCCAGCCTTGCCACGCTGGAAAGGTGGTCACACATGATAAAAAAATATATACACTGGTATGATTGCAGAGTGTACGCAATCTATTACAGCAGTATAAACACTATTTATTATAATTTAGATTTCAATGGAGCAACGCAACTTATAATTTGTAAATAGCGGGGGACGCTGGGTGCGCTATCACCCGGCGTCTGTCCCGGAAACACTGCCAGTGTCAACGGGCGGGCACTGGGCTTCTAAATCTTCTGGATTGTCTGGAACTAACAATGCAGGGTCCGCAGTAACAGCAGCAACAAGCCTGCGTTTGAAAAATTCCACGGCAGTTCTTCTAATTTCTGGGTCAAGTTCAAAGTACGTCTTTATGATTTCCAATTCAAGACCCGTGGCACCTTTAGACTTCACGAAGTCGTCAAGGCTGAATGTGTCCGGCTGTATATACATTTCACCAGAACCAGTGCGCAACCATTCTTCATTCACATTATAAAGAAGACAGATTGCCTTGATTGTCTGGTCAGTGACGGTTGAGCCGTCCCGTTCCATGTAGCTGACGCCAGTTTGCTTCATTCCCAGACTTACTGCAAATTCAGTCTGGCTGATGTGCAAAACATCTTTTCTAAAATGCTTCACACGTTCATTGATAGTCATTTGACTTCACCGCCTTTCTTTTATGTTTAAAGAATAGCAGTAACCGCTAAAAAAGTCAATATTAAAAACGGAAAAAGGGTTGACAAATAGCAGTAACCGCTATAATATATAGTTAAACAAGCAGTAACCGCTACAACAGAAGCGTTTACCGCTTGCGAAACCACACAGCATGAAAGGAGGAACAGACCATGACAGAAGTTAAAAACATGGAAACCATGATTGCAACTGAAAACCAGCAGGAAGCAACAGAGGTCATGGCTTTTCTGGGGGAACTTGAACCGCAGGAAAAGAAAGACTTTCTGGTGTTCATGCAGGGCATAAGATTTGCAAAGGGCATGGCACAGAAAATTGCGCCGCAGTCCGTATAAAGGAGGGCGCAGGAATGGAAGTACAAGGAACATTCAATGCCCAGCGCTTTTTTGAAACGCTGGCGCTGATTATATCCCAGCGGGAGGGCGTGAAAGTCACCGTGACAGTGACACAGCCAGAGCCGGAAAAGAAAGAAAAGCAGTCAGCGTGAGCGCCGGGCAGCAGCAGAAACAAAGGTTTTTCAAAAGTCAATAGCAGTGAATAGCAGCAAGGCTGTTCAAATAAAAATCATACCAGATACAAGGAGGAAAGCCACAAAATGAAAGAATTTGTGAAGAAAAAAGCAGTCATTGTCATGGACAGTGCAGGACTGCCAAACTACATGACCATGTTTTATATGGAGCCGGGGGACCTATGAGCCGGAGGACGTGCCGGAACTGTTCAAAATCAGAAACAAGATTGTTCCTGCGGTTCTGGTGTCGCAGTTCACCAACACCATGATTAAGGGCGTCCCGGCGTCCTTACCTTACCAGCAGCCAAAACACACTATCAGTTATGATGAAGCGGCGGCAGCCTGCGGAAGAAAAGGCAAGGGCTGGCACCTTATGACAAATACAGAGTTTGTCTATCTACTGCATGAAGCAGAGGAACTGGGGCACACAATCGGCGGTAATACAAACTACGGCAGCAACTCGAAGAATGAGCAGGAAAGCGGCGTGAGATACGACAGCGCCGGACGCACGCTGACCGGGTGCGACCCCCTCACATGGTCCCATGACGGAACAGCAGACGGCGTGTTTGGTCTTTGCGGTAATTTCTGGGAATGGGTCACGGGCTTGCGTCTGCACAAAGGCGTTGTGGAATACACGCCGAACAACGACGCAGCAGTTGAGGGCTACACAGAGAAGCCAGACTGGACCGTTGCAGAGGTGAACGGCAGACCGTTGAAGCTGTACGGCAACAGTGCTGGTGATGTGGTAATGTCCGTTGCGGAAGAAATCGAAGAAAACTGGGAGGGCTGCCACATGGCAGACTTGCAGCTGGAAGAACTGGACGAAGTGCCGGAAATTGCGTACAAGCTGGGAATTGTACCGCATGACTGGAAGCATGAAACAGCTGGACTTTGGGCAGACAGCGAACTTGAAGAAAGCGTGCCTTTCCGGGGTTCGAGTTTCGGCCTCACTTCCAACGGTGGCGCTGGTGCGCTGGACTTGGGCTACGCCCGTTCTAACGTCCTCAACGATGTGTCCTTGCGTTCCGCTTTGTTCTTGGAAGACTGGGAACTGGTAACTGAATTACTGAAAGCGGGTGCGACAGCGCACGCATAAAGAACAGATGTTCTGATATTTGACCCATGAAAAAGGGCAAGCAAAAAGCCTTTGAAGATGTGCCGGAAACACAAAATCAAAGGCTTTTCAAAAGTCAATATGTAATAATTCAATACACGTTTATTATACCATATTGGCGGCTACAAGTCAAACATTTTAGAGGGCGAAAGCCTTTGAAAATAGCGGGTTTCAAACCTGTTAAACGGGCTTGTATGGGGTATTAACATTCCTACGAAATATATAAATATATATACGCTGTATGGATAATGAACAGGAGGGATAAGAGGGAGAAGAAGAACCCAACCCCACTTCTGGTATACCCTTATACGCTTAAAACGGTATAGGACAGAAAAGGAAGTGCAGTGGTGTTCATAAGGGAGAAGAAGATAGACTGCGCAGAGTATAGAGAAGTGGATATAATACCACGAACAGAAGCAGCAGAGCAGGCAAGCAGAGGAAAGAGGGGTAAGAAAAGAAAGGTTAATGCCCCAAAGCAAAAGGACTTGAACGACAAGAACGCTAAACGCTATCTGGTACAGTTGGGAAATGGCAACTTCCACATAGGGGACCTGCATACAAGTTGCACATATAGCGCAGAGAACCTGCCGGGAACGGTAGAGGAAGCAGAAAACATTGTGACAAACTACCTGCGGAGAATAGCATACCGCAGAAAGAAGCTGGGGTTAGAACCCCTTAAATACATACTGGTAACAGAATACAAGTACAGCAAGGACGGGCAGTGCCTAAAGCGTATACATCACCACATAATCATGAACGGTGGACTTGACCGTGACGACGTGGAAATGATGTGGACAAAAGACCGTATCAACTGGAAGAAGACCAGTGACCCGGAATACAGAGCCAGTATAAAACAGCTGGGCTGGGTAAATGCAGACAGACTGCAAATGAATGAAAACGGAATAGAGGGACTTTGCAAGTATATTGTCAAGGACCCGCAGGGAAAGAAACGCTATTCCAGCAGCAGAAACCTTGACCGCCCGGAAACAACCAGAGAGGACGGCGGGGAGAAGCAGCAGCGTGACCAGAACCACTGGAAGTACAGCCGAAATCTGAACGCACCGGAAGAAAAGTGCAATGATTTTAAGTACAGCAAAAGAAAAGTAGAACAGCTGGCAAAGTCACCGGACGCAGGGCTGGAAGAGTTCAGAAAGATATATAGCAATTACAACATTGTGTCATGCGAAGCGGTCTTTTATGAACAGACCGGGTGGCATATTTACTTGAAAATGTGGAAAAAAGAGCCAAAAAAGGCAGGACAAGGAGGAAAACGAAGTGGAAACAGGAAGAAAAACAAGGCTGCGCCGGATATTAAGGCGTAAGAGGATAAAAAGAGCAATTAAGGCATACGGAAATTACATTGCAGCAGGCGTGCTGGTATTTGTTGTGTGCGTGGCTGTGGTAGGCGCAGCAGTAAAGCCAACAGCAAGCACGCTGCCGAAGAACACACCGGAACCAGTACAGACCACACAGCCGACAGGAAGCACCACAGAAGAAGCGGAAGCGTACCCGTTCAACCTTATGTCATTTGACTGGGACGGGGAAGCACTGGACGGCTGGACACGCTATGAAGTACCGGAGGACTACGCAGACAACGGCGGGTATTTACCGGAATGTATGCAGCAGTACACATACATAATCTGCAAGCAGTATGGCGTTGAATATACGCTGGCGCTGGCAATTATCGAGATAGAAAGCGGGTACAGATGGGACGCCAGCTGCAAAGAGGGTTCAACCGGATATATGCAGGTATTGCCAAAGTGGCACAAAGAACGTATGCGCAGGCTGAATGTTGATAATGTGGAAAACCCATAATTGAAAGAAGAATGAGGGGTGAATGGTGATGGAAAATGAAATCAGACTGGGTGACATTATGGACAAGCTGACGCCCAGTGACAGAGTGGTGATATATAACGCAGCCAGACAGGTTGTATACCGTGGATATGCTGCAAACGCAGTGCATGGAACGTTGAACCCGCAGCGACGCATTAAGAAAATGGGGCTGGGTATGGAAACATACAGAGCCACGGAACAAATGTGGGACTGGGAGAAAACAGACAGCCTGCCGGAGCAGGTGCCAGTTGAACAATTCACACAATACCGGGTGGAAGACCTGCAACACATTCTGTATATCAGAATTGAACTGAAAAGCGAATTTGAACAGTGAGGGACAGCACATGAAGTGTAAATTTTGCGGGGCAGAAGTAAAGCTGGGCGAACGGTGCCAGTATTGCGGGTCGGTAGCAGAAGCGTTCTACTACAAACCAGAGGAACCGCCGGAGGTTGTAGGAAGAAACCAGACAGACCGGAAAGAATACACAGTGCAAAAAGGTGACAGCCTTTGGAAGATTGCACAGAGGTTTTACGGAAACGGTGCCGCCTGCTATGCACTGGCACACAAAAACGGCATTAAGAACCCAGATTTGATATATCCGGGACAGGTATTGAAGATTTAGGAGGAAAAGAACATGAAGCAGCAATGGAAACCACCAGAACTGGAAGAAATGCCAGTGGTCATATTATCACTACACCAGAAATGGTGGCAGAAGATGGCAGCAGGTGAAAAGGTTCTGGAACTGCGGAAGACAAAGCCACAATGCAAAGCACCGTTCCGGGTGCTGGTATATGTGACAGGCGGCGTGGGAATAGTTGGTGAATTTATCTGCCCGGAAGTTCTGGAAATCAAGAACTTTGAAGAAGCAGAGAGAAAAAGCAAGGTTCCTGCACATGATATTCACAATTATGCAGCAGGGAGCCGCAACAAGGTTTACGGCTGGGAAGTCGCAGACGTGAAAGAGTACCCACGGGCAGTGGCGCTGGAAGAACTGGGAATGAAGCGTGCGCCGCAGTCGTGGCAGTATATGAGGTAAAAGACATGGACCAGATACAACGTGACAAGATAGCTGCAAAGCTAAAGAAAATTAAAGCCCTTGCAGAACGTGGCGTGGGCGGTGAAAAAGAAACCGCAATGCGAATGTATGAGGACTTAAAAGCCAGATACGAACTGGAAGACGAAGAAATAATGCTGGACGCAGTGACGCTTCACTGGTTCGGATATGCAGACGAACTGGAAGAAAGGGTGCTGCGCTGGATTTTCTACAAGGTGACGGGTGACGCAAGTTACCACATATACACTGGAAAATACAGCCGCAGGAAGAAGCGTGGTTGTGATTGCACGGAGATTGAAGCAGCAGAAATAACACTGCTTTACAATTTCTACAAAGAGGAATTGAAAAGAGAACTGGAAGCGTTTTTGGTGGCGTTTAGGTGGGGCAATGACCTATTCCCGGACGAAACGGCACGTTGCTATAAAGAAGACGACGCAGAAGCGCCGGAGAGGACAGACGAAGAAAAGCGAATGTTGAAAAAGGCTGCGTGGTATTCAAATCTTATGGACAAGAGAAAACCGCCAACGGCACTGATTGGAGAACCGGAGGAAGAAGACTGATGGAAGATAGACAGAAAATCATTGAAAAGCTGGTAAAAATAAAAGCCCTTGCAGAACGTGGCATAGGCGGTGAACAGCAGACAGCGCAGGTGATGTATGCCACGTTGAAAGAAAAATACAAAGTAACAGACGCAGAGATTGAAAAGGCGGCAGCAGTTCCGGTGGATATTTCAGAAATTGACTTGAAGAAATTCTGGGGCATAGCTTTTCAGCTGGCAGCAGTCGCAAAGACATTGCAGGAAGAAACGGACATTTGCACCGCCTGCCCGTACACATACACGGACGAACAATGCACGGGCTGTGGCACATACTGGAATATGCGGGACTTGCGGCTTGATTTTGAAGCAATACAGCAAAGATTGATAAAGGCAGCAACGGAGGGATAAGGCATGGCGGCAAGGAAAGCAAAGAAACCAAAGCACCAGAAAAGCGAATACCCAACATTGCCGGGACAGTTGGGGTATCTTAACAGCTATTATTGCCCGGTATGTGGAAAGCATTTGTTTTCGGCATACGACAAGGACATGAAGAAAGACCGGGAAGACGGCTATTACTTCCATGTGTCAAATGACTTCAACTATTGCAGCAAATGCGGACAGTTGCTTGACCTTGACGAATGGAAGAGAAGAGAAAAACCGCAGGAAGCGGAAGAAGAATTGAAATTTGATGATTGAGAGGTGCGGGCATGGCAGCAGCCAAAAGAAAAACAATTCCAAAGGCTGTACGGCAGCAGGTGTATGACAGCTTGAACGGTCACTGCGGGTATTGCGGTTGCAAAATCACATACAAGGAAATGCAGGTGGACCACATAGAAGCAGTATACCTGCATGAAGAGGAATTGAACGCAGGACAGGCGCAGGAGATAAACAGCATTGAAAATTATATGCCAGCTTGCAGAATGTGTAATTTTTACAAGTCAACCATGAGCATTGAGAGTTTCAGAAAGCAGCTGGAAACATTACCGGAACGGCTGGACAAGATTTTTATATATAGACTGGCGAAAAAGTACGGAATTGTAAAAGAAAAATGCGAGAATGTAAAGTTTTACTTTGAAGAAGCAAAGAACGGAGGTGACGGCGGGTGAATGATTTACTATATGTGTGCAGTCCATACCGGGGCGACACAAAGCGTAACAAGGAATATGCACGCAAGCTGACACGGACAGCCATAAACAATGGATTTGTCCCGGTCACGGTGCATTTATATTTGACGGAAGTTACAGACGACCAGAACCCGGAAGAAAGAAGACGGGGCATGGCAGCGGGAATGAAGATACTTGAAAACTGCAAATACATTCTGGTTGGCGACAAGTACGGCGTATCAGATGGAATGAAAGCAGAAATGACACTGGCGGCACTGAAAGGAAAAGTCATGCTGTATGAGCAGGACGGCAAAATATATCTGGTGGACAGCCGGGAAGAAACCACAGGAGGACAAGACAATGAATGAAGAACAGAGAATGGCAGAGGTTGAGAAGTTCAAGAATTACTTTTCATACATAAACAGACCGGGAGCAGATAAGCTGCTTGCGTGGCTGGAAGAAGCAGGATTTTTCACAGCCCCGGCAAGCACAAAGTACCACGGCGCATACGCAGGCGGTCTGGTAGAACATACAAACTATGTGTACCGCAGATTGGTTCAGCTGGCAGATGCAGAGGACAAAAGACAGGGCAGAACGTACCCGGAATACACCGCGGACACAATCGCAGTTGCAGCGCTTCTACATGATGTTTGCAAGGTGGACGCCTACAAGGTGGAAAAGAAGAACCAGAAGCAGAAAGACGGAAGCTGGAAAGAAGTTGAGGTGTACGGATATACAAACAGCCTGCCACTGGGACACGGTGAAAAGTCAATTATCCAGATTATGCGATATATGCAGCTTACGGAAGAAGAAATGCTGGCTATCAGATGGCACATGGGCGCTTTTGATAGCGCAGTAAAGGGCGGCAGCTATGACATGAACAATGCTTTTGCAGGCAGCAGGCTTGCAGCTATGCTTCACATTGCAGACATGATGGCAACACACCTTGACGAAAGGACAAACGCCAATGAGTAGAGCATATTACAGAAAACGCAGTGAAGCCACGGAGCAGGAAAGAGTTATAAACTGGGCGAGGTTCTACGCAAAGGGCTTCCCGGAACTGGACTTGCTGCACCATATACCAAACGGCGGCAGCAGAAACCAGCTGGAAGCGGCAAACCTTAAAAGGCAGGGCGTGAAAGCTGGGGTGCCGGACTTATGCTTGCCAGTAGCCAGAAACGGAAAACACGGGCTTTATGTGGAAATGAAGTGGCAGAATAACAAAACCACAGAGAAGCAGGACTGGTGGCTGGAACAGCTACGGCAGCAGGGATATGAAACGGCGGTTTGCTGGTCAGCAGAAGAAGCAATGGACACAATAGCAGGTTATCTGGGAGTTATGGAACAGACGGGAAGAAAGGTGGAATTGTAATGGGCTACATGGACCACACATTGAAAAAGACGGTGCCATATTACAGCACCATGAAGCGTGCCGGAGCATTTAAGCAGCAGGAGCCACGGAAGCGACAGAAAAGAACGACGCTGACAGAATACAGCCAGAACGGACAGAAAGCAGTATTGAAACCGCACGTCACAGTCAATCAAGCCGCAAAGAAGCTGTATGACTATGAACAAACCGGATTGTCACCACATGAGGTTGCAAACCTTGTTGAGCAGGTGCAGAACTTGACAAGGCGTGTGAAGAAATACGAAAGCTGGGAAGAATGAACGACGTTGACCGCTGCTTGATATGCGGTGAAGTTATCCCGGAGGGTTCGCAGGTCTGCACCGCCTGCCGCAATAAATACGACATTGTGACCGGGGAAACAGAAGAAATGGCACAAGAACTGCGGGACATAGCAGACGTGCTGAAAATCACAGAGGGCACAGACACAAACATTAAAAAGTCAATGGAAAGCATATTGAGGATTGCAGACAGACTGGAAAGGACAAGCAATGGCAAGAAAAGAAGATAAACAGCCACAGTATTTGCCGTTAATCGTAAAAGCAAAGTTACATACTGGTGGCAGGGACTATGAGAAAATCAAAGAGGAATTAAAGGGGCAGGGCTTCACCTGCAAGCAAATGAAAGGCATGGTGCGTGAGGGTAACTACTTTGACGGAATAGTGTTGTATTTGTCAAAGTGGAACTGGGACAACCACGAAAGCTGGCACCTTTACAACTGGGACGACAAGGACGACAAAGAAGTTATGCTGGGCATATATGAAGCCGAACAGTACCACCCACAGGCGCCGTATAGATACAGAGATAATTTTGAGAAGTTCCAGAAAGACTGGACAAGCGGAGAGTATGACCCCGGTATGACATTCACTTTCAAGGACAGTGAAGTTGAAGTGCTGGAAGTCCTGCAAGAAGAGGTGGACAACATAGACCACGAAGCAGTCAAAAGGCAGGTGGCAGCAGCAGAAGACGCCCAGTACCAGAAGAGAAGAAAACAGCGCCAGCGACGCAAGCAGGCAAGCAAGGGCAGCAGATACCATAGAAAGTTCTTTTGATGGAGGAATAAGGCATGGGAAAAGGTAAAAAGCATTACAGCGGAAAAGAATTACTATACCGCCGACAGCTGGAACGGCAGCAGGCAGAGAAAGAAGAAAAGACAAATAATATCAGAGTACGCCAGCTGCACCAGATAAACGCCAGCCGCCGGGCTATTAGTTGGGCAAAACAGAAAATGCGGGAGGGCAAAAACAATGATAGCGTTCTTGATTGAGGTTATAAAAGCAATAATCACATTCTTTGCGGTATGTGTAGGGCTGGGAATTTTATTTCTGGTCTATGTGGTAGTAAGGGAAGCAGCTTGGGTTGTAAAGCATGAGAACCGGAAGAAATACGAACAGGAGGACAAAGAGGAATGAAAGCAGAATTTTTCAAGGCGGTGTGCCCGTTAGAGATTGGGGACACAGTAGCAATCAAGGTAACAAAGGACGGAGAAGCGAAAGAAGCGCTTTATTTGCCACAGGGCTGCACGGTGATTACAACGGCAGCAGTTGCACTGCATAAGGTCACAGACATTGCAACACTTCACTATCTGAAAAAGGGCGAAACACAGTTCTTGTATGAATTGGACAACTGCGGGAAGTACGAACCATTGACCGTGAAAGTTCCGGTCAGAGAATTTGCAGAAGAACTGAAACGGAGGGGGAAAGATGGAAAATGAAGAAGCGGTAAAAAGGATAAGAGCCTATATAGAATGTAAAAAAATGCAAAGCAAAGGGAACATTGAAGAATGCAGTATGTACAAATGTTTTCATTGCAAATTAAGAGAAGAACTGGGAAGCGAAGCAGAACACATAGAAAGTATAGAAATAGCACTGAAAGCGCTTGAAGAAACAATAAAAGACAACTAATAAATACTTACGGAAGTATACAAAATATACAATTATACTTCCGTAAGATTGTGCAGAATGTCAATAGACTTTATACTTCCGTAAGTATATAATAAAGACAGTTAAAGAAGTAAAGCAAACGGAGGTATAAACAATGACAAAGAAGAAATTAAAAGAAGCATACACAAACTGGAATAAAGAAATCACAAAGCTGGATAGCAGGAAAACAGAAATTTTCCACAAATTGCAGGAAATGTGCGAAGAGAAAGGCGACGGGCACCGTTGGTGCTGCGTGGAAAAACTGGTGGAAGAATTAGCAAAGAAAGGTCATATCTACCAAACAATGCAACTTGTAAATGAATATTACCAGATATGCGGGCAGGAAGAAGCATTGAGAAATCTTGCAATCGCAACAAATAATTTTGAAATATAGGGAGGTATAAGCATGAATAAATATGTTGAAAAAGTAGAGCAATACAAAGAAAAAGTGCTGAAACCCGCACTTGAAAAATTAAAGGCTGAACACGAAGAAGCAGAAGACTCTTACCGTGATACTGGTTATGACAGATATTACAAGAAAATGCAGAAGTGCGAAAGTCAGATTGAAGAAATAGAACAATATTTGAAAGCAGGAACAATGGAGGTAAGAGAGGTTACAGCAAGCGAATATAAAGAATTGCTGGAATTAAGACAAAAAATGAAAAGCATAAAAAACAAAGTATTCTATCTTTCAAAAGAACTGCCAATGTGTGCAGATTTAATGAACCTGCAAGATGTTTTAAGGGACTATTAACAAGCGGCGGCAGTACCCCAGCTGGTAGAGGGACGGGCACGGTGAAATAAAACGGCAGCAGCCGTTGCCAGTCCGTGTCTATGATGTCGCTGGTTCAAATCCAGCCTGCCGCATTACTGGGAAAGCAACTATAAATTCATACCAGATACAAGGAGGAATACCACATGAAAGTATTATCAATTATCAATCTTAAAGGGGGAGTGGCAAAGACCATTTCCAGCGTAAACATGGCACATATTCTGGCAGCAGTAAAAGGCTTCAAAGTCCTGCTGATTGACAATGACAAGCAGGGCAACGCAAGCAAGATTATGAACCGCCACAGCTATGACCATAAGGGCACGGCAGAGGTAATGACACAGCGGGGCATTGACCCGGCAGAGGTTATCCAGCACACGGACTTTGACGGGCTGGACATTATCACAGCGAACATGAATTTGCTTACAGCCAACCTTGAAGTCATGCTGGACCAGTCAAGACCGCAACAGACACGCTTCAAAAAGTTTCTGGACGGCTTACAGAATGAATATGACTACTGCATTATTGACAACGCCCCAGACATTAACATTTCAACCATAAATGCGCTGGTAGCTTCACAAGACGTCATGGTGCCTATAACCATTGATGATTTTGCAATAGACGGTCTGGCAGAACTGAAAGAACAGATTGACAACACCCGTGAGGACTTGAACCCACAGTTGCGCTTCTGCGGTTGCTTTGTGACACAGTACGACAGAACCAATGAAGCAGACACGCAGGGTGAAGAGTTCTTGAAGACGCTTGAATATCCGGTGTTTGAAACACATATCAGAAAGACACCCAAAATGAAGCCCAGCACATTTGAAAGATTACCAATCATTTTATATTCACCACGCTGCGGCGCAAGTGCCGACTATAAAGCGTTAGTGGAAGAATGGTTGAGAATGTGACCAATTCGGACACGTTAGGAGGGAAAAGACAATGGCAGGAGCAGCAAAGAAATTCAACTTGACAGAGTTATTAAACCAGCGGTCAAAGGAAGCTGGGGAACAGCAGAAAACAGAACAGCAGCAGGCAGCAGCAGGCGCAGAGGTTGTCACGTCCGAAGAGGGCGTGAGCAGCACAGCTGATATTTACGACCTTATACCATCAAAGGGCAACTTTTACAGCGTGGAGGACGTGCAGGACTTGAAACAGTCCATTGAACTTCTGGGAGTACTGCAACCGCTTCTGGTGACTGATGAAGAGGAAGACGGCAAGCGCCGTATCATTGCAGGACACAGAAGACGGCTGGCGGTCATGCAGCTTGTGGACGAGGGAAAAGAGCGTTTCAGACGGGTTCCAATCTTAATCAAGCCAAAGAAAAACGCCATACTGGACAGACTGGCACTGATTATGGCAAACCGTTTCCGTGAAAAGACAGACTGGGAGCGTATGACAGAAGCACTGGAAACAGAAAAACTGGTGTTGGAATTAAAAGAAAACATGAACATTCCGGGCAGAACCCGTGATTTGCTGGCAGAAATTATAGAAACGTCCCCGGCACAGGTTGGAAGATATAAAGCAATCTATAACAATATTATTCCAGAACTGATGGCAGAATTTAAGGCAAACAGAATTGTTGTATCTGTCATTTATGAAGCGTCCGGGCTGCCGGAAGATTACCAGAAGCAGGCGGCAGAGGTATTCCGGGAAAATGAAGTGCTGACGTTATCAGACATTAAGCAGTTAAAGAAGAACTGGGAAGCGTCGCAGCAGATACCGGGACAGATGGACATTAGCCAGATGGAAGAGAAGCAGGAAGCCGCAGGAGCGGGAGAAAGCACCGCAGGCAATGAAACAGACCAGCAGCAGGAAGAAACAGCCACAGAGGGAGCAGGAGAAGCCACAGAGAGAGCAGGAGAAGCCACAGAGGGCGCAGAAGACACAGCCGGGCAGCAGTCAGAATACATTGACCCGCAACCGGAACAGATAACATCACTTTGTTACAGCTGCACACATTATGAGGATTGCCACGACAAGACAGCAACCGTGACCAGCTGCAACGCCTATGAGAACCGCAGAGAAGCACAGAAGACGGACGAAGAGAGATACAACGAAGAGCAGGCAGCTATTGACCGGGAAACACAAAAGAAACTGCGTGAAATGCAGCAGGAAGAGAAAATGCAGCACTTGCCGTCTGATGAAAGAAAAGAAAAAACAATCAGAGTATCACCGGACAAAATGAAAGCTGTTGCAATCGACCATACAAGACCATATATGATTTTGAAAAACGACGATTACAGAGAGGGCGACACAGTGAAGCTGATTGAGTTTGCAGAGGGAAGAGCAACCGGAAACACGGCTGACATGAAAATTATCTGCATGGACGACGACACGACCAGCAGCGCACTTGAAGAGGGCTATTGTGTAATAGCATTGCAACAGAAGTGATTTGGAGGTGTGAAAAGTGAAAGGGCAATTAAACTTATTTGAACCGGAGTTCATAAAAGACATAGATTGCACCGTTGACACACCAGTGACCAGAGGGAACAAAGACAAGCCCATATATGGAACAGGAAAACGCATAAAACCCAGAGTGCCGGGCAGAAGAGAAACAAAGCACATGGAAGAAATATATCTTGAAGAATTGCTGCCGCTGGAAGAATACGACTTGATTGTTGTTTTAATATCTGGCGGCAAAGACAGCATAGCAACATACTTCAAATTGCGTGAACTGGGAGTGCCTAAAAGCAAGATTGAGTTCTGGCACCATGACATAGACGGAGGAAACCCGGAACGCCACATGGACTGGCGCTGCACACAAAGCTACATGAAAGCGCTTGCGGACGCAGAGGGAATACCGCTGCGGCTATCATGGAGAAAAGGCGGCTTCTTTGGTGAATTATACAGAATAGGAGCCAGCAAGCCTATTGAATGGGTAGACCCGGAAACCGGGGAAATAATGAGCGCAAAGGAAACACCACAGCAGGCAGCGTGCAGGAAGATTGAAGAAAGCAACGTAGAGAACAAAGAAGAACTGCTGAAAGAATACGGCTGCCGCATGAAGTTTCCTGCAAAGTCTGGAAATTTAATGACAAGATGGTGCAGCCCTTATTTGAAAATAGACGTTGCAGCAACAGTTCTGCGAAATCTGGAAGAGGTGAAAGAAAATTCAAAAGTTTTAATATGCAGCGGGGAACGTAGAGGGGAAAGTACCGGGCGTTCAAAATACAACGAAATGGAAATATATTTCAGAGCCAATGCAGAAAAGAAACTGAAAAGAACAGTTCACCAGTGGCGCCCGGTCATTGATTATTCAGAAAAAGACGTGTGGGAAGTGATGAAAAGAAACAAAGTGAACCCGCACCCGTGTTACCGGGCAGGCTGGAACCGTTGTAGCTGCGCCGGGTGCATATTTTCAACACCGGAACTGTTTGCAGGGTTCAAAGAGTTGTACCCACAGGAATTTGAAGAAATGAAACATGATGAAAAGGCACTGGGCTTCACACTGGACAACAAATGCGACCTTGAAACGTACATTGAGGGAGCAAAGCCGTGTTTATACAAGGGCGACAAAGAAGCAATACATAGTCTGATAACAGGGATATTCACAGAAAGTCAAATATTTATTGACGGTCAATGGAAATACCCAGCAGGAGCGTTCCACGGCGCAGAGGGTGGACCGTGTTAGAAATTAGGAGGTGCGGAAAATGCCAATAAACATGACAAATTATAGAATGATTATCAACGAAAGAGTATACAACGTATTGCAAATTATGATTGATTTTGCAGGACCGTTAGAAGAGGGGAAACCACCAAAGCCGAAGTTTATTGACGCAGTATACATTGACGAAGACGGAACAATAAAAACCATGCGTGATGAAGCGTGGTGCTTCCAGTTCGTGAGAAGAAACGGAGGTGCAGCAGATGGAAAGACCAATAATAATGCTTAATACAGACAATATGCCCGTATTTTGCCGCAATCAGTGTGCAAATACAAAATGTGCAAAGCATATCACAAAGGCTTATGAGTGCGGCGGGGCGTGTTCCATGCAGTTATTAAGGGGACAGCCGGAGTGCGCAGGGTACATATCACGGAGGAAAAGGAAATGACGCAAGAAAACGTATGCAAGTCTTGCGAATATTACGAAAGCTGCGGAAAGCCGGAAAGATACATGAAGTGCATGGGCTACAAAGAACGGCAGCAGGCAGCAGACAAACAGAAAGTTGACGTGCAAGGCTGACAGCCGGGAAAGACTGGCAATAAATGAAATGGAGGAACAACAAATGGCGCAGGCAATGGAAAGAAGCAAGGTAATTGAATTGCTGGAATATTACAAAGACATAGACGGGGAGGTGAGCATATATAGAAAGATTATAAATGACTTGACGGACCAATACTACAACCCCATTGGCGCTATACAGTGCGACGGTCTACCAAAAGGAAAAAATAATATATCACGACAAACAGAAAATATGGCGCTGAACATTCCAGATTTTGTCAGCGGAGAAATCAAAGACTATGAAGTAAAGGTGCAGCAGTTGCAGAGTTTGAAAGCACAGCTTTTGCAAGAGATTTCAAGACTGAAACTGAAAGAAAAGCGTATTATTTTCGATTTTTACATTCACAACCTCAAATGGGAACAAGTAGCGGTACGCAATTCATACAGTGAACGGCAGTGCAAGAACATTAGAGATAACGCACTTGCTACGCTGTCACAGAGGTTTGAAAAAAACCAGATAATTTCACAATTCAAGAAGATTGCATAAGCAATCATTGCCCGCCATTGCCTGCGTTTCACTGGTATAATTTATATCAGCAAAGCAGGCTTTACGCCGTTATATTTGCACGTTGGCAATAGTGGGCTTTGGTGATTTTTTGAAATTACAAAGCCCATATTTTTTTATACTTCCGTAAACCGGAAGAGTTGGAAAGAATGAAAACGAACGAAAAGAGGTGAGAAGATGGGGAGACCACGAAACCCGGAGCGGGACAAGTCAATGCAACGTTATCTGGACACAGACGGCAAGATTGAAACAGCAGAACTGGCAAAGCTGGCAGGGGTGCCAGAAGTAAGGATAAGAAAATGGAAGTCAGAAGACGGCTGGGACGAAGCCTTGAAAAAGAAGCCTAAAAAAAGGGGTGGACAAAAAGGCAATAAAAATGCTGCAGTAGCTCAAAAAACTGAACCTACTCGCACAGTTCGCCCTG
>OLFT01001772.1_pt1 | contig 20985 bp, 10 predicted proteins | sample 1604921 | NCBI WGS metagenome assembly OLFT01 (sample SAMEA3888897, study PRJEB22519) | human gut metagenome | biome: human gut; feature: human-associated habitat; material: faeces | place: Denmark | collected 2013 | reverse complement strand
TGAGCAACTTAACAGATGCTGGTAAACAACAAGTTAAAGATTTATCCGCATGGAATGTAGTGGCTAACAATGGTACTGCTGAAAAAGTTGAAGGTGGTAACACAGTTAAGTTCATCGATGGTGATAACATCTCCATTACTCAAAATGGTAAAGACTTCACAATTGCAACTAAGAAAGATGTTACTTTCGATACTGTAACTGCAAATGATACAATTACAGCTCCAAAAGTAAAAGCAACTGATGGTGTAGAAACTCCAGAAGTAACTGGTTTGACTAATAAAACTTGGGTTCCAGGTCAAACACAACCTGTATCTGGTCGTGCGGCAACTGAAGATCAATTGAAAGCAGTTGATGACCAAGTAGCAGCAAACAAAGCTAACATCACTAAAAATGCTGGCGATATTAAAACAAATAAAGATAATATTGACAAAAATACAACAGCAATCGCTCGTAAAATCTCCTTAGGTGGTAATACTGGTTCTACAACAGAGAAATCCTTAAGCACTGGTGATGTGAAATTCAATATTAAAGGCGAAAACGGTTTAACAACTGTTGCTAATGGTGAAGACGTAACTGTTAAGATCGATGATGCAACAAAAGCAAAAATCGATAATGCAGCAAACCAAGACTTGAGCAACTTAACAGATGCTGGTAAACAACAAGTTAAAGATCTTTCTGCATGGAATGTAACTGCAGCTGGTGGTACTGTTGAAAAAGTACAAGGTGGCGATACTGTTAAATTCCAAGCTGGTGATAACCTCGAGGTTAAACAAGACGGTACTACTTTCACATATAGCCTAGCTAAAGACGTGAAAGGTCTTAACAGCGTTACTGTAGGTGATGAAAATGGTCCATCCACTAAGATTACTCCTGCTGGTACAACTGTAAAAGATGCAGCTGGTAACGCTACAACAGTTAATGGTGCAGGTATGACTATCAATCCTGCAAACTCTGCAGCTAGCCCTGTATCCCTTACAGTAGATGGCTTGAATAATGGTGGTAACCAAATTCATGGTGTAGCACCTGGTACAGCTGATACAGATGCAGTAAACGTAAGCCAATTGAAAGAAACTAAAGCTGGTTTACAACAAGCTATTAACAATGTAGGCGTTGAAACACAACGTGTTGGTGCTCATGCGGCAGCTATGGCAGCGTTGAAACCAATCCAATACGATCCATTGGAACCAACACAAATCATGGCTGGTATTGGTAACTACCGTGGTGAAACAGCTGGTGCAATCGGTCTTGCCCATTACAAAACTGAAGATACTATGTTCAATATTGGTGTTACACTTGGTTCTAGCCATAACATGATTAATGCTGGTGTAACTCATAAATTTGGTGGTAGCCGTGATAGAAAAGATGCGATTCCAGAACGTTATAAAGCTGGTCCTATTAGCTCTATCTACGTAATGCAAGATGAAGTAAGTCATTTGCGTTCCCAAAATGAAGAGTACAAATCCAAGCTTGAACAACAACAATCTGAAATTGATGCGTTGAAAGCAGCAGTTAACCAATTGTTGGCAAATAAAGCATAATCATATTGTACATATAGTTAGAACTATGTATATCCCGTGAATGGATATGTAAAACTAGAAAGAGCCTTCCTCGAAAGAGGAGGCTCTTTTTAGTATGAAAACAAAAATAGTTTATTAAAGCTATATCTAAAAAATAAAATAGTCTGAAAATTCTAATTTAATAATTAATAAAATTATCGATAAAACTGTATATAAGGAATAATTTATGAATATTTTTAGACGATGATTAATTTTGTAATGAAATCTAATATTCTTTTCATTCTCAGTTAGAAGCATAAAAATTCATATAATATGCAATTTATTAAGGTGAATTATAAATGAATTATGATAATACTGCGTGTTTAAGTATACTCTATGCATAATTGAGATAATAGTAAATATCCAAAAAATACACTTTTAAATTGAGAAAATTAGATAAATTATGGTAAAATTAAAGATAGGTTTTATAAATGAAAGTCTGCGTAGCTTTCATTATTTCCAGACTGAGAGAAGTGTGGAACATATGATTCATATAGTTGAGGGTTAGTAATTTAAAGAAGGAAAATGTATGAATAAGATATTTAAAGTCATTTGGTCTAAGTCTAAACAGTGCTACGTTGTAGTATCTGAAATGGCAAAAAATAAAACAGGGAAAAAGAAAATTGTAGTAGCGAGTATTTTGGCTGCCTTAGCTATTCAAACTGCAGGCGTAATTGATGTTGCAGCGGCAGCGGGCGATCAACCATCTAGAGCTCTTGCAGATGGTAGAGTAACCAATGGTAAAACTAATGGTCTAGCTATTGGTAATTTTGCTAGTTCTGAAAGCCACCAATCCATTGCAATCGGTTATTATAGTGTAGCAAATGCAGCAGAAATAGATCCTGCACTACCTGCTACAGCGGTGGGGGCTGGTGCTCATGCAACAGGTCAATCTACAGTTGCATTAGGCTTATTAGCTCAAGCTACCTCTGGTAAAGCAACTGCGTTAGGGTCTAAATCTGTTGCGTCTGAAGATGCTGCTGTAGCAGTTGGTGCTGATTCTAAGGCTACAGGTGGTTATGCTAGTGCTTTAGGCGCTGATGCCACTGCATCTAATAATGATGCTACCGCATTTGGTCATGGTACTGTAGCATCTGGTGCATCTTCTACTGCATTGGGCTCTAGAGCAAAGACTGGAGCTGTTGCTGGTGTAGGTATCGGTATGTTAGCCACTGCGACTAATCAGTATGGTGTCGCTATTGGGGGCGAAAGCTCTTCCACTGCAGATAATAGTATTGCTATTGGTAGAAAAAGTTCTGCCACAGGCGAGAATGGTATAGCTATCGGTACTTTTACTACCTCAAAAGGTGCCAATGGTGTTGCGGTTGGTACTAATGGTACTACGGCTGAGTTAGCCGGCGTTGCAGTTGGTCAAGCTGCTAAGTCTAATAAATTTAATAGTGTTGCTATGGGTATGAATGTAACGGCTGATGGTGATAATTCTGTGGCGTTAGGTGGTAGTGCTTCAGCAAATAATGATGGAACTATTGCCATTGGTTCTTATGGATCTACTCCAACGAAAGCTACAGGCAATAGAGCTCTTGCAATCGGTTCTGCTACGACAGCTAATGGTCTAGAATCAATTGCCATAGGCAGTCGCGTTAACTCCACATCTCAACATTCTATTGCTATTGGTACTAGAGCTAATGCAAGTGCTGTTAAATCTGTTGCTATTGGTCCTGATTCTATAGCTACCGTAGATGGTGGTGTTGCTTTAGGTCGAGATTCAGTTGCTAATGTAATAGGTGGTGTTACTAATAAAGGTTATAATCCTAATACAAACCGTACAGATAATTATTCTGGTTTAACTGGCAATGTACTTACTAGTACAACTGGTGCCGTTTCTATTGGTAATGGTACTACTGTAACACGTCAACTTACAGGTCTTGCAGCGGGCACAAAAGATACAGATGCAGTTAACGTAGCCCAATTAAAGAGTGTTAACCTTGCGTTCTCTGGTAATGTAAATACTGGCAATGTGAATATTGCAAATAGTACATTAGGCCTTAAGGGCGATAATACATATATTACAACATCTGCCAACGGTCAAAACCTTACAATTTCTGGTAAAACACAAAATATTGATGTCACAAATGGTCAAGCTTCTGCAAATGCTGCAGGCATGGCTGATTCTAGAAATGTAGCAGATGCTATCAATAAAGCTATTTCTGCCAATGCATATCATTGGAAATTAGCGGCAGACAGGGATTCTAGTGCTCCTGAAGTAATCAATAAATCAGATACTGTAATCTTTGGTGGGGACAATAATATTACAGTAACTCGTAGTGGCAAAAAAATTACTACTTCTTTGAATAAGGCGATTACTGTAGATACTGTGAAAGCAAATAATTCCGTTACGGTTTCTTCTGGTGGCAATCAAATTACTCTAGATGGTTCAAATGGTGCTGTAAAAGGTAGAAACTTTACTGGCGATTCATTTAAAGCCGGCAATAATGTATTGAGTAATACAACGCTTCAAATTGGTCCGACTACTGGTGGTAATAATGTGACCATAACTCGTGATGGTTTAACTGCAAAAACTGCTACGAAAACTGTCAAGTTTGGTACAGATGCTATTAGTGCAGGGGGACAACAAATTACCAACGTTTCTAGCGGTGGTAATATAGGTACTAATGCAGCGAACATTACAGATGTAAAGAATGCTGTAGATGCTGTTACATTAAAACTAGATACAAATTCTAAAACGGGTACTGTTAAGCTTAGTGAAAGTCCACTTAAAGTAATCGGTGCTAATGGTATTAGAACTGATTTATTGGGTACGAATAATGGTAGTCTTGTTGTTGGTCTAGACAAGAGTACGGTAAATGCTACGACTAAAGGTATTGGTTTAACTGGTGATACAGGATCTACAGGTCTTAAGTATCTTAAAGACGGTGATGCGACCTTTAAAGTAGCTGGTGATGGCGATCTAGTTACTACTAAGGCTTCTGCTACAGGTGTACAAGTAGCTGTTGATTCTGCTAAAGTAAAAGATTTAGCTGTAGGCGCAGTAACTGTTAGCAAGGCTAATACGGCAGATAATCCTATTACAATTACACCAACAGCAGGTACAAATACTAAGGACTATGCAATTGGTATCGATACTACAAAGCTAGCTAATCAAACACAATTAACATACAAAGCTAATGGTGCCAATGCAAATAAAGTATCCTTGGCGAATGGATTAAACTTTACGGATGGTACTTTTACAAAAGTAACTGTAGGTACAAATGGTACTGTAACAATTTCTACTGCCACAGAAACTATTACTAATGACGCTGATGGTAAAGCTAAAGTAAATAGCCCTACAGATGGGTTAGCGACTGCTAAAAATGTAGCGGATTCTATCAATAAAGCTGTAGATGGCTTGTCTCAAAATCTTACTGTTTCTGATGGTGCTACAGATGGTACTATAAATCTTAAGAATCAAAAACTTACTGTTTCCGGTACAAATGGTGTAACTACAACTGTAAATGGCCAAACTGTTACAGTAGGTCTTGATGCAGCTACAAAAACTAAAGTAGATAATGCGTCTACAGCAGTAGCTCGTAACATCTCTCTTGGTGCAGATAGCGGCACAGTATCTAGCCAATCCTTAAAAGATGGTGATGTGGCATTCAATGTAAAAGCTGCTACAGGTGACTTAGTATCTACGAAGATGAATGGCAACACTGTTGAAATTTCCACTAAGCGTGCAGCTATTACTAGCGATGCCAATACAGGTGCAGCATCTGTAATAGGTGATGATGGCTTAGCAACATCTAAAAATGTAGCCGATGCTATCAATAAAGCAGCTGATGCAGCTAAAGCTGGTGCGGCATGGAATCTTACAACAAATTCCAGCACAACTGATAAAACAACTGTACAAGGTGGGGACACAGTAGATCTTATCAATGGCGATAATATCTTGATTACTCAAGATGGTACAGATAAAAAGAAAATCACTGTAGCTACGAAGAAAGATCTTGCAGTAGATTCTATTACAGCTGGCAATACAGTAATGAACACATCTGGTTTAACAAATGGTACTACTGCTATTACAGGTACTGGCATTACAACAGATAAAGTAACGGTAGGTGGTATCTCCATTGATAAAACTGATGGTATCAACGGTGGTAACAAGACAATTACTAATGTTGCTAGTGGGGGTACAACTGATACTAATGCAGCAAATATTGGTGATGTAAAGCAAGCTGTTGCTAACTTGTCTCAAAATTTAAATATTACAGATGGTACTAATAATGGTACTATTGATCTAAAAAACCAAAAACTTAATGTGGCTGGTACAAATGGTGTGACAGCCACTGTAAATGGTCAAACTGTTACAGTTGGTTTAGATGCAGATACTAAAACTAAAGTAGATAACTCTTCCGTTGCAGTTGCTCGTAATATTTCTCTTGGTGCAGATAGCGGCACAGCATCTAGTCAATCCTTAAAAGATGGCGATGTAGCATTTAATGTAAAAGGTGCGACTGGTGACTTCATTTCTACGAAGATGAATGGCGACACTGTAGAAGTTTCCACAAAACGTTCTACTATCAACAGTGATGCTGCAGGTACTGCTTCTGTTACCGGTGATGATGGTTTAGCAACTGCTAAGAATGTAGCCGACGCAATTAATAAAGCGGCTAGTCAAGCTAAAGACGGTGCAGCATGGAAACTATCTGCTAATGGTGATACACCGACTACTGTAGCCGGTGGTGATACTGTAGACTTTGCTGGTGATAACAATATTACAGTTACTCAAACTGGTAAAAATATTGCTACCACATTAAATAAAGACCTTAAGAAAATGAACACTATTTCCTTTGAAAATGGTCTAGGTGAAACAATCAAATTCGATGCTGTAAATTCTAGTGGTACATTTACATCTCCAGGTGAAGGTGCTTACACCAAAATTAATCATGATGGTTTAAAAATTAATAATGGTGTAGCTGAAGATCAACCTAATACGGCAAATACTTATTTAAATGTTGGTTCGCTATCTTTACAATCGGGGCCTAATAGTAGTGCTCTTACATCTAAATCTCTCTTATTTAGTGATGAAGATGGTAATAATGCGGAAGGCGGCGCAACAGGTATGGCCTTCCAAAATGCAGCAGGTAAAACAATCCAATTTACCCTTGATGAGATCAATGCTGGTGGCAACAAAATTAAAGAGGTTGCAGAAGGTACAGATGATACTGATGCAGTAAATGTAAAACAGTTAAAAGATACTGTAGCAAGCCAAACCTTAACATATCGTGCTAATAGTGCAGCAGATACAGATGCTAAGTCTGTTAAATTATCTAAAGGCTTAGACTTTGTAGATGGCACAATGACAAAGGCTACTGTAGATAATGATGGTAAGGTAACATTAGATATTAATGATGATACTAAGACTAAGATCAATGATTCTGCAGCGGCTGTGAGCCGTAAGGTTTCCCTTGGTGCAGATAGTGGTACACCATCTAGTCAATCTTTAAAAGATGGGGATGTAGCGTTCAATGTAAAAGGTGCTACAGGTGATTTCATTTCTACGAAGATGAATGGCGATACTGTAGAGGTGTCTACAAAACGTGCTACTATCGATAGCAATGCCACTACAGGTGCAGCCTCTGTAACAGACGATGATGGCTTAGCAACAGCTAAAAATGTAGCAGATGCTATTAACAAGGCAGCTAAAGCAAGCACTGATGCCATTAACTTGAAATTTGCTGGCGATACTAATACCTCCGCCGGTGTAGTCAACCTTAAAGATGATACATTGGGTATCAAAGGCGATGGTAAATATGTAACAACTGATGCAGATGGCAAAAACTTAACTGTAAAAGTATCTGAAGCAGAGGTTAAGAAATCTGCTGTAAGTGCAGTTACAGTAAGTACTGATACAACTGATGCGGATAATCCGTTGACTGTTACAGGTACACCAAGTGCAGATGGCACAACTAAGGATTACAAGGTAACGATTGATGGTACTAAGGTTGCTACTAAGACTAAATTGTCTTACAAAGCAAATGATGGTACTGCTAAACAAGTATCCTTGGCAGATGGGGTGAACTTTAAAGATGGTACGTTAACATCTGCTACTATTGATGATGCAGGCGTTGTTAAATATGACGTAAAAACAGCATCTATTACAGCCGGCACAGATGGCACTATTACAGGCCCTGCTACTGATGGTGTGGCAACAGCTAAGAATGTAGCAGATGCGATTAATGCAGCTAAAAAAGCATCTAAAACAGAAATCACTGCTAATGATGATGAAGCGGCTAACGCAACAACTGGCAATGTAAAGTTAACGTCTACAACGGCTGCAGATGGTCATACAATTTACAACGTAAAACTTAATGATAAATTGACATTTGGTACTGGTGCTAATGCTATTGTTATTGATGGTACAGCTGGTAAAGCTACTATTGGTAGTGCAGCTATTGATGGTGTAAATAATACAATTACAACAGGTGGTAATAAGGCGGTAACGTTAGATGGTACTACTGGTACGATTACGGGTAAAGCTGCTAATATTGGTGGCGTTACAGTAGATGGTACAAATAACCATGTAACAGGTCTCGCTAATACGACTTGGGATGGTAATGCTGTTTCTGGCCGTGCGGCTACCGAGGATCAATTGAAAGTAGTAGCTGATGCTGCAGCTAATCAAACATGGCAAATTACAGCAGATAAAGATGCTGCTACATCTGGTAAACAAACTGGTAATAAAACAGATGCCAAAGTAGGTAAAGACGCAAAGGTTACTATGATTGCGGGTGAAAATATCACCATCAATCAAAATGAGCGTGACTTCACATATTCCTTGAATAAAGACCTTGTGAACATGAACTCTGCAAGCTTCAATGGTACTGGTAATAACACAACTGTTATCAATGGTGATTCCATTACACAAACTGCGGGTACTCAAACCAATACATCTACTGCAGCTGGTAATACAGTAGCAGATGGCACTAAGTCTACAGCAACAACTGCAGATGGCACTAAGATTACGGATGGTACAAAAACAAATACTTCTACAGCAGATAGTACAGTTATCGATGATGGCAATGGTAATAACACAGCTCTTACTAAAGATGGTGTAATCATTACTACATCTGGTAAGGATCCAGTATCCTTAACTAAAGATGGGCTCAATAATGGTGGCAATAAGATTTCTAACATTGCAGATGGTACAGATGATACTGATGCTGTCAATGTACGTCAATTAGAGGCTAAGTCTAAGGCGTCTAAAACAGAATTGACTGCTAATGGTGGTGAAAGTGCTGGTAGTACTACAGGCAATATTGTATTGACTAAAACAACTGCCGCTGATGGACATATCATTTATGATAACAAGTTGAATGATAAGGTTACATTGGGTACAAATCCAAGTAAGGCAGTTACTGTAGATGGTACAACTGGTACTATTAAAGCCGGTAAAGATGGTAATGCTGTAGCAATTAATGGCACAGATGGTACTATTAAAGCTGGTGATAAGATTGCTCTTGATGGTAAGGATAGCAAGGCTACAATTGGTACTGTAGGTATCGATGGTAAAGATGGCATTATTACTACAGGTGGTAATAATCCTGTTGCTGTAAATGGCAAAGATGGTGTTGTTACAGGCTTAACTAACAAAACTTGGGATCCAAATAATATTGCATCTGGCCGTGCTGCTACGGAAGATCAAGTTAAATCCGCCGTTGAAAATGCTGGATGGAATGCAACTATTGGTACAGAAGGCTCTGGAATTAACAGCACACCAACTGCAACAGCTGAAAAAGTAAAAACTGATGAAACAGTTACTTTCAAAGCGGGCAATAATATGATGGTTAGCCAAGTAGGTAAAATGATTAGTTATGCAGTAAATCCTGAACTGAAGGATATGAAGTCTGCTACATATAAAGATGCAGCAGGTAATACAACTGTCACAGATGGTAATGGCATAACAATTACACCAGGCAGTGCAAATCCTAATTATCCTAATGCAGGCACTATTTCCTTGACTAAGGATGGCCTTAATAATGGTAATAACCAACTTAAAGGTATTGCGCCTGGTACAGATGATACTGATGCAGTTAATGTGAGTCAGTTGAAAGCATCTAATGCTAGAATCGGCGATGCTATTGGTCAAGTAGCCGGTGAGGTACAACGCGTAGGTGCGCATGCAGCAGCAATGGCAGCGTTGAAACCAATTCAATATGACCCATTGGAACCAACTCAAGTGATGGCTGGTGTTGGTAACTATCGCGGTGAAACAGCAGCGGCCTTAGGCCTTGCACATTATACAAATGAAGATACAATGTTCAACGTTGGTGTATCTCTTGGTGCAAACCGCAACATGGTCAATGCAGGTGTAACTCACAAATTTGGCTCTAGCCCAGAAAAGAAAAATATTCCTGATCGTTACAAAGCAGGCCCTATTAGCTCTGTGTATGTAATGCAAGATGAAGTATCTAGTCTCAAAAAAGAAAATAGTGAACAAAAAACTGTTATCGCAGATCAAGCGGCTCGTCTCAATACGTTGGAAGCTGAAAATGAGCGTCAACGTCAAGAACTAGCTGAAACTAAACAAGGCTTAGAAGACTTGCGTGCAGCAGTTAGTCAATTATTGGCATCCAAAGGTTGATAGTTGATAATTAATTTCACAGAATAGACTGATATAATATTTTCTGAAAATTAAAAGAACCTCTTATATGTTGGGATACCTGGTAGGGTATATTCAAACACTATAAGAGGTTCTTTTGCAATTTTGATATATATTATTAAATAAAATCATTATATATGAATGACTTTTCATATATAATTGTGATATAATACAGAAGATATTGGGGCTAATAGATAGCTCAATCTTATACGATCTTGCATGAATAGGAGTTACTATGTTAGACCGCATACAACGATGGTTGTCCATTGATGCTATGTTGCCCGCTACAGAACGATTAGGTCCTGTAGGTACAACAAAGCAGATGTATGGCAATTATTTGAAAATAGCTTGGCCTGCTACATTACAAGGTTTGATGCTACAGTTTATGACAGCTATTGATTTAGCCATGGTAGGGGCCCTCGGTGCCTCCGCACTTGCCTCAGTTGGTATTATGGGGCAGCCAGAGATGGTGATGCTTATATTCTGTCGTGCCCTGTCGATTGCGGTAACGGCTATTATAGCTCGCCGCCACGGTGAAGATGAAGTTGATGGTATGAATGCTGTTCTTAAGCAGTCCATACTATTGAATTTCTTGATTTATGCACCTTTATTGGCAATATGTTTCTTTAATTTAGAGCATATCTTACGCTTTACAGGTGCCGAAGACGGCTATATAGAAACGGCTGTCTGGTATGGCCGTTTTGTTGTCATTAGTCTAATATTCCAATCCTTTAGTCAAATTGTAGGGGCCGCCCTTATTGGGTATGGCAATACTAAGGTTATTTTTAAGTCCAATGTAGTAGGTAATATTTTAAATACTATAATGAACTTCTTCTTGATTTATGGTATTGGATTCTTTCCTGAACTCGGTGTCATGGGCGCCGGTGTTTCGACAATGATTAGTAGTGCCGTTATTGCTCTATTATTACTGCGTACGATTTCACAACATACTACTACAGGATTAACCTTGCGACATCCTTCAAAGTGGAAGTTTGAACGAACCGTTTTGCACACTATGTTCCACGTAGGTGGTAGCTCATTAGGGGAACAGTTTTTTGAACGATTTGGTATGTATACGTACACAATGATCGTTGCGTCCTTAGGGGCGGTACCATTAGCAGCACACTATGTGTGTATGAATTTGATGGATATATTCTATTACTTTGCCATGGGTCTTGGCTTTGCAGGGGCATCTCATACGGGACAGAGTCTTGGTCATAAACGACCAGATATTGCGAATTTGTATGGTAAAATTGGGGCTCGTATTGGTTTCGTAGTAGGGCTCGTAAGTGCACTCATATTTATTGGCCCTGGTGATTTATTGGTACAGTTATATACACGTGAAAGTGAAGTCGTTACGTTAGCTGGTGCCTTAATGGGGCTTATGGCCGTTGCGGCCTTTCCTCAAGCTTTACAGCAAGTATACTCCGGTGTACTAAAAGGAGCGGGGGATACATATTATATTATGAAATATTCCCTTGTTAGTGTAGCTATTATACGACCTATTATTACGTATCTATTGTGTATTACATTTGGCTTAGGCCTTTTAGGCGCATGGTTATCGTTGTGCTTCGATCAGTCTTTACGATTATGTTGTTCCTATTTCCGATTTGTTCGAGGTACATGGCAGCATAAAATTGTTTAATCTTACTGATTAGTATTCAAAATATTAATTTTGAATATCATTTATGCGATGAATTTTCATATAAAATCTAAAGTTTAAATTGTTCGATATATAGCTTTGGTATAGATAGAATCTACAATGTTTTATTTAGGATTACTAGCTATATTGAAAAAAATAGAATAATTTATGAAAAGTTTATGAAAAACTTCTTGCCTATTCAATTTGTTTGATGTACAATACCAAATGTGGAAAAAATGACACATTGGGGAATGTGTTATCGGACCTGAAATCTATGATTTCGTGTATATATGTAAGGGATATATATAAGAAACAAGTAAAAACCGCCTTAGTTTTACTAAGGCGGTTTTTACTTTTATTTGTTCGCTTAATTTTAAAGATAGGCTAAGATAAATATAAGATATATCTTAAAAGAATAAAGGGGAGGATCATTAGTTTTGATAATTAGCCCCTTAATATTCCTAATATTATAAAGATAATTGTATTTTTGAATTTGAAAGAAATAACAACTGAATATAGATAAAATTCGAAATTCTCATGGTAAATTCATAAAAGATATTGAAATTTATCGAAAAGTTGTGTAAAATGAAAGTATATTATTACCAAGGCCCTGTGTATTGTTGTGGGCTATTTTTGGAGGGAATTATAATGAACAAAAAATTATTAGCTTTATTGGCAGTTGCTGCTGTAGGCGTATCCGTAGCTGGCGCAACTCCACAAACTCAATTCAACAAAGGCGAATTCCAAGTTGATCTTGGTGCAGCTCATTCTAAAGCAAAAACTGAACATTTCAATGCTGATGCAAAATGGAACTTTGATGGTGGTTTGACATACGCTTTGTCTGACAAAACTGCTATTCAATATGGTTACCATGGTTTGAACGACAAATTGGGTGGCATTGGCTATAGCGACAAAATGCACGAAGTAAACTTGGTTCAATCCTTGAACAAAAACTTCGCTGTATATGGTGGCTATGCTCATATTTCTGGCGATGACTTCGCTAAAGCTAACAACATTGCACAAGCAGGTGTAATTGGTAAAGCTAACCTTGGCTCTAAAGTAGAAGTTTATGGTAAAGCTGGTGTAGGTACTAAGAAAACTTCCACTTGGGAAGCTGGTTTAGGCTACAAAGTGAACGAAGACTTGGATATTAACGCTGGTTACCGTTATATCAACACAAAACATGCAGATAATGAAAATATCTCCTTCCAAGGTCCTGTAGTTGGCTTGTCCTACCGTTTTGGTGGTCACAAAACAGTAGCTCCTGTAGCAACTCCAGCTCCAGCTCCTGTATACACTCCAGCTCCAGCTCCTGTAGTAGAAGCTCCTGTATACAAAACTCCTAAATTGGATTACTATGTACAATCTATCTACTTCGATTCCGACCAAGATGTAGCTCGTGCAGACCAATATCCAAACTTGACAGCTGCTGTAAACGCTGCTAACCAATACTCTCAAGATCAAATCAAATTGTTGGGTAATGCTGATACTGATGCAACTCCTCAATACAATGTTGGCTTGTCCGAACGCCGCGTACAATACGTAGCTCAATACTTAGTAAACAACGGCGTATCTGCTGATCGTTTCATCGGTATCGCTAATGGCGACACTAAACCAGTGGCAACTAACTCTACTGCAGCAGGTAAAGCTGAAAACCGTCGTGTAGACGTTTACATTCACCGCTAATCTTCAATCTAATTTAGATTAGACATATAATAAGTCCACCTTCTATCATGCTCTCGTGTTCATCGGGGGACCGAGCATGTGATAAGGTGGACTTTTGTGTTATACTAAACTTGCATACAATCGTAGGTCATACAATGTTCATTAAGTTTTGGTAATGTATGCATTGTGAGTATAGTAAAGTAGGTTATATATGAAACGATTTAAATATTACAAACCGCTTATAGGGGCCATTATATTGGCTGGCGTTATGATCATGATGGCGCTCCGTATTAGCGATATAGCCAATGCTATTGATGCCATTATTACTGCTTTTGTTCCACTTATAGTAGGTGCTTGTATCGCATTTGTCCTCGATATTCTCGTTGTGCGTTATGAACGCTGGCTGTGGCCTAAGAGTAAAACTGGTTGGAAAGATAAAATTAGACGACCTTTAAGTCTTGTATTATCCTTTGTTACTATCAGTGCTATCGTGTATTTCATTGCTCGCATGGCGATTCCACAATTGATTCATTCCATGTCGATTATCGTATCTTCTTCGCCGCAGTTGTATACAGATTTCCAAACATGGATGCAACACCTTACAGAAACCATTCCAATGGCCTCCAATCAAACACTTATGGATACCTTGAGTGGTGAAAGTATTGTTAAATATACTCGCGAGTGGGGCACAAAGGGTGGTACATACCTAGTTAATGCGATGGGGACAGCCTTATCTTGGACTTTGAATATAGGTTTAGGTTTAATCTTTGCCATTTATATGTTGCTCGATAAAGAGCGACTTATGATGCAAGGTAAACGAATCCTAAAAGCCTATGCATCTGATGAGTGGGTTAACCGTGTTAGTTATGTCACACGCGTAGCTGTTCAAACTTTTAGTAACTTCTTTGTAGGCCAGTTCATAGATGCCTTGATTTTAGGCATTATGGTTGGTATTTCACTATGGGTATTTAATATTGAATATGCCACTACGATTGCCTGTGTTATTGGCCTTACTGCATTAATTCCATTGCTAGGTATTTATGTAGGGGGCGTTATAGGCGCAGTTATCTTGCTCACTGTTAGTCCTATGGATGCATTAATCTATGTGATTATCTTAGAGGTACTTCATCAAATTGAAAGTAACTTTATTTATCCTAAGATTGTAGGTAATTCCGTTGGTTTACCTGGTTTGTGGGTATTTGCAGCCGTTATCGTAGGTGGTAGTTTAATGGGGGTTACTGGCATGTTGATTGGCGTACCTTTGGTGGCAACATGTTACAAATTGCTTATGACTGATGTAAACGATCGACTTGCATCGAATGAAGGTTTATAGTATATTGTCTAAATAATATATCTATTTATGTATGTTTTGTGTGCTGTTGCATATAGCACGAAATTATAGTAATTCTAGTATACGGATGGCTTTTACCATAGGTGAAAGCATTGTATATAGTAGGAGGATATGTAATGAATAAAAAGTTGATTTCTATGGCATTAACTGGTGTATTGGCAGTTGGCGTATTGTCCGTTGCTACACCTAGTGTGGCAGATGCACGTAAAACAAAACCAGAAACAAGTACTGATATTTCTGTACAACGTGCGCCAGGGGAATCCATGGTTATGACTATGAGTAAAATTGGTACTATTTTCCAAAACCGTTTTCCTAATGCAGCACTTCATTCTGTAGAGCTTAACTCTAATGATTTGAACTATGGTTACAAAGTAGTAGGCTATAGTAAATATCATCAATATAAGATGAAAATCGACGTTATCACTGGTAATACTTCTGATATGGATGAAGGTGGCAAACCTAAGAAAGTTATCGGTGAAATCTTCAATAAAGATAAAGTCATCGAAGCAGCTCAAGCTGAGCGCGTTGCAAAACAACAACTTGGTGCTGATGCAGTCGTAAAAGGCTGGAAAATTGAAGCGCATGAAGGCAAGATCCTATACTATATGACAATGCATCAAGATGGTAAAAAGACTGTAGTTACTGTAGATGCTGAAACAGGGGCTTATGTAGGTCAATCTAAATCTAGTAAATTACCTCCTGAACCAGATCAAGGTTTCGACGGTCGTAAAACAAATATTATTTGGGATAACACCATTGATATGGGTCGTTAATCTATTTAGCGATATTATAAATAAAGAGCTGAAGATAAAATCTTCAGCTCTTTGTTTTATATAATGGTTATATATTTATTATTGCCAACGGTGTTCGTAGTATGCTTGTGTCCACATAATAACCTCGATTAAGGACGGATGTGGGCTCATAGTTTCACCTACAGTGATAACGGATTTAGGATCCATTTCACGAGTAATACCTTTTTCACGTAAGCGTTTAGTACGTTCAGAAGCAATTTCTTCATTAATTGCTGTTAATGGAGTTACACCACTGTTCATAAGGTTTACATATGGCTGGAAGAGGATAGACGCTTGAGGACCTGTTACGTGCATACCAAGGATATGATTAGTATCTTTGTCTACCACGATTTTAACAAAGCCGTCATTTACATCGCCAGGGTTGATACCCATTGCATAGCCTTTAGCTGTGGAGGAGTAGTAGTTTTTGCCTACACCTACATTATAACCAGCTTTGATAGCTTCTGCTTCAGTAAGACCTACGCTACCAATTTCAGGGTAGGAGAAGGTAACCTTTGGCAATGTATCATAACGTGCCCAACGGAAATCTTCTTCGTTTTTAGCAAAGTATAGATTGTGGGCAATAATATCAGCTTCATAGTTCGCACGATGACGAAATGCTGGTTCACCATTTACATCGCCTAAGGCATAGATGCCATCAACAGATGTTTCGAGGAACTCGTTTGTTTTAATCCAGCCCTTTGGCCATGTTTCAATACCTGTATTTTCGAGGTGGAGCTCTTCTACAGCAGGACGAATGCCAGCTGCTACGAGGATTTCTTCTACCTTAGTTTCTGTAACTTCACCAGTGCTACGATCTTTAGTGACTACAACTTTAAGACCATCTTCTTGACGGATTTCAACAGTGTCTTGGTTTAAGATTACATTAATACCACGAGCTCGGTAGTTTTGAAGAAGATGTTCGGACATCTCTTCGTCTTCTTTAGGTACTAAACGTACATTATGTTGAAGAATTGTTACCTCTGTACCAGCGGATGCAAATACGTGACCGAATTCTACGCCGATAGGGCCTGCACCAAGTACTGCAAGCGATTTATACGGTTGTTTCGGGAACTTATCGCCAAATAAACTTTCACTAGAAAGGAAGCCTGCCTCTTTTAGACCAGGTACATTTGGTATGTTGCTATAACCACCAGTACCTAGAATAATTGTTGGAGCTGTGATTTCTACGATACCAGAGCCATCGTTAAGGTGGATATTCATAACCTTATCGGACACAAAACTTGCAGCACCGCGATATACATCTACGTTGTCATAAGCGTTATAGTAATCATAGATGCCTGCAGACTTGTCAATCATATGCCATGTACGTTTAGCTACAGTGTCCCAATCCATAGTTGCATCGCCAACATTGACGCCTATTTTTTTGAACTCTTCTACCTCTTGAATGGCATTAGCTGCTGTAACCATTACTTTCGTAGGAATACAACCGCGATTTAGGCATGTGCCACCGAATTTACCTTTTTCTATGATGGCCACTTTAAGGCCTTTTTTTAGCGCAGCGTCAGCTACGATGGTTGCACCACCTGTACCAACCACAATAATATCGTATTGTTTCATGTTGATTCCTTTCTATTGCTATCTGTTAATAGTTATTATTAACTCCATTATAACACTATATTGAAGAAAATCAATATAGGCGATTGTAATTAATATAAACGTATATGATTAATATTGATACCTATGTTGATTTATAAAGTATGTTCTTTATATTATACAATGAATACATTTATAAGTCGTATAGTAATCTAGTAATTATGGACCTTTTAATACAAAAAAACGGTCCCGAAGGACCGTCTTTGGTATGATTGTAAAATTATATTTAATTCCAGTTTTCGTGATAGCCACGTTTTGCATAATCTGCAGTAGCAGTGAAGAGAATATCTGTACTGGAGTTAAGTGCTGTTTCGGTGGAGTCTTGTAAAACGCCAATGATGAAGCCTACACCTACAACTTGCATTGCGATGTCATTGGAGATACCAAATAGAGAACAAGCAAGAGGAATTAGAAGTAGGGAACCACCAGCAACGCCAGAAGCACCACAAGCACCGATAGTAGCAATAACAGATAAGAGAATTGCTGTAGGGATATCTACAACGATTCCAAGTGTATGGGCAGCAGCTAATGTCATGATTGTAATTGTGATCGCTGCACCACCCATGTTGATTGTCGCACCCAATGGAATGGATACGGAATACATATCAGGGTTAAGTTTTAAACGTTTTGCCAAATCGAGGTTAACAGGGATGTTTGCAGCAGAGCTACGAGTAAAGAACGCATAGATTGCAGATTCACGTAAACATTTGAAAACCAATGGATATGGATTACGGCGAAGATATACAAAAGATAGAAGTGGGTTTACTACTAATGCTACGAAGATCATAGAACCAAGTAGTAATACGAGTAATTGGAAATAACCAATTAAAGCTTCGATACCGTTAGTAGCGATTGAATCAGCTACGAGTCCCATAATACCAAGAGGGGCAAATCGGATGATCCAACCAACTACTGTTGTAATAGCTTGTGCGATGGATTCCATTACTTCTTTAGTGTTCATTGGCGCATGGCGTAAAGCGCCACCAATGATAAGTGCCCAACCTAAAATGCCGATATAGTTAGCCGTCATTAAGGCTTTCACAGGGTTATCAACAATATTTTTTAAAAGTGTTTTCATTACCTCTACGATACCTTGTGGTGGAGCTGCATCAGCTGCACTAGCTGCAAGGTGTAAAGTAGTAGGGAACATAAAGCTTACGACTACAGCAAGCGCTGCAGAAAGGAATGTACCTAATAAATATAATGTGATTACAGAGCCCATACCTGTTTTTTGACCAGAACGGTGTTTACTGATGGCTGCAATTACAAGGAAGAATACGAGGATTGGTGCAATCCCTTTTAAAGCACCAACGAAGAGAACGCCTAATAAAGCTAATTCATTTGCCACATCTGGCACATATAGAGCTGTCAAAATACCAATAATCAAACCTATGATAATTTGTTGGATTAGACTGACTCTATTGATTGATTTTACAAATCGATTCATAGTACACTCCAATACTTAATAAAAACTAATAAAAGACCATGGAAAAGATATCTTTTCGTCATGGACATATGTCATTATACAACGAACACAGGATGGTGGCAATAGATAATATCATAGTCATTTATATATAGTTAAATTAAATCTACTGTGATTGATAACGATGTTTATTTTGTAATATACTAATTTTAACAGTAGTGAATATATGGTTTTAACTAAATATGTGCTTATTACATAATTACTATATATAGTATATATAATAGGATTCTTTTGATAGGAGGCATAGTATGATATACTATGCGAGTAAAGAGTTTGAATATAGTTCTTGATTAGTGAAAGGACCATAATGAATACTAAAGAATTTAAAACGTATGCCGATAAAGAGCAATTTGTACAAGGTGTTTTTTCTAATATTGCAAAAAACTATGATTTAATGAATACAGTCTTAAGCTTTGGACAAGATTATTTTTGGCGCAAATTCTCTGTAAAAGCAATGAATATTGGTCCTCACCAACGTGTGCTTGATGTAGCATGTGGTACCTGTGTGTTTACAAAGGAAGCGTTACGTCAAGAACCAACATTAAGGGTGGAGGCTTTGGACTTTAATAGTGAGATGCTTGATCAAGGTCGTGTACGCATTGAAGATGCTGGTTTAATAGATCAAGTTAATCTTGTTCAAGGTGATGCGATGGCATTACCATATGCAGATAACACATTTGATGCTGCTATGAGCGGATTTGCAATGCGTAATGTGCCAGATATTAAACGAGTGTTATCTGAAATGCAACGTGTTGTAAAGCCAGGTGGAAAAGTAGTTGTGTTAGAACTCGCAAAGCCAAGCATGTTTGGTTTTAAACAGTTATATAATTTCTACTTCTCCTATATATTACCTATTTTAGGTAAGTTAAGTAAGGATAATTCTTCTTATGCATGGTTGCCAGAATCCTTACGCAGATATCCTCATCAAAGTGAGATTCTTGAAATCTGGAAATCTTTAGGATATGAAAATGCCACCTATCATGAATTGACAGGCGGCATTGTAGCGGTCCACGAAGGTGTGGTACCAGAAAATTCTATTGTAAATAATAAGTAATATTAGCGTCTTGAGAAACTACTAATGATCCTTTTTCAACAGGAGTAGCAGTTTCGAGAGACGCTTTTAACATTAAGGCGTTACGATAGGAACCAGAGTCCATAGAACTTGTTTGTGGTGTGCTGATAGAAACAGTTTTTACAGGGCCTAAAGTACGACCAAGGGCTGCAGCAATAACCTCAGCTTTATGACGACCGTCTTGAATTGCTTCGGTAGTTAAAGAATCAGATAGTTGTTGAGATACATCATTTTGGAATGAAAGGTTGTTGATATCGTTGGCGCCAGCGCTAACAGCAGCGTCAACAGCCTTTCCTACATTATCGAGATTGTTGATTTTTACAGTCACACGATTTGCTACACTATAACCAGTGTTGATTCGTTTGCCATCTTGATAATCACTTGTAGGGTTAATAGAAATATTAGATGTGTAAATATCTTTTTTGTCGATACCTAAATGACCTAACTTGCTGATTAAATCACTCATGATGCGATCGTTATTGGATTTTGCAGCATTGATATTAGTGTTTTCACTAGTAATACCAAGTGTTAAAATCGCATAGTTAGGTGCTACAGAACGAGAGGCTTCGCCTGTAATTTGAATTTCAGAGGTATCAAATGTACCTTGTGGTGCAGCGAAGGCTGCAGTGGCCATAGTTGCACATACCGCAGCAATAGCAACAGTTTTGGATAATAAACGTTTGGATAATTTCATACTCAATCTCCTCACACATTATTATAGTATTAATAATAACTACCATAATAAAAGACTAAATTGAAATATAGAGCTAATTCAAAATTAAAATATAGTATTAAATATTATATAACTATATAACTATATAAGTGAAAGAGTCTATATTACAGCTACATTATACAAAATAGGTTGTATAAAATCAATCTTAAGTTTTTAGGTTGGAAAATGAATGTGCAATGAAAGTTGTGTGAAATTGAGAATTGGGGGTTGCCATTATTTTTTGGTTATACTATAATATCCATACAGTCGTTCGAGCGACTGTTTCTTAATGAGTGTAGAAATACACTTTGAAGTTCGAAAGAACTTCAAAAAAGATTATAAAATGTGTTGACATGAAAGTGCTCACATGTTATTATAATCAAGTCGTCAGATGGCGCTTCACTGAAGCGTGAAACTGATAACAGATCTTTGAAAACTGAACAATGATAGGTAATCAATCATATGATTGAACATAT
>OLFT01001770.1_pt1 | contig 21012 bp, 18 predicted proteins | sample 1604921 | NCBI WGS metagenome assembly OLFT01 (sample SAMEA3888897, study PRJEB22519) | human gut metagenome | biome: human gut; feature: human-associated habitat; material: faeces | place: Denmark | collected 2013 | reverse complement strand
TTTGTGGCGGAAGCCGCTTAGCCGATATGTTGAATTTTTAACGGACTATTAAATTATGAATCCATCTGAAAATTTAGTAAAAAATAGGAATGATCTTTCACCTTATCTCTTTCATTTCACAAAAGGGGAAGATGCGTATGATAAATTGGTAAATATTTTGAATCAATTGAAATTGATTTCTAACACTCATGATTATATTTGTTTTACAGAGACTCCTATAACGCATTTTAGAGAAAATCTTTTATATATGAATCGTTTCTATAAACCTATGTTATCTTTTTACGGTATAGGTTTTAGAAGAAATTTGTTAATTAAAGACTTTGGAGCCAAATCTGTAATTTATGGTGATAAAAAGGACGAAGAAAACCTTAAGAAAATAGATATGGATTGGAGATTTGAGAAACTAAATGTTCTGACCCATGATTTCACTTGGTTGAGAGAATGGAGAATAAGACATGAATTTGATTTTTCCTCAATATCGCCAGAAGATATAATTATAATAGCTAAAACAGACGATGAAGTAAAGAACTTATGCTCTATGCAGGAACTTGAGGATATAGATTATGAATATGAGCCCGAAATAGGAGAATGTACAATATGGCCTATGTTTTCAAATATAAGAGGGTGGAAAGGTATATCTATTGAGCATGTAGAGAAATTATCTTCAGATAAAGAAGTTGATAGTTATTCTAAGTCATTAAAGATTGGTGATTATTTGTAAAAATCGAAATATCATTTAGTAAGTATATTCTGTAATATTATCCACTTAAATTGAAGTTCTCCAATGAGGTGGAGCAAAAGCACAAGGCATCTGCTTGTATTTCAAAATAAAGCGTTATCTTTGTAGAGTAATAGGAAATCGACTCCGCAAGACACTGCAAAATATAGCAAGCATCCGGTGGAGCAATAGCGGGAGATTACTTCTTTAGCTAAAAGATACATCAAAGATATTCAGCCATTTATCGTTAGATTACGATTCCTGGTGGCACCACACAAAAAGAGAGTTACAGCGATGTAGCTCTTTTTTGTTTTTACGCCCCTCGGATTTTACTTGCTCACACATTCCCGGCAATCAGCCAGAAGCTTTCTATAAGAAAACATATCAATAATGTCTTTTCCGAAGGTGAACTGGAAAAAGAGAATGACACGCAAAAAATGCGTGCTGATAGCGTGAAACAACTTGTTGCCTTTTATTCTTTGAAAATTCTTATCCATCACCCCCAACTGCCGAAGCCGCCCCACTTTTCAACAAAGCACAATACATATCAACATATTAGCACATTATATTTATTCTAAAATCCTCAAATCAGCAGGCACATCCGCTTTTACTTTCGTAAATAGTAATCAAATTACTCAATAAAAAACATGCGATTTTATTTGGAAAGTAAAAAATAGTGTGTATATTTGCAATATCATCAACAATAGTAAAATGATTACTACTGAAAAAACAAACATAAAAGAACTTGCGGAAATCCTATCTGGCGTATACGAGAAAACGACTCCAGATGGAGAAGTTGCTTATATACAGACAAAAGATTGCACCGACTCGGTAAACACGAGGTATGCCTCCCGAGTATCACTCGCTCCAAAGATACAAAAAAATTTGTTGCAGGAAGGTGATATTCTTTTCGCCGCCAAAGGCGGGAATCTTTCAAGCGTCGTATTTCGCGGACAAGAAAAAGCAGTGGCTTCCACTTCATTTTTCGTAATTCGGTTGAAAACATCGACAGTTATGCCCGACTACCTTTGTTGGTTTCTGCGCCAACCTTCCGTAATAACATACTTTAAAACCCACCAAGCAGGCAGCGCCACACCGCTTATCCATAAGCCTGCGGTGGAGAATTTGGAGATACCTGTTCCTTCGCTGGAAGAGCAAAAGATAATTGTAGCGATAGCCCACCTATCCAAAAGAGAAATGGATCTGCAGCTGGCAATCATCGAAAAGAAACAGAGCATCACACAACAATTATTAATGAACAAAATAAAGTAAATTAAGATATGGAAATTCAAAACAAAACAGACCAGTCACAAATCAATCGTGTCGTATGGAAAGCCTGTGACACTTTCCGTGGAGTGATAGACCCAAGCCAATACAAGGACTACATCCTGACAATGCTTTTCCTTAAGTATGTCAGCGACGTTTACAAATCAAAATATGCCGAGTATCTGAAAAGATACGAAGGCGACAAGGAACGGGCAGCCCGCTCCATGCGCCACGAACGCTTCGTTGTTCCAGAAACGAGCACATTCGATTATTTGTATGAAAACCGTTCGGCCGACAATATCGGCGAGCTGATCGATATGGCATTGGCCGACCTTGAAGATGCCAATCGGGAGAAAATGAGCAGCGAAGACGGCAGCAGCATTTTCCGCAACATCAGCTTTAATTCAGCCAATCTGGGCGAAGCGAAAGAAAAGAATGCACGATTGAAAAACCTGCTGGTCGATTTCAGCGAACTGCAACTGGACGAATCCCACTTGGAAAACAACGACATCATCGGAGATGCCTATATGTATCTCGTATCCACCTTTGCCAGCGAGGCCGGGAAAAAGGCGGGCGATTTTTTCACACCGGCCGAGGTTTCTACACTGCTGGCCAAGCTGACAAAAAGCAAACCGGGAGCACGTATCTGCGACCCGACCTGCGGTTCCGGCTCTCTGCTCATTAAAGCCGGCAAAGAGGTGGGAAGCAACAATTTCTCGCTCTACGGACAAGAGGTAAACGGCAGCACTTGGGCGCTGGCCATGATGAACATGTTCCTTCATGGTTTCGACAATGCCGTAATTCGCTGGGGCGACACCTTGCGCAATCCGAAGCTGAAAGAGAACGACAAGCTGATGACATTCGACACCGTCGTGGCAAATCCGCCTTTCTCACTGGACAAATGGGGAGCCGAAGAAGCCGCACACGACACTTTCAAACGTTTTTGGCGAGGCATTCCACCCAAAAGTAAAGGCGACTGGGCTTTTATCTCCCACATGATAGAGGTGGCTCAGGAAGGCAGCGGCAAGGTAGGCGTGGTTATTCCTCACGGCGTGCTGTTCCGCGGAGCAGGCGAAGGCAAAATCCGCCAACAGGTGATTGACGAGAATCTGCTGGAAGCCGTTATCGGATTGCCTGCCAATCTGTTTTTCGGTACAGGTATTCCGGCAGCCATCGCCATTTTCAACAAAGGGAAAAAGACCGACAACGTATTGTTTATCGATGCCAGCCGAGAATTTGAGAATGGAAAAAATCAGAACAAGCTGCGCCCCGAGGACATCAACCATATCGTTTCTGTTTATCAACAATTCACATCAGGAGAACTCGAACCCGGTGTAGTAGAAGAAAAATATGCATTTGTAGCCACCCCTGCTGATATACAGGAAAACGACTACAACCTGAACATTCCCCGCTATGTCGACACATTCGAGGAAGAAGCCGAAGTCGACATTCCTGCTGTACAGAAAGAAATTGACGCGCTCGAAGTCGAATTGGCAGAAGTGCAGGCAAAAATGAGAGATTACTTGAAGGAGTTAGGATATTAAATAATCAAGCAAATAAAAATGAAAACCATTCTAATCTTTTTATTGGCCCTAAGTGCCACAATGGTAGCGGAAGCCTCCGTAGTCAAGCCTCAACCCAGTGAGACTGCGAAGCTCTCTGAGAAAGTAGATTCATTAACTTCTGTAATTGATGCCTTATCTCAGAATATCCAAACAATCACAGAGACGCAGGAGATGCTTGCCGTTCGTATGGCAGAGACGCGTGAAGATTATACGAACTATTTAACAGACTCATATGAAACTCGTAATTGGACACTTGGTATTATATCGCTGATAGTAGCAGCCTTTGGCGTGGCATTCCCGATGATTTCAAATCATCAAGCAAAGAAAAAATCAGAAGAAGCACATGCTGCTGTTCAGACTTTAACCAAAAATGTTGATCGCATCAATAAAGGAATAATGAATACACAAAATAGAATTAATAATGTTGCGGCTCAGATTGATAAAGATAGAGAAATAATCGCCAACCAATTGCTTGATATAAAGAAAATAAAGGAACAAACAGATAAAATACAGGATAAAATAAAAACCTCTGAAAACAACGCACGGGAGTCTCAACAAAGAGCAATGATTAGTAGTTTATTCTCACAAGCCTTGAAGGAGGAGGATACCAATAGAGCTATTGAGCTATATACAAGAATTTTAAAATTGGACCCACAAAATACAGAAGCCCTAAACAATCGAAGTATTGTATATTCTGATACTAAACAATATCAACTTGCCATACAAGATGCTGAACAATATATGAAACTAAAACCAGATTCTCCTAATGGTTACGCTATAATCGGGTTAATCTATTTAGAACAAAAAGATTATTCAAAAGCTATCGAATATTGCAAGATAGCGATAAATAAAGATCCTCAAGACATACGAGGATATCGCACTTTATCTTCTGTATATTTAGGTTGTGAACAATGGCAAAATTCGATAGATACATTTAATATCATAGCACAAAAAGATCAACTAACAGCAATGAATTACAACGATAGGGCTTACGCATATTATAAATTAGGCAAACTTGAAATAGCATTGGCAGATGCAAATGAATCATTGTCCATGGACAATGATGATAATTTGTGCAAATCAGGTGCCCTTGATACACGGGCTTGTATATATATGGAAATGGGGCCAGATTACTATAACTTAGCATTGAATGATTTTAATAAGGCAATAGTATTGAACCCCAACCTCTGGGTGGCATACGAGAATCGAGCTGCACTTTATCAAAAAATGCTAGAAAACACATCAGACCTCGAACAAAAAGAACAATATAAACAACTCCGTCTTGCTGATTTGGAGACATTTCGCAAGCAAAACACCTGCAAAACTAATGAATCCTCAGAACAAGAATAACATACCGCAAGGCTACAAAACCACTCCGCTAGGGATTATTCCCCAAGAGTGGGAGGTGGAACCTCTTCATTATTTAGGCCAAATATATTCTGGAGGTACTCCAGATACCGAAGTTGAGGAATATTGGAATGGAGACATTGCGTGGTGTACTCCTTCCGATATAACGAAACTTACTACAAAGTATATAGAATGTACAGATGTTAAGATTACCGGCAGAGGGTTAAAAGAGAGTTCAGTAACTTTACTTCCACCCCAAAGTATCGTTGTATGTACACGTGCTACCATTGGAAATGCTGCAATATGTACAACAGACATCGCTACCAATCAAGGATTTAAAAATATTATTCCAAACAAAGAAACTAATTCGGAATGGCTTTACTATATGATTATATACTCAAAACCGAGATTAGTGCGGCTTGGTTGTGGTAGTACATTTTTAGAGGTATCGAAAAAAGATTTTTCTCGATTTAAGATACTTGTTCCCCCGTTGGCCGAGCAAAAGAAGATTGCTGAGATATTAGGCATATGGGACAAGGCCATAGAAAAGCAAACGCAACTTATTAAGAAACTTGAATTGCGCAAAAAAGGCTTGATGCAGCATTTACTCACTGGAAAGAAACGCTTGCCGGGGTTTAGTGGAGAATGGAGGAAAGTAAAATTGGGAAAATTGTTTATTGAAAGAAATGAAATAAATAAAGCCCATTTACCATTGTTGTCCATAACAGCAGATCGTGGCGTTATATTTCAATCAGAATCGGACAAACGCGATATTTCCAATGATGATAAATCCAAATACAAACATATTTGTCCAAATGATATTGGTTACAATACAATGCGAATGTGGCAAGGACGGTGTGCATTGTCTTCATTAGAAGGCATTGTGAGCCCCGCATACACTATCATAACTCCTAATAAGGATATAAATCCCTATTTCATGGAAATGCTTTTTAAACAACCTTTTACCATATATTGTTTTTGGACACATTCACAAGGTTTAGTCAATGATACTCTAAATTGTAAGTTTCCTGATTTTAGTCAAATCAAAGTTACTATACCAAATTTTGAGGAACAAAATGCCATTTCTCAATTTTTTAAAGGAATAAATCATGAAATAGAACTTTGTACACAAAAATTAAATTCCCTACTTCAGCAAAAGAAAGGATTGATGCAAGTATTATTAACAGGTAAAAAAAGAATAAATATTTAATTGAATATTATGTTACGTTGTATTATAGATCTATTGCCAAACAACTGTCCCTTAAAAAAATGTTATACAAAAATAAGACGGACAAAAAATATAGCCCAAAAGGCGAAACGTATTCCCGAATATCTGAAAGATAATAATTTTGAAATTGAATTGAATTATAAATTATGGATAACAAAAGGAGCTCGATTTAAAGCAAGTGAAAGGTGTGAAGAATTAGATGCTAGATATAATAGAGTTGTAGGATGGGTTTCATCCTATCTGATTATTTTTAGTGTGCTTACCCTTTGCAAAATACCATTTCTCACTTTACCAGACAACTGTAGTACATTCATATCTATTTCACTATCTATTCTGATTTTGGTTTTTAGCCAATTTGCATATGCCAAAAATTACTCTGTTCGTGCAAGAAATTATCATGAATGCGCATTGGAAATATCTAAACTCTATAACAAATTAAGACTTCTGAAAACACGTCCTGAGCATAACATATCAGAAATAGAATCAATAAAGAACGACTATGAAAAAGTACTAGATAAATATGACAACCATTTACCCATAGATTTAGCTATGTTCCAATTACAGAAGAAGGCATATTTTAAAATCGGTTTCTTTTCGAAAATATGCTGTATTGTAAGGTTTTTTTTCATAGTCCGTTTTACATACTATTTTTGTGTATATGGTTTACCATTGTTATATATAGTCGTCTGTATTGCATACTATTTATTTAAACATCAAATAATTAATTTATGACAAAAAAAAGACCGATTGTAGCACTTATATACGATTTTGACGGGACTCTTTCTCCCGGCAATATGCAGGAATTCGGCTTTATACAAGCTATAGGAAAAGACAAAGCTGAATTTTGGGCAAAGAATAAAAAATTATCAGAAGAGAATGATGCCAACGGCATCCTAACCTATATGTATTTGATGATACAAGCCGCAAAGAGCAATGGTATATCTTTACGAAGGGAATCGTTTAAACGATTCGGAGAAAACGTAGAATTGTTTGACGGAGTAAAGGAATGGTTTGCATTGGTCAACGACTATGGCAGAAGCATAGGGCTGGATATCAGACATTATATAAACTCTTCCGGACTGAAAGAAATGATAGAAGGCACATCTATTGCAAAAGAATTTGAAAATATCTATGCCTGCTCTTTCCTTTACGACGTAGACGGCATTGCTTATTGGCCGGCTGTCGCCATTGACTATACGGCGAAGACTCAATTTCTGTTTAAAATCAATAAGGGTATTAAAGAAGTCAGCGACAACAAAAAAATCAATCAATACATACCGGAAAAAGAACGTCCTATTCCATTCGAGCGCATGATTTATTTCGGAGACGGCGATACAGACATTCCCTGCATGAAGATGATAAAGGAACATGGAGGACATTCCATTGCTGTCTATGCCAACGGTAATAGTGCCAAAAAAGCGACTGCGCTTCAATTGGTAAAGGACAATCGTGTTAACTTTGTATGTCCTGCCGACTATCGTGCAGGGAAAGAAATCAACATGGTGGTTAAAAGAATTCTGGACAAGATAAAGGCAGATTATGAATTTCAACGCCTGTTAGATTGGCATCACAATAAAGCCCAGAAATAATAACCAATTCATAATATTTACACAGAATCCGTATGCAAGGAATATCATTCAAAGAAGACCATATCAGCCAGATACCCGCTTTGCAGCTGTTGCAAAAGTTGGGATATACGTATCTTACCCCCGACGAGGCATTGGCAATGCGGGGTGGGAAGACATCGAACGTGCTGCTGGAAGACGTACTGCGCAGCCAGTTGCGCCGCATCAACTCGATTCGGGTGAACCGCAACAAGGAGGAACTGTTTTCGGAACAGAACATCGAGAACGGGGTGCTGGCCATGCGCAACATCCCGATGGAGAATGGCTACATGAGCGGTAATGAAGCCGTTTACAACCTGCTGACACTGGGCAAGGCTTTTGAGCAAAGCATCGACGGCGACAAGAAAAGCTACACCATGCGCTTTATCGACTGGGAACGGCCGGAAAGGAATGTGTTTCATGTGACGGAAGAATTTGCGGTGACCCGTACCGGAATGGCCGACACTTACCGCCCGGACATTGTGCTGTTTGTCAACGGCATTCCATTGGTGGTGATTGAATGCAAGCGACCGGACATCAAAGGTGCGCTCGACCAAGCCATCTCCCAACACCTGCGCAACCAGAAGGACGACGGCATCCGCTCGCTCTATCTCTACAGCGCCCTGCTGCTCTGCATTGGAAACAGCTACGGAGCGTATGCCACAACGGGAACACCGACCAAATTCTGGACCAAGTGGAAAGAGATGTTCGCCACGGAAACAGAAGAAAAAGAATACAAAGAACAACTGGACAAACTTGTCAACACTCCGCTGGACGAGAAACAGAAAGCACATCTGTTCGGCGACCGTTTCCGCTATGTTCGGGCACATTTCGATGCCATGGAACAGGAAACGGTACTGCCAACCGAACAGGACCGGTATCTGTTCGGCTTGTGCCGACCGGAACGGCTGCTTGACCTTATCCACAACTTTACCCTCTATGACGGCGGTATCAAAAAACTGGCCCGCTATCAGCAATACTTTGCGGTAAAAAAGATAATGGAACGGGTAAAACCGCTGGAACATGGCAAACGTCGGGGAGGTGCGGTTTGGCACACACAGGGCAGCGGCAAATCGCTTACAATGGTACTGCTGGCACAAGCCATCGCCCAAGCCAAAGAAATACCCAACCCGAGAATCGTAATGGTGACCGACCGCACGGATTTGGACAGCCAGATTACAGGTACATTCAAGAAATGCGGACGGGAAGTGGTGAATGCCACCACCGGAACACATTTGGTGGAACTGCTGGAAAGCAATACGGATGCCATCATCACAACAATCATCAACAAGTTTGAAACGGCAGTCAAGCGGATGAAACGACCGCTCACCAGCCCCAATATCTTTATCCTGATTGACGAAGCGCACCGCAGCCAATACAAGGAAATGGCGATAAAGATGGACAAGGTGCTGCCCAATGCCTGCAAAATAGCGTTTACAGGCACACCATTGATGAAGTCAGAGAAAAATACGGCCAGAACTTTTGGCGGTATTATCCGCCCGGTGTATACCGTGCGTCAGGCAGTGGAAGACGGCGCCGTTGTACCTTTGCTTTACGAAGGGCGCATTGTGCCCCAATATGTACAGGAGGGCCCTATTGACGATTTCTTTAACAAGGTTTGCGAGGGGCTGAATGAATACCAAACCTCCGACTTAAAGAAAAAGTATTCGCGCACCGACTTTATCAATCAGACAGACCAACGGATATATTCCATTGCCTGGAACATTTCCGAGCATTTCCACGACAACTGGCAGGGTACAAAATTCAAGGGAATGCTGGTTACCCCACGGAAAGCGATTGCCGTACTGTATAAAAAATATCTGGACGAAATCGGTATGGTTTCTTCCGAAGTGCTTATCACGCCCCCCGACACTCGTGAAGGGGAAGATTCATCCTTCGGTGACACAACGGAAGAAGTAAAGGCATACTGGAAAAAAATGATGGATGAACACGGAACATCCACAAAATATCAGGCTAACCTGATTTCCCGCTTCAAAAATCAGGAACAGCCGGAAATCATGATTGTGGTGGACAAATTGCTGACCGGATTTGACGAGCCGAAAGTAGTAGTCATGTATCTGGACCGCAAGCTGAACGGACACACGCTATTACAGGCCGTGGCACGCGTCAACCGCGTTTGCGACGACAAGGAATTCGGCTATATCATAGACTATTATGGCGTATTGAATGAATTGAACTTTGCGCTTGACCTATACTCCCAATATGACGAGGAAGACCTGGATGTATTCCGCGAAACATTGGAATCAGTCGACGGTGAAATCGCAAAACTTCCCCAGAAATATTCCGAGTTGTGGGATCTGTTCAAATCCATACCGAACAAACGGGATTTGGAAGCATACGCCCAGTCGTTACGTGACGAAGACCGCCGACAGGAATTTTACGAAAGACTGACAGCCTATGCATCCTGCCTGAAGATTGCACTTTCAACACGTGATTTCCACCTGCAAACTCCGGATGAAAAAATCAAGCAATACAAAGACGACCTGAACATGTTCGTCAAGCTGAGATCGGCTGTCCAACTGCGCTATTCGGACACGATAGATTACAAGCAATATGAAGGCCAGATACAGAAACTGATTAACCGTCATGTGGAAAGCGGTGCTGTAAAGCCCATTACCGAGTTGGTGAACATCTTTGATACGGAAGCCTTCGAACGGGAGGTGGAAAAGGTTGTAGGTACAGCCGCAAAAGCGGATACCATTGCCTCGCGCACCAGCAAGTTTATTACGGAAAATATGGACAGCGACCCCGCATTCTACAAAAAATTCTCCCAATTGCTAAAGGAAACCATTGCCGCTTATGAGCAGGGAAGAATTGATGAATTGGAATACTTGAAACGGGTGCAGAAATATAAGGACGACATATTATCACACACCGACAATGAATTGCCGGAAGAGCTGCAACAGAACAATGCGGCGAAAGCTTATTACGGATTGGCGTTGGAAACCTATCAACGGGTATTTGGCAACAATGCCGCCATTGATCTAAAACAACTGGCATTGGAAACAGCCCGAGCCTTTGACCAGATTATAGACAGCACATTGATTGTGGATGATAATGTGCTGGTTGACTGGCAACAGAAATCAGACATTATCGGTCGCATGAAAATAGATCTGGAGGACTATCTTATCGATGAAGTAAAAAGGAAATATGAACTGGCCTTTTCTTTCGACGATATGGATACAATTATTGACGGCTGTGTAGATGTGGCAAAACTATGGATCAAATAAAGGACAGTTTCGAGTTTGGTTCCATTGTAATGGAATATGCCGTCGAATACCGGGCCCGAAAAACATTGGGCATTTGTGTGCATCCGGATGGCAGTGTGGAAGTAAAGGCTCCATTGGACGCTCCATTGGAGCAAATCAGGAAACACGTTCATCGGCGTGCTCCTTGGATTTACAAGCAACAGCGCTATTTTAACTCTTTCGGCATACATACGCCGGAGCGAAAATATGTCAGCGGAGAGTCGCACTTGTATTTAGGCCGGCAATATATGCTGCGCATTATTGACAGCGAACGAAACGAAGTGCACTACAAAGGAAATATCATCGAAATAGAGTGCAGACACCGCAAGGATGCACGCGCCCTACTCATGACCTGGTACAGAAAACGCGCTGAAATCAAATTCATGGAGTATGCAGAACCATTAATATCACGTTTCAGCCGCCATCAGGTAAAACCTTCGGGAATTGAACTGAAAGAAATGGAAACCCGCTGGGGAAGCTGCACCGCTTCCGGGAAAATTCTACTGAATCCACAGTTAATCGGCGCTCCGCGTATTTGCATTGAGTATGTCATCATGCACGAACTCTGCCACCTTGTCCACCGTAACCATACCAAAGCCTTTTATGAGTTACTGACTCAGGAAATGCCGGATTGGAAAAAATGGAAAATGAAACTGGAAAGATGCATGATTTAAAACACTCTGAGAAATACAACAAGAACTGAAAATGGGTAAACAATATATGAAAGCTAAAATTTTTTGGATTGTACTGGCAGGCTGCCTGATGTCGGCGGGAACTGTGAACGCACAAAGGGATACGACTCGCACTGACCGCAACTATCCACTGAACGAAGTGGTGGTTACGGGTGTACGCCATGAAACGGACATACGGCATCTGTCGCAAACGGTATCCGTGGTTGGCCGCCCGACGATTGAACAGAGCATGCAGCCTTCGCTTCTGCCGATATTGTCGGAACAGGTGCCGGGACTTTTTGTCACCGAGCGCGGCATGATGGGATACGGCGTTTCCGGCGGTGCAGCGGGAGGCATTTCCCTGCGCGGACTGAGCGGCGGAAATGCGCGTCTGATGGTACTCATCGACGGACATCCGCAATATGCCGGAATTTTCGGACACCCGATTGCCGATGCCTACCAGTCGCTGCTTGCCGACAAGGTGGAAGTGCTGCGCGGTCCGGCTTCCGTACTCTACGGCTCCAACGCGATGGGCGGCGTCATCAATATTGTCACCCGCAAAATGCAGGACGACGGAATCCGCACGAATCTCCGTGCCGGCTACGGCTCATTCAACACGCTGGAAACCGAACTTACAAACCGCATCCGCAAAGGCAGGTTCAACAGTGTGGAGAGCGGCTCCTACAACCGGACCGACGGCCACCGTACGGACATGGGCTTCGAACAATATGGCGGTTATGCAAAATTGGGCTATGAAGTGGCGGACAACTGGAACATGTATGGCGATGTGAATGTGACGCATTTCAACGCCTCCTATCCGGGACCCGTATCGGCCCCGCTGGTGGACGGCGATCAGCGCATCACACGAGGCATGACTTCTTTCTCTCTGAACAACAAATATGACAATACGTCCGGCGCATTGAGTTTCTTCTACAACTGGGGCAAGCATTGGATTAACGACGGCTACACGCCAAGCGCCGGCGAAACGTCGCAGGACGGACGTTTCCATTCGCGCGACAACATGATGGGCATATCGCTTTATCAGAGTACCCGTTTCTTTACCGGCAACCGCATCACGCTGGGCTTCGACTGGTTCCGCTATGGTGGCAAGGCATGGACGGAGTATGTGGCAGGAGAGAAGGCCGGAACGTCCAGCGACTTGGTGGACAAGCACGAAGATGAAATAGCCGGATACGTTGATTTTCGTCAGGATTTCAGCAGCTGGCTGACACTGAATGCCGGACTCCGCGTCGACCACCACTCACGGGTGGGCACTGAATGGGTGCCGCAGGCGGGCATGGCATTCCACCTCCCCCACGCTATCGAACTGAAAGCCTCGGCCACCAAAGGGTTCCGCTATCCGATTCTCCGCGAAATGTATATGTTCCCGCCGCAGAATCCCGACTTGCAGCCGGAATCGATGTGGAACTACGAAATCGCCCTGTCGCAAACGCTGCTCGACGGCCGTTTCCGCTATGGCATCAATGTTTTTTATATCGACGGCAAAAACCTGATAATGACCCTGCCGAATCCAAACGGAAGCGGAATGCTCAACCAGAATTCCGGCACAATCAAGAACGCAGGAATCGAACTCCAGGCGACATACCGCATCAACCGAATGTGGTCGGTGGACGGCAACTACAGTTTTCTGCACATGGAAAATCCGGTTGTAGCCGCGCCCGAACATAAGTTCTACGCAGGAGCGAGCTTCGCGAAAGGACGCTGGAGCGTTTCTACCGGACTGCAATACATCGGCGGTCTGTACACGGCAGTCGGCGAAAATCCTGTCACCGAGGATTTCGTGCTATGGAACGCACGCGGCCAGTTCCGCGCAGCCAAATGGATTGACATTTGGGTAAGAGGCGAAAACCTTTTGGCACAGAAATACGAAATCAACGCCGGCTACCCCATGCCCCGCGCCACCGTCATGGCTGGATTTAATATTAATTTGTAATGTTTTTCTCACCTTACATCAATCCGACCACAGCAAATAAATGAAAAGGAATTGATTGTATAAATTGTTTCAATTCTTTCTATTTCTTATATTTGTATAATACAGGATATATACAACATGACTGAAGACAACAAAATAATCCTTTACCAAGACGATAACGAAATAACACGCGTTTCTGTCCGCTTTGCCGACGAAGATTTATGGCTTACACAAAATCAGTTGGCGGAGATTTATTGTACCACCCAAGAGAATATATCTATGCATATAAAAAACATATATGCAGACCAAGAACTTGACGAAAATCAAACTTATAAGAAATTCTTATCAGTTCGTCAGGAAGGCAATCGGCAAGTAAAACGCAATATTGACCATTACAATCTCGATATGGTCATAGCCTTGGGATATCGTGTCCAGTCGCAAGTCGCCACACGCTTCCGTCGCTGGGCGACACAACGTTTGCACGAATATATTCAAAAAGGATTCGCCATGGATGATGAACGGTTGAAGCAAGGAGGAAACCGATATTTCCGAGAGTTACTGCAACGCATCAGAGATATTCGCAGCAGCGAACGCAACTTTTATCAACAAGTTACAGATATCTATGCCACAGCCACCGACTATGACCCTCGTAGCGAAATGACTAAAACTTTTTTTTCAACCGTACAAAACAAGTTGCACTATGCGGTTCATGAGAATACAGCTGCTGAGGTAATATACAACCGTGTGGACAATGAAAAACCGTTTGTCGGAATGACCAATTTTAAAGGCAACTATGTAACTCGTGATGATGTGAAGATAGCGAAAAACTATTTGTCAGAAATCGAACTTCAACGCTTGAATCTGCTCGTTTCAGGATTTCTCGATTTTGCTGAATTCCAAGCATTGGAAATGAATCCGATGACTATGAACGACTGGATCGAAGCTCTCGACAATCAAATTATTGCTCACAAACGAAAAATCTTAATCGGCAAAGGAAATATTTCACATAAACAAGCCATAGAAAAAGCTGAAAAGGAATTTGAAATATATCGCAAACGGGAAATGGATATGCTGGAAAGTGACTTTGATAAAGAAATCAAGAAATTAAATAAAAAATAGAACAAGTATATAAAGAAAGACCTTTGAGATTCAAAAATGAGCGATAAAATTGCAGAGAATCCATCATTTAAGAAACTTGAAAATCAACTAAATGATTTAAAGGGTATCTCCAAATTAATGCCCTGGCTATTAAACAAAGAAGATAGACAAAAACTCACACAGACAACAGAGGAACTATGTGAATTAAGAACTCTGCCTGACCGTTTCAACTCAATCTATTTACAACGCGGATGGGTTTGTTTTGACAGTATGAATGCCGACCTTATCAAGCGATGCGTTACGTTAGGCGAGAATGGAAATATAGAAAAAGGAGAGCAGGAACTAATCGATTATTATCAAGGAAATATTCGTCACTTAGTATATCCTCTTCGTAATCTATGTGGATTCAAAGAACGGTATGATTTATTACAAAAAGCATTGGATGATTATGCCAATAACCGCTACCATGCATGTGTCCCTATATTTTTAATGATTATAGACGGAGCTGTAAACCAAGTTTTAAAGAAAAACCAAGGATTGTTTGCACAAGATGTGGATTTGACACTTTTTGATTCTATAATTGGCCATGAAGAAGGACTGTCATCATTAATTCAATTAATGTCAAAAACAAGAAAAAAAACAACAGTCACTCCTATTGATATTCCATATCGTAATGGTATATTACATGGAATGGATGTCTGTTATGATAATGTAACAGTTGCAACAAAGGCTTTGTCAACATTATTGGCTGTTGCTGAATGGGTTAAACACTTTTGTGATAATAAACATACAGAACCTACAAAAGAGAAACCCCAAAGTATAAAGGAAATATATGAAGATCTTAAAGCCTGCTGTAAGAAAGCAAAAGAAATAGAAATCGAGAAGAAAATGCTTAATGAATGGAAACCTCGAGACTTTAGCTATACAGATTTTTCCACTTATAAACCAATTGAAGGAACACCCGAATATAAAATAGTTCAATTTATGGAGTTCTATAAAAGTGGGAATTATGGGAAGATGGCAGAAATGCTAATCGATTATTCGGGTAAATCTGTCGGAGTTATGGCTGGAAAAATACGCACATGGATTGGAGAAATAAGATGTATAAGTTATCAAATAGTAGAAATTAAGGATAGTGCTCCGGCTATATCCGAAATATCATTACTGGTTACAACTTCTATTAGAAATGAAGCCAAACAAATAGAAATCAAGAGTCGATTAATATATCAAATTGATAGAATAAGTTCTCAACCATTGGTACATGGAACACAAGGCGGTGAATGGTATATTATTGATCATATACTATACAACATTTACAACCAAACCAACACATGGTAAAACATCGGTCGACTTTCATACAATAAAGTAGAAAGATAGCAGAATATTCCTGTTTTACACACTTTTCCGACTTTCCGCAGCTAATATTCTCAATTTTACCGGCAGGGGGTTTCAATTCTCATGCGAATCTGCTATTTTTGTAATTCTCAAAAGGTAGAAAAGATGAAAGAATACAAGCGAATAGCTATCAAGATAGGCAGCAATGTGCTGGCACGGCGCGACGGCACGCTCGACATCACACGGATGTCGGCGCTGGTCGACCAGGTGGCGGAACTGCGCCGCAACGGAATGGACGTGATTCTCATCACTTCGGGAGCGGTGGCTTCAGGACGAAGCGAAATGAAAGGCGGGCCGAAACTCGACTCCGTATCGGCACGCCAGTTGTTTTCAGCGGTGGGACAGGCAAAGCTCATCAACCGCTACTACGAATTTTTCCGCGACCACGGCATGATTTGCGGCCAGGTACTGACGATGAAGGAAAACTTCTCCACCCGTCTGCATTACCTGAACCAAAAGCACTGCATGGAGGTGATGCTCGAAAACGGAGTGATTCCCATTGTGAACGAAAACGACACGGTTTCGGTCACGGAACTGATGTTTACCGACAACGACGAACTCTCCGGACTGATTGCCACGATGATGGGAATGGACGTACTGGTGATTCTGTCGAACATCGACGGTGTCTACGACGGCGACCCGTCGCTCGAAGGCTCAAGTCTGCTGCGCGAAATCCGCCCGGAAGCGCAGTTGGATGCGGAAGCCATTGTACAAACCTCTAAATCGTCGTTCGGCAGAGGAGGTATGGGCACAAAATTCCGCATTGCGCGCAAGGTTGCGGCCGAAGGTATCTCCGTCATCATCGCCAACGGCAAACGCGAAAATATTCTTACCGACATCCTGCTCCATCGGGCGGATGTGCCGCACACGGAATTTGTGGCCGACAGCCACCCGGTTTCCAGCGTGAAGAAATGGATTGCCCACAGCGAAGGCTTCGCAAAAGGCAGAATCCATATCAACGAAGGGGCCTATCGCGCACTGACATCCTCACAGGCAACAAGCCTGCTGCCCGTGGGTGTCGTAAAAGTGGAAGGCGACTTCGAAAAGGACGACATTGTCCGCATCGTAGCTCCCGACGGAACGGCCTTTGCCGTAGGGCGTACGGCCTACAGCAGCAACGAGGCACGGGAGAAAATCGGCGAACAGGGGGCACGCCCTGTCATTCATTATAACTACCTTTGCATCGAATAAACTACGACTATGAACGAAGCATTGAAAACCCTATTGGTGAATGCGCGCACGGCATCAAGAAGCCTGAACCGCGCAACAAGGGAAGAGATTGACCGCACACTCCGTCATGTGGCGGACGCTGCGGAAGCGAACATGGAAAAAATATTGGCAGCCAATGCCGACGACCTGGCAAAAATGGACCCTGCCGACCCGAAATACGACCGTCTGCGCCTGACTCCGGAACGGCTGAAAGGAATTGCCGACGACATGCGCAAGGTGGCAACTCTCGACTCGCCCCAAGGCAAGACACTGAAGGAATGGACGCAGCCAAACGGTATGGAAATCCATAAGGTGAGCGTGCCTTTCGGTGTTATCGGCATCATTTACGAAGCACGCCCCAACGTAACGTTCGACGTATTCTCGCTCTGTCTGAAAAGCGGCAACGCCTGTGTGCTGAAAGGCGGTACGGACGCCGATTGCTCCAACCGAGCCATTATGGAAGTCATTCATTCCGTATTGCGTGAGGAAGGTTTCGACGAAGCCTGTGCTACCCTTCTGCCGCCCGACCACGAGCTGACACGCGAAATGCTTCAAGCCGTAGGCTATATCGACCTGGTGATACCGCGCGGAAGCAGCCGCCTGATTCAGTTTGTCCGCGAAAATTCGCGCGTGCCGGTCATCGAAACGGGTGCAGGCATATGCCACTGCTATTTCCATTCGTCCGGTAATCTGGAAAAGGGAAAAGCCATTGTCAACAATGCCAAGACACGCCGCGTGAGCGTATGCAATGCGCTCGACTGTCTTGTCATCGACCGCAGCCGCCTTACCGACCTGCCCGAACTCGTGGCTCCCATGAACGGAAAGGTGACCGTATATGCCGACGAAGAAGCCTACGTCGCTCTGGAAGGTCATTACAGCCCGCTGGAGCGTTCCAACGACGGAAGTTGGGGATATGAATACCTCGACTATAAAATGTCGGTAAAAACCGTCGGAAACATCGAGGAAGCCATCGCCCACATCAACCGCTACACATCGAAACACAGCGAAAGCATCGTGGCCGAAGACGAAACGGCATGCCGCATGTTTACGCGCGACGTCGATGCCGCCTGTGTCTACACCAACCTGCCGACGTCATTCACCGACGGCGGACAATTCGGTTTTGGAGCCGAAATCGGCATTTCCACACAGAAACTTCATGCACGGGGTCCGATGGCACTTGCCGAACTGACCACCTACAAATACATCATCAACGGGGACGGACAAGTGCGCAACGCATAGTCCGCCCACATTAGTCTTTTCCATCGGTTATGAGTAACATTGAAATATGGCTGCTGGCTGTCAGCCTCGCTATGGACTGCTTTTCCATCTCCGTAGCAAGCAGCATCATCGTACGCCGCTTCGACTGGCGGCTGTTCTTTAAAATGGCCTTTTTCTTCGGATTGTTTCAAGCCGTCATGCCCATTATAGGCTGGCTGGGTGCAAGCTATTTCAGCGGCTTGATTGAAGCCTACGACCATTGGATTGCCTTCGCGCTTTTGGCTTTTCTGGGCATAAGAATGATTATTGAGGGCTGCAAGAGCGAGGAAGAAGCCAATTTCGACCCCACACAACTGAAGGTACTGCTTACGCTTGCCGTTGCAACAAGTATCGACGCTCTTGCCATCGGCATTTCATTTGCCTTTGTGGGTATCCGCAGCATTGCGTCGCTGACCTATCCGGTCGTGGCTATCGGCATCACCTCGTTCGTACTTTCGCTCGTCGGTAGCCTTATAGGGGCATACGCCGGACGGAAATTCAAGTTCCGTATGGAGCCAGTGGGAGGTATCGTTCTTATCTGCCTTGGGGTAAAAATTTTGTTGGAACATCTGAACGTGCTATAACAACACAACGGACAGAAACAGATCACACAGCCGGAATCGGGAAAATTTCCTGGTTCCGGCTTAATATTTCAGTTCCATAAGAAGCAAAGCACACCGGCAAACTGTATCAACAAAATAGCCGGCACACCGTAGCGAAACTTTGCGTGACACGTCTTGTGCCTCCATATCTTCATGCCCAACCATGCACCCGCACTCCCGCCGATGACAGCCAACAGCAGCAACGTAGATTCACGGATACGCCATTTCGCTTTCTGCGCCTTGTACTTATCCACACCATAGACCACAAAAGCGACGGCATTCACCGCCACCACATAAACAATCAGCAGTTCTGACATCGTTTCCATTTCTTTCTTATATCAGCCCGGGCCGCATACAGTCCCGCAGGAAGCGATTCACCGTCAAGCATGGCAAGTACGGCCTGAAGTTCCTGCAACAGCTCCGGATAGAATTTACACTGCTCAAATGCCAGCCTCAGGCAATACACTCTGACAGCGCACGTTTCCCGATTCAACGATATTTTTTCCAAACAGTAATCCACAAAATCCGACCGCAAATGCTCTTTGTCGAAAGGTAAGCGCAACAGCACAGCCAATATCAGCCGACGTATTCCGTCGTTCTGCTCTACCATGACGCGGTCAATCAGTATTTCGCGTTTATCCGACAGCCAAGAATTGTCGACAGCAGCGAAATGCGACAGCACCCAATAAGCATTATAGGCAATCCGCCTGTCGGCATCGTCAGTCAATTCAAACAAACGTTCCCGACAGGAAACATTATCCCGCATTTCCTCACAAAGTGCCTCAATTCTCGCCTTGCTCAATCGGCCGGATATCCTTTCTCGCAAATCCATATACTAAATGTTTCAAGCAAAAATACAAAAACCTCCGAAATCGGAAAGAGCATTCCGCCACTTTCCGCAAAATCCGTAATTGTGGTTAATCTTACAAGAATTTGTATACCTGTATATCAACCTGTTTCGCCTAATTTTGTCATTGCAGATAACAATCATTTTAAAACGTAACGCTATGAGAAACTTCTTGATTCTTCCTTTCCTATTCTTTGCCTTTCTGTCGATGACAGCCTGTTCGCCTAATCAGGAAGAGCCGTTCGTACCAGAAACGCCCGAACATTCGGAGAACGACAGTATACATGATAATGACAATGAAAATATGGAAACAAACACTCTAAAACTTACGGTAAACGGCCGTACATTCACGGCTACACTCATCGACAACTCATCAACCAAAGCACTGAAGGAACGCCTTGCACAAGGCAGCATAAGTGTTCGCATGGACGACTACGGCGGTATGGAGAAAGTCGGCTCATTAGGATTTACCTTACCACAGAACAACTCACGGATAACAACAGCACCCGGCGACCTTATTCTCTATCAGGGCAGCTCTTTTGTCATATACTATGACACAAACGTATGGAGTCTGACACGTTTGGGCAAAGTAGACGGAGTGACAACCCGCCAGCAAATGCTTGATCTCCTTGGCGGCTCTGGCAGCGTTACCGTAACCCTTTCGCTGGAATAATCCTTTTCTCCTCTCAAATTGTAGAGAACACATTTCTAGACGCACCGTGGTGTGTCCGAAAAGAAATAGCGAATTAACACATCGTTGATAATGCGGACGTACCTGGGGTACGTCCCTACGTCAGACACGGTACAGATACCCATTTTTCAATTTTATACTCCGACATCACCACACAATAACACACAAACAATCCCAAGCCGTAGGGACACACCCCAGGTGTGTCCGCCAAAGAGCGACAGGAGGTTTCCGTCCGACATATTTCCGCTTCCGTTCGGACATAAAAAAAGCCTCGAAAGATTTCTCCTTCGAGGCTCTAAGGGGGCGGTGACC
>OLFT01001768.1_pt1 | contig 21038 bp, 26 predicted proteins | sample 1604921 | NCBI WGS metagenome assembly OLFT01 (sample SAMEA3888897, study PRJEB22519) | human gut metagenome | biome: human gut; feature: human-associated habitat; material: faeces | place: Denmark | collected 2013 | reverse complement strand
CAATAGCTCAGTTGGATAGAGCGTCCCCCTCCTAAGCGCACGGACATCAATTACCGATGGCACCGTTTTTCCTACAATTTGATATTCGTGCGCATGATTTGCGTCTGTAGCTCAGTTGGATAGAGCGCGAGCCTCCTAAGCCCGAGGCCCCCGGTTCGAGCCCGGGCAGGCGCACCAGAAACGCTGTAATCTCAATGGATTGCGGCGTTTTTTCTTTTTGAAAAACAATGGAAGATACACCGAGATAGGAGAAAGAAAAATATGGTTTTGCCACGATTGGCACCAGATAATTGTATCGAACCATTTTTCGTGTTTTCCGTTGTTTGGCACCACTTTGGCACCACGGCACTCAACCGCTTATTTGCAACCTTGATTCGATATGAGGGATGTGAGCGCGCTTAAAAGTTCCGGGGATTGCTGAAGCTGCAAGATGATACTCTGCACATCTAAGGCGGGCGCTGGCTCGGCAGGTGCTTGGACACCACGCAAATCGAGGTTTGCATAAAAGGCACTTTCAAACTTCTGCGCATTGACCTTTCGATCTTCGTCGAGGATGTGTGCATAGACCTTTGTGACCATATCGGCCTGTGAATGTCCGGTATCACCCTGGGTGGCCTTAATGTCCCCGTGGTTGAGCTTCAGCTTGTAGGTAGTGCTGGAATGACGGAGAGAATGAAAGACCACATCAGGAAGCTGTGCATCTCGCTTCAAGCGTCGAAATGCGTTGGAAATGACCGTTTCCTCACAGGGGCGTCCATTTGGCAGCGCAACCACAAGGTTATAGTCAAGATATTCGCTGCCGAGAAATTCTTTTTGCTTGTCCTGTGACGCTTTCCATTCCCGCAGAATGTACGCGACTGTTTTCGGCATCCACACTTTGCGAACGCTGCTTTCTGTTTTGGGGGTTTTCAGCACGATCACGGTGCTGGCATCTTCCAAATACATTGTGCGGGGGAACTTCTTGATGATTTCTTCTTCTCCCAAAACAGCGAGAGAGTCCTCACGCACACGCACCAGCTCTTTCTCCACACATAGATAAGCATTGTCGCTGGCAATATCTGCATCGGAAATGTGAATGTTATCCCAGGTTAGGCCGACAATCTCGCCAATCCGCAAGGAGCAGGCAAAAGAAAGGTTGATTGCGACATACAATCTTCCGTCTTTGCACTCGTCGAGTGCTTTGCGAATGGTAGCAGCATCCCATATTTCACGAGGTTTGCGCTTGATTTTCGGAAGCGTTGTGTTTTCAAAGGGGTTCTTTGCGATAATGTCCCAGCGCACAGCTTGACCGAAAGCACAGCGCAGCAATTTGTTGATGCGTTCGATATTGGCAGGTGTCATATACTCCGTTTTGCTGTATCGGTTCTTATAAGTGGGGCATTTCGTCCTTTGCAGCGCGGAGATAAAACGGTCTGCGGCGATAGAAGTTACATCCTGCATCAGCGTACTGCCAAGTTTGGGATTGATGTAGTTGCGAATCAGTCCCGTATTGGCTTCATAGGTGCTGGGGCTCCATTGATCGCGTCCACATTGCCGGACGCTGCCGCTTCGATGGTCGAGTAAGGCAGCAGAGATGCAGCGGTATTACTCAGATTGCGCGCCATCTTCCGTAACCTCCATTTCTTTTTTCAATTCCTTGAGGGACTGAGCGCGCTTGTATTGCACGGTACGGCGTACCATGTCCAGCTTGTCCGCGATTTCCTGATCGGTCATATCAAGGAAATACGCAAGCAGAACAATGTCACGCTTATCATCCGGCAGCACCGTCAGGGCATTGGCAAGATCTTCGTTTTCGATTGCCACATCATAGCCCTGCACATGAAAATGCGTCTGCTCGGATGGATACTCGTCCAGCACATACATTTGGCGCTCCAGCTCCTCTGACAGCTCCGAAAGGGATACCTCATGGTTGGAACGCCACGCAATATGACGCTCATAATCGCGGGCTTCTTCGCGCAGAACCTTCCTGCAAAAGCTGTCGAACTGATGTCTAACGGTTTTCTTTTGGGATGGTGTCAGCTCCAAGAGTTGTTCACCTCCTCTCATGCACCGAGAGGTCGGCTTTCTTCCCCTTTCGCTTCTATCCCGAATGGAAGGCGCGGTTTTGGCAAAGTTTCGGAAAAAATTTTCAAAAAAATTTTCCAACGGCATAATGAGCCGATGGAAAAAGAAAATATGGTAATTTAAGCAATACAAAGCGGTGTAGTTGAATACACCGTTTAGAACCGTAAAAGCTATATGATAAATAGCCGTGCTTCTATCAATTTGACTAAGGTCCGCTATCCGCATCGCACCAACAAACGCGGTCTTTTACTGGAAATTCCTTAATTTAATGTCCACTGAATAATAGAAAAAGCCTTATATTTCAATCCATAGAAGCCAATCCGTGGTACAATAGGGGCAAGAGAACTGGCAAAAATCCCGCAAAAACCTTGCACCTGGAGGGCAACTATGTATCGTTACAGCAATGGCCAGATCAGCCTGGAGGATTTCAAACAGCCGGTGGGCATGAATCTGAAGGAAAGCAACCGTTGGGTAAAGAAACTGCCCTTATGCTCCAAGAGAACCCATATCTTCAATATTTCTGCGGGTATCCTGGCTATGATGACGAAAAACTGCCCTTTGATCCGTCTTTGATGGTGTATTTCCGCAAGCGCCTGACGCCGGAAGTGCTGGGTGAGATCAATGAGATGATCGTGCGGGACGCGAAGGAGCGTCAGGACAAAGAAGCCGAATCCGAGGATGACGATGATTCTGACGGTCAGCCGGGAACTGGCGGAAACAGCGGCACGATGATCGTGGACGACACCTGCGCGCCGTCCAATATCCGATATCCTCATGATGTTTCCCTGCTCAACCGTCTATGAGCAGCAGAGGTACATGTGCGATAACCGTACCCACAGCGTGCCTGACCGGATCGTCAGCGTGAGCCAGCCCTTCGTTCGGCTCATTGTGCGGGGAAAAGCGGGAAAGCCGGTGGAGTTTGGCGCGAAGCTGGACATCAGTGTCGTTGACGGATGGACGCGGCTGGATTGCTGTTCGTTTGATGCCTACAATGAGGCGGGAAATCTGCGGGAGATGGCAGAGCAGTTCCGAGCGCGAGAGGGGTATTACCCCAGCCGGATCTTGGCGGACAAAATCTACCGAAACCGGGAGAATCTCAGCGATTGCAAGGCACATGGGATCCGTCTTTCCGGCCCAGCTCTGGGGCGGCCTAAGAAGGGTGAAACCAGAGACAAAGCTCAGGACTATAGGGATGAGTGCGAGCGCGTGGAAGTGGAGCGCAGATTCAGTCTGGCGAAGCGTAAATGTGGCATGGGGCTGGTCACCGCAAAGCTGCGGGAGACTGCGGCCCATGTGATCGCCATGTCCGTTCTGGTGCTGAATCTCCACAAGATTCAGCGCGCTCTTTTGAGAATGCTCGCATATCTTCTGGAGATTCTGGCTCAGCACAAAAATTGGGCACTTGTTCAGTGGACATTAAATAGCATTTTTAATAACTTATCTGCCAAATACAGCTTGACCACAATCATAATCACTCTTCAGCCAGTGAATACTGCTTGTTTAATTGAGATATTATGCAATACTATGGCTTTCCCATGCTAATGCGGACTATAATATTAGCATGAAAGAAGTGATAGCATGACCCTACGCATCATCTCAATCTGCCAGTTTCCCCAAATCCCTCCCACCATGAACCATATCCATAAGGGAAAGAATCTCCCCGACCAACTCTGTCGGAGAGATCCTTTTTTAATGTTGCCCAACTCTGGGTCGTCACCATTTAGTAAATGAGATTGATCGTCTTTTAAAGAGTGGTCAGCCTGCCGAGGAAATTTGCGTTCTCTCTCGCAACAGGGAGGATGGACGTCAGATTACTCATGCTCTCCATGCAACAAATATTCCTGTGGCCAAGGTCAAGGTAGATGTAGATATCAGCGATGATTATAAGTTGATGAAGGCAATTCATAATGTACTGAGTGAAAATCACATTACAGCCTCTATCAGAGAAATAATCCGCATTACCAAAACTCACGACGTTACTGAGCGCCATGTGCAAAAAGTTGTGCTGGGGCAGTGTGAGGAATTTGAATGGCATAGCATCGGTCATTGAACAGAAAATCAATGACTTCCCTTTTGCGAAAGAAGTACTGTTCAAACCGGCCATGAAGCTGGCCATAATGTGCAGGCGGCAAGCTAACCAGCAATGTAATATCAATCGGATCCTCTGCCTCGCGGATTCCTTTACGCTCCAGCTCATAGGCAATCGCGAACAGATTGAGGACAAAGAACCTCTCATCCTCCGTTTTATAACACAGCAGTTCTAATTTAGTTGAAGCGCACTCAAGAGTGTATTAGAACGCAGGAATCACAGAATACAAACTGCTATATTTTCGTAAGCAGATGACGGTGCCGCCATAATGCAGCAATTTTCAGAATGCTTCCCTCAGAAGAGGTGAACTCTCGCATTAGATCTTTAAGCGCGAGCGTGGCATACCCCTCAGAGGAGTATGCCACGCTCTTTTTGAACTATATCTCCTGCAGGAACGCAGGAATTTCCATCATTTTCTCGATAACTGCGCACCCCATGTCCAGTTTCTGGTTCCCGGATGTTGGATTGCGATAGCCCAAGCACGGGATTTCGGCACTGACTGCAGCTCTCATTCCCGTATCGGTATCTTCTACCGCAAGCGCGTTCCGCCCTTCAACTCCGCACTCTCGCAATACCGCCTGATAAATGTCCGGATACGGTTTCCTGCGCTTCACGTCACTCCCTGTCTTCACGCAGCAGAACATCTGCCGTATTCCATAATACGAGAGCATTTCTTCCACCATATCACTTGAGGTAGACGAGGCGACCGCCGCCTGTATTCCGTTGGCCTGCAATAAGCTCAGCACTTCTTTCAGTCCTTCGTGCAACAGCACAGCATCTGCCCGCATCAATTGCATGGTCAGCGCATTCTGTTGGCGCTCAAGCTCTGGTTGGGAAATCTTCAATTGGTAGCGCTCAATCAGAGGTTTCCAAATATCCGCATGCGATTTACCTGCCTGCTCTCCGAGTTCCTCGTGAATTCCGCAGCGGCTAAGCATCATTTTTTCTGCGCGAGCATGGTACGGTTCACTGTCAAAAAGAACACCGTCCATATCGAAGATAATCAGCTTTATTCTTCTTTCCTCGTCAGCAGGAAAATATGTATCACGCCTATACATTTCTTACCGAATCAACAGACTCACGCGCCTCTCGGCAAAGGGCGGTAATATGATCGAAGTCGCCATTCGAGATATCCTTCTTGCTGCAAATCCAACTTCCACCCACTGCGCGAATATATGGGGCTTTCAGGTATTCCTTTAGATTGTCCCCATTGACCCCACCGGTCGGCACAAAGGAAACTCTGGGAAACGGACCGTTCAGCGCCTTCATTGCGGAAAGGCCGCCATAGATATTAGCAGGAAAGAACTTGACTGTATTGATTCCGCAGGCCACAGCCTTAATAATCTCTGTAGGCGTAACGCAGCCCGGAACAACATCAACTTCATGCTCTACGCAAAACTTGACCACATCCTCACAGAATCCAGGAGAAACGATAAACTGCGCGCCAGCACGAACAGCTTCCCGGCATTGCTCGATAGTCGTTACAGAACCTGCGCCGACAACAATATCAGAATCTGCAAGCGCTGCAATCTGCCGAATCGCTCTAAGAGCCGCAGGGGTACGCAGGGTAACCTCTGCAACAGGAATTCCTCCCGCTTTCATTGCTTTGATAAGTGGAATGGCATCGTTTTCATTTTCGATTACAACAACAGGTATCACACCAACCTGTTCAAGGATGTCCATTACTTTACTCATAGTAACTCCTTCTACTTATTCACAATATATTGGCATTTCTTCCCCTGAAGTACGTCAATCACATTCTGCGCAGCGAGCAGTCCCATTTTAAGGCTTGCTTCTCTTGTCGCTGCGCCCGCATGAGGAGTGAGAATACAATTATCAAGTAGCGCAAGCGGGCTGCCGCAGGCAGGCTCAATTTCCGTCGCATCCAGGGCTGCACCATAAATCTGATGTTCCTTCAATGCTGTGTAGAGAGCCGCTTCATCTACAATGCCTCCGCGAGCAGCATTGATTAAAACTGCTGTTGGCTTCATCATAGAGAGCACTCTCTCATTGATCATGTTTTTTGTCGTGTCGGTCAAAGGTGCATGAATGGTGATAAAATCCGCTTCACGGTAAATCCTGTCAAGATCGACGTACTGACCGCCAAATCGTTCCAGAAATGCACGATCTGGATAAGCGTCGTTTGCAAGAATGTTCATATTGAACCCGGCTGCGCGTTGAACGACCCCTTTTCCAATGCGGCCAGTCCCAATCACGCCGATTGTTTTCCCCCATACCTCAAGCCCAGAAACAGGTTTCTCCTGCTTTCCGGCGCGCACCGCTGTATCCATGTGGCAAATGTTTCGCGCCATATTCAGCATTAAAGCAAAGGTAAAGTCCGCAACAGAATCGCTATTCGCCCCCGGCGTATTGGATACAAGAATTCCGAGTTGTCTCGCCGCAGGCAGATCAACCTTGTCATATCCAACCCCGTATCTTGAAATCAGCTTCAGTTTTTTCCCTTTTAACAGGGTCTCTTTATCATAAGTCTCAAGTCCTGCGATTATCGCGTCTGCCTCCGGCAAAAACACCGCCAGATCTTCTTCCAATTTGTGACCGTCGCGCGGAAGGCGGATCACTTCACAATCATTTTCCTCCAATAGTTGAACTGGCGCAGGGTCCGTAGCTGCAAAGGATCTCGGAGTTGCTAATACCTTATATTTTTTCATTGCTTTTCTCCGCTAGATTTCATCTTTTTATTTCGACTTTCAAAAACTTCTTTTGTATTTTTGCGCATAATGCGTTCAAGCACCGCTTCTGATATTCCACTTCTATGCATAGCTGGGAGAAATGATTGCAGCAGATAGTTTAGGCCAATATCTCCCCCATATGAGAGCATTCTCCGATTTGTCGTATCAAGAGAAAGCAGCAATCGCTTTACCCAACCGGCATCAAGGATCTCTTCGATGCGCCGGATCTCTTCCTCGTCACTGTGGTATTTGAAACGTCCTATTGTGTCATATTCCAAATAGGCTCCCTCAGCGCACAGCGTTTTTGCAATATTCCCGTTTGGCATTGTCCTGTCCAGATGGCAGAAGATCATCTGCTCTGGTGGTAAATCGCAAGAGAGAAGGTAATCCATGAGCTCCAGAGGGTTTGAATCTCGATCTGTATGGATCATCAGCGGTACGTTGCAGCAACGAGCAGCAAATGCTGCCGCAGCGAAGAGCTTTCGTTCTGTCTTACCAAGCCCTCCTCCCTCTAAAGCCGCCTTAACAATTCCAGCTCGATGCTTTGTAGCTTCTCCCGAAAAAGCCAGATCGCAATTCTCATACATGCCATCTGTTATTTCGCGGCAAAACAGCTTTTCCAAGTTGGCTTCTGTCATGTCAAACAGCCAATGTCCAGAAGGATAAAACCGCCGCACATGAAAGCCTGTGCTGGCAATTATTGTGATACCAGAACGGAGAGAAACCTCGGCCAGCTCTGTCGCCATACGTCCGCAACCGATTGGCTGCGCATCTACCACTGTGCATCCGCCCGCAGTGCGAAACATCAAGAGCTCCTGTGTGCTTTTTTCGATATCATCTGCCATCAGAGCAGGATCCAATGACGCAGGGACTCCCTTTCGGAGCATGATATGCTCATGCATTTGGCAAAAGCCGAGTGCCTCCGGGCTTATTTCCCCCAGTACTGTGGTAACCTTTTCAGCAAGCATATCAGTTCCACCGGGGGTTAGGAACAATCTGATCTTCCCCGTCGTTCCCCTTCAAAATGAGATGACGATAGCCACGCGTTTCGATTGTGCCATAATCGTGTCCTGCGTCTGCATCAAACGCAAAGAAAACAATCAGCGGATCATCGCCGGAATTGATCGTGCGGTGTGCGTAGCCTCGAGGCACATAAACAGCTTGTCCCGCAGCGAGAGGAAGTGCGCGCCAGTCTCCTTCCTTGTTTTCAAGCATCATATACCCCGTCCCGCTCAAGGTATAGTAGATTTCGGCTGTCATCAAGTCCGTGTGGAAATGGCCCTTGGTCATAAAGTACTCATCACCCACCGTTCCCGGGTAAAGAACCGTCGTACCAAATGCAATATCGCCAGCTCGTTCAGGGCAGCCAAGCTCATAAAACTCATAGACCAGCGGATCTCCCTGCAAAATGCGTTCCTGATACGCTTTCTCATCATGAAACATACCTCGCATTTGAGAAAGGTGCCGCTTTGTGATTTTTGCATTCTCAGAGAATCCTGTCTTCAGGTTGAAATCAAGGACAAATCCTGCGTCCCAATTAAACTTATCCGTCATATTTTCCCCTCCATTACAGCGGACGTTTCGCAGCGTCGCTCAGACGCTGAAGCAGTTCACCCTCAATCGGCATATGGAACACCTCGGAAATCACCTGTGTCCACCCGTGGATAAAGTAGTTCCAGCCATCTTCGACGTGCAGGTGTCTGCTTTCCGCCTGTTGGTCCGCCTGCCTCTTGAAAAGGAGATCTCCTCTGTAATTGATCTCCCAAACAAGGGAGTCCTCGGGAAAAACAGCCTGATCGGTCAAGGGACTGCCGGGAGCATCCTTGCCAAGGCCCGTTGCATTAACAATGAGAGAGTGCTTTTTCAGCGTGGAAAGCAGCGCATCGTTATCCGCAGGAGTAGGAGAAAGCACAAAGTCCAGCTTTACTGCCGGATTGATATTCTTCAAGACCTCTCGCGCAGAGTCCAGGCGAGGCTGGCTACGATTGGCGATGATAATATGCTTCGGTACATTATCGCCGAACTTCTCCTGGCTGAGATACACCGTCATAGCCAAGCTGCTTCCGCCGGCACCGAGGAGCAGCACATCCCCATCGTACTCGCTCCAGTAATTCCGGGGGACAAAATGCTCCAATGCAAGGCCGCTGGAGATTGGATCTTTCGCGTGAGCGCAAAACTTTCCATCTTTCTTTGAAAGAGAACTAACTTCGCCAAGCATCGTTGCAAAGGGATCAATTTCGTCAAATTGATCCTTGCAAGCCCGGTAAAGATCCAACTTGTGTGTTGTGACTAGAGCACCAAGCGACAGAGGATCATTTTTCAGAAACTCAACTGCTTCTCTATATTGTTCTGCAGGAGAGTGCGGCTGAAAATCGATACCCTTGATCTGTGCGTCCAAGCCAAGCAACTCAGCCCATTTGGGAAACACTCTCATAATCGAAGACTGCCCTGTCGTAACACCAATGAAGTAAAATGTAGGCTTTTCTGCCTTATGGTAAACGTTCATAACGAGTATCCCTTTCTCAAATATAATTCGGAGGCAGGTGAATCACCTGCCTCCGTGCAAAAATCAGTCTTTGTAGTCACAAACGATCTTGCCAAACGGAAGATACAGGTCTCCCTTGCCATAGTAGCCGCCAAGGATCTTTTTCGGCTCCAGCAAATAAGTCGGATCGATCTCGCTGCGTTCAAAAGTTACCGAGGCAGGACCGCCAAAGAACTTCCCCTCCTGCGCTGTAAATTCACCAGGCGTGAGGATCAACTGCCGCAGCGGCTCTCCGTTCTCCTCCGCACTGGGAATGTACTTGAGGGAGAATACGCCATCGCGGCTCCAGGGGATCTCGTTCATATCGGCAATATAGCGCGGAACGACCAGTGCCTTTACGATCTGGTGTCCCAGCCGATTTGTCTGTGCACGCACCGCCTCCATCTCGGGGACGATCTCAATTTTTTCCGCCATTTTCTTCTGATATCCCCAGATCTCACGGCCCGCAGTCAGCGGAAGGTGACTATCCACATAGAGGAACGGCTCATAATCAGCCTCATAGTCTTTGTATTTCACCTGGACATAAATTGCCGTCTCGCTAAAGGCACCCTGCGTAGTGCCCAGGTCAAAATGGGACTGCCAAACAAACACCTTGTTCGTTCTGGCTTCAAGCGGCTCAGGAATCACCTTTTCAATGTTCTCAAGGTCTGTCTCGTATACGACCAAATGAATGTCCATGTCTTTCCAAACCAGAGGCGGCTTACCGTAAAGATCAGATACTACAGGGTTGGTAAATCCCCAGTCTTCTCGCTTAAGCATGTGAACATCCTCCTTATATTCTTGTGTCTTTTCGTCCTTTTTAGAATGTATCATCATTCTTGTGTTTTAGTGTAACATAGTTATGTTTATCTGTCAACCTATTTTATAAATTAGTATTACGGCATTTTTTCTATTTTATCGTATTGTTTTCAAATAACACTTTACAAACGTGATAATGTTTGATATGCTAAATAGAGGAAATTTAGGAGGCGAAAACAATGTACTTTATCTCTTATGATCTCGGGACAGGCGGCGTAAAGGCTTCGCTCTATGACCATGGATTTACATCGCTTGCCAAATGCTTTATCGAGTATCCGACCTACTACCCCGCCGACGGCTGGCACGAGCAGCGGCCCGAGGACTGGTGGAACAGTGTCTGCCAGAGTACCCATACTCTGCTCTTGCAAACCGGGATTGACAATCGCGAAGTCGCCTGTGTAGCACTTTCCGGGCACAGTCTGGTCACGGTCCCCATTGATGAAAATAAGCAAGTCCTACTTGAGCAGGTCCCCATCTGGTCTGACAGCAGAGCATCCGCACAGGCAAATAGATTTTTTCAGAGCATCAACGAAGACGACTGGTATATGCAGACCGGAAACGGCTTTCCGCCTCCCTGCTACTCGCTCTTTAAGCTGATGTGGCTGAAGGAAAACCAGCCCGAACTCTTTTCGCGCATAAGCAAAATTCTCGGTTCTAAGGACTATATCAACTTCCGGCTGACCAACAATGTGTTCACCGACCACTCATATGCCTCCGGTTTTGGTGCATATGACCTGAGACAGCACAAGATCATTCCCGCCTTCCTTGACGCGGCAGACATCCCGTTTTCCATCTTCCCTGACATCGTGCCTTCTCATCAGATCATTGGCAGCGTAACAGCGGAGGCTTCTTTGCAATGCGGTTTGGCAGCAGGTACCCCCGTCGCTTGCGGCGGCGTCGACAACGCATGCATGGCACTCGGTGCCGTCGGTACTGCTCCCGGAAAAGTGTATGTTTCCCTTGGATCTTCAAGTTGGATCCCCGTCAACTCCAATCAGCCCGTTTTGGATGTCAAGCGCCGTCCATACGTCTTTGCGCACATCCAGGAAAACATGTACACCTCCGCCTATTCCATTTTTGTCGGTGGCTCCTCCCTGCGATGGATCCGCGAAATTCTGTGCAGCGAGCTCGGTAAGGACGCTTACTCCGCAATGGACCAGATGGCCGATACTGTCCCCATCGGCGCGAACGGTGTCTTTTTTAATCCCAGCCTTGCGGGAGGAACACGGCAGGATAAAAGCCCGAATATCCGCGGTGCCTTTACCGGTATGCACCTTGGTACTACGCGCGCAGATCTAATTCGCTCCGGTCTGGAGGGCATCGCTTTGAATCTGGAAATGTCGCTGGAAGCGTTGTCGGAGCATGTCACAATCGACCCAGAGCTGCTGTTCTGCGGCGGCGGAAGCAAAAGCAAAATATGGATGCAAATGTTTGCAGACGTTTTCAACAGCAACATCATCAAGACAAATGTTGACCAGGATGCGGCATCTCTCGGCGCTGCGGCTATATGTGCGCGGGCATGCGGCCTGTGGAACAACTATGATGCCATTCCATCCCTGCACAAGATTGAGAACGTCTATCATCCCATCGCACAGCACGTTGCCGCTTATGAAAAACTTCTTCCTAAGTTCCGATACATCTGCAACATGCTGTCAGATCTAGGCGATTATCTCGCTCAGGCATAAAAAGCAAAGAGGAAGAGAGCGGTTTCAGCTCTCTTCCTCTCATCCAAAGATATTTTACTTTCTTCCCTCAAGGTATACGCTGTATTCATACTTATCCGCAACGATTTTAATGGACGCATATTCGATCGGCCCCTGTTCCGTGCAGGATATCCGCCGCACAAGGAGCAATGGGCTGTTGAGCGGAATGCGCAGAATTTGTGATTCCGTAAAATCTGCACTTATTGCCGAAATGTATTCAGTGGCATTGGTTAAGATGATATTATAATCCTTCTCCAGCAAGTTGTATAAGCCAACTAGACTCCCCGCTTTTGCCTGAAGCCCCGGCAATTCATTGGTTTTCAGATAGTTTTTAATGATAGCGATCGGTACCCCATCCGCATATTGGACACGCTGAACAAGATAGACCTCTGTCCCGACCGGCACATCCAGTGCCGAGGCGACCGCCGGACGCGCATCGACGATTTCAATGCTCGTTCCCCCCGTCGTCACTTTATGGCCCCGCTTGATCAGCGTCTCTGTAATCGAAGTGATGCTGTTCAGCCGCTGGGTCGTCGAGGTATCGAGCACTATCGTGCCGCGCCCCTGCTTCACATCAAGGTATCCCTCTGATGTCAGAATACTGATTGCCTTTCGGATCGTTGTCCGGCTGACAGAATATATATTTTCAAGGTCCGCTTCACAGGGCAGCAAGTCTCCCGGCTTATAACTTCCTTCTTGGATTGCGCGTTTGATAGAAAAGTAAACTGCGCGGTAGGCAGGAATTCTTCCCATGCTATTTTCCTCCTATATATCATTATGTTTAATTTTTTAATGACGTTTCTCTTTTTATACTATATCGAATTCTCGGTTTTTTGTCAAGAATCATTGTAATAATAACACTATTTTCATTCGTATAACATAATTTTATTATATATTATCATTCAGGAGGTACTTTATGTTTCGTGATATTACCTGTCCGCAGTGCGGGCTGTGCATCAAAGAATGCATTCTGCAAAACGATGCGATCAAGCCAACTCCCACCGGCGTGCAGATCGATCTCAGCCTGTGCATCTCTTGCGGGCACTGTACCGCCGTTTGTCCCACAGATTGTATGGACAATCCCCTGGCTCCGAGGGAAGATTTGATCGAATCCATTCTCTCGCCGGAGGCCGCTGAGCACTTTCTCCGGACGCCGCGTTCAGTACGGTACTATGAAGATCGTCCTGTGGACAAAGCCACCCTCCTTCAGCTTCTTAACATTGGGCGCTATCCACAAACCGGAGAAAACTCCCAGGGCATTGGTTATATTGTTGTCAGCGGCCGTGACAAGCTGAAGAAGATCAACGATCTGTATTGTGAGATTTTCCGCGAACTGCCAAAAGACGATCCCGCCTACCCCTACGTAGAGCACACGGTGTGGCTGCAAGAACACTACGGGCATGATGCTCTCTTCTACAATGCCCAGCATCTGATCCTTGCGGTCAGCGACAAGAATTTCTCCCGTGGGTCCAAAAATGCCCAGTTCTCTCTGACATTCATCGCGCTGCTTGCTCCTTCACTCGGCCTTGGTACCTGCTGGATCGGCCTGTTGGAGTTCTTGATCTGCCATGAGGCTTATCGCGACCGTTTTGCTTCTCTTATCGACATTCCTGCTGACAAAAAAGTATGTGGCTGCATGATCACAGGCTATCCAGCTGTTCACTTCCGTCGTTTGGTTGAACGCGCACCTTTGCAGGTCGAATGGCGGTAAGAGTCCCGTCTCTGCCGCGGCACTCTATCGGCATCGCCTCTCTAATCAAAAGAGAAATCCTCAGGTCATCATCACGACCTGAGGATTTTCTTTTATCGCACGCGGTCAAAAATCAACATGATCTGGATCTCCGCCTGTACGGAGGTTTTGATTCAGTCCGTCGATCTCTGCCATCTCTTGCTCCGACAGTGTGAAGTCAAAGACCTCGAAATTAGAAATAATGCGCTCTTTGTGGTTGGACTTGGGCAGAACAACGCTGCCTCGCTGCAGGTGCCAACGCAGCACGATCTGCGCAGATGTCCTGCCATGCTTCTCTGCGATCTCTTTGATCTTCTCATCCGCCAGCACCGGCCCATTCTGTCCGCCGAGCGGGCTGTACGATTCATATACCATCCCGTATTGCTTGCACAGTCCGATCAACGACTTTTGGGAGAAATACGGATGACATTCAAATTGGTTGACCATGGGCATGATTTTCGCTTCGCCCTCCAGCTCGGCAATGTGCTGGCTGTGGTAGTTGCTGACACCAATGGCGCGAACCGCACCCGTCCGATACAGCTCCTCCAGCACATGCCAGGCCTCTATGCGGCCCTCCACAGGCCAGTGGATCAGGTAAAGATCCAGATAGTCTGTTCCAAGCCGCTCCAGTGATTCCTTAAACGCCTCCAATGTTCTTCCTTTTCGGATATCGTCATTCCACAGCTTAGAGGTGAGGAACAGCTGATCTCTGGGGATCCCACACGTTCTAATGCCTTCGCCTACGCTGGATTCGTTTCCGTAGATGGCGGCCGCATCAATGTGCCGATATCCCGCTTCCACTGCCCAGCGCACCGAATCTGCCGTAGCCTGACCCTCAGGAGACAGATATACGCCGAGACCAATTGCCGGAATCTCAACGCCGTTTGATAATACACGTTTCTCCATAATCATTTTATTTCCTTTCCTTTAGCACTTCTATAATCACAAATCGGATCTGACTTCGTAATATTACACCCTGTCACACCTGTGAGGATTATAAAGCAGCCTACATAATCATACCATTTAAGCGGTTCGTGCAACAGAATCGCCCCACTGACAACTGCAACAATTGTTGAAATTGTGATCAGCACCGAAGATTGTGTCATCGCCAAATTGGCAATTGCAACATTGTTCAGCAAAAAGCCAAGCAAGGAGCACCCGATTGAAAGAAAGATGAGGTATCCATATACGCGCGGCTCACGAATGAAATCAACATACTCGTCCATGCTCCCCTCCAAAAGATGGCGTCCAAAGGCAATCCCCGAAAAGGCAACAGCAGCGCTCCACATCATGATTGCAGTAATCTCTGTTACTGTTTTGTAGGAGGAAAGCTTCCGTGACAAAATCCTATTCAGCGAGGACGCCAAAACACAACCGAGCATAAGCAAGCGGCCGATATTAGAACTATCATGAATGTTAAAATCAAATGCATTCGTGAAGATCACACCGCTTACTGCAAGGACCATAAACGTCGCCTCTGCCTTTCCGACTGGCTCTTTCAGGATAAGATAGCCCATAAGAGATGCTACAACCGTAGATAACGAGCATAGCATCCCGATTTCCGCAGTAGAGATGTAGCTTATTGCCGTATACTCCAAAATGTTATAGGACACTGGCATAAGGAGGCTGAGTCCCAAAAGGGGAACAATGTCCTTCTTTTCAAAATGCAATCGGATCTTCCCAAGCACCCACAGCAGCAGAAGGACTCCTCCGCTAATTAAGTATCTGGTTGCAAGCACATCGATAATAAAGGCTCCGCTAATTTGACTGATGCGCTTTGTCGCATACCACGACAGCCCCATAATTATCGCCGAACCTGTACCCGCCAGAAATCCGACCGTCGCTTTTTTCATCTCGCACCTCCTCTGTCCTTATCCGCAAGCAATAGACAAAGAGCTGGCAGTAGGATCATCTGACAGCTCTTTGCACACCTTTCGGCAAGGAATCGAAAGATGTTAGAAATTGATTTCAGAAGGGTCTCTGAACTTTCGCTCTTCTTCTCGAAGCGCACGCGCCTGTCGAGTGAATTCTGCATCCATTGCAGCTCCGCCCTGCGTCTTTGCAATCTCCCACAGCGCTTCATTCTCCGCCGTTCCAGGGAGCTGCATAGAGACATTGAAGATTTCCTTACTGAACGGGATAATCTGCTGGATCCCGCGCATGTCATACGCCATCTTGTACATTTCCTTATGCATCGTGAGCGTATAGGGCGAAAGCTTGAGCATACGCTCCGCAAGATCCATCGTCGTCTCCTCCAGTTTATCAACCGGGACACAACGGTTGCAGAGGCCGAAGCGATATCCTTCGGGTGCGGTAATGGTATAGCCTGTAAACGCCTTTTCTTTAGCGATGTTCATAGGCAGCTTCCACGCATCCCAGGGCAGATACAGGGTATAGGACATATTCATGGCATATTCGGTGTTGTCAAACACTGCGTTGTCTGCAGAGCAGATGCAGTCGCAGGACATCGCAATCAGCCAGCCGCCGCCAAGAACCGTTCCCTGTGTCATGCAGATCGTAGGCTTGCGCATATTGTAAATTTTAAGCCACGTGTCAACCTCTTCCCAGGTATTTTCGCGGCGGTCTGCAAAGGATACTGCGCCATCCTCGTTTGCGTTAAGCGACACGGACGGATCTCCCGTATCAAAGCCACAGCAGAAATCGTCACCCACGCCGCCGAAAATAACCACGCGAGCATCCCTGTCCGCGGAGGCCATGTCCACCGCTTCCATAAAGTCGTGCCACATTTCGCCATCGATCCGATTTCCGTGATCAGGGCGATTCAGCAGAATCTTGACAATACGTCCCTTTGGAGTATCGATCTTCTGGTAAATAACCGGTCCATTTTCTCTCATTGGTAATCTCCTTTATATAAAATCAAGAAATAAGCAGCGTTTTACTTTCGTATGGCATACGGTTCAGAGCATCAACAATCTCAATCGCAGAAGCAACGTTGATTCCCACTCGCTCTACGCCCATCTCAGCAAGCGCAATAAAATCCTCTCGCGTCCGGACACCGCCGGCAACCTTGAGTTTAATTGCGTTACCGCAGTGTTCTTTGATCTGCCGCACCTGCGCAAGATCCAGTGTTCCGGGGATCCATCCTGTCCCCGTTTTGACAAAATCGGCTCCGCTTTCCATCACAAGGTCGCAAGCACGCAACACCTCATCGTCTGACAGAGCACGAGTCTCGATGATCACCTTTGTTTTGACTTTTTTATCAGTCATACCGATGATTTCCCGCAGCTCATTAAGTACATACTGTCTTTCTCCGGACTTGAACTTACCGATGTTCATCACAATGTCCATTTCCTCCACGCCATCGCGAAGCAGCTGCTCTGCTTCCGCAATTTTCGTCAGCGTGGTCGCTGCTCCTGCGGGAAAGCCAACAGGTGAACCAACATAGACTCCGTCTACGCCCTTAAGCATTTCCGCCGTCTCTTTTACCCAGCAAGGAAGTACATGCACATTGATAAACCGGTACTTTTTTGCAAGTGCCACAATCTCTTCAATGTCGCTGTATCCGTGATGAGTCCGCACGGCGCTGATGTCGATCATCGCCGCCGCCTCTTTACCGGTCAAAATCATTCTAAGAACCTCATTTCCAATTCCAATCCCTTTATCGGTCTCATACCTCTAAGGGCATGAGACCGATAAAAGGTGTCGTGCAATGCGATTTACGCAGAGGCGATCTCGGGATTGCCCTTCGTGTCACCCTTGTCCAGCAGACTGATAATAACATAGGCAACAGCCGCAGGCAGGAAGGAGAAAATGCTCAGCAGCGTGGTGCTCGGAACGATGCCAGCCATGTTCAGAGCAATATAGATAAAGCCAACGATCGTAGATGCAATCGCGCCCTTGGCCGTGCCCTTCTTCCAGAACAGGCCGCCGATAAACGGTGCAAAGCAGCAAGCTGCGCAGAATCTATACATCGCCCCCAGCAGGTCAAGAATGCTGGAAAATTGAAGTGCGATAACGGCAGCGCCGATGGTAAGGAACAGATGGCAGGCGAAGTCGCCCTTCTTCAGTACGCTTTCCGATGCGTTGGGGTTGATCATCCCACGATAAATATTGTGCATAATGATCGTAGAGAACGCGACGAACATGGTATCGATCGTAGACATAATTGCCGCAACAACAGCCGCGATCAGAAGCGCCGCAAAGAAGCCGGGCAACACGTCGAGTGCCACTTTGAAGAAGACGCTGTTTGTGGTATCGCCAAAGAGAACATAGCCATACATCCCGATAAATGCGGGCATCAGCGCGCAGGGGATCATGATGATGACCGAGAGAATCATCGCGCGGAAGGATGTCTTTTCAGACTTTGCAGAAGCAATACGCTGTACCGTGCACTGCTCGCACAGCGCCGCAAGGGAAATGGGGACGATCGTAATCAGAATAGAAGCCACGCCCTCGGTATTCATGCTGAAGTAGTTCGCAGGGGCAAGTCCGTTTGCGACGGCCTCGGTGACAAGGCCAACCGCGCCTCTGCCCAGGACGATGAAGAACGTGGCAAGAAGGCTTACGATGATGATTGCAACCTGCACAACAGATGTCGCGCACGCGCCCCAAAGGCCGGAAATACAGGAGTAGGCCATAACGACGATGGCAATCACCCACACGCCCAGGGTACCGTTGAAGCCCAGGGCCTCAAACAGGGCCTTGCCTGCCATCAGCTGCGCGGCGATGTTTGCAATATAGGAGAGCGCCGTGGTCACGCTGAAAATGACAGAGGTCATCTTCTCGCCGTAGCGGGCATTCAGGATTTCGGGAAGGGAAATGTAACCGCACTTGTAAACGCGGTGATTCAGCACAAAGGCAACCGCCAAATAGCTGAGTGCGCAGCCGATGCCGTACCAGGCACCGCTCAGGCCGACCGCTGCGCCGCTTGCCGCGCCGCCGACGACATAACCGTTACCAATGTGTGAACCGACAGCGGAACCAATGATCATCAGTGTTGTACAATTTCTTCCAGCGCTGATAAAGTCGTCAAAATTCTTGCCGTACTTTCTTCCCATCCAGCTAATCGCAATCATACCAACGAAATAAATCGCCATAACAATTACGATCAGAGTCATTGTTGAAGAATTAACCATTTTCTTCTCTCCTTTAAATTTTTTATCCGGGTATTCGATTGTGGCTAATCTTTTGGCCGAATAAATGCTTTTATCGCCCCAGGAACTCACACATAGGACCGTTCTCATTCTCGGTCAGAGAGGTCAGTCCGCGCTTGCAGTCCTCAGTCTGATAAATCATTTCCGCCACCGCTTCTTCCTGCTTGCGCAGCTCCTCATAGTTGGGGATCGTGGCGCGACGGACGCACTCTTTAAATGCGCGAGCTGCAATCGGCGCAGCCTTGGACATTTTCTTTGCAAACTTCAGGCCAACCTCATCCACAGTCTCATCGGAGACCACTTTGCTAACCATGCCCATATCGAAAAGCTGCCGCCCAGTAAAGTTCTCGTTTAGGAACATGTAGTCCATCATGCGGTTGCGGCCAATCCAAACCGGCAGACGCAGACTCGCCATGCCCCACGAACCGACAGTTCCGTAATAGATGTCTCCGTCATGCATCTGGAAGCTCTCACCGGCGATTCGAATGTCAAAGGCGCTGAACACCGCCGCGCTGCCGCCGAAGCAAATGCCCCGCGCCGCCACCAGTGTGGGCTTGGGGTAGAAGTCAACGCGTGCGACAAGCTTTCCGCCCAGTTCAGAGAAGGTCTCCTTAATCTCGCCTTCGCCGTTCCACTCCTCATCAATGTCGTCGAAATCCGCGCCCATGGAGAAATTCGGCCCCTCGCTGTTCATCATGACGCATCGAACGGTGTCGTTCTCTTCAAACTCATCAAGCGCGTTAAGGACCTCAACCAGCATACGCTTTGTAAAACTGTTTCGGGGCGGATTGTGGCTCAGCGTGATAACGCCGACCCGCTCATCAACATTAACCTTAATCTGGGTATAGTCCATTTGCTTTCCTCCTAAAGTGCTTTTTCCTAAGGTTTGTTTTGCGTCGCTTGCAAAGATAATTATCTTATGTGATATGATAATCACTATAATTATCTTTGTTCGTCAATCTTTTTTGTCGCTCTTTCGATAGAAAAACCCCCTCGTTTTTTGTGCATTTCGCTGTATTTCAGGTTTTTCAGCGGCTTTTCAACTTGCTTTTCAACTTGCTTTTCCATTATATTCCTGCTTTTTCGGGGACAACTCTCTCGTTTTTCCAGTCGGTTTTCTCCTTTCACATAGTGATAAATTTTATAATTTCAGAATTTATAGTTATCTTTATTGACAAGGTCATTGCCCTGTGCTATTCTGTTGAAGGTACATCTGATTCTATTTTAGGAGGAAATCTCAATGGACATTTCTAACTACGCAGTCGGCACCACTCATCTCGGCCTTCCCACAACCTGCTATGACGAAACCGTTTCCTTTTATCAGGGGCTCGGATTTACCGAAGCCTTTTCGATGACCTTTGACGACGGTGAGCGTCTCATCTTCCTGCGGCTCAAGGGTCTGCTCCTTGAGATCTACGAGGCCTCTCAGTCTGCGGGCATTGCCGGTGCAGTGGATCACATTGCAATTGATGTAACGGATATTGAGTCCGTTTTTGATGCCATTAAGGCCGAAGGCTATGTCCTGCTGGACGACCATGTCTGTTCTATGCCGTTCTGGTCAAACGGAGAGAAGTATTTTACCATTCAGGGACCCAACAAGGAGAAAATTGAATTCGTACAAATTCTGTAACAGATCCTTCTCTGAGGTACCAACTTTTTAGGCCATAGGTGTCTTTCCGTCAGTAGACAGCACCTATGAGTTTCAAATAGCAAAGACAAAGTCCAATCCTTCACCAGCTGCGAGGAAAACCTTTTGCACTCCTCACTAAAACGAATAGGGATGAGCAAAACTCCGATTTGCTCATGAGACTATACAATAAATAGTGCCATCCAACTTGCTTGAATCCTATATATTGTGACTCGACTTTGCAAAACTCGTGTTTTGCTCAACCCGAAAACGAAAGCAAGGGGCTGTCTCACTAAGCGGCAACCCCAAAAAATTACGAAGCCCGGCTCTTGCACAGAGTCGGGCTTCGGCGTATTATTTGGGTGTGAAATCAAACAAAACGCAAGTAGAGTATACAGCATACGGGACTGGATATCAAGTCTGCTTGCCCATGAATTTAAGGCAACACCGCACAAAAAGTTCCAGGAACGGCAGGATGTGGTATAATAGCATTATGGATAAGCAGATGACGATTTCCGCATCCAGCGATGAGTTGGCGCAGGTGCGGACAAAGGAGAAAGAGTTTCTGACTCAGATCGAACGGATCGTCCCGTGGAAGGAATGGCTATGCCTGATCCAGCCGTGCTATTACAAGGAAAAGAAGCGGGACCCGGATGCACATCAGGTGAAGAAAGGCAAT
>OLFT01001766.1_pt1 | contig 21043 bp, 16 predicted proteins | sample 1604921 | NCBI WGS metagenome assembly OLFT01 (sample SAMEA3888897, study PRJEB22519) | human gut metagenome | biome: human gut; feature: human-associated habitat; material: faeces | place: Denmark | collected 2013 | reverse complement strand
ACTGATTACAGTTAAAGGTTTCGCCCGTGCTCTTGGAAACATACTTTCTGGGGGTAGCGTGGGTCTTGCGGATGACGGTCAGGCCGGGGATAGCGTTTTGGAGGTTCATCAGAATACCGAACTCCTTGGAGGCAGGGGCTTGTGCGTTGTCGGAAAACTCTTTGGTAATGGTCAGGGTCTTGGTGGTAAAATCAATCTGGTAGCCTGCGCTCTTCTTGGTAGCCATAATCATAATTCCTTTCTTTTATCTGATTTTATTTGTTTGATTAGGAAGCCTTCTTATTGGCAGAGGTCTTCGCCAAAACAATTTTGGCATTGGTCTTAACCTTGGCAATCTTGGCATCGCCGATTGCCTTCTTGCCTTCGGTAATCTTGAAGTTGGGGAACTGCTCCAGGAACCACTTCTTAGCCAGAGGATACTTGCTCTTGCCCTGCTTTTGGGCCTCATTGAACTCAGCCATCAGAAACTCGCTGTTTTCCTGCTTCTCGATGTGGGTCTTCATCATTTCGAGGGTCAAACCGTTGTAGGTCTTCTTGCGTCCGTTGTCCTTGATAACCTTTTCAACCACACGGAAGGTGGGCTGTCCGGCAATCATCTTCATCAGAGCCTTGTATTCGGGGGTAGTGGGGTTGCCAGCCTTTTTCAGGGTGGTCTTGGAAGCAACGATGGTGCTGTTGGTAAAATCGTAGGCAAACAGGTTCTTCATAATGTTTCCTTTCTTGTTCCTTTTGGAACGGTGGCTTTTATTCGGGAGCCATACCCTTTAATTATTTAAGTGAGGTTTTTGTCTTGTTTCATCTCTCACTTTCTGGCTTTATTATAGCAAAAGGGGTATCCAATATTGCTGGATACCCAATAAAGATAATTCATATTCTTTTTCTTTATTTCTCTTGGAAGATGTGCGGTTTAAGTTCAAAGTCGTTCCTCACTTGTTCGTTGTTCTTCAAAGGCGATAAAAGATGTGCGAAGATGTATAATTTAGTTCAAACATCTGGTTTCCTGAACACCTGAAAGCGTATAATCCCAATATCCACTTTTCTAATATCCACTTTTGGCTGTTTGGGAGGCGGGAGCGGGCGGCGGCATCCACTCCAATATCCACCCCACCCGGCGGAGGACGCAAAAAGAGAGGGAACCGGTTTCCCGATTCCCTCTCAAAAGATTTTGGTTTTTGCGGAACTTACTTGTTGAAGTAACGCTTCAGCATGCCCTCCAGAGCCTTGCCGTGACGAGCCTCGTCTGGTGATAGGATTCTTCTACCGTATTAATCAGACTATATAAGGCTCTCAGCGTAATCGAAAAGTTTTTTGCCCACGCTTTGCCCACAAAAAACACGCTCTGCAAATCCAGTACCGAGTCAGGCTCCACAAGGGAAATGCTTACTTATTCTGGCTCGATGCAGCTTTGGTTTTAGACCGGTGCCGTGTGGCTTTCTTGGTCACATGGTCGTACTCGATCAGTCCGGCATCCATCTCGCGGATGAAGTCCTCTACGGCAATGGTTGCCACTTTGGTACTGCCCAGCTTTACCGCCCGCAGCAGCTTGACGCTGATAAGGTCATACACCATGTTCTTGTTGACCTTCAAAATCTTAGCTACCTGTGGAACCGTCAAAAACTCGCAATCAGTTCGCCGGACTTCTTCTACCGCAGCACGGGTCTGTTCATTCATTGCATTCATGCTCATGCACCTCCTACCGAAAAGTATAGGGGGTACATGAGCATTTCGCAAAAAATTACAGACCTAATTTTAGTCAGGGCCTTTTCGCTTCCTTCATACTCTGGCGATCTGTCGTTTCAGATACCAGATAATCACTCCGGCAAACTCAGCATATCGTCCATTCGTCTTGGCCTGAAATTGTTTCAGCATTCGTTCCAACTGCTGCTTCGGCACTTTCTTTCCCGGAAATTTGTCATGTAACGCTTGCTTGACTGCATCCAACGCCGCCTTACGGTTCTCCTTCAGATAAGATGCCGGACAATTCAGATTGAGTGTGATGTTCAGATCCTTTTCAATCTCTGCATCATCAGAACAAATCGTTCCGTCTGTTTTATACTTGATTTTCTCAATGGACACTGGGTCTCGCGGGTCAACGGTCAACGGCTTGTTTCCTCGATGCTGGTCACAAGTCAGATTTTCAAACTTTCCTGCCTGCTTTTTATTGCCGGAACATACAGCGAGCATATTGCGGTAATCAATCGTCAAGGCAGGGTCGTAATTCTCACTTTGGGGATGCTGCGGCAGATAGTGTTCAATTTGCACATTCTCCAGCGAGATGCGCCGCATACAATAGGCACACAGGCACCCTTGTTCCTCCAGCAAAGATACTTGAACCGCTTCTTTGGGTTTTCCGGACAAATTGCTATAGTCCGTCAGTCCTTTCCGTTTCTCTTGAATCAGTTCATTTGGCTCTTGCTTTTTCTCTATATACAGCATTGCGATCCACCTACATCCGTTCCAGTTTCAAGCTCACTTGTGCGCTGGTCAGTTCAGGATCGGCAGAGCCGATTTTATCTTCAATCTGCTGCAAGGTCAAAGCAGCATCGTCATAGCGCTGTTCGTCAATGGCATCGTACACCGATTGAAACATCTGCTTGATCTCAGATGGACGCTCACTGGCTCCCATGACGCTGCTCAGGATTGCGTTTGCATCCCTACCAAACACCTCGTTCTGCGGTTCGACTGCTTGCTGATCCGTTAGAATGAGCAGATTTTCTTTCTTCACGGAGTTGATGACCAGCGGCGCATGGGTAGATACGATAAACTGGACTTTCGGGAAAATTGTCCGCAAATCGCCGATAATCCGCTGCTGCCACTGGGGATGCAGATGCAAATCGATTTCATCGATCAACACAATGCCGGTCGTTTCCTTGAGAACATCATCGAGCAGCCACGGGTTCAAGACGGCCATACGATAAGCAATGTCAGCCACCATACTGAGGGTGTTTTTGTAGCCATCACTCAATTCTTTCATCGGATAGCGTTCTCGATCCGAATTACCATCCCGGTACAGAATATCGAGTTCGTGTGTATCCAAGTTGAATTGGACATCTACATCGTTAAATCCTGTGATTCCCTGGAAGCACTGAATGATCGCAGATTTGACTGCGGACAGTTCGGGAGCCTGTGTGCCATTGGTGGCACTCTGCAAGGTCATTTTCTCAAACCACTTTCGCATCATCTTTTCGTTAGATGCTGCATCCAAGCAATCCACATAACCCATCTGACGGTTAAACTTCATCAATTCCGAAGATTTCTTTTCCCGCTTTTGAGCCCACAAGCGTCCGGTTCCATAGTAAGAGATCAGTGGCAGCAACGGTTTTTCTCCATTCCGTACTTGATCTTGCAGTGCCGCCGAAATCGCGGTAATTTCCTTTGCATCGACCACCGTGGTCTTGCCTTCTGCGCTTCTCAGCTCACGCTTCCATGCAATAGGCGTTCCGCCAATAACTCCAGAAGCACTGATAGAAACAGGGAATTGGGGTTGCAGTTCAACCACACTACCCATATCGTAACACTTATTCAGTGCGTCATCCTTAGAAATACCAGGGCTGCTCATTCCATCAAATCCTGCCAAAAATGTGCCGACAGCAATGGAGGCAGCATCCAAAAGCGTAGATTTACCACTTCCATTATTGCCAACGATCACAGTCAGTTCATGGTGGAACGTTGCTTCAAAACGCTCGAAGCAACGGAAATTTTTGATTTCGATGCTGTTAATCTGCATGGGTGACACCTCCATTCATTGTATAGTTGATTTGATGTGTTTTGCAAAACTCTTCAATAGAGCGAATTGCCATTTGCGATGGCCTGGTTCGTTTGCGCTCCCAGCGGTTGACCGAGGCAAAGCTAACGCCTAATTCCTTTGCCAGTTCTTCTTGGCTCAAGGCACATTGTTTGCGAATGCATAAAATCAAATCCGAGTATTCCACTGCTCTGCCCCCTTTATCACATCAGTTGCTATTATTATAGCAGGTGTTATAAATGGGAACAAGTCGAAATCCATCGTACCCAATATAATTTTCAAGTTTTTATACCTTGAGTGACAGTTTGGGTGACATTAGATTTTAATTTATACGGATAGCACTACTCCGACCGCACACCCGGCAGTTCCACCGTCTGCCCCTCAAACTGCTCGACAAAATCCAGCAGTGCCTTGCGGCTTACTTTGCGGCTGCCCAGCTTGATAGAGCGCAGATACCCGCAACGGATCAGGTCATAGACCAGATTTTTATTGACGCGCAACAGTTTTGCTGCTTCCGGGACGGTATATAAAATATCGCGGCAAGCCAAGATTTCCATTGCGGTTTCATTGGCTTTCTGCCGCTGTTCTAATAATGACATATTAATCACTCCTATATCATGTGGAGCCGCTGTACAAAGTCAGCGGCTCCACTGTGTTTTCATGTTCGGCGTATCACCCGTATCCTGTTCCTGATGGACTGCCTGTTGTGACAGGACACCGTTTTCTACACATTGGCACGCTCGCTCCTGAAACCTCCTCTCCGTAGGTCATGGCCTGCTTCCCCTGCGCTGTATCTGATACGGACGCTCATTTTGTTTTCAAAGTACAGTAAGACTGGTAAACGCTTGCCAGCCTTTCACAAGGGACAACGCGCAGTTATCCCCTGTGAAGGACAGGCAAATCTGCTTAGCTCAATTCAAACCGGTTCTGAATTTCTTTTATCAGCTTGAACTGGAGTTCCTGATACAAGTCCTCATCATAACAGACATAGATTTTCCCGCTGGCATCGTACAGCTCGAACTTGCACAGCTCCAGCATATATCCCTTGTAGTAATTCAAAATGGTTTGAATCGCACTCTCATCGCCTTTCTTCGCGTTCAAAATGGTATCCACAGAGATACGGCGTATCATGGCGCGCCTATGCTTTTCCCTGTTTTTCAAGTAAATCCCTCATTTCCTTTAATGCTTTGGTTCTGGCGGCTTGTACCGTACTCCGCACAACATGGAACCGCTCTCCGATTTGCTGATCTGTCCAATCCAGGAAGTACGCCAGAAGAATGATCTGCCGTTTGCGTCCGGAAAGGCTATGTAAGGCTTGTGCCAGCGCGTCATTCTCAATGGCGATAGACCCTTCTAAATCATCGAAGAAATACTTTTCCGCTGGACTGATTGGGTCGATATGGATCGGCTCCAGCGAATGATTGTCCGGCAATTCCGAAAACAAGACCTCGTTTTTTCCACGCCGTTGCTTGGCTCGATACCAGTCCCTTGCAAAATTTCTCAAAACGGTTTTGCAGAAGCTATCAAATTTACCCTCGATACGGCGAATATCTTCCTCTGTCCATTGCATAGCATTCACCCCCTTTCCGCATTCGGCGTTTCATCGGAAGGGGATGCTCTTTTGACCTGATACCGACTAATACGAATTGGAAAAGTGAAATGCCAATTTAAGAAAAAATTTTTCTTAACGATACTGCTTCATATGGTTTATCCGCATCATGTACATCACCTTTCATTATCAAATGAAAAAACAAGGCACCGGACAGGATATGTCCGATGCCTTAAAAGCAGGAATAGATGATTGCTATGAATGGATTTTACTGATACTGTCTCCAGTCAGAGCCGTTGGTCAGTTTTGTCCACTTTTCGTTAACCTCGCCCTTACGGTCAAAGTCGTGGCTGTTTGTTGCCTCCTGAACTGCGAGGTAATGCCAGTCGGTCGGATGATTGTCCGGCCAAACGGTCATGTTGTTCAGCAGGTCATCCGCACTCTGCGGCATACGGCAGAGCACGCGGTTGATCATCGTCATTGCCTCTGCGCGGGTGATGTAGTTGCTGGGGCGGAAAGTTCCGTCAGAATAGCCTGCGATCCAGCCCAGTGTTGCGGCTCTCTCGATGTACTTTTCTGCCCAGTGACCGGAAATATCCGTGAAGTTACTACTGGTGCTGATCTGGGTCTTATCGAAACGAGCGCAGATCGTTGCAAACTCGGCGCGGGTAATGGGAGCATCCGGGTCGAAAGCTTCAGCATTGCGTCCCTTAACGACACCCAGTTTCGCCATCGTGGAAATCGCCTTGTTGTGCCACTGTCCATCCGTTACATCCGTGAAAGTATTTTCAGCGGTGAGATTGCCGTCACGCACATCTTCCTTGAGCAGTCTGAAGAAGATGGTAGCGACTTCGGCACGGCTGATGTTCGCGTTCGGACGGACAGTGCCATCGGAGTAACCGACTACATAGGCGTAGTGGTCATCGCCGTTCAGCATATCCGGCACACCGGTAGCCTCCCAGCCTGCATAGACCGTCTTGTTGCCCGTCATTTTCACATTGGTGATTTTGTCGGTCAGCGCTTTGTCGGCGTACCAGCCGGTGAAGGTGTAGCTCTCGCGGACAGGAGCCTTATCCAGCGTCACAGTCGTGCCGGAGGAATAGCTTTCGTCCTTATAGGAAGTACCTCCGTTCGACTCGTAGTGCAGGGTGTAGCGGGTCGAATGGCCGGAGGAGGAGCTGTTCTTTGCCCACTGTGCGGTATAAACAGCATTGTCCGTAACCGTTGCAGCTACAGACGGTTGCCAGCCGGTGAAGGTATAGCCGCTGCGGGTCGGTGTACCGGAGAATGCAGGGGTCGGATCACCGCTGTGCAGTCCGGTGGTTGTCTGATCCCCAAAGGCTGCACCGTCAACACCATCCTTGTAGGTCACGGTATAGGTCGTGTTGACTTTCCACTGGGCATAAACCGTAATATTGCTGGTCACATCGGTCGCAGCGGTAAAGGCATCGCCCGAACCGTCTGCCTTAGTATTCCAGCCCGTGAATATGTAGCCGCTGCGGGTCGGATTGGTCGTCGGCAGGTCAAAGTGATTTACAGCACCGACAACCTTGTCCTGCACCATGATACGAGGGTCGGCCTCGGTATCGCCGCCGTTCTTGTCGAAGATGACACGGACACCGTTAGCCACCTGCCACATATAGTAATCGTCCGTATCGCCGGCATCGGCCATGCGCTTGAGGAACCAGCCGTCTTCCACGGCATCGGCATTGCCCAATACAAACACATCCTGTGCGGGGGAATCGGTGTTTTTCTTGGAAAGAATGTAGTTGTCACCAAGTGCAGGTTTTTTCAGAGTCTGCCAGTTGGTGGGGTCCACCGTGTTGACCGTGGTGGTGCCGGTGGAAAGCCCGCTGATTTCCAGCGGAATCAAGACAGTAGGATAGTTTGCTCCGGTAGCTACTGTCGGCAGACGCAGGATAGAATTGCCACTCGTCCAGTTACCGCTGACCGTTGTCGGGCACAAGAAAGTCACATCACTGCGATTCAAATTGGCGTTTCCGTAGATTCTGCCAGAATAACCGGATTTGAGAGCAACCAACTCATCGTTCTGACTGTCCCAAGCGGTGTACAAAGTAGGATCTGAATCACTCTTATGGTTTTGCGCTAATACAAAGAAATTGTCGAAATAAAGGCGGCTATCCTTACTTTTCGTTTGCTCGTAGACCCACAAGAACCCCTTTGCATGCCACGTGCTATTGTCCATAGCAACATTTTTATAAATATATGTCGTACCAAATGCAATCCAAGTGCCATGATCCATGGTAAGATTTTCCTGGATTTTTGTTATGGAATTTCTGGTTGTCAAGGCGCTGTTTTCCGTGATATCCAGATTGTTGACCGAATAAAATGGATTCTGTACAGTGGAAAGAGCCGGGAACAATGTAGGATCGGCATCAACAGATACCTGCGCACCATTTTTCAGAGTTACCTGCTCGAAATTGTAAAGATATCCTGTCTCCTGTGGGGCTGCTGTTGTACCGCAGCCGTCATAAATTGCAGTATTCTTGGTTCCGGTGGTCGCATGTGCTCTATTCCCCTCCAATCGGGCAACACGCCCGCCGGTAATTCGCACCGTTGCATCGCCGTTGATCGTACAATCATTGCCATATGAATCGAGTACTACCTGTCTCAGATTACCATGTTTCACTTCTACCAAAACATTTCCGTTGACAGGAATTGTCGGAGTCACTTTTCCGAGTGCATAGATATTGCATTCGTGATTCGGCTCGTAGATATACTCATTTTCCGGGACATTATCATAAATGATATGAACCGCATAGGGTTCGTTGTCTTCATTCCGAATGCTTACTTCGCCTGTAAGAGTTGTTGCATCGACATAATGACCACCATATACATCGACGATTCTGGAGCCAACTGCATTATCCGCACGCACCTCCACATTGGTGGTACCACGCACGATATCCAACATACCGGCACCGTAAATTTCACCGGTACCCATGCCGTCGAAGATGTCATCGTCGGATTTATAGCTGCAAACGCCATTCAGGACAAGAAAGTGCGTATTTTTTACCGTGGAGGAAAAACTTCCCGCAACGCTTGCCATAGCGGTTCCGATCCACGCCTGCAACTCAGTCGCATCGGCCTCACCGGCGGTGACATAGGTATCTCCATATACGCGGGCATTTTCCTTAAGGCTCTGATCACCGTGGTTGCGGCCACCGCCAACCAAATATCCGGAGTAACCTTTTTGGATGGTGACGTGGGTATCTCTGCCCACCGTGCCGACAGGTGCTGCGTTGGGGTCTGTATTTCGGGACTCACCGCCGCCGGTTAAATTTCCGGTACTCGTATTCTTATCATCAACTAAAATATAAGTACTGCCGCTGACATTGCTGTTATAGCCACCGCCGTACACCCAGTCATAGCTTGCTTTGCCGCGCAAAATCAAATGCGTATCGCCATCTACATTCTGCCCTTCGGGACCGCCGCCATACAGCGTTGCCGAACCAGAATATCCCTGAAAGTTGCCGGTGGTTTCAAAGGTATGTCCATTGGCATAAATCAGGCCACCGCCAAATTTTACAGCGTCCAATGTCACATCTCCAGTCAGAGTGTTTGCCATAGAAATGGAGTAGCAGTTTCCGTCTGAACTGGTAATCGTTATTTTTTTCCCGGCAATGCCACCGAAATCGGGCGCAGCTACATCCGCCTTCAGTACAATGGTCGCTTCATCCTCGGCTCTTGTCGCAATCTGCGTTAGCGCGTTGCTGAGTCCATCTATAGTAGATACTTCATAGCTTGGCGCGGTGACAGTCGACTGCTCCGCATCCCCCTCTGATTGAGGTAGGATCGTTTGGGTTTCACCGGTGTCAGGTGCTTCAGCATTATCATCTGCGCCATGCTGCTGGTCGAGATAAATGGCGGTTTCCGGGGTGGTCGAGTCACCTGTCTCCGTGCTCTCTCCGTCTGCCGCAAAAGCAGCAGTCGGAAGCATGGTCATGAGCATGATGACTGTTAAAATACTTGTGATAATTCTTTTTTTCATTAGTTATCTCTCTTTCTAAGCGTGCTATCATGCTTATTAAAATCAAAAGCTATGATACCATGCGATTTTTTCCGAACATCGAATGGTTTCGGATCTTCTGTGTATACACGGCAACGATACACTATTCCGACGGAACGATATCAAATAGATAGTTGCAATCAGACAGTGAATTCATTGAATGCATACGCAGGGGTCATAACCGATTCATCTGTATCTCCTCCTTCTCCTTATGTTCGATATGACGGGGAATGACTACATACTTTGTGTTCTGTTGTTATTAAGTTGTTGATTTAACTTTTTACTACAAAAAACAATGCAAAAATACGATGGATTCTTAATGTTTAGTTATGAAATAGCATCAAAAATGAAAAGTAAACAGCAAAGCATGCCCTGATTCTATGTCCTTTTGCACTTCCTACTATTGTAACAGGGCGAAAGCTGGCATATAATATAATAAGTATATGCTTTGTCTTTTCTACTGGATTGTACAAATAGTACAACAGAACACAAATTATGTGATTACAAGGCCCAAACGCCCCATCTGCCGAGCATGAACAGTGCCACTCTCAGCGGTATAGATACGAGTGGTAACGATGCTGGAATGGCCAAGAATGTCAGCCAGTCGGCTCAAATCATGCTTCAATGAATAAAATGTGCGGGCGAACAAGTGCCGCAAATTATGGGGAAATACTTTTTCGGGTGCGACTTTTGCCTCTGTGCAAAGAGCCTTCATATCTCGCCAGATATTGCTGCGATCAAGCGGTTTTCCAGTCCGCGTCGTAAAAACAGGACCAGAAATTTTTCCGTGTTTCTGTGCATATTTTCGCAGTAGTTTTCTTAGCTGTTGAGGCAGAAAAATTACTCGACGCTTACCTTTGTTGCTAATTTCCGTTCGCCCAGTCTGCACAGCTTCTATGGTGATAAATTTTAGTTCGGATACTCGAATTCCGGTCGCACAAATTGTTTGCAGGATCAGAGAAAGCCGTGCATTACTTCGTTTCGATGCAGTCATTACTAAGCGAGCATACTCTTCTCTTGTTAGTTCTTTATTTTCATCAGAAAATAAAGGCTTTTGGATTTTAAGCAGTTTCATGGAAAGGTCGTGCCAACTGAAAAAGCGCAAATAGCCATTCACTGCAATCAACATAGAGTTCACTGTGGATGGAGCATATTTTTCAATCAAATATTTTTTCCATTCAATAAGAATGGATTTTGTCAGCAACATACCTTGCAGATAATTGTGGAGTTCATTCAAATCGTGTCTATACTTTTTCAGTGTAGCGACAGATTTCTCTTCTTCCATCAGGTGGTTTAGATATTTTTCAATCAGTTGGATGGTTACCATCGGCTGCTTCTTTTTCATCATGATGTCCTCCTTGTAACAGACATACCGTTATTTTAACATATATGCACGATCGTATTCGTTAGCAGGACGGAATCACAGATTGGGTAAAAAGAAAAACGCCTTCGTTTGAGGAATGAACCCCAAACGAAGGCGTTATGCGTTTGTGTCTAAAAGCAGTCCGGCCTGCCGATACTCGTAAACCCCTGCAAGCCGGTCAGCACCACATTGTTTTGTGAGCTGGCGCAATGGATGATGAGCGGGTTTCCGCTCTCGTCCTTGCCGACAAAGATGCCCACATGGGAGTCGCCTGGATAGAACACCAGATCGCCGGGCAGGGCTTCGCTCCAGGAGATCGGCTTGCAGTAGCCGTGCTGACTGGCCGCACCGCCTCCATGACCGATGACATATCCGAGTGAATTGTTGAAAACCCAATCCACAAAGCCGGAGCAGTCCAGCCCGTAAGGACGAACGGTCCCTGTGCTGCGGCTTCCCGGCGCAGTCACGCGGGTGGGCGTTCCCCAGCGGGAGTCCCAGCCGATGGCGCTGCTTTTGCCGCCCCAGAAATAGTTTACCTTGCCGAGCAGGGAGTAGGCTTTCTCCACCACAGCACGCCGCCGCTCGGAAATGTCCTTGGGCATGGCGGCAAGCATGGCGCGGATCTGCGCCTCGTCCAGACTGACTTCGCCGCCGTAGGTGCCCACCAGCTCTGCCAGCATTTGTGCGTACTCCGGTTTCAGCACCTCGGTCAGCGCCTCGCACTGGCTTTTGCTAAAGTGGTAGAAGTCAGGCATATCGGTTGCTTTTTTACTGGTGATGGTGATATGCAGAATGGTTTCCGTGCTGTCCTCATGCTCGATGGACTGTACATAGTAGCTGATAGTGTTCATATCCCGGAACACCTGCCGGATGAGGTCGATGCGCTCTTCGTCTATCGTCACAACATCTGTAGCATCGGCATCCGCACCGGCAGTTTTCACCGCAAATACAGCAATGATGTCTGTCCAGTTGCGGATGGTCAGGTCACTGCCGCCGTCCGGCTCCCGGTGGATCACCACGCTGTCGGTCGGGTTCTCGGTCTGTATCCGGCCGATCTCTGCGGCAAACTCGCCGTTGATGAGCGCCACTGCCTGCGGCACAGACTGAGCATCGCTGTCATTGCCCGACCAGAACACGCCGAATGGCGTCCCGATAACAGCCGCCGCGCCGCCGATGACCAGAATTAACGCAATAAGCGCACCGGCTCCGCCCAGAAGTCCTACCGCCGCTCGTGCCGCAGCCTGTCCAGTGCGGATGACGGCATTTTTAAGCCATGCAAAGCCTTTTGCGGTGCGTTTTGCCGTCTGTGCGGTCTTTTGTGCGGTTTCCTGCACGAACTGCTGCTGCATTTTCTCTTTTGTTTTCGCTGCGACCTGCGCCTGCGCTTTCGCCGCCTGCTGACGCACAGACTGTGCTTGCCGCCCTGTGAACACCTGCTCATGGGGCGGCTTTTCGGCTTTTTTCGGCGGTGCCGATGCGGCTTTTCTGCGCCGGTCCGCCTGCGGCATCGGTGCGTCGGCAGGAGCAAAGGAGGGCGTATCCGTAAAGCGATGCTCCTGCAACGCAAAATCGTCCTGCACCCGAAAGGCTTCCTGTTTTGCTTCCCGCACCACCGTTTCCCGGCGGCGTTCAGTCTGCTTTTTCGCCTGCTCCTGCCGGAATTGCTGCTTGGCGCGCATGACTTGCGGCGGATCGCTCTGACGCAGAGGAGCCGCATTTTCCACCCTCTCTTTCGGCTTGGTGGAAATAACGGCGCGGTCAAACTGCTTCTGCGCCAGCGCCTTGCCGGAGCGGAACGCTGTCCGTGCGCTGATCTCTGCCGCTCTTTGTGCGGTAGTCTCAAACCGGCTTGCCGGTTCCGAGAACACAGACTGCGCTTCTTCCTGCTGCTCTGTGTTTTTGCCCGTGAGCTGACGACGGGCTGCGTTCTCTCGCAGCACCTTCGCCGCCTGCTTGGGGAGAAACGCTGTGGTCTGCCGGGTCTGGATGTCCCGGCCTTTGGGGCGTGTTCTTATCTCTTTCACAGCGACTCACCCGGCTTTGTCGTCATCAGGCGGTACAGCGCGGTATTTCGTGGGAACTGGTTGATGAACGGCACCAGCGCGCCGCCGACCTTGATAAGCCCGTGTCCCGACTCTGCGTTGTTGATATAGCTGAGCTGTTCCTCGGAAATGCGGAGCATCCGCACCAGCTCCTCCTGATCGGTGGGAGCCTGTGACAGCATCAGCAGAAACTCCGAGTTCGCCAGCATATTTTTCGCTGTGGGAGAGCGCAGGCAGTCAGTGACATTCTGCGTGATGCCGGTCGCGGCCGCGTTTTTCTTACGAAAACGCTTCCAGCTCTCCTCAAGAAAGCCGGTGCTGTACTCGTTGGCGAAGAAGAGGTAAATTTCATCGATGTAGATCCAGGTGCGTCGTCCACGTCGATGGTTTTCAATGACGCGGTTCAAAATCGCGTCCAGCATAACGAGCATTCCCACAGTTTTGAGCTGACTGCCTAAATCGAAGATGTCGAACAGCATGATGCGGCTGCTCATATCTACATTGGTTTGGTAGGCGAACACATCCAGCGTGCCATCCACGAACAATTCCAGTGCCAGCGCGATGGACTGGGCCTGCGGCTCCGGCTGGCGCAGCAGTTCCTCACGGAAGTCTTTCAGCGTGGGTGGATTGCGGTAGTCCTTGATGTACTCGCGGTACACATTGCCCACGCACCGCCCGATGATGGAACGCTCTTTTGCGCCCACCGGCTCAGGCTTCATCAGCTGCTCGCACAGTGACATGACGAACTGGCTTTTCAGCAGCAGAGGGCCGTTTACGGTGTCGTCCTCCTCACCGTAGCCGCTCGTCATGTCCATCGCATTGATGTGGTTGTGACTGCCTGCCGCAATTTGAACCACCTCGCCGCCTAGGGCGCGGACAAGCGGTGCATATTCGCGCTCCGGGTCTACGATGATGATGTCATCGTCGGTGGATAGGGCGATAGAGGTTATTTCCTCTTTTGCGGCAAAGGACTTGCCCGAACCGGACACGCCAAGGATAAAGCCGTTGCTGTTGAGAAGCTGTCTGCGGTCGCAGACGATAAGGTTGCGGCTGGTGGCGTTTACGCCATAATAAATGCCGCCGCGATGACGAATTTCCTGTGAAGAAAACGGCACCAGTCCGGCGGCGCTCTCGGTGGTCAGCGTCCGCAGGGTGTCGATGCGGCGCAGACCGTAGGGCAGGACGGTGTTCAGTGCGTCCTCCTGCTGATAGGTCAGCACGCTCATTTCGCAGTTTTTGCCGCCTGCGATGCTGCGGATGGTGTCTGTGTCTGCGTCAAGCTGTTCTTTGGTGTCAGCAACATGAACGAGCGTCAGCACACACAGCGTCATGCGCTGGTCGCGCATGGTAAGGTCGTCCAGCATGGAGCGCATGGTGTCGCGGGCATCGGTGAGCTGCATGGGCGGAATGGCAGAAAAATTGTTGTTCTGGTTCTGCTTGTTCTGCCAGCGGGTGATGTCGGTTTCCACCGCAAGCGACTGATTTTGAATTTCTTTCAGTGCTTTATCCGTGGGAACAGGCTGAATGTCGATGGAAAGGATGAGGTTGCGGTTCAGCTCGGTCAGTTCCTTGATGAAGCTGTCCTCCAGATAGGCTGGATAGTCCTTGAGGAACAGCACCCGGCCCACCTTGTTGTCGGAAAGCTCAAAGTAGTTGGAGTGGAACTGGATGCTGTCCGGGCAGATAGAGTCCTTGAACGAGTGGCCGCGCTTTGCTACGGTATCGAAGTCGAAGCGGAACCGATCTTCCTCGCCGATACGGAAGAAGTCATGCAGGACACGCAGACGGTCACTGTTGTCCTGCTCGAAAAGCTGAGAACCCAGTTTTTTCATGTTGTTTGCAAGGTCGCTGCCCACACGGGTGAAAAAGCTTCGCGCCTCCTCGATGCTGCGACGCTCCACCGAAACCGTAATATAGCGATCCTGCACGATGCCGTTGCCCTCAGCAGCCTTATCCAGCAGCATACGGTTGTACTCCCTGCGATAGTCGTCGCGCCCGTCTTGCTTGGACGGCATGAGCATTTCTTTCTGGAACTCCAACGGGTTCAGGTGCTTGTTGACGATTGAAATCTTCGTAATGGCATCGGTCGGCAGGCCCTTTTCCAGCGCACAGTATTTGATGAGCGTGTCTTTCTTCTCTTCCTCGTCCGATACGGCGTAGTTGATGTCGGTGAACCGCCAGCAACGGCTGAATTTGCCGTCCACCTCCCAGATACCGTCCCGATAGATGCGGCGAATAGGAATAGACTGTTGGGCGGTTTTTGGCAGGCGCACGACGGTGCGTTCCTTTTTAGACTTCGGTGATCTTTTCTTCACTTGCGTTTCCTTCCTTTCTTTGTCGGCGTGTGCAGCAGCTTGTCGTACAGGTTTTCGCTTTTGTAGAGCCGCCGTCCGGCACACAGGATATGGGTTTTGAACATCGCCCAAAGCAGACGCTCAAAGGTCAGACCGTTATACTTGAAGAAGCCTGCGGCAGCCAGCGGTGCCGCGCAGAGCATACAAAGCCAGCTTGCCGTTTCCTTGCCGACCGTACCTTTGAGTAAAAAATAAGCTCCCACGGCAACTGCAACAGCGCCGAGGGAGCAGCCGAACTGCCGCGCAGACAATCCGAAGAAGATGGATTCGTGATAGTTTCGCACCTCACGATTGATGCGTATTTCCATGTGTAACCTCCAAGCAAAAGAGGGATGCACAATGCACCCCTCTCCGGTTTATTTGATGTAGTTTTCTCTGATTCGATGGTAAAAGGTCACGCCCCAGCTCAGTGCCGTTATACCTAAGATGGTAAACAGGATACCGTCTGCCAATGCGGTGTGCTGCGCGGCCCAGTCCAGCCACACCGTATTGCCTAGTACCACATAGATAAGCGCCGGCCCCAATCTCAGTCTGACGAGCAGGCGAAGCCATACGGGGAGCAGCAGGATGAGCAAAAGCGGGAAAATAATTTGATGGAACATAGTCAGCACCTCCTATGAATTCAGCATAGCGCAGTTTGGAAGTTTCCGCAAAAAATGTTGGTCTGTTAAATCTTCATTATCAGTTTAGCGCCATATCTGTCCCATAATCTGTACTTTTACAGTGCCATCATTTCCTTCACAATGCGGTCTGCGCCCTTGACCAGTCCCACCAGCACCAGCATATTGAAGATAGTTTCCGCGAGATAGCTCCATACCATCGTCACCGCTGAAGCATTCGGGTCGGCAATGCCAGGTGAACCGCCGCTGACAAATGCGGAGAATATCATGCAGGCAAGCACAATGACCGCGCCCTCCATGCACACGCCAAGATAGCTTTTAATGAAGGTACGCCCGGTGTTTGAAGTCATATCTCCCGCAAAGGTGGACAGTGGGATAGGCGCAAGCGCCGTGTACATATAGAGCCGGAAGAATCGGCTGTACACGGTCAGTATCATCACAAAGGACAGCACCGTGATGAACACGCTGCCCAGTATCGTTACCAGCCACAGCGGTATACTCGCCAGAAACCCCACTTCATCAATGGCGGTTTTGATTTCCTCCGGGAGCGCCACAGATGCGCCTGTGAGATTGCCGAGATTGCCCGCTACCGCACTGACGATACCGCCGCAGATGGTAAACAGCGTGGTCATGATGTCCATGCCATAGGTCACGGCGGTTTTTGCTGCGACAAAGCGGATAAAGTATCGTAGCGCCTGTTCGGGTCTACGGAAGTCCTGAAAATTTGCCGTGCTGCGGAAAATACTGACGGCGAAAAACAGAATGAGCAGCCCGTAGCCGATAGCCTGTAATGCGGTGTTGATGTTCTGGCACAGCGCCCATATCGTGCCGCCCTTGAAGTGCTGCGGTGTTTCGCTCACCAGCGACCATATCTCGGTCAGCTTGGAGTTCCATGTGGCAAATGCGCCCTCCAGATTTTCTACGATCCAGTTGTCGTCCAAGTTATCACCTCCAGAAAACAGCCGCCTGTTCCGTGAAAAAACAGGCGGCTGTCACTATTTATATCGTTTACTTCAAGATCAGGTCCAGAATTTCTTTCGCAAATGCAATCACCAGACCGCCGAAGAAAGTCAGAAAGCCGGTGCTGCGCTGAGAGGGGTCATGGGACTGCAAGCTCAGACCGATCTGCACTACGCCCCAGCCCAGCAGAATCACGCCGATGGCTTTGATGGCGGAAAAGACGAAGGTGGACAGGTTGTTGATGGCAGTCAGCGGGTCATCACCGGCGGCGAAAGCGGGCGTACAGATGGCGCAGGCGAGAACACAGGTCAACGCAGCGGTGAAGTAACGGCGCTTTGCCTTGCGGCTGCGTTCGGCGGGGTTCAGCATGGTTTTCTTCTTCATTTTGGGTTTCCTCCAGTATTTCAAGTTTTTCGATGTCGATTTCGTGGGGTAGGTCATTCTGCTCATAGCTGGGAATATCGAACCGCTTTTCATACGGCGGCTGTCCGCCGTCCGCAGAAAAACGATAGTTTGGATGTTTTTGGATAGGATACTTGTCATCCATCACCGGGCGTTCGCCGCGAATGAAGATGAGCGCCTTGCGGTTATCCAGCATCCGAACCTCATCCGGCATGAGCAGTTCACGCCCTGCGTTCTGATAATTGGTGCTGCTGGAGCCGCTGCGTCCCTTCGTCACGCCGCGCGTGCGGGTGTCGATGGTGGCCTTGCCCAGCAGCTTAGAAATGTATTCGTGGGTGCTGGCCTCGTTGCCGCCCAGATAGAGCAGTGTGTCGCAGTTGCCGGTCACATTCTCCCAGCTGTCCTTGAACAGCTTCTTCAGCTGCGCCATGTTCTGAATGACGATATTGATGGAGATTTCACGGCTGCGGCAGGTTGCCAGCACGCGCTCAAAGTCCTCCGGCAGTGCGACATTGGCGAACTCGTCCATCAGCACGCGCACCGGAACTGGCAGTCTGCCGCCGTATTTATTGTCTGCGGCATGGTACAGTTCGCGGAACGCCTGCGAGTACATCAGACCCACAAGATAGTTGAAAGTGGTATCCTCATCGGGAATAACGGCGAAAATGACGCGCTTGCGGTCGCCCAGTGTGCCGAGCGACAGGTCATCGCGGCTGGTCAGGTGCGCCATTTCTTCCGTGTTGAACGCCGCCAGTCGGGTGGATGCAGATACCAGAATGGATTTTGCGGTTTTCGGTCCGGCCTGCTTGAACACCTTCCAGTTCTTCACTGCGATGTGATCCTCGTCCACACGTTCTAAATCGTCGAACAGCAGATCCACCGGACTACGGTAGCTTTCGTCCTCCTCACGAGCCTCAGCGTTGATGACCATGTACATCAGTGTGCCGAAGTTGCGCTCGCTTTCCGGTGCTTCGTGGAACAGGTACAAAATCAGCGCCGAAAGGAACGCTGTTTCCGCCTTGTCCCAGAACGGGTCAGAGGTTTGCGACTTCTGTGGTGTGGTGTTCTGGATCAGTGTGTTGATAAGCCGAAAGGCGTCAATATCCGTGTGCAGGTAGGCAAACGGGTTGTAGCAGTCGGACTGCTTCATGTCGATGAGGTTGAAAATCGTCACCTCGTAGCCCATCTTCTCAAGCAGACCGCCCACAGCGCGGTAGGTTTCGCCCTTTGGGTCACATACGATGTAGGAACATTCCGCCTGCATGAGATTAGGCTTGATGAAAAAGCGTGTCTTGCCTGCGCCGGAGCCGCCAATCACCAGAATGTTTGCGTTCACTTGATGCTGTGGCGGCAGTGCCCGGACATTCATGCTGATACGGATATGCTTGGAAATGAGCAGATAGCGGTCGTTCTTCTTGGTTCGGAAGTGGGCGCACACCTCTTTCGGACGTCCCCAGTAGGCAGAGCCGTGTTCCTCACCCGGTCGGCGGTTGCCCTTTTCGGAGTAGTACCACGCCACGGCGAAGCCATAGAACGCCAGCGCAATCAGCACAAATTTCTTTGTGTATGGCGTAATGTGGATGGAAAACGGGGTTTCCAATGCAGCGGAAAAGGCGTTCAGCCATTCAAACAGCCCAAGACCTTCACCACAGCACCCACCGCCCAGCAGTGCCAGCCAGACCACGAAAACGGCAAGCGCCGCCCAAAGCAGGACGGCGCTTCCGTTGGAATCGCGCTTCACGGCTTAGTAGCCGGTCTTAGGCAGAGTAGTAACACCCGGCTTGTAGACCGTTGTTACCCAGCGGTCTGTCGCCATGATCCACTGTCCGCCGTGCAGGCCGCCTACATCGGTGCGATTTGCAAACTGGTAACCGTTGTTCAGCCAGCTATTTGTCCAGCAGAGAATATAGGGTGCATCCACCTGTGCAAAGCCAGCCTTGACCGTGCCGAAAACAAACATGAAGTCGGTCATATACTCGTTGGAGGCCAGTCCCAGTGCCGCAGGCGAAGCGTCCAGCGAATAGTTCTTCATAGTGGATAGGTTGTCCGCCAGCGTGCGGTAGTCATGCAGATTGGTCTTGTAGACCACCTTATAACTGAGTTTCTGGTTCCATGTGCCGGTAATGATCTTGGTCAGGCGTACCGCCGAAGTCGGCAGTGTGTCGCGCCAGTAGAAGCTGTTCAGCGGCACGGTGGAATTGTTGGCGATGTTCTTGAAGTCGTAGCGGATAGTCTGGGACGGCGTAACCTGCTTGTAGCCGCGCTTGGTCACGGAAACATTGGTGTAAACGCTCTGGTTCAGCACTTCCACGCGCACGATCTGGCCGGAGAATTCGATCTCCACCTCGATAGGCTGTGTAGTGGCGCTGTAAAATACCGGCGCTTTGGTTTCGCGGATGGTGTAGCGGCCCAAAGGCAGGGTATCCGATTTCGCAACACCATTCTTATCAGTAACAACGGTATTTACCAAATCACCGGCACGATTATAAATTTCAAAGGTTGCACCGGGCAAAAGAGTTCCGGCCGCAAGCGCATTGAATGGGTTATCGTCTGCGGATTTCTTGGTGATTTGGATTTGTCCCATCGTGGGCGTGTTCTTCCATGTAATCGTAGAAGTCGCGCCATATTCCACATAAAAGGTGCGAACTGTGGTATCCAGCACATAACCGTCCCCCGCCTGGATTTCCCGCACCAGGTACTTTCCGTCCGTCAGCGTCTTGTCGATATAGACATAGCCGTTCTGGTCGGAGGTGTACTGACCGATGGGGTTGCCCTTGCTGTCCGAAACGAGGAAAGTCACGCCGTAAATGCCCTTGCCGGTCACACTGTCGATCTTGTGGATGAGCATGGAGCTGGCCTGTGTGTTCTCGACGGTCAGCGAGGTCGTCCTACCAGCCTTTACCTCGAAATTGTGGGGCGTACTGTCCAGCAGATACCCCTTTGCGGCTTTAATCTCGGTGGCGGTGTACCAGCCGTCCGCAAGCTGCGGGAGCGTGATAATGCCGTTGCTGTCCGTGGTATAAGTGCCGATGCGCTCGCCGTTCATCTTGGCGATCTCAAACTTCACCCCCTTGATGCGCTTGCCGCTGTCCGCATCCACCTTGATGATCTGGCCGCCGCCGATAGGCGTGTTGGTAAAGGTCAGTGTCTGCGTGTCGTTTCGGTCAACCTTGACGGTCTGCGAGGTGCTGTCCAGCACATAACCGTCCGGCGCTTTTACCTCCGTTACCACATAGGTATCCGGTTTAAGGTTTACCAGCTTGATCTGGCCGTTGCTGTCCGTGGTGTAAATGCCGTTGGAAGTGACTGTGCCGCCGTAGTTTCCAACAAACGAGCCGTCCGAGGTCGTGATCTTGAACTGTGCGCCGGGAAGCGGCTGCTTGGTCACGCTGTCGATCTTGTCGATGATAAGATCGCCGTGTTTGCCGTTGGAAAACTCCACCGTCACAACATCCTGCTCCTTACCGGAGAGATAGACGGTCTGCGGCGTGTCGTCGATCTCATAGCCTGTGGGGGCTTTCGTTTCCTCAACGACATAGGTTCCGGCCTTCAGCCCGGTGATCACGATGGTTCCATTGGCCGAGGTGGTGTATTCTCCGATGACCGTGCCGCCGGTGCCGGAGGTCCCGCCCAGATAGCGCACACGGAACTTTGCGCCTTGCAGCATGGTGCCGCTGTCTGCGTCCACCTTTTTGATGATGAGCGCTGAAAGGGGCGTGTTTTCAAAGGTCAGCACTTTGCCGGTACCTGCCTGAATGAAACAGTCCTGCGTGGCCGGGTCTTTGATGGCGTAGCCCGCTGCCGGTTCCACTTCGGTCACACGATACCAGCCGTCGCGCAGCTTGCTGAGTTTGATCTGACCGTTTTCATCGGTGAAATAAGTGCCGAGGTCGTTCAGTTCTCCGGTGAAGCTGTTGTTGCTGGCATATTCTTCGCTGTGCTGTAACACTCCAAATACAGGCTCTCAAACGTTCCTGAATC
>OLFT01001762.1_pt1 | contig 21116 bp, 23 predicted proteins | sample 1604921 | NCBI WGS metagenome assembly OLFT01 (sample SAMEA3888897, study PRJEB22519) | human gut metagenome | biome: human gut; feature: human-associated habitat; material: faeces | place: Denmark | collected 2013 | reverse complement strand
GTAAGACGGGTTCGGCTCGATGCCGCCAAATTCAAGGACGTCCAGGCCATTCAGGGCGGTCAGTACCTGATCCAGGACGCCCGTTTTTTTCACGCTGCCGCCGCCGTAGGTGATCAGTACGCGAGCTTCCGCCGGGATCTGTTCACGCAGTTTTTCAATCGCGCCTTTGCCAAACAGAATGCGGGTTGGGGTATGCAGGTCAAAATTATTCATTGCTTGAGTCCTCAAAAGAGTAAAACCGCCGACAGGGACGATACCGCTGCCCGATGACGGTTATTGTGGTCCTGGCGCCGTTGCCCCTCAATGCACATTTCTGCCTATGTCTTGCCTATTTCTCCATATGGCTGGAGAATTCGCGGCGGCCTGCGCACAATGTACGGGTGAAGAAACATCGGGAGAGACGGTGGTAATGCAACACGCAGAGATATGTCAGACACTGACAGAGAAGGTTAACCAGCTGAAAGATAAGCACGAAATGTTAAGTTCGCTGCTACCCGACGTCCGCCTGCTGTACGGGACGCAGCCGGGACCGCGGATGCCGGTGATGTACCAGCCGGGGATCGTTTTTCTCTTTTCTGGCCATAAAATTGGTTATATCAATGAGCGGACGTTTCGCTACGATACAAACGAATATCTGCTGCTGACCGTACCGCTGCCTTTCGAATGCGAAACCTTTGCCACCCCGGAGGTGCCCCTGGCCGGCATGCGCCTGAACGTCGATATCCTGCAGCTGCAGGAGCTGCTGATGGATATTGGCGAGGATCCGCTGTTTCAGCCCGCCGTCGCCTCCAGCGGGATAAACTCCGCAGTGCTCTCGGAGGATATCTTGTGCGCTGCTGAACGGCTGCTCGACGTGATGGAGCGGCCGCTGGACGCGCGGATCCTTGGCAAGCAGATCGTCCGCGAAATTCTCTACTATGTGCTGACGGGACCCTGCGGCGGCGCGCTGCTGGCGCTGGTCAGCCGGCAGACCCACTTCAGCCTGATTAGCCGCGTACTCAAGCATATCGAGAGTCAATACACCGAAAACCTCAGCGTCGATCGGCTGGCGGCGGAAGCGAATATGAGCGTATCGGCGTTTCACCATAATTTTAAATCGGTGACCAGTACTTCGCCGCTGCAGTATCTGAAAACCTACCGTCTGCACAAGGCGCGCATGCTGATGATCCATGACGGGATGAAGGCCAGCGCGGCGGCGATACAGGTGGGCTATGAAAGCCCTTCCCAGTTCAGTCGCGAGTTTAAGCGCTACTTCGGGATGACGCCCGGGGAAGACGCCGCGCGTATTCGTACGATGCAGGGAATGTAATACCGGGGAGGGAGCAGGCCGGGCGGGCGCAGCCCCCCGGCAGTCGACATCAGGCGCTGCAGTATTTCTTTTTGATCACCACGAACAGCGTGCCGAGCAGGCCAGCCAGCAGCAGGGCAATCGGCAGGATCATCAGGCAGGTCATCACCTGATCTTCATGACGCTTCACGAATGGGATCATGCTCAGCGCATAGCCGAGGCCCGTGACCACGCCGACCCACAGCAGGGCGCTCAGCCAGTTGAAGAACTGGAAGCGGCGGTTCGGCAGACCGGAAATCCCCGCCATGGTTGGCAGCAGGGTACGGACAAATGCCAGAAAGCGGCCCGCGAGCAGCGCCAGCAGACCGTGGCGGTCAAACATGCAGGTAGCGCGCTGATGGTATTTATGCGGCAGGTGCGCCAGCCAGCCTTTCACCGTTTGCGTATTGCCCAGCCAGCGCCCCTGTACATAGCTCAACCAGCAGCCGAGGCTGGCGGCGGCGGTCAGAATGGCGATAGTGGGCACAAAGTCCATGACGCCTTTAGCAATCAGCGCGCCGGCGAGCAGCAGCAGGCTGTCTCCAGGTAAAAAGGAGGCAGGCAGCAGCCCGTTTTCCAGAAACAGGGTCGCGAACATAACCAGATATACAACGCCCACAACATGAGGGTTCGCCAGTGCGGCAAAATCATGTTGCCACAGCGCGGCGACAATCTCTTGAATGACAACCATGGACTTTCCTAAGTGGTACCGTATTGTTGACTAGTGTACTCCTGAAGAGACCCGAGCACCTTGATCCCGGGCGCAACAAAAGCGGCCGCTCCGATAAAAAGCGTCCGCTATTGTTGCCACTGACTGTCACTTTACACGATACGCGCGAAGCCCGCTGCTAAATCCGCCTGCAGATCGTCAACATTTTCGAGTCCAATGTGCAAACGGATCAGCGTACCGCTGAAGTCGACTTCAGTATCCGGTCGGATGTGAGCGATTTGCTCCGGCTGATTGGCCAGAATCAGCGATTCAAAGCCGCCCCACGAGTAGGCCATGCTGAACAGGCTGAAGTTGTCGAGATACGCTGCCAGCTCAGCGTCGTTGAGACGCTTGTTGAGCACAAAAGAGAACAGCCCGCTGCTGCCGGTAAAATCGCGCTTCCAGAACTCATGGCCTTTACTGCCGGGCAGAGCGGGGTGGTTGACCCGCGCCACCTGCGGATGCTGCGCCAGCCACTCGGCGATGCGCAGGCTGCTTTCATGATGCTGACGCAGGCGGACGCCCAGCGTGCGCAGGCCGCGGCTGGTCATATAGGCGGTATCGGCGTCCAGCATTTGCCCCATCAGATAGGCATTCTCACGCAGCTGCGGCCAGCAGCGCGCGTTCGCCACCGCGGTGCCGACCATGGCGTCGGAGTGGCCGATCAGGTATTTGGTGCCTGCCTGAATAGAAATATCAATGCCAAAATCCAGCGCTTTGAACAGGATCCCCGCCGCCCAGGTGTTATCGATCATGATAATCGCTTCCGGGGCGACCTGACGCACGGCGGCGACAATCGCCGGCACATCGTGCACTTCCATGGTGATGGAGCCGGGCGATTCCAGGAACACCACGCGGGTCTCAGGGCGAACCAGACGGGCAATATCGGCGCCGATTAAGGGATCGAACCAGCTGGTGGTCACGCCGAGTTTGGCGAGAATTTTGGTACAAAAATCCTGGCTTGGCTCATAGGCGGTATTGGTCATCAGCACATGGTCGCCCTGCTCGACAAACGCCAGGATAGTGTTGGCCACCGCGGCGGCGCCGCAGGGGAAGAGGGCGCAGCCGGCGCCGCCCTCCAGCTCGCACATCGCTTCCTGCAGCGAGAAGTGGGTCAGGGTGCCGCGACGCCCGTAGAACAGCTCGCCGTTGGCCCGATTGCGGGTGGCGTGCTTTTTGGCCTCTACGGTGTCGAAAACCAGCGATGACGCGCGCTGGATCACGCTGTTCACTGAGCCCTGGGTATATTTTTTGCTCCGCCCGGCGTTGACCAGCGCGGTATCAAGATGTTTATCAGCCATGTTGATGAACCTGTTTTTATACGTCTGGACGTCTAAACTAGCATGAATCTTCTTTTCTGTACCAGCGCGCTGCCGATACAGGCGAAAATTTTACCAGGCCCGCGGTTAGCCACTTTTTTACTGCGTAAGCGCAAGGAAAATAAACGTGATTTGCTGCACAGTGTAAATACTAATGAGAACCACTATCAATTCGATGTCGTTTTGATATTATTGTGGGCAGATTTTGTGATTATCGTCGTGGAGATAGAGCGTGGGTAATAATTTGATGCAGGCGGATCTCTCCGTTTGGGGTATGTATCATCATGCCGATATTGTCGTTAAGGTGGTGATGATAGGCCTGATTCTGGCGTCGGTCGTCACCTGGGCCATCTTCTTCGGTAAAGGGGCGGAAATCCTCGCCAGCAAGCGTCGCCTCAAACGTGAACAGCAGCAGCTGGCGGAAGCCCGCTCTCTCGATCAGGCCAGCGATATCGCCAGCGCCTTTGAGGCGAAAAGCCTCACCACCCAGCTTATCAATGAAGCGCAGAACGAACTCGAACTCTCCGCCGGTGCCGAAGACAATGAAGGCATCAAGGAGCGAACCGGTTTCCGCCTTGAGCGCCGCGTCGCGGCCGTCGGTCGCCATATGGGGCGCGGCAACGGCTATCTGGCCACCATCGGCGCCATTTCGCCGTTCGTGGGCCTGTTCGGGACCGTCTGGGGCATCATGAACAGCTTTATCGGCATCGCCCAGACCCAGACCACCAACCTTGCGGTGGTGGCGCCGGGCATCGCGGAAGCGCTGCTGGCGACAGCTATCGGTCTGTTCGCTGCCATCCCGGCGGTGGTCATCTATAACATCTTCGCCCGCATGATCGGCAGCTATAAGGCCTCGCTCGGCGACGTCGCCGCTCAGGTCCTCCTGCTGCAAAGCCGCGACCTGGACCTCAGCGCCAGCGGCGTGAAGCCGGTGCGCAGCGCGCAGAAATTACGGGTAGGTTGATCGGCTATGGCGATGCGTCTTAATGAAAATCTGGACGATAACGGCGAAATGCATGATATCAACGTGACGCCGTTTATCGACGTCATGCTGGTTCTGCTGATTATCTTCATGGTAGCCGCGCCGCTGGCGACGGTCGACGTGAAGGTGAATCTGCCGGCCTCCTCCAGCCAGCCGCAACCGCGACCGGAAAAACCTATCTACCTGTCGGTGAAGGCGGATAAGAGCATGTTCCTCGGCAACGACCCGGTGACCGAAGCGAATATGATTAACGCCCTGGATAGCCTGACCGCCGGCAAAAAAGATACAACCGTCTTCTTCCGCGCGGATAAAACCGTCGATTACGAGACGATGATGAAAGTGATGGATACCCTGCATCAGGCGGGCTATCTCAAGATCGGGCTGGTGGGCGAAGAGACCGTCAAAGCCAAATAACCCGATGCTTTTCCTGAAAAGGCTGGCCGCGCGCCGGCCTTTTTTATTGTCCTCTGCCAGCGAAGTGTTGGCCTGGCGTTGCCATCACGTTATCTGTCTGAGATATAATGTCGCTTCTTTTTGTTAACTGACAGGATCTTATGGAACGCTTTCTGGAAAATGCTATGTACGCCTCGCGCTGGCTGCTGGCGCCGGTTTATTTTGGCCTCTCGCTTGGTCTGATTGCGCTGACCATCAAATTTTTTCAGGAGATCTTCCACATACTGCCGCATATTTTTAGCGTCAGTGAGTCGGATATGATTCTGACCCTGCTGTCGCTGGTGGATATGACCCTGGTGGGCGGTTTGCTGGTGATGGTGATGTTCTCCGGGTATGAAAATTTTGTCTCGCAGCTGGATATTAACGAGGGTAAAGAAAAACTCAGCTGGTTGGGCAAAATGGACGCGACGTCGCTGAAAAATAAGGTTGCCGCCTCCATCGTGGCGATCTCCTCTATTCACCTGCTGCGGGTGTTTATGGATGCGAAAAACGTCCCGGACAATAAGCTGATGTGGTACGTCATCATCCACCTGACCTTTGTGCTGTCGGCCTTTGTGATGGGCTACCTCGATCGTCTGACCAAAGTGAAACACTGATCCTTTCTCTCCCGGCGGCGTTAGCCGCTGGGCTGTTTCTCCCCGTTTCTGCTGTTCTGGGCTGGCGTATGTCCGGGCTTCTGCTTTGCTTAAAGGGCGCTTAACAACGGAGGCAGGGTGATGACGCGATTAACGGCCAAAGATTTCCCGCAGCAGCTGCTCGAGTATTATGACTACTATGCCCACGGTAAAATCAGCAAACGCGAGTTTCTCCAGCTGGCGGGGAAATATACCGTCGGCGGGATGACCGCGCTGGCGCTGTTTAATCTGCTGAAGCCCGACTATGCCCTGGCAGAGCAGGTACTGTTCACCGACCCGGATATCCGCCCCGAGTATATTCATTATCCCTCTCCTGACGGCCACGGCGAAGTGCGGGCTTACCTGGTGACGCCGACGAAAATAGCCGACAAAGCGCCCGCCGTGGTGGTGGTGCATGAGAACCGCGGCCTGAATCCCTATATTGAAGACGTCGCCCGGCGGGTAGCGAAAGCGGGGTATATCGCGCTGGCGCCGGATGGCCTGAGCTCCGTCGGCGGCTATCCGGGGAATGATGATGAAGGCCGCGCGCTGCAGCAGAAAGTCGATCCCGTGAAGCTGATGAATGACTTTTTTGCCGCGGTCGCGTTTATGGCGAAGCATCCGCAGGCGACGGGGAAGGTTGGTATCACCGGTTTTTGTTACGGCGGCGGCGTCAGCAACGCGGCGGCGGTCGCCATTCCGGAGCTGGCCTGCGCGGTGCCGTTTTACGGCCGCCAGCCGCCGCTGAAGGAGGTCGATAAAATTAAAGCGCCGCTGCTGCTGCATTACGCCGGACTCGATAGCGGCATTAATGAAGGCTGGCCCGCCTATGAACAGGCGTTGAAGGAACACCATAAAGTCTATGAGGCCTATCTTTATCAGGGCGTGAATCACGGCTTTCATAATGATTCCACGCCGCGCTACGATCGGGCTGCGGCGGACCTGGCCTGGCAACGCACGCTGGCATGGTTTGAGAAGTATTTACGCTAGCGCAAACGTCATAAATAGCGCTACCGCTCGCTTATGGCAGGCTATCGGCTGGAAAGCTAAAAACCGGAGGCGGGCGCCTCCGGTGGGTCAGCGCGCTACGCCTGGCGCTTATCTTCCGTTTGGGTGTCAAAGTCGCGGGCGTCGTGGCGCTCATGCAGCTGCTCATTGAGCGGGCCGTTGGTGCGGTTAACGATGCGTCCACGCTTGACGGCGGGACGGTTGCCGACATCCTGCGCCCAGCGCAGCACGTTGGTGTAGCTCCCGGCGTCGAGGAACTCCGCCGCGTTATAGACATTGCCCAGCACCACGTTGCCATACCATGGCCAGACCGCCATATCGGCGATGGTATACTCCTCGCCGGCCACATAGCGACCGCGGGCGAGCTGTTTGTCCAGCACGTCGAGCTGGCGTTTGGCTTCCATGGTAAAGCGATCGATCGCGTACTCGATCTTCACCGGCGCATAGTTATAGAAGTGGCCGAAGCCGCCGCCGAGGAAGGGCGCGGCGCCCTGCAGCCAGAACAGCCAGTTAAGGGTTTCAGTGCGGCCGGCGGGATCCTTCGGCAGGAAGAAGCCAAATTTTTCCGCCAGATAGAGAAGAATGTTGCCGGATTCGAATACTCGGGTGGGCGGCGTGGTGGAGTGATCGCTCAGCGCCGGGATCTTCGAGTTCGGGTTGATGTCGACAAAGCCGCTGGAAAACTGATCGCCTTCGCCAATGCGTATCAGCCAGGCGTCGTACTCCGCGCCGCTGACGCCCAGCGCCAGCAGCTCCTCCAGCATGATCGTCACCTTCTGGCCGTTGGGCGTGCCAAGTGAGTATAGCTGGAGCGGATGGGTTCCCACCGGCAGGACGCGTTCATGAGTCGCGCCGGACACGGGACGGTTGATGTTGGCGAACGCGCCGCCGCTGTTTTGCTTCCATTCCCACACTTTTGGTGGCTGGTAGTTTTGCTCTGACATGCTGGTTTGCCTTTTTCGTGGATGTACAAAAAGTGTAGCAGGTGACCTCAGGCCATAATCCGCGCGGCCCACACGCTGACATCATCGCCGCTGCCCAGATCCGGCTGCACCAGACCATTGACCATAAAGGTCGGCGAGACATGGATGCCGTTCTGGCGGGCATATTTGCTGTGCCACTTGATCACGTCCTGCAGCTCCGGGCGGGCAAAGGCGGCCCCCAGCAGGACGTGACTGTAGCGCTCAATGCGTTCAATGATTTGCTGCGGCGTGGCGTTCATGTTCGGCCCGCTGCAGTGATCGGTAAATTCAAACTCTTCCCGATGGTCTGCCACGGCCTGCATCACCTTATGCGCCTGCTCTCTGCCATGCGGCAGGGTGGACGCGGCGAGGATGCAGCGGACAATCACCCCGGAGAACAGATGCCACGGCTGCGACTGCAGCCGTATCTTGATGGTTACGTTATCGGCGCCGACCTCATCGAGCAGATCGTCGAGTTTATTAAACGCGCGGACAGAGTAGGGGCAGGTGGGCTCAAGGAACACCTCAAACGTCCGCGGGCCGTGTCCCCAGACCAGCGGTTGGGCATTCAGATGCGAGGGTGTGCTCATTGTCGACTCCTGATGTTGCGTTGTTTTTTTGTTATATCACCGATAACGATATCACTTCTGCTTTCGGCTGCAGGGTTATTTTCCTTAACGGCACGATTAGCGAAACGAATGAGTGGTATCATCGTTACACCTCTGTCTGGTAAGTGCCTGCGGCAGGATAAGAAGAGGGAGTTTTGTTTCGCCAACTGCCCGGGCTGCATTTATTTGAGGTCAGGCTAAATGAGCAAAGGATCGACAAGCAGTGACGCCCCGTTTGGGACATTGTTAGGCTACGCGCCCGGCGGCGTGGCAATTTATTCATCGAATTACAGTAGCTTAAATCCGCAGGACTATCCGGATGACGCGACGTTTCGCAGCTACATCGGCAATGAGTATATGGGGCATAAATGGCAGTGCGTTGAATTTGCGCGCCGCTTTCTGTTCCTGACCTACGGGTTTGTCTTTACCGATGTGGGGATGGCCTATGAAATCTTCTCCCTGCGCTTTCTGCGCGAAGTGGTCAATGACAATATTCTCCCGCTGCAGGCCTTCGCCAACGGCGCCCGTCGTCCGCCGATCGCCGGTTCGCTGCTGATCTGGCAGAAGGGCGGCGAGTTCAAGCACACCGGCCACGTCGCGGTGATCACCCAGCTTGTCGGCAATAAGGTGCGTATCGCCGAGCAGAACGTCATTCACTCGCCGCTGCCGCAGGGCCAGCAGTGGACCCGCGAGCTGACCCTCGAGGTCAACGCCGGCCGGTACACTATCAAAGATACCTTTGCCGATACCGAAATTTTAGGCTGGATGATCCAGACCGCCGATACCGAACACAGCCTGCCGCAGCCGGTGCTGCCGGGCGAGGCGATGGCGATCAAGGGCGCGCGGCTGCCGAACAACGGCCAGTTCCGCGGCAAATGGCTGAACGAGAAAGATCCGCTGCAGAAAGCCTACGTGGCGGCCAACGGCCATTTTATCAATCAGGATCCCTATCAGTATTTCACCATCAGCGAAAGCGCCGAACAGGAGCTGATTAAAGCCACCAACGAGCTGCACCTGATGTATCTGCACGCCACCGATAAGGTAATGAAGGATGATAACCTGCTGGCGCTGTTTGATATCCCGAAAATCCTCTGGCCGCGTCTGCGTCTCTCGTGGCAGCGCCGGCGTCATCATATGATCACCGGGCGCATGGATTTTTGCATGGACGAGCGCGGGCTGAAGGTGTACGAGTACAATGCCGACTCCGCCTCCTGCCATACCGAAGGCGGGCTGATCCTCGAGCAGTGGCTGAAGCAGGGCTACTACGGCACGGGTCACAATCCGGCCGAAGGTCTGCTCGATGAGCTGGCGGGGGCGTGGAAACACAGCCGGGCGCGGCCTTTCGTGCACATCATGCAGGACAAGGATCTGGAAGAGAATTACCACGCGAAGTTTATCCAGCGTTCGCTGACCCAGGCCGGTTTTGAGAGCAAAATTCTCTTTGGCCTCGATGAACTGCGCTGGGATGCCGCCGGCCAGCTGATCGACGCCGACGGGCGGCTGGTCAACTGCGTCTGGAAAACCTGGGCATGGGAAACCGCCATTGAGCAGGTGCGCGAAGTCAGTGCCGATGAGTACGCGGCGGTGCCGATTCGTACCGGACATCCGCAGAATGAGGTGCGACTGATTGACGTCCTGCTGCGTCCTGAAGTATTGGTATTCGAACCCCTGTGGACGGTGATCCCGGGCAACAAAGCGATCCTGCCGGTGCTGTGGTCGCTGTTCCCGCATCATCGCTATCTGCTGGATACCGATTTCGTGGTTAACGACGAGCTGGCGAAAACCGGTTATGCCGTGAAGCCCATTTCCGGACGCTGCGGGAACAATATCGACCTGATCGGGCCGCAGGATGAGGTTCTGGATCAGACCAGCGGCCAGTTTGTCGATCGTAAGAATATCTACCAGCAGCTGTGGTGCCTGCCGAAAGTGGATGGCAAGTATATCCAGGTGTGCACCTTTACCGTCGGCGGTAACTACGGCGGTACCTGCCTGCGCGGCGATTCGTCGCTGGTGGTGAAAAAAGAGAGCGACATAGAGCCGCTGATCGTCTTGAAAGACAAAGCGTGATGTGCTGACCCCGGATAGCGGCTCGCGCCCTGTCCGGGGAAAGCGCAGAGACACGAACCAGGATAGCCCGGTCCGGTAAGCGCCGCCGGGGACCACCTGCAACAAAGCCAAGATAATTAACACAACAACAAGACAGAAAAGGAAAATAGTATGCACGATCGGCGTCTCGCCGCCCGCGCGGGTGAACTCAAGCCCTCCGCCGTCCGCGAACTTCTCAAGCACAGTAAACTGCCGGGCGTGATCTCGCTTGGCGGCGGCATTCCGGCCCCGGAACTGTTTGATACCGAAGGCCTGGAGTTGGCGGTGCAGAAGGTGATGAGCGAGCGTTTTCATGACGCATTTCAGTACGGTCTGACCGAAGGCTACCCGCCGCTGCGTCAGGCGGTGAGTGAAATCTGCCACGCCCGTGGCGTGACCTGTTCAGCCGCTCAGGTCTATATCACCTCCGGCTCCCAGCAATCGCTGGATATCGTTGCCCGCACGCTGCTCGATCCAGGCGATACTATCGTCGTTGAGCGACCCACCTATCTGGCGGCGCTGCAGGTGTTTCAGCTGGCGCAGGCCAATATCCTCAGCGTCGATACCGATGATGACGGGATGCTGGTGGAGCAACTGGCCGACCTGCTGGAGACCACCCGCGTCAAAGCCGTCTACCTGGTGCCGACGTTCGGCAACCCCGGCGGTAAAACGCTGAGCGATGCGCGTCGTCGCCGACTGGTCGAGCTGGCGAAAAAATATGACTTCGTCATTCTGGAAGACGATCCCTACGGTGAAATTAGCTTTACTGACGCCGTGCGACGTCCGCTCTATCAGCACGCCGTTGAGCTGGGCTGTGAAGATCAGGTGGTTTACACCTCGACGTTTTCAAAGATCCTCGCGCCGGGGATGCGTATCGGCTGGATCGTCATGCCGGACTGGCTGGCGCAGCAGACGGTGATCGTTAAGCAGGCGGCGGATCTGCATACCAATATGCTGTCGCAGGTGATCACCGCGGAATACCTCAGCCTGAACCGGCTGCAAAATCAGATTGCGTTGATTCGCGAAGACTATCGCAAGAAGTGCGTGGCGCTGGCCGACGCGCTGGAGAGTCGCCTTGGCGAGCATCTGGAATTCAGCCGCCCACAGGGTGGGATGTTCCTGTGGGCGCGTTTCCGCTATCCATTCGATACCATGGCATGGATGAAGAAAACGCTGGAAAACGGCGTTGTGTACGTCCCGGGGGAAGCGTTCTATCACGATAATCCGGATACCCGTACCCTGCGCCTTTCCTACTCCACGGTGTCGGAAGCGGGGCTGCTGACCGCCGTTGAGCGGCTGGCGGCCTCCCTGTAACGACCCTGCAGTGCGCCGCTAAGCGGCGGCGCACCCTCTTCGCCTCAGTAGCGAGAGGGGGTGACGCTAGCGTTCAGCGCAGGGGTCACTCCGTATCGGCGATGCGATCATCCAGCCAGACCAACATCAGCGCTGCGAGAAAAGCCACCGCAAAGGTACCAATAAACAACCACATAGATGTCCCTCACGGGTTAATTATTTTGCTGATTTTACCGGAGAGCGATCGTTTCGGTCGGAGATGGAGATTTTTGTCCCAGCCGAATGGCTGGCGAGAGAGAAAAAGTCATCGGCATCAATATCGAAGTTAAGAATAATTTCCCTGTATTCCCCACCGTTAATTAACGCTTTGGCTTCTTTAACACTACTGGCAATAATGACAGGCATCAGTTTTATCTCATTTTGAAAACTGAGAAGCAAAATAAGAGTTAGTTCGTACCAGATCAACTACTTTTTATCGTATGCGACCGCAGAAAAAAACGACATCCCGTGGCCCGGCGATAGAGGAGGATTTTGTGACAGCGATCGGCTCATCAACAGCGGGATCTTATCGGACGCTGGGACGGGCTGCTGTTTCGCCAGCCCGCCGGGATTATTCACCCTGCTGTTTTGCCCGTAATATCTCGCCGCAGCGCTGCCGGTCCTGACGCAGCGTCTGCTGTTCCTGCGGGCTGAGCTGATGCCAGGTGTCCAGCATCCGCTGCCCCAGCGCCGGCAGGTAATGCGCTTTATGCAGCGCGTAGTCAGAATTCCCCCCCTCGACGATGTTTTGCATATCGTCGAGGAACTGGCGGCTGTCGTCATGATCGATCACGCAAAATACAGCCCGGTAGTAAGCTTCGTCTTCCTCGGTGTAATGCGGGGTGAACCACCAGACCAGCAGCGCGGTAAGCGCCAGCAGCGGGATAATAAAGGGTAATTTTTTCAACATCAGTTTTTCGGCCGGAGACAATCAGCCGTCAGTGTACCTGCAACGACGTCAGGATGTAAGCGCCGGCCCCGGCGGGCCGGCGCAGGCTAGTAGCCGACCGGGTAAATGCGGCCGGTCTGCACCCCTTCAATGCTGCGGCGATAGGCCTGCGCCACGGCGGCGGCAGGGACGCTGGCAAAGCCCGGGAAAAAGTCGCCGTAGGCCGCCAGCGACTCGCTGAGCACGGTGGGGCTGATGAGATTAATGCGGATCCCGCGCGGTAGTTCGCAGGCGGCGGCGCGCACAAAGCCTTCCAGACCGGCGTTAACCGTCGTGGCATTGACGCCCTGAGCAATCGGCTCCTGCGCGACAATGCCGCTGACCAGAGTAATCGACCCGCCGTCGCGCAGGAAATGCTGGCCGATCAGCGCCAGGCGAATTTGCCCCAGCAGCTTGTCCTGCAGACCGAGGTTGAACTGGCTATCGGTCATGGTGCTTAACGGCCCAAAGTGCAGATTGCCGGTAGTGGAGACGATGGCGTCTACTTTGCCGGTCTGCGCAAACAGCGCCTCGACTCTCCCCTGGGAGGTAATATCCACCTGATAATCCCCCCGGGTGCGGCCGACGCGGATAACGTCATGTCTCTGGCCCAGTTCTTCGCTGACCGCGCGACCAATGGTGCCGCTGGCACCGATAACGATAATTTTCATGGCTGACTCCTGGTGAGGTGAAAGCCTATTCTTTAATAAAACGGATATCGGATAAACTGGCTAAAAGTTAGAACATTACTAACCAGAGGTTAGCAATATGGATAAGCTGCGAGGGATGGAGACGTTTATTGCCGTGGTGGAGTGCGGCAGCTTTACCGGGGCGGCGTCGCGCCTGGGGCTGTCGGCGGTAATGGTCGGGAAATACATCGCCCAGCTGGAAACCCAGCTGGCGACGCGTCTGCTGGAGCGTAACACCCGACGCCAGAGCCTTACCGACGCCGGGCGGGTCTATTTTGACGAAGCGAAACGGGTGATGGAGCAGGTCTCCATCGCCGAAAGCGCCGTTGAGCGGCTGCGGCTGGCGCCCGCCGGCACCCTGCGGGTGAGCGCGCCCACCTCGTTCGGCGCCAGCGTGATCGCGCCTCTGACCGCCACCTTTCTGCAGGCCTGGCCAGCGGTTCGGGTTGAACTGGATCTGACCAACCGGATGGTCGATCTGGTGGATGAAGGTTTCGATCTGGCGATCCGCATTGGCGAGATCCATCAGGAGGATCTGGTGGCCCGCTATCTGGCGCCCTATCGGATGGTGATCTGCGCCGCGCCGGCTTATCTGGCGCGTTACGGAACGCCAGGGACGCCGGAAGATCTCGCCGATCATCTCTGCCTGTCCCATACGGTCTGGACCGCGCGCAACGAGTGGCGGCTGCCGGGCATGGAGGGGGAAGTGCGCTGGAAGCGCGATGCGGTTTTGCGCTGCAACGATGGCTATGCGCTGCGCCAGGCGGCGATCGCCGGGGCCGGGCTGCTGATGCAGCCGGAGGTGCTGCTGGCCGATGCGCTGGCCAGCGGCAGCCTGATGCGGGTGCTGGACGCGTGGACCCCACAGCCGAGGCCCGTGCATCTGCTCTGGCGCCAGGATCGCCGGCCCCTGCCGAAGCTGACGCAGTTTATCGCCCACCTTCAGCAGGGAATGGCCGACGCGCTGGCGATGACCCGCGCGTCGGAATAATCACTCCTCCCGTAGCGCCTGCTGCCAGTCGGCAATCAGATCGTGAGGATCTTCGATCCCGACCGACAGGCGGATCAGCTGCGGCGTGATGCCGTTCGCCAGGCGCTTCTCCAGCGGGATCGAGGCGTGGGTCATGCTGAAGGGCTGGCTTACCAGGCTCTCCACGCCGCCCAGACTCTCCGCAAGGGTGAACCAGCGCAACTTGTTGATAATGCGTTCGGCGTAACCGTCATCGCCCTTCACCACGACGGAAATCATGCCGCCGGGCAGGGCCATTTGCTGGCGCGCCAGCTGATGGTGCGGGTGCGAGGCCAGCCAGGGGAACCAGACTCGCTCCACCTCCGGCTGCTGTTCCAGCCATTCGGCGAGCTGCAGCGCGTTCGCGCTGTGTCGCTCCATCCGCAGCGCCAGGGTGCGGATGCCGCGTAGCGTCAGGAAGCTGCTGAACGGGTCGAGTACACCGCCTACCGCATTCTGCAGGTAGCCAAGCTTTTCCGCGAGCCCAGCGTTATCGCCAACCACCGCCAGGCCGGCGACGACATCGGAATGGCCGTTGAGGTACTTGGTCGCGGAGTGGATCACAATATCAAACCCATGCTCCAGCGGGCGATGGATCGCCGGCGAGGCGAAAGTGTTATCGGCGACGCTGATCAGGTTATGGCGGCGCGCGATGGCGGCGATGGCGCTGAGATCCGCCAGCTTCAGCAGCGGGTTGGTGGGCGTCTCCACCCATATCATGCGCGTATCGGGGCGGATCGCCGCTTCAATCCCCGCCAGGTCGTCGGGTTTCACCCAGCTCACCTGCAGACCAGCGCTACGGCGGCGAACGTTTTCCAGCAGGCGGTAAGTGCCGCCATACACATCATCGACCGCCACCAGGTGGCTGTCCTTATCCAGCAGCTCCAGCACGGTGGAGATGGCGGCCAGCCCGGAGGCGAACGCGTAGCCGCGCGTGCCGTTTTCCAGGTCGGCGATCGCCGTCTCCAGCGCGTGGCGGGTAGGGTTCCCGCTACGGGAATATTCATAGCCGGTATGCTGCCCCGGCGCCGGCTGAGCAAAAGTGGAGGTGGCGTAAATCGGCGGCATCACTGCGCCGTGGCTGTCGGTGAAGGTTCCGCTATGTACGCTCAGGGTGTGGATAGATGACATAAAAAATTCCTTATTGTGCGACTCGGTTACGCCAGGCGGTCAGTACATCGCTGCGGGTGACCAGGCCAAGAAAACGCGCGTTGTCAGCGATCACCGCCACCAGACCGCGATCGAGAATGGCCTGCAGTTCGCTCTCTGGCGCACGCTTATCGAGAGTTTCAACATGGCGGCTCATCGCTTCGCTGACCGGCAGAGAGAAGCGTTGGCGATCGCCCCTTACGTGGCGGATCAAATCCCACTCATCGACGATGCCGACCACGCGGCCATCCTCCAGCACCGGCAGCTGGGAGATGTCATACAGCCGCATGCGGGTAAAGACTGCGGCCAGGGTGTCGTCCGGCGTGGCCGTGACGGTGGCGCCTTCGTCATGGCGCAGGGCGATAAAATCACTGAGATCGCCCTGTTCGGGGCGGGCGATCAGCCCCTGCTGGCGCATCCAGTCGTCGTTGAACATTTTTGACAGGTATTTATTGCCGCTGTCGCAGGCGAAGGTCACCACCCGCTTCGGACGGCTTTGCGCCCGGCAGTAGCGCAGCGCGGCGCTGAGCAGGGTGCCGGTGGAGGAGCCGGCCAGCACGCCTTCGACCTGCAGCAGCTGGCGCGCGGTGTGGAACGCTTCGCGGTCGCTGACGCGATAGGCGGTATGCACCCCTTCCAGCCTGGCCAGCGGCGGGATGAAATCTTCTCCAATCCCTTCGACCAGCCAGGATCCCGTTTCGCCGTAGCGTCCGGTATCAACCTGATCGGCAAGGATCGAGCCCGCCGGATCGGCGAGGATAAATTCCGTTTTCGGCGAATGTTCTGCAAACCAGGCCTGAAGCCCGCCCAGCGTGCCGCCGGAGCCAACGCCGACGACGATGGCGTCTATGTCGCCCTCCAGCTGCTGGAAAAGTTCCGGCGCGGTGGAGGTAGCGTGCGCCAGCGGATTAGCGTCGTTGTTAAACTGGTCGATGTAAAAAGCCCCCGGCGTTTCATCGGCAAGGCGGCGGGCATAATCCTGGTAGTAGGCCGGGTGGCCTTTATTGACGTCGGAGCGGGTGAGCAGCACCGTCGCGCCCAGCGCCCGCAGGTGAAAGATTTTCTCGCGGCTCATTTTGTCCGGCACCACCAGGATCAGGCGGTAATTTTTCTGCGCCGCAATCAGCGCCAGGCCGAGGCCGGTATTGCCGGCGGTGGCTTCGATAATTGTCCCGCCGGGCGCCAGTTTTCCCTGGCGCTCGGCTTCGTTAATCATCGACAGCGCAACCCGATCTTTAATTGAGCCGCCCGGGTTCTGATTTTCCAGTTTTAAAAACAGACTGCAGGGGCCGGTATCCAGTTTGTGCAACTGGAGCAGGGGAGTATGACCGATCAGGTCGCTCACGGAATGAAACAGTGACATAACCATTTACCCACTCGTTTAAGATATTTTTGCATGGTAGGTCTGTGAAATCGGTTATTTAAAGAATATTTCTCTGTCATTTAGCGCAAAATGGAATATAAGATGCTATTCAGCCATCCGGAGGGAAAGCAGGGTAGCCGCCTGGGCGGATCGATTGCCAGAAAAGAGCGTTTTTAGCCGCTTTTGGCGACAAAAAGGCGATTTTAATCAGCGTGTTATCTGATATCTGGCATTGTATTTGCGAAAAGATTCTATGGGGAACAGGCCTGCGCTTGCCGTTAAGTGGCAGCGGGCTGGCCAGGAGAAAAGCGCAGCAGGGAAATCACGGGTTTACGCAGTTCGATGAAGAGTCCGGATGCAGAAAAGCAAAAACCCAGCCATAGGCTGGGTTCTTTAAATAGTGGTGCCCGGACTCGGGAACATTCAGTACTCTATTAACTTGAAATTTATCATAAATCTGTTTTTGGTTAATTATCAAAACTCAGAGTTAGACCCATAATTTTACTTTCAAATCAAAATACTAGATTTGAATATTTAAAGGCATGTCCGGTTCGATACTCCGATTCGATTCCTTATAAATTTATCGTAATGACATCTGCGTTACGCGTGTTGTATACTTAATATCCACAGAAACACAAGAGGACAACACTATGCCAGCCGCAAACAGTATGGCGATGAAACGCGAAACTCTGAATCTGCGCATCAAGCCCGCCGAGCGCGATCTTATCGATCGGGCGGCGAAAGCCAGAGGGAAAAACCGCACTGACTTTGTGCTGGAGGCCGCCCGCGCTGCTGCAGAGGAAGCGTTGATTGAGCAACGCATTATTATGGCCGACCCGCAGGCTTATCAGGAATTTCTCGCTCGTCTGGATCAGACTCCTGCACCTAATGCCGCACTGCGTAAAACCATGCAGACCCCTGCGCCGTGGGAGCAGGAAAAATGATCTCCGCCCCTGAGCCGCTTCATGCCGGACATATTCTTACTCCGTTTTGCTGCGGTGTGGATTCTATGGATAACTGGCTGAAACAGCGGGCGATGAAAAATCAGACCACTGGCGCGTCCCGTACCTTTGTGTGTTGTGGCAGCGATTCTAACGTGCTGGCTTATTACTCGCTGGCGTCCAGCGCGGTCACGACGAATACCGCTCCCGGTCGCTTTCGCCGCAATATGCCTGACCCGATACCTGTGGTGGTGCTGGGCCGTCTGGCGGTGGATCGGTCGCTACATGGACAAGGTGTTGGGCGGGCGCTGGTGAGGGATGCCGGACTGCGGGTGATTCAGGTGGCGGAAACTATCGGTATTCGTGGGATGTTGGTCCATGCCTTGTCGGATGAAGCGCGGGAGTTTTACCTGCGGGTGGGATTTGAGCCGTCGCCGATGGATCCGATGATGTTGATGGTGACATTGGGGGATTTGGTGGGGAGTATTTAGCAGATATATTTCTACTATTCTGCATTAAATTCTATGCTTAGATAAAATTACTCAGGGAATAGAAATGTTGTATCGGGTTGATGAAATACTGGGATATTTGAATCGTTGCGAGCGCACTACATTAAATCAGGCCGATCCATTAGAGCTTCTAGCTAAAAGACTTTCTTTACGTGGGTTGATCGTTAGTTTTATTTTCCTACTGTTAATGTTACTCCCTCTTGGGATCTACGCATTTTTTCCTGAGAAGCTATTCATCATAGTGAGTAAATTTTTATTCATTTTGATGATGCTGAGTGGAATATTTACTTCATTAGTTGAGCCAGTACTGATGTTATTAGGTCTATTTAAATGGAAAACAATGACTTTGACTCGTTTTCTGAAGGAAGTTCAGGAAGATGAAGGGCATGTAGCAGCATTGAGCCGCTATGAAGAAAATGAACTACAGTACGCAGAATTTCAACTGATAAAAAAATTACCGCCAATGAAAATCGAGTCAAAGTCTTTTTTGGTGAGAAAACAGCGGTATTTGCGTTACTGGCATTTTCGGCTCTGTTTATGAAAGAACTTTTTGGATGGAATGTTAATTTTTCGTTTTTTCTCTGGGGGGACGGTTTTTCTGGCTATGCTGATATCTGGCTAGGGTTCGTCTGGGCATTAATTTTTGGCATGTCTCTTGGCGCAATTGCTTTAAAATTAGTGACTGAACGGTATAAATACCAGTTATCTCTACTTAAGCAGACGCTCTGGATTAAAACTCTTTAGTAAAGAACAGGCTGGGAACATCATGAATCAAAAGATATTTCTCAAAGGTACCAATGGGCTTCAAGATACTGCCCATTGGTGAGAAGTGATATAAAATACAAAAAATGTCAGTTATCACTCTGTTTTTTTTGCATTCCATACCAAAGAACAGAGGGTACAGGTGTTCTAAAATGTCGGCAGGCAATGAAATCGAGTATAGTCAAACCTGCCTGTACCGCACTTGAATCTTTGAAAATATTATATCGCTCGTTTTCCCGTAGCTCATTCATTCTGTTCTTATAATCACTCATATTATCCGGAAATGCTATTGGTGCCTCGGTCTCACCAGTGAAGGATTGTGCCGTATGAAAGTAAAGATGTTTATAGAGATCATTCGTTGGATGCCATAGCTGAGAGCATATTTTAGTATATGATTCTTTTGTACCTGTTAATAATGCGTGATATCCTTCTTCTTTTTCCAGTATTACACACCATCCCATTAAGGTGGGAATCATCCAGGACATGCTTGTTGTTTTTTCTTTTAAATATGTATCGTTGCTATTGCATTCCATACTGATGAGATCGTCAATAGAGTCTGTTGATATTGGATGTTCTCGTCCAATCCTAAGTACATAGTCCAGCCTCGAAATTAGTTCTCTAAGCCACTTTTCAATAGTTTCTTTTCTCCCCATTAGAGAAAGAAATATTAACCCTATATTAATTTCAATGACATTCTCATCAAGACGTGGCGAACCAGATGCGGGATTTTTTATGATTAATGCGCACAAGCTATCGGCTATGATGTCGGCATTATGAATGTGAATTTTTCCTTCATTATTATCTTTTCTAAGTGCGAGGAAAAAATTATTTAATCCGAGGGTTGCAAGTATACCAATATGTTCAAATACAGTTATATTGACTAGTGAACATTCAGTTGAATATAGAGAAAGAAGATATTTTTCATGAAAATATGGCTGAAGTTTGGAGAAATATTCAGCAGAAATATTAATATAACTTTGCCATATAACTTCGAACGCAGGGAAGTATTTTTTTGGATCTTTTTCAAGATTGATACGGTGCCATACCCATAGCAGACATCGTTCGGTTACAAATAAAGCTTGCTTGGTGTTGCCATCCTGTATCGCCCAGTAAGCTAATATATTAGCCGCGAGATAGCAGGTGCGGATTGACTTTTCCAGTTCTGCTTTCTTTATTTTTTTTATTGTTCTCCCTTCATTATCAAGCATCAGTATTCGTAGTAGTAATCGATGAAAATCGATCCGTGAATAATCATTTTCACTAATCAATGATAGCGATTTTCTTAAATCGGTTCTGTCAATATCATTAAAAATATGTTCATTTAACATGTATTTTTCAATAAAAGTGGAAAGCTTATCTGCTCCCCAGAAATCAAACTCATGGGATTTATGCTCATCAAGATATCCAGCCCAGTTTTGATTTATCTCTTCTTTCATATCACCACTGGTGGATAATATGATTTTCTTTGGCAACTTTTTGTGTTTTGGTTGTAAATGATTTCTAAGATAAACATCAAAAACTTCATTTAAACTCTGTCTTATGGATTGTGGTCCAGAATCCCATTCAGATCTACCTAGATCCTTTTGTTTAATTACAAATATAAATAGTTTTTTTTCTCCATCATCAGGATCTTTACCTATTGCAGCAATATCGACACCATATTGTCTTGTTCCCGTTTGTGTAGTAAATAGAGGGACGATATCCATTGATAATAATAAATTAGGCAATAGTCTGTCGAGTTCATTTCTCTCTTTCAATGTTCGAATATATTGAGAAATTAATACCTTCATATTGTATCCTTTTTTGCTGTCCTGAACATTACCGTACGTATTTCATAGCCAACATTGTCCATAACATGCCTTCGCGGGAGAGAATAGCTACTCGAAAATGGATGAAGGTACGACGGTTCACTATAGCCAGTATTAAAGCGATCATTGTAATGGAAAGAAGCTATTCCTGCTTTTATTGGAATGCGGGTAGCTATTCTAGATAAAAATGAATCCTCATTGCTGATCTCTTGATTTTTAGCCATAACTTTATCCCGTTCTTTTTGAAAGGACAGTACATGTGCTGAAGGCGGTTCGAACTCTTTTCTTCGTGGATATTTTTTTAGAGAATTCAGATAGTCTTCCGTATGGACAAGTATATCGTCATATATTTTCAATTTATGGTGTTTCTTATTCCCGATTTTATTTTTGCATTCTCTTATTACATCAATCACATAATTTGGATAGTCTATGGCAATTTCATTTGATATAACGGATAATACAAGTTTATCGGTTCTTTTATTTGCGTTATCAACATTCAGTAATGATAATATCGATGACATTAAATGTTTTTCATTAACGATAAACCCCAGAGTTCTTC
>OLFT01001752.1_pt1 | contig 21286 bp, 18 predicted proteins | sample 1604921 | NCBI WGS metagenome assembly OLFT01 (sample SAMEA3888897, study PRJEB22519) | human gut metagenome | biome: human gut; feature: human-associated habitat; material: faeces | place: Denmark | collected 2013 | reverse complement strand
AAACGAAGTAAAAGCAAAAGCATTGGCTGAAAAGAAAGCTGCTGAAGAAGCTGCTAAGGCTGCTGCTGAAGCTCCCGCAGAAGAAGCTGCTCCGGCAGAAGAAGCTGCAACTGAAGCTGCTGCTGAATAATCGGCAGTATCTATCATTCGTAAATAGGATTAAAACAATAAAATCCTCTCCGGTCCGCCGGGGAGGATTTTTTATTGGATCATCCCGGCTACGGAATGGCCCACAGAGAACGCTCTACTTCAGCACGACATAACGCAGAAAGACCACCTGATCGCCGACCTTAACTCTTCCATCTGCCAAAGCCTCCTTGTCTACCCTGAAAGTTTTCAAGTATTTTTTTAAACTTTTCGTTACCGTATAGGGCTGTTCTTTTTCATACCCGAGAATCTTTATACTACCATCCTCGTTGATCGTCACTTTACATTTTATATTGAAAGTCAACCCGCGCAATTTTTTGGCTTCCGTTTTGTTTATCCAAAAGATATAGGTTGCCTTCCCGATATTATTCTTTTTCTCTACCTTCTTCTCCTTAGAGTATTCATCGTACACTTTAAATGAAGGTTCACTTTTATCGCCACACGAAGTGCAAACGAATAAAACCAACAACAATATTCCAAATACTTTTTTCATTACTGAACTCCTTTCTGTTTAGCGTATATCACATAACTATTATCTTCCTCACCGATCGACTCACACAATTCCTGTAACTTTGTCCTATTCTTCCCCTTCCTACCATCTGTCGAGGAGAGATAAGACTCTATTTCCGCTTTCAGCACTCCCGGTTCCACCAGCCTTATATATTGTTTGTTACGGAGTGACCAAGGGGTCCACAACCGATCCGGCATCCCTCCCGCAAAGTCATTGATCACCCGGAAAAAAGTTCCGCGCAACGATGCCTTATCCACTATAAAGTTCGAAGGTGATTTCGTCTCCCACATTCCATCACCCACTTGTTCCTCTACCATCAATCTGCCGACATAGGCCTGAGGCAACTCATAGAATGTGGTTATCGAACGTTTCCTGTCTCCAATGTTGAGTGTGAAGCGGGGCTTCAGCCTGCTTTCCGAACGGATATAATGATAAAGCGTATCGGGACGCAGTTCAAAGAAGGTGCTGATATAAAGATCGAATACTTCCGTATTGGCACCGTACATCACCTCATTGCTATAATCGGGAAGAACAGACAGATGCCTGGCAGCAGGAACCGAATCGAGCAGATGTCCTTCAAAATCCTGTACCCATGCCACAAAAGGGTATCCGGTAAAGGGAAGTGCCCCCACCGTAAGTTCACGTTTATCGGCATCGACTTTGAATACAGCCTTGGAGACCGACTGATGTAACGGAATGGAACGCAACGGTTTCCCAGCCAGATCATAAACATAGATGGCATTGCTGTTAGCGAAAGGCATCAGATAGATACAATTATGTTTTTCGTCAATCTCCGCTTTGTATACGGCACGATACTCTCCCGGCCCTTGCCCGATAGCACCTATATTGGTAACAAACTCTCCTTTTTTAGTAAATAACCGGCAGGGATGGAGTTCATAAACAGAACCGTAGACAAGGATGTAATTTTCGGAAACACACAGATTGTTTTCTCCGACCATCGCTTCATCACGGTTATCGAGCTTGATGATTTGAAAGTCTTTCAAGAAGAAACTGAACGGTAAGTCAACCGTATCTTTCAGCAAGCTGAGGTCACATACCACAACCGAGTCTTGACCGGCCCATTGATAGGAAGCGACCACCGGCCATTGCTCCGAAAGATTTTTCTCTTCGGCCTTGGGAACGCCCGAACAGGAAGAAAATAAAAATACTCCCCCCAGAATTGAACTTAGGAGATGAAATTGCCTGATATTCTTCATAAACTCTCCATTTCTATATCATGCAAAGATAAAAATAAAAACGAATAATCTACGAACACTACGTAGTTTTTTTGATTCGTTTCAGAATTTATCTATATACACGGGAAGGGAGTAGCGACAAGAATCATAAAAAAAGATGCCCGGAACAAATCCCGGGCATCTCCTCTATAAGTCTGTTTTGACAAACAGGTAATCTTGTTCGATTAATATCTGTCACGACCGCCGCCATAGCCGCCGCCACGATTACCACCACCGTAACCACCACCACGGTTGTTACCATAGCCGCCACGATTACCACCACCGTAATTGCTGTTACGACGCGGGCCTTCTTCTCTCGGACGTGCAACTGATACGGCAAGTGTCTTTCCGTCTATTTCTTTTTCGTTCAGTGCTGCGATGGCAGCATTTCCCTCTTCGTCATTAGGCATTTCTACAAAACCGAATCCTTTAGAACGGCCAGTTTCTCTGTCCATAACGATTTTGGCTGAAATAACTTCTCCAAACTCTTCGAATAATTCTCCTAAATCAGCATTGCTAAGATTATAGCTGATACCTGCAATAAAAATGTTCATTGAAAAAATAATTAATACAATTAATAAAATTTGTTATCTTAGAGAAGTCTTAATAAGGAGATAAATTACTCTACAAGTACCTTGGAAATAAAACACATCCTATCAGAAATCTTTAATACGCGGTAAATATAGACATTTACAACAGACTGAGAAACAAAATCATCATTTTCTTTTATTTTTTTTATTAAAATTGAGATTTTGACGATGCTTTAGTCTCACCTCTGTTTCTTCCGCCTACGGCTCCGGCGCCTCTGCATCTTCTTGTGTTTATAGCGCTGTATCCGTTTATAAATCATCCAGCCGCTCATCACACCTACTACTACGAAGATCAGGATCGTAATGCCCACTCCCAGATTGTCTCCCTTAATGCGCGACCAGATTTCAAGAACATCTTTCGTCTTATCGCCGAAATCACGAATCATGGCACAACGTTCTACCACCTTACGGTCCGGGTACTGTATCTTGTCAATCTGCAGGCTGTCTGCTCCCGGTCCGAAGAAATAGCTCAAATCCGAATAATAAGTCAGGGTGGTGTCTGTCTTCGCCTCCATGATTTCAGGCGAAGCCACAGCACTTACATAACCGCTCGCTTCCATATTCCGCAAAGCAATGTCGGGACGGCACATGAAGTTGATGAAATAGCTGGCAGCTTCCGGATTGCCGGCATACTTAGGAATCACCCAGCCATCATACCAGATGTTGCTTCCTTCCCGAGGCACTACATAGTCCAGGTCCACTCCTACCGCATCCGCTTCTTCGATGGCCCATTTGGCATCTCCGCTCCAGGTCATATTGAGCCATGCTTTATTTTTGGTCATCATCTCTTTACCGAAGTCTGCCTCCCAACCGGCTATATTGGGTTTCATCGCCTTGAGGTATTTTTCGGCAATCTCCATTGCACGGGGAGAATAGTCGTTCATCAGATCCTCTACTGTCACCTTGCCTCCGGCCAGATCACGGGCATGTGCGTAAATGATGGCCGTCCCGTACGCATCGCGGTAACTGTCTTTCATCAATATCTTGCCGGCATATTTCCGATCCCAAAGGCAACTCCAACTTTCGGCATCCGCATCGGGAACAAAAGCCTTGTTATACAGTATCCCAGCCGTTCCCCACATGTAACACACGGCATAATGACTGGCAACGCGTCCGGGTTGACTCAACTTATCGATCTGTTCCCGGATATAAGGAGACACGTCATTCATGTAGTCGGGCGAATGGGGAAAAACGGTGTCGATGGGCAACAGCAAGTCTTTCTTCAACATCCGCTCGATGATGTATTCCGAAGGGCATACCACATCAAAATCTTCGTGCCCTTTTTCGATCTTGGTCAACATGATTTCGTTGATATCGAAAGTTTGATAGACAATACGAATATCCTCGCCTGTCTGCTCCTTATAATATGCCTGGAAATCTTCCAGCACTCCGTCACCGATGTAATCGGCCCAGTTATAAATTTTCAATACCTTTTCGCGGGGCTCACCGGAATTGTAACAACCGGAAAGCATAAACGACGCTGCAAGGCAAAGAGTTATTAACAGCTTATTCATTAACAATTTATACTATTTCTTGATTCTCGTAAATTCTCTTCTATTTTGGTTTAAAACCCAAAGGACGTGGGTTTCAAACCAACGGACACTATCTTTAAAAGCAATGACAGTTGGGTTTTAAACCGGAGGCCTCTCGCTTTAAACGGCGAGGCCGACCAACGTCAGGTATCACTTTTTCTCTTTTCCGGCACGCCGGTTAATGACAATCAGCAAGGCCAGCACCACCACGAAAATAATGGTCGAAAGCGGACGCAGTTCCGGAGTCAGCCCTCCTTTGCGGGCATCGGCATAGATATAGGTGGAAAGTGTCTCGAGACCTTCGTTACCGATCGTAAATACCGTTACTGCAAAATCATCGATAGAAAGTGTCAGCGCAAGCATGAAACCGCTAATCATTCCCGGACGAATCTCCGGAACAATCACTTTGCGGAGTGCCTGCATCGGAGTCGCTCCCAGATCGAGGGCGGCTTCGTAAATATTAGGATTCATCTGCTTGAGACGGGGCAACACGCTGAGTACCACATAAGGAGTACAGAAAGTGATGTGTGCCAGTACAACGGTCGTATATCCCTGCGATATCCCCAGCGACACAAACAACAGAAACAGTGAAATACCGGTAATAATATCCCCATTCAGGATAGGAATGCTGTTCACAAAGCTGATGGCCTTCCGCGAACGTGCCTTCAGGTTGAAGATGCCGATAGCAGTGATACTCCCCAGCAGGGTGGAAGCCGTAGCTGCAATCAAAGCAATGGTCACGGTATTGATCAGCGCATTCATCAGCGAATGGTGAGTACCGGTAGTGAACAGTGACGAATACAGTTTTGTGGAGAATCCGGTTCAGTTGCCCAGCACTTTTGCCTCGGTAAAAGAGTAGATCATTATAATCACGATAGGCGAATAGAGCAGCAAAAGCAGAATCCACAAATAGGTCTGAGCGAAAATCTTCTTTACCATAGCCCACCTCCTTCGTTCGTATTATCTTTGTCGTCGGTGCTGAACAGAGAGGTCGCGGCAATCAGCAGCAACATAATCAGCGACAGGGCCGCGCCATAGTTCCACATACTGTTATTGATATTCTCCTGGATTGTGGTACCAAACAGTTTGATATTGTTCATCGTCAACAACTCGGCAATGGCAAAGGTTGAGATAGTAGGCATGAAAACCATCATGATGCCGCTCATCACCCCCGGCATGGAAAGCGGAAGCACGGCCTTAAAAAAGACCTGAACGGGATTGGCACCCAGATCCTGCGCAGCCTCAATATAACTGTGATCCATCTTTTGCAAAGTGTTGTAGATGGGGTAAATCATAAATGGTATGAAGTTATAGACCATACCGAATATCAGGGCACCCTCACCGAGCGGAACACTGAAAAAGTCGAACAAGGCTACCGTAGCCAACGTACGTACCAGAATGTTGACCCACATGGGAAGAATAAACAGTACGACCATTGTTTTCGACCGGTTCAGTTTTGCGTTGCTCAGTATCCATGCTGCCGGATAGCCCAGCAGGATACAGACAATGGTGGTAATAATGGCAATACCGATGGAATAGACAAAGGTATTGATAGCTTCGTGGTGCTGAAAAAACTTCGCAAAGTTTTCCAAAGTCAGATGTCCGCTGTCATCGGTGAAAGCATAGACCACGATAAGGAGTAGCGGAATAACGACGAAGATCGCCGAAAAGATAATGTAAGGGAGTGTCCAACTCTTACGTGATGAAAAAAAGACCGATAATCTTTTCACTCTTAACTCTTATTTTATTAGTTCTTAATTACTCTGATACCGTCCGGGGGGATGGTGATACCTACACGGTCGCCATCGTCCCATACGTCGTTCGTATCTACAAACACATTCTCGTCCCAATCCGAAAGCACAGTCAGATGATAATGGTCACCCTTATAAAGGATAAACTTCACCTCTCCGGTCAGTGCACCGTCTTCTTCGTTGTCCTGAAGAATCACGTTGTCGAAACCGACTTCCACCTTCACCTCGCTGCCTGCTTCGATCCCCGTGACAGGAGCACACCCGAAGTTGCATCCCAAAAACTCCACATGGGTTTCGTCGATCAGCTTGCCTTCAAAAGTATTGCACACACGCTCTTTCTTCATAATATGAATATCGAACGGCTTCACCAGCAACCCGACGAGAGCCCCGACTTCAAAATGATGATAGTCTTGTACCAGAAATTCATAGCCATTGCAGAGAACCGTCATTTCGTAATGTACGCCTTTAAAGACAGACGATTGCACCACACCGGTCAGTTGCGCCGCTTCCGAAACCGGAAAGATGTAAAGGTCTTCCGGACGGATCACTACGTCCACGGGCATGTTCTCGCCAAAACCTTCGTCTACACACTCGAATTCGGTATTACAGAAACGTACCAGTTTGTCGTGGATCATCACTCCGTTCAGGATATTACTTTCTCCGATGAAATCGGCTACAAACGAATTGATAGGCTCGTTATATATATCGATCGGAGTACCAATCTGCTGGATGCGTCCCTCGCTCATGACTACAATCGTATCGCTTAGCGTCAGTGCTTCTTCCTGATCGTGAGTGACATACACAAAAGTGATCCCCAGAGATTTGTGCATCTCCTTCAACTCCATCTGCATGTCTTTACGCATTTTCAGGTCGAGAGCTGCCAAGGGCTCGTCAAGCAGCAACACTTCCGGTTCGTTGACGATGGCACGGGCAATGGCCACACGCTGCTGCTGTCCGCCGGACAGCGAATCCACATCACGATATTCGTAATCGGTCATCCCCACCATCTTCAAAGCGGCTTTTACCTTCTTCTCAATGGTCTGCTTGGGCATTTTCTTCAGTTTCAGCCCAAAAGCGATATTATCATATACATTCAGATGCGGGAACAGAGCGTATTTCTGGAATACCGTGTTTACCGGACGTTTGTGTGGAGGAGTTTGTGTGATTTCTTTCCCCGATATTTTTATCTCGCCTTCCGAAGCTGTCTGGAAGCCGGCGATAAGGCGCAACAAAGTAGTCTTGCCACATCCCGAAGGCCCCAGAATGGTGACGAACTCACCTTTCTTTACATTCAGGGTCACATGATCCAAGGCAGTCTTCTCACCGAAGAATTTAGACACACCGTTCACCTCAATAATGGATTTGCTTTCTTGCATATTCATACTAATTTGGGGTGCAAAGGTACACATTTATCCGATTCGTACATACATGTTAATCTAATATAACAGAGAAATTCTATCCGGAATTAAAAAAACACCTATCTTTGCATAAATATTTATTCACTAAACATACTAAAGCAATGAAAAAGTTAACTTATCTGGCTGTTGCAGCAGTTGCTCTCGGAGTGGCATCTTGTAACACCAACAAACCCGGTTATGTAATAACAGGTACTGTGGAAGGCGCTGCCGACGGAGATACTGTATTTATCCAGGAACGTGTGAACAGACAGTTCAACAAACTGGACACAGCTATCATCGCTAACGGAACATTTACATTCGAAGGCGCACAGGATTCCGTAGTGAACCGCTACATCACTTATTCTAAAGACGGCGACGGAGTCTATGTGGATTTCTTCCTCGAAAACGGTAAAATCAAGGTAAACCTGTCTAAAGACGATAAATCGGCAACCGGTACTCCGAACAACGATGCTTATCAGGAGATACGGAACAAGATAAATGCAATCGACCAGAAACAAGCCGCTATCTATCAGGCTATGGGCGACAGCACATTGACCGATGACCAGAAGATGGCTAAACAAAAAGAATTTTCAGAACTGGAAGAGGCGTACAGCCAGGCTATCAAAGAAGGCGTACAGAAGAATATCACCAATCCGGTAGGTATCATGTTGTTCAAACAAAGCTTCTATGAAAACTCTACCGAGGATAACGACGCTCTGCTGAAACAAATTCCCGCCAACTATCAGAATGACGAAACGATTGTGAAAATCAAGGATATCACTGAAAAGCAGAAAGCTACTGCCGCCGGACAGAAATTCATCGACTTCGAAATGCTGACACCTGACGGAAAACCGGTGAAACTGTCTGACTATGTAGGCAAAGGCAAAGTGGTATTGGTTGACTTCTGGGCAAGCTGGTGTGGCCCATGCCGCCGCGAAATGCCTAACATTGTAGAAGCTTATGCTAAATATAAAGGCAAAAACTTCGAAATCGTAGGTGTATCTCTGGATCAGGATGCCGATAAATGGAAAGATGCCATCAAGAAGCTGAACATCACATGGCCTCAGATGTCCGACCTGAAAGGCTGGCAAAATGAAGGTGCACAGTTGTATGCTGTAAACAGTATCCCCCACACCATGTTGGTGGACGCCGACGGAACGATCCTGGCACGCGGCCTGCACGGCGAAAAGCTTCAGACCAAACTGGAAGAAGTGCTGAATAAGTAATCAGCGGAATACCATATCATAATTCACCACAGATTACACAGATTCACACAGAATAGCTTTAATCTACTGACAACCCATCCTATTTATCTGTGTAAATCTGTGTAATCTGTGGTGAATATGAATCAGGTACGGGCTTTCGATTTATTTCAGTGAATCGGCATAAGCACAGAGCTTCACAATCTGATCCACATCTTCAAAATTCACCTTATTATCTTCAATATACTTCTCCACCTCCGCACGATGTTTTGAGTAGATTTTGGCAAGTTGCTTAAAGTTACGGAACTGCTTCATTTTATCATCCTTCTCCACCCAATAGACATGGTGCCGATTGCTGACAATAATTTTTTCACCTTCCAGCTTGTAAGACTGTCCGTTGCTCGTTATGGTGCCATAGCTCTGAACTGCCGTTGTTTCCGAACGGGTACCATAAGCCCCCATGGGAGCTTCCTTACGGGCGGTAGCTTTATACTGAACGTAAACCACCGGTTTGGTCGGCAACATTTCTATACCGGCTCCGTTGGATTCGGGATAAAATGTACGTCCCGCTATCTTGATCAGCAGAATATCTCCCGGATTGGCAAGCTCTTTCACCTGCTTATCCTGAGGGTCTATAAAATAAAACTTATTGACTACTATACTGTAGTTCATTTTAGACTTCAATTCGCCTCCGGCTCTCAGGAGCACTTGGGCATCTTCATACTTATCAAACAGGAACGAAGCCGTATCAGCCTGAGCTCTCAATTGCCACAAACTGCACAGTGCAAAAGCAATAAAAATAAAAATCCTTCTCATAATACATCGACTTTAAGCAATAAAGGGCTGTCTTGACAGTATACACTTCAAAACAGCCCTTCAAAATAAATCTGGTAAATCTCTCTTTACTCTACATCAATCAGACGAACCAACGTACGTAGCAGAAGTCCTGACGGTGAGGCAGATCCTGATTTTTCGGGAACATACGGTATGCCACTTTAAAGCTTCCTGCATTCGACAAGCTGTGCTTAGCCTGGAATGTATACAGGTCGCCTTCTTTCTTGATCACACTGAATGGTTCTACCGAATATACATGCTGCTTGCCTTCCGGAGTCGTATAAGTTGTAACCAACTCCAGTCCCACTGCATCGTTCAATCCTTTCTCGTCAACGACAACTGTAATGGTATACTCTTTGCCGCTTTCGATATCGCCTTGTGCAATGTCTGCTTCCCTCTCTTTTGAAACGATCTCGATAGAGTCCCACTTAGCAACGACTTCTTCTTTCCAGGCTGCTATCTCTTTTGCCTTTGCATTGTCATTGGCAGACAGTTCTTTGAAACGTTTAGCTTCCTTGCAGTAGAACTTACTGTAGTAATCGTCGAGCTGACGCTTCATGGTATAGTGAGGAGCGATCTGGGCGATCGAGTTTTTCACACTCTTAATCCAGCCTTCAGAATATCCCTTCTTGTTGCGTGCATAATACAGCGGCAGGATTTCTGTTTCGAGGATACTGTAGATAGTAGCTGCGTCGAGCTGATCCTGATGTTCCTGGTTCTGGTAAGTACGTTTTTCGGTCAATGCCCAACCTGCACCTTCGCGGTAACCTTCAAGCCACCATCCGTCGAGTACAGAGAAGTTCAATACACCATTCATCAACGCTTTCTCACCCGATGTACCGGATGCTTCGAGCGGACGGGTCGGAGTATTCAACCAGATATCAACTCCGGTCACCAGACGACGGGCCAACTGCATATCGTAGTTTTCAAGGAAGATGATCTTACCCAGGAATTCCGGACGCTGAGAGATCTCAACGATTCTCTTGATCAGTCCCTGGCCTGCACCATCGTGCGGGTGAGCCTTACCTGTGAAGAGGAACTGTACCGGATAATCGGGATTGTTAACGATCTTAGACAAGCGTTCCAGATCGGTGAACAACAAGTGAGCACGTTTGTAAGTGGCAAAACGGCGGCCGAAACCGATCAGCAATGCATTCGGATTGATCTTGTCCAACAGCGATACAATGCGTGAAGGATCTCCCTGGTTCTTCAACCACGTTTCACGGAACTGCTTACGGATATAATCCACCAGCTTGTTCTTCATCGTCACGCGAGTCTTCCAGATCTCTTCATCGGGCACATTATAGATAGCTTCCCAGATCTTCGGATTTGACTGATCGTACAGGAAGTTTTCGTTGAAGTATTTAGCATAAAGCTGTTTCCATTCGGTAGCGCTCCAGGTGGGGAAGTGTACACCATTGGTCACATAACCCACATGGCTCTCTTCGGGGAAGTATCCCTTCCAGATAGAAGAGAACATCTCCTGAGAAACTTTTCCGTGCAGCCAGCTTACACCGTTCACTTCCTGAGAAGTGTTGCAAGCAAATACAGACATACAGAAACGTTCGCCCTTATCACCCGGATTGTTACGTCCAAGGTCCATCAGGTCGTCCCAGCTGATACCCATCTTAACGGGATATCCGCCCATATATTTACCGAACAAGCCTTCGTCAAAGTAGTCGTGACCGGCAGGCACCGGAGTGTGAACCGTATACAGTGAAGATGCACGAACCAACTCGATAGCCTGGTTGAAAGTCAGTCCGGTAGCTACATAATCGCAGATACGCTGAACATTGATCAGGGCGGCGTGTCCTTCGTTACAGTGATAAATATCTTTTTTGATACCCAATGCCTTCAGTGTCAGCATACCGCCGATACCCAGCAGGATCTCTTGTTTCAAACGGTTTTCCCAGTCACCTCCGTACAGCTGGTGAGTGATAGGACGGTCAAACTCGCTGTTCATTTCATTGTCTGTATCGAGCAGATACAAAGAAACGCGTCCTACGTTCACTCTCCATACATTTGCATGTACGTAGTAATCCATATAAGGCACATCTACTACCAACGGTTTGCCGTCTGCATCCGTCACGCGGTCAATAGGGAGTTGTCCGAAGTTCTGTGCCTCGTAATTGGCAATCTGCTGTCCGTCCATCGACAGGGTTTGTGTAAAGTAACCATAGCGATACAGGAAACCTACTGCACACAGATCTACATTACTGTCAGAAGCTTCTTTCAGATAGTCGCCGGCCAATACACCCAGACCACCGGAATATATTTTAAGAACATGATTCAAACCATATTCCATGCTAAAGTAAGCCACTGACGGACGTTTGTTATCGGGCGTCACATCCATGTAGTCTCTAAATTTAGCATATACGTCGTTCATGCGTTTCAGGATTACTTTATCTTTTGATAAAGCTTCCAGTTTTTCGTAACTCATACGTTCAAGCAAAAGCACAGGATTCTGACCGGCTTCTTTCCAGAGAGTCGGATCCAAGTCTCTGAAGAGTTCAGTAGCTTCATAATTCTACGCCCACCAAATGTTGCGTGCCAGTTCAGATAGTTTCTCTAATTCCGCAGGAACACGTGACTTTACAGTTACCTCCTTCCAATTCGGAGTATTCACATTACTTACTTTAATTTTCATAATGTTATTGTTTACTTGTTGATGAATAAATACTTAGTTTAGTTGACGTTTCATGGCATTACGCAAGGCGATGTCATAAGCCTCGTAATAATATTTGATGAAATGCTTCCATAGGGCCTGTTCGGCCACAGCCGCAGCTTGTTTGCGGATCTCTTTCACCTCATTATCTGTTTTACCCGAGAACAGTGCGATCGTATCTTTGATACCGTCGGCTACCTCTGAGTAATTATAGTCCGAACGGTGTAACACCTCTACCCCATTATCGATGCCATGCTGATTTTTCAGGCTGTTCACCCAAAGGCCGAAGCCTGCCAGGTCTGTTGTAATAGTAGGTACGCGGAATGCCACACTCTCAAGCGGAGTGTATCCCCAAGGTTCGTAATAAGAAGGATAGACACTCAAGTCTTCTCCCAATATCAGATCATAATATTCTTTGTTCAGGATTCCATCTTTTCCATCCAGATAGCACGGAACGAAAATCACCTTCACTTTATCTTCCGGACGATTTCCCATACCAAGATATTTGAGCATATCCAGAACCTGGTCGTGGGTCATGTTATGCAGCCAATGGGTAATGAAAGGTACTTCGAGCGGAGTATCGAATTTTTCTTTGCTTTTCAGCCGTGTCTGCAAATCCTCGCGGGGCTCTCCCACCCAACCCGGTACATTGACAAATGCCAGCACGTTCTTCTGCAGGTCCTTGTCCCGGTTCAAACGGTTCAATGATTCCAGAAACACGTCGATCCCTTTGTTCTTAAACTCGTAACGGCCACTGGTGCCGATAATTAATGTGTCATCGTCCATATGGGTACCCAGAAGCTTATTGGCCACATTCAACATCAATGCACGCGCACGTTTGCGCTTACCGGTGAAAGCGCTTCCCTGAGGAACGAAATCGTCCTCGAAACCGTTCATCAATACTACATCGGCGGCTTTATCAAGCAGTTCCTTACACTCGTTGTTGGTGATTTCGCTCACCGTCGTAAAGCAGTCAACGTGATGCGCAGTCTGCTTTTCAATCGAGTGCTTCGACTGCATATTCAGCTCCTGTGCCATCTGATCGCCGTTATAAGCAAACAGATAGTCATATAAAGGTTTATCGTTTCCGGCAATGCTACGGCCGATAGAAGTGGCATGGGTGGTGAAGATGGTTCCTATTTCGGGAACAGCCAATTGCAGATACAGTGCTCCCAGGCCGGTCATCCATTCATGTGCCTGATAAATGACCTTATCATTTTCGGTCAGGTTGTAGCGATAGAAGCTTTCCACCACTTTTCCGGCAGCATACGAAAACATGGATGCTTCGTCATAATCGCCGTAAGCATGCAATGAATCGACCTGAAAGTGATTCCACATTTCAGTATAGATTTCATTCTTTTTCTCAAAAAAAGGCTGAAAGTCAACGAGAATAACAATGGGTTCACCCGGAATATTCCAACGTCCGACACGGACAGAAAGGTCATCTTTCTTGAGGGCATGTTCTTTCCATGCCGCACAAAGATTGTCAGATTCTATAAACAAGGGATTGTCCTTTCCTTGCCATACATCCGGCCCTATAAAAAATAATTTGTCACGGAAGTTAGTTTGCAACGTATTTGCCCTTGTAGACAAAACAGTATAAATTCCTCCTACCTTGTTGCACACTTCCCAACTGGCTTCGAAGATATAATCGGGGGTTAATAAATCTTTTACCATATAAATGTTTAAAACTCTTTTTATTACGCAGGTGCAAAAGTACGCATTATTTATTGAAAAATAATGCTTTATGCAAAAAATATAAGCAAAATAGCACAAACAAGCGTTTACAACGAGATTTCAGAGCATAAAAAAAGACTTAAGTGTTTTCGGAAAACGCTTAAGTCTTTTCAGAAAACACTTAAACGTTCTGTCGAAAACGCTTAAGTGTTTTTTATAAATCATTAGTTTATGCAAGCGCACTACCGATAAGGAAGGTAGCAGCCAATGCCACGATAGCATAAAGTTCGGGGAACACAGCAAGAATCAATGTGTTGCTGAATACATTGTGGCCTTGTCCGATGGCTGCAATACCATTGGCGCAAACCTGTCCCTGACGGATAGCGGAAAACAGAGCCACCAATCCGAGAGCAATACCCGCACCCAAAACGGCAGAAGCCTGAATGGCGGTAATCTGCGGAGTAAGGATACCGAAAATAGTCTGGAACATAAAGTAACCTGCGAAACCATACAATCCCTGTGTACCCGGAAGAGCTGTCAGTACGAGGAAGTTACCGAATGCACTATCGTTTTTCTTCAATGCGCCGATAGCAGCGTTACCTGCAATAGTCACTCCGTAAGCACTTCCGATGCCTGACAAACCAACCATAACCGCGATGCCAATGTAAGCAATAAACAAATTCATTTCCATAATCTTAATTTTATTTTTTAATTTATTATTCTATTAATTTCTTTTTATTTTCTGAATGGTTTGTACTCTTTGCCACCACCTTCGTAACCGGAATTCTTGAAAAACTCCACGAAGGTCAGACGCATAGGATGAACCATGGCTCCGAGCACATTCATAAAGATATTGATGGCATGGCCGATTACAAAAATCAATACCATCACAATGGGGCCGGCAATCACATTGTCCGGACTCATGCCCACTGCCAAACTATTGAATACGCCGGCAAGGATACCTCCCGACAATCCCAAAGCGAACAAACGGACGTATGACAGAACGTCGCCCAACAGACCTGTCGCCATGTTATAAGAATCCCATAAGCCCAGCCCGATATTCAGGAAGATGTTCTTCCCCGGACTGTTGAACAGGAAAATCATAACGCCGGCAATACCCATGATGATCAAATGAACCGTACTTCCCATCGGCATCACTTTCGGCAACAGTGCCGAGAAGGCTAACGATAGCAAGAGGATGATCCATCCGATTGTAGCAATGGCATACTTGAAGCCAAACTGGATAGTCTGATTGACAGCTTTCAGTACCATGCCGAACAGGATCTGTACCGCACCCAGAATCAGTGAGAGTTGGAACATGTCATTATTGTCCATGAAAACGGCACTCTTCAGACGCTGGATGAACGGCCAGGGCAGATCGTAAATATTGGCTCCGAAAAAAGTCCCGGTCAGCAATCCGCAGAAGAAAGTGGAAGTTGCCAGTATCTGAATCAGCGAAATGATCGATTTAGCCGACTGACTCAGTTTTTTCGCCAATAGACGATAAGCCGTAGCTCCTACAAACAGGAATAATCCATAACCGGAATCTCCCAGGCAGAGCCCGAAAAAGATCATAAAGAACGGGGCAAAGAACGGGGTCAGGTCCAGTTCATTATACTTGGGCAACATGTAGAGTTTGCAAATGGGCTCGAACCAGGCAAAGAAACCTTTGTTATTCAGTTCGATCGGCACATTGTCTTCCGGTGTCGGATCTGTGATCTCATAATAAATATGTGCATCGTTCAGATAAGCCTCTATCTCTACCTTGCTGGTAGCAGGGGCCCATCCTTCGAGCAACATCAATTTGTCACCCGCAGTCTGCTCTGTACTCAATACGACTTTTGAAAATTCTATTTCAGTCTGCACCTGTTTTAAAGCCTCCTTCAGCGAAGGGATATCGGTTTCGGACAAAGCGACCAACTTCTTTTCATTCTCTTCAAGTGCGGTCTCTGTATTCGCATACTGCGCCTCGAGCCGGGCCAGTGACTGCGATGGCAGTTTAGCTTGCTCCACATCCAGATCGACTTCCTCCCCGTCCTTGGTCACAGTGATGAAAAAGACTTTTGAGGATATGCGGCAGATGATCATAGCGTTGTATTCCGCTTCCCATTCTTCCCTGTAGTTACCTTCGGAGCAGGTATAGAAGCCGACTACATAACCGGCATCTTTCAAACGCTGTATGCCTTCCGGCTCAAAGTTGCCCCAAGCCTCCAAAGCGTCTTTCTCCTTGCCACAGGTTTGCTGCTGTTGCAACAGTTTACTGTGTTCGGCCTGCAAGCCATCTATTTCATCGAGCACCTGCAAACCACGTTCGGCACTACCGCCATTGGCAGCAATGACCGCATCCTTCTCGTGCTTCTGGTTCTGAAGCAACTTCAATGCGGCGGCCAAACGGGCAGAAAGACGAATATTATCTTGCAGTTCAGCATTCTCCGCCGCTCCCTGCTGCTTCTCTACAATATGGACCACTCCGAGTTCACGAAGACTGTTCAGGAAATCTTCGTACTCCTTATGATAAACCAGGAACGTGAGTTTCTTCATTTTCGTAATCATGCTTCTGCCTCCTTCCTTTTTTCCTGCTGTGACTTCAGAATCTTTTGCGACGACTTAGACAAATTTTCTTCATCTTCCATGAATCGTTTGATCTTGCGCAAAGCATCCTGATACCCCGGTATCTGAACCTTCTCAAAAAGATTCACTTTCTGAGTGGTCTTTTTCCTCGCATGTTCTAACAAGCCCAACTTGGCCAGCGTAAACTCACGCTCTATAGCGGTATGTGCCAACTCCTTAAGCAGGTGTATACCGTCGGCATACCACTTAGGAGCATTAAACAGACTGTACGGACGGATCTCGAAATCCACATTTTCGAGCAAAGGCACCCGTACACCGGCTATCTTCTTGACACCAAGATGAACATCATTTACTTTTATCAATGAGGTGTCAAACTCATTCCAAAGTGCGAACATGGCTTCATAAGCCTGGATTTGTTTTTCCAGCCTTTCCTCCAGATCGGCAGCTTCGCTTTTACAGCGCTTCACTTCCATGCGAAGGGCACTCTCCTTGTTTTTGATAATCGGGAGAGTACGTACCCGCACTTTCAGTTGCTTCTCAAGCTGCTGAAGGGAGGTTTTGTTATATTGAAACTTTATAGCCATCTCGTTTATTTACTATTTTTTCCAATACTGATCTACCAGTTCCTTCTTGATATTTACTTCTTCCGGACGGAAGTATTTGCCGAACAGTCCCCAGGCTACATCGAGCATTTCGGTCGTATCCAGATTGACGTCGATGGCCAGCAACTGATTGGAGTAATCTTTGGCAAAAGCTAAAGTACGTTCGTCATAGTTGGTCAGGTCGAAACCATTTTCCAATTTAGTCTTGGCATTAGCGGCATCGGCATACAAACGCACGGCAGCATTCATCACCTGCGGATGGTCTTTACGGGTTTTCTTACCGGTTACCAACTGTTTCAGACGGGACAATGAACGGAACGGATCGACAATAACCTTACCGATGTCACTGTCACGGCGCAGGAACAACTGTCCTTCGGTGATGTAGCCTGTATTATCCGGCACAGCATGCGTAATATCACCACCGGACAATGTAGTCACGGCAATAATCGTGATGGAGCCGCCATCGGGGAACTGTACAGCCTTTTCGTAGATCTTGGCAAGATCCGAATAGAGCGAACCCGGCATAGAGTCTTTCGAAGGAATCTGGTCCATACGGTTGGACACGATAGCCAAAGCATCGGCATACGAAGTCATATCGGTCAGCAGAACCAATACTTTCTGATTGTGCTGTACTGCGAAATATTCAGCCGCAGTCAAAGCCATATCCGGTACCAGCAAACGTTCTACCGGAGGGTTCTCCGTGGTATTTACGAAACTGACGATACGGTCGAGCGCACCGGCATTGGAAAATACATTCTTGAAATACAGGTAGTCATCGTTTGTCATACCCATACCGCCCAGAATAATCTTATCTGTTTCTGCACGTAACGCCACGTTAGCCATCACCTGGTTGAACGGTTGGTCGGGATCGGCGAAGAACGGAATCTTCTGACCGGAAACCAGTGTATTGTTCAAGTCGATACCTGCGATACCGGTTGCAATCAGCTCGGAAGGCTGTTTACGCCGTACCGGGTTTACAGACGGCCCTCCGATCGGTACCTCCTGCCCTTCGATCTCCGGTCCTCCGTCGATAGGATCACCGAAAGCGTTGAAAAAACGTCCGGCCAGTTGCTCGCTCACTTTCAGCGTAGGCGATTTACCCAGAAATACAACTTCGGCATTGGTCGGGATACCTTCCGTACCCTCAAACACCTGCAAAGTCACTTCGTCACCGGCAATCTTTACAACCTGAGCCAGTTTACCATTCACAGTGGCCAACTCATCATATCCTACCCCTGTAGCTTTCAGCGAACAGGTGGCCTTGGTAATCTGAGTAATCTTAGTATATATTTTTTGAAATGCTTTTGTAGCCATGTTATTATTTACAATTTAGTTTCAATCTACTATTTGACACTTCTCTCGGCAACCAACTCCTCCAATTGCTTCTGGAAACCTTCATATTGTTCCGACTTGAACTTCGAATAGTTCATTTGCTTGCAGATGTTAATCATCTTCTTGAAGTAATCCATAACCTCATTAAAGTTATCAAACTCAAATTCCGTATGACAGATGTCTATCACCATATTCAAGATAGCCTCCTGACGCTCCATCGGAGTCACGGCATCAATCTCGTCGAACGCATCCTGCTGCAAGATAACGAAGTCTATCAACTCGGACTTCCAGAAGATTACGTGATACTCTACCGGTACACCGTCATCACCCAGGATATTGATCTGCTCGGCAATCTCCTTACCGCGTTGCAAGCGAGTTTTGATTTCGTTCACCTTACCGATCCACTCATCATTGATATGCTCGGCAATGTATGCTTCAAATTCAGGATATTCGATATACTTGGAATAAGAATCGATCGGATTTACAGCCGGATAACGCTTCTTATCGGCACGATCCTGCTCCAGAGCATAGAAACAACGGGCTACCTTCTTGGTGTTCTCTGTCACCGGCTCCTTCAAGTTACCACCGGCAGGTGATACTGTACCGATAAAGGTAATAGAACCGCTCTCGCCGTTATTCAGTTTCACGTAGCCTGCACGGCCATAAAAGTTAGAAATGATTGAGGACAAGTCCATCGGGAATGCATCCGGTCCGGGCAACTCCTCCATACGGTTCGACATCTCACGCAATGCCTGCGCCCAACGGGAAGTGGAGTCTGCCATCAGCAGGACTTTCAATCCCATGGCACGATAGTATTCGGCAATCGTCATGGCCGTATACACAGAAGCTTCACGCGCTGCTACCGGCATGTTCGATGTATTTGCGATAATAATGGTACGCTCCATCAGTTTACGTCCCGTGTGCGGGTCCACCAATTCCGGAAATTCGGTAAAGATTTCCACAACTTCATTTGCACGCTCCCCACAAGCAGCGATAATCACGATATCGGCTTCGGCCTGTTTTGAAATGGCATGCTGAAGTACCGTCTTACCCGTACCGAACGGACCGGGAATAAATCCGGTACCGCCTTCCACTATCGGATTGACAGTATCGATCACACGCACACCGGTTTCAAGCAACTTGAACGGACGCGGTTTTTCTTTATAATTCGTCATAGCCCGCTTCACCGGCCATTTCTGGATCATATTCACTTCAACGGTATTTCCTTCTTCGTCCACCAAAACGGCAACCACATCTTCAATCTTGTAATCGCCTTCGGGAACAATCGACTTCACCGTGCAAACACCTTTCTGAGTGAAAGGCACCATAATCTTCAATGGCTGGAAGTTCTCGTCCACCTGTCCTAACCAGGCAGATGCTTCCACTTTATCCCCCACACTGACAAGGGGAACAAAATGCCATACACTTCCTTTATCCAACGGATAAGTATATTGTCCTCTCTTCAGGAATACTCCATCCATCTTATCAAGGTCGTTTTGCAGACCATCATAATTCTTTGATAACATACCGGGACCTAAAGTCACTTCAAGCATGTGTCCGGTAAATTCGGCCTCGGCTCCCACTTTCAGTCCACGAGTACTTTCGAACACCTGGACATATACATGTGTACCTACGACCTTAATCACCTCCGCCATTAATTTGTCTCCGCCGGTTGAGATATAACAGATCTCATTCTGAGCTACCGGCCCATCAACGACGAGGGTCACCATGTTGGCAATAACGCCACTAACAGTTCCTTTTGTTGCCATATATTTTTTTAGTTTATTTATCCGAGTTTGGCAGTATTACCTGAATTCAACAGGAATCTGCACTTCATTCTTCAGTGACTCTATGATACTTCGGAACAATTGATTGCCTCTTTCCTTATCCAGAGAGATCCAACGTTCAATCATTTCCAGTTTCAACAGAAAAGCAAAAATACGTTCGATAGTGAAATAATCGAAGAAGATAGCATCTTCCATCCAGTTCCACCGCAAAGCATCCAGCTTTTTCTCACGTTCCACCAGTTCTGTTATTTCACTGATTTTCACCAACTGGTCAAGAAAGTCCACTTCGCCCGACAGTCCGAAATCTCTGGCTCCGGAAGTCCGCAATGCCTCACAGATCTCCGTATCACCCACAATATTGCAGGCAACATCCCATTTATATTTACGCGCAGTCAATGCTACGAGAATATTGTTAATAGTGAGATTAAATTCGAACCAGGAAGCCACAAACTTATTTCCACACTTCATCGCATAATCATAATAAAGTGCAGCCAGATGATCTTCCAATAAAACAGCATTCTCTGCCGGAGTATTAAAATAAGCGGAAATGAAAGTAGCAAGATAAGCGGGAAACTCCTTGGCACTGACTTCTCCTCCCTCTTTAAGGGTAGAAATATATTCCGCCAGTTCCTCCGCGGAAAAATTTCCCCGAGTATCAATAGCGGCTTCCTTATCTTTCAAGAGCTTCAGCACATTGGCATTGTCAAACTTCAAATAAAACAGATCAATCAATCTCTGATCTGAAACTGACAAGCCCGTGTAAATTTCCGTTTTAAAATCAGCTACTGTATAGCTCAGCTTGCTGTCCTCAAGTGTGAGTTCCGGCAAACCGGCTACCAAGTAATAATATTTACTCATAACGCATCCCTTTAGAATAACATTTCTACCAACTGAGGACGCAGGAATGCTTTAAAGTAATTCATAAATTCCTCTTCTCCGAAATTCACTTTATATGAACCGTCTGCAGGAGATACGGAAAACAATGCCTTTATGCCATTCACTTGTTCTATGGTAACACCTTTATCTAACAATGCTTTAGCATTGGCAGCAAAATACTTTTTCAAAGACTCCGCATCAGAAGTTGAGATGATAATCGGTTCGTCTACACTCCATTTAGAAGCCAGAGCTACGATAAATGCATTCAGAAAATCTTTATTTTGTGCAAACTCCTTTACCGGTGCAGTCACAATCTTGTCAGTCACCATAGTGGCTATTTCCGATTTTAAAGCATTCACAGCCTGACCGGCAAAAAGTTTCAGTTCTGATTTGGTGTTTTCTGTCAGTTCGTCGGCAGATTTACGAGAGGAGGCAATAATTGATTCAGCTTCTTTATGGGCATCTTCAACAATTTTTTTAGCTTCTTCCTGAGCATTCGCAATAAGACGGCGGGCCTCTTCATTACCTTTTTCCACGCCTTCACGATAAATCTTATCGGTCAACTCTTGAATTTTGT
>OLFT01001743.1_pt1 | contig 21374 bp, 23 predicted proteins | sample 1604921 | NCBI WGS metagenome assembly OLFT01 (sample SAMEA3888897, study PRJEB22519) | human gut metagenome | biome: human gut; feature: human-associated habitat; material: faeces | place: Denmark | collected 2013 | reverse complement strand
TCCGGCATACCACCGGTAACATAGTACATTTTCAATTTCTCATACAGCGGATTAAAGAACGCATCGGGAATCGGTTCAATGGTGTTTGCCGTTTCCAGATACTTTGCTAAGTTTTCATCACCGTTGGCAAGCAGAAATTCTGTGAAGGTCATCGGGTCAATCTGCATGAAGTTGACCTTGCCTACTGGGAAGGAAGATGGCTTCGCCAGAGCAATCCCCAGCAGAGAACCGGCGCAGGCAACATGGTACTGCGGTGCATTCTCACAAAAATATTTCATGGAGTTAATGACTTTCGGGCAGTCTTGTACTTCGTCAAAGATGATGAGGGTCTTTTCCGGTACTATCTTTTGACCGCTTGCCATCATAAGGTTTTGTAGAATCCGCTCCACATCCTTTGTTGTCTCAAAAAATTGCTTATATTCTTCATTTTCATCGAAGTTAAAATAAGCTGTATTTTCATAATAACGCCTGCCGAACTCTTTCAGAATCCAAGTCTTACCCACCTGACGTACGCCCTTCAAGATCAAGGGCTTGCGGTAGGGAGAATTCTTCCAAGCCAGTAGATTTTTTAAGGCAAATCGCTCCTCACATTTTTATTGGCGTTTTATGCTTAATAATCACGCTTTTATACGATATAGCGAAAATATATTCTGTCATGAAGACAGCCACAGCCTCAACGTGAACTCCACCACCCAAGCGCAAACGCTAAGGATGGTGCTTCCGGGACTTTAGGTCCCAGACGCATTTCCACCGTGCGGCAAAACACAGAAGCTGAATAGCGGGATACAGACAGCGCCACATCGCTGTTGAAGGCACTGACCCAGGTGTCTGTCGGGACGCCGTTCTCCGTGGACTGCTCCGGGCCGTCCCAGTCCTCATCGGGAATATAGAGGGAGTACCCATCTCCGACATACAGGGTGGCGGGCAGAGCTTCTTCCTCGCCCTCAACGAAAAAGGTCAAATCGACCTGTTCCGCGCGGGCAGGTGTCTCCGGCTCCGGACTCACAGGCGGTTCATTGGGTTCCTGCTGTGTGGGAGACGGGTCGGAAGGGGGGACCGGCGTTTCGGGTTTCTGCCCGCAGCCGGTCAGCAGGAAAAGGGACAATAAAACGATCCAAAGCTTTTTCATTATTTCGGCATTTCCTCCTTTGAATTTAATTTTGAATTATGCGATTAAGTAGTTACTTGCTCGCTCTACAAGCTTTAATTTCTTGAAAGAAGCACTGTTATGGATGACTTTCCCGTCAATGGTTTTGACAACAAAGTATCCAGAAGTCCTTCTTCCAAAAATGAAGCAGTCCTGTCCGTTAAATTGGACTTTGTCAAAAAGACAATACCCAAATACGTACTTTTCTGTTTGATTGGATTTACGGATGCCTCCCTTGAGGATAGTCGCTTTGTGTAGCTGTCGGTTGTGGTGTCTCACCGGACGAATCGTGTAAATCTTATCGATTTGCGCAATTTTCGGGAGGTATCCAACGTTGAAGCCGCGCTTCCCCTGCGCGATTGCCAGAGCATCATTAGTGTGGCTCTTTGGAAGCACAAGCAACTTCTCTCGGGTTGCCTTTGTGATATAGCCTCTCGTTTTGACAACGGGGATAGGCAACTCAGAGCAGAGCCTCTGCATTAAAGTCTTCCGCATGATGCCCATGAATGTGGCATCCCGTGTGGAACGACGCTTGCGCTTTTTGAAGTCCTTCTCCGCAATCAACCCCTTGCGGAGTTTCTCGTGACAGCTCTCGCAAAGGGTAACTTGGTTGTCCGGGGCGTCACCGCCTACCTTCCTGCTCTCCAGATGGTGGACGTGAAGCCGGACTTCCTTCTTTTTGCTTGGATGAGTTCCGCAGCATTGGCAAGTGTAGTTGTCTCTCCAAAGCACGTATTGCCGTACATTGTAGTGACCATACATCTCGCCCTGCTGGTAATCCTCACCTTGCGGAACGGGCTTTCCATCCGCAATGGCTTTCAGCAGCTGCAAGTCGAACTCGGCGGTTTCTACGACCACCTTGCTGACGGGTAGGATGCGGCAAACCCTCTTGATTGAGGTGATGTGCTCTTGGATTTTGACCTCCACAGAAGGCGCCAACCATTCCTTGTGCTTGCTGCGGACTCGGTTATCGAAGCGCGGCTTGCGATACCGGGTCTTGCGGTTTCTCCGGGCTCTGCGGAACTCTCGACGGGTGGATAGTAAATCCACCACGTCATTCCGGGGTATCACATTGGCCGCAAAGAATTCTTCCTTCTTTGTCGATGCAGACACTCCAATGGTCTTACTTCCAGCGTCTACGCCCAGAATGACTTCTTGGGTGTAGCCGCTGCTTCCGTAGACCAGCTGGATGGTAAAGGGCGTCCTCTTCTTCACTTTGGCTTTCCCGGCATCCAGCAGATGACGGGCTTTTGCCGGGGAGCAGGGCATCAGCGGACGCCCGTGCTTGTTGATGACATACACTTTGTTTGGCATGATGCCTTCCTCCTTCTTCTTTGATTGTGGCTAACGAAAACGCCACGCGGCCTTTCGGCCGTCAGGTATCCGTACCCAATGTTATCTCAAGGTTTTCGTGTGCAACACCGCTCCTTACCCTCAGAGCTTTTAATCACACACCGCAGTGCGGCAGGTTCGGATTCACGCCCGCCGGTGCCTATTCTTACATTCTTGAGTAACGTAGTGCTCGAAACACTTAGGGTAGTCAATCAGGGCTTACGATTTCTCGCAAGCCCCCTCCAAATCGTTAGATTTGGTGGGGGTTATTGACAGCGTTCCTTTCCCCGGAGCCTGTGCCCGGCCGAGAAATAGTTGCAGATACATCTTTCTGATTGGATGATAGTACATCCAGTTTCCCCTGTCAATCAAAAAATAGGCTGCGCCCCCACTTTCCCCGGTTTTAACCGTTTATTCACAATTTTTGTCTTGACAATGGGAGGGGCGTCCGCTATTATATAGTTCAATTCTTTTAGTTAAATTATTTTAAGTAAATGTTTTTAACTAACAAGAGCCGACTTTCACCGAAACAAGGAGATCTATCATGGAATTTGAAAAAGTGCGTGACATCATTGTGGAGACTCTGGGCTGCGACGCCGAAGCCGTGACCCCCACCGCTTCTCTGGCTGACGATCTGGGCGCCGATTCTCTGGCTGCCGTGGAGCTGGTCATGGCCCTGGAAGAGGCCGCCGGCATCTCCATCGCCGAGGAGGACGCCGCCAACCTGAAAACGGTGGGCGACATCATGACCTATCTGGCCGCTCACAAGAATTAACGTGCGTCCGCCGGAGGGTACAGACCCTCCGGCGGTCCGGTTTTGCGAGGAAAGGATATTCCATGACCAATCAAGAACTGAACGACCTGCTGGCCCGCTTCGAGGGAAGCTCCCTGTCCAAGCTGAAGCTGTCCACCCAGGAATTTACCATAGAAATGGAGCGGGCCGTTGCCGCGCCCGCCGCGCCGGTGATCCCGGCAGCGGCTGCTGCCCCGGCGGCTCCCGCAGCCGCCGAACCGGAGGGCGATGCCATCACCGCCCCCATGGTGGGCACCTTTTACGCCGCCTCCGCCCCGGAACAGCCCCCCTTTGTGAAGGTGGGCGACCGAGTACGCAAGGGCCAGCCCGTCTGCCTGCTGGAGGCCATGAAGATGATGAGCGAGATCCCCGCCCCCTGTGACTGCGAGATCACAGCGGTTCTGAAGGAAAACGGCGCGCTGGTTTCCTTCGGGGAGCCTCTGTTCCGCTATCAGCCATGCTGAAGCGGGTATTGATCGCCAACCGGGGGGAGATCGCCCTCCGGGTGCGGCGGGCCTGTCGGGAGGCAGGCATCGAGACGGTCTCGGTGTATTCTCAGGCGGATGCGGAGGCCCTCCACGTCCAGTTGGCCACCCGGTCCGTGTGCATCGGCCCTCCCCGGGCCGCTGACAGCTACTTAAATCCCACGGCGCTGCTCTCCGCCGCCATAGCCACCGGCTGCGACGGTCTGCACCCCGGCTACGGGTTCCTGTCGGAAAACCCGGAATTTGCCGACGCCTGCGCGGAAAACGGCATCACCTTCATCGGTCCCTCTGGGGACGCCATCCGGAAGGCCGGCTCCAAGTCCGCCGCCCGAGACCTGATGCGCGCCGCCGGGGTCCCCGTGACCCCCGGCTCCGACGGGCCGGTATCCTCCGTGGAGGACGCTCTGGCCGTGGCGGAGACGGTGGGCTATCCCGTTTTGCTGAAGGCCAGCGCCGGTGGCGGCGGCCGGGGCATCCGCCGCTGCGACAGTTCTAAAGACCTGCCCGACGCTTACGCCGCCGCCAAAGCGGAGGCCAACGCCTGCTTCGGAAACGACGAGATGTATCTGGAAAAGCTGGTGCTGGAGCCCCGGCACATCGAGTTTCAAATTCTGGCGGACCGGCAGGGCCACGTCATCCACTTGGGAGACCGGGACTGCTCCATCCAGCGCCGGAACCAGAAGCTCATTGAGGAGGCCCCCGCCCGGTGCCTGACGCCGGAGCTGCGGGAGGAGATGGGCCGGGCCGCCGTGAAAGCGGCGCAGGCCGTCCACTACGAGGGCGCGGGCACTGTGGAATTTCTGCTGGACAGCGACGGACAGCATTTCTACTTCATGGAGATGAACACCCGGATCCAGGTGGAGCACGGCATCACGGAGATGATCACCGGCGTGGATCTGGTGCGTCAGCAGCTGCGCATCGCCTCCGGTCTGCCCCTTGACCTGACTCAAGAGGACGTGACCCTCACCGGCCACGCCATTGAGTGCCGCATCAACGCCGAGGACCCCACGGCCAATTTCCGGCCCTGCCCCGGCAAGGTGGAATTTCTCCACTTCCCCGGCGGCCCCGGCGTCCGGGTGGACTCCGCCCTCTATAACGGCTGCACCCTCTCCCCCTATTACGATTCTCTGGCCGCCAAGGTGATGGTCCACGCCCCCACCCGGCTGGAAGCCATCCGCAGGATGCGCCGCTGTCTGGAGGAGTTTACCTTAGAGGGCTTCCCCACCAATGCGGAGCTGTCCTATGAGCTGCTGTTCCACCCCACCTTTGTCCGGGGCGGCTGCACCACCGCCTTTCTGGACCGAAGCCTGCCGGAGCTGCTGGAATTCAGCCGCCGGGTAGACGATCACAAAGGATAATACATGGAAAACATTTTTGCGAAACGCCGGGCGCGGCTGCTGGCCATGAAAGCCATGCGGGAGAATTACGTCCCCGGCGAAAAGTTAGTCACCTGCCCCCATTGCGGCGGGGAGAGCCAGCGCAGGGACGTGGCGGCGGCGCTGTCCGTCTGCCCCCTGTGCGGCTACCACTTCCCCATGGGGGCCTATTACCGGCTCAGCAGCGTGCTGGACCCCGGCTCCTTCCGGGAGCTGCACGAAAAGCTGACGGCCAGCGACCCCCTCCGCTTCCCCGGCTACGGGGCCAAGCTGGACGGCGCCCGCCGCAAGACCGGCATGAACGAGGCCGTGGTCACCGCCACCGGCACCGTGGGCGGAAGCCGCTGTGTAGTCGGTGTGTTGGACAGCCGCTTTCTCATGGGCAGCATGAGCGCCGCCGTAGGGGAAAAGCTGACGCTGGCCATCGAGTACGCCGGGAAAAACAAGCTGCCCCTGATCCTTTTTGCCGCCAGCGGCGGCGCGCGGATGCAGGAGGGCATTTTATCCCTCATGCAGATGGCGAAATCCAGCGCGGCTCTGGCCCGGTTTTCGGAAAAGGGACTGCTGTACATCTCCGTTCTCACGGACCCCACCACCGGCGGCGTCACCGCCAGCTTTGCCTCGTTAGGAGACATTATTCTGGCCGAACCCGGTGCGCTTATCGGCTTCGCCGGGCCTCGCGTCATTCAGCAGACCATCGGCGAGACCCTGCCGGAGGGCTTTCAGCGTGCGGAGTTTCAGATGGAGCACGGCTTTGTGGACGCGGTGGTCCCCCGGAAGGACCTGCGGGACACTCTCATCCGTCTGCTGAAGCTCCACGGGAAAGGAGAACGCCATGGCTGAGAAAACCGCCGCGGAGCGGGTGGCGCTGGCTCGCCATCCCCAGCGGCCCAATATCACGGACTATATCGACGGACTGTTCACCGATTTCTTTGAGCAGCGGGGAGACCGGGCCTGCCGGGAGGACCCCGCCATTTTAGGCGGCATCGCCCTGTTCCACGGGCGGCCCGTCACCGTTATCGGCACCCGGAAAGGCAAAACGCTGGAGGAAAACCTCCGGTGCAACTTCGGGATGCCGGGGCCGGAGGGCTACCGCAAGGCTCTGCGGCTCATGAAGCAGGCGGAGAAGTTCCGCCGCCCTATATTTACCTTTATCGACACCGCCGGGGCCTATCCCGGTCTGGAGGCCGAGGAACACGGTCAGGGCGAGGCCATCGCCCGGAATCTCTTTGAGATGAGCCGTCTGACGGTGCCGGTCATCGCCGTCGTCACCGGGGAGGGCAACAGCGGCGGCGCGCTGGCGTTGGCCGTGGCCGACCGGGTGCTGATGCTGGAAAACGCCGTGTACGCCATTTTGTCCCCGGAGGGCTTTGCTTCGATCCTGTGGAAGGACGCCCAGCGCTCCGGCGAGGCGGCGGAGCTGATGAAGCTCACCGCCCCGGAGCTGAAAAAGCTGGGGGTCATTGATGGCATCGTCCGGGAGCCGGAGGGCGGCGCGCAGACCGACCCCAGCCGGACGCTGTGGAATCTGGACCGGGCGCTGACCGCCTGTCTGGAACCCCTGCTGAAGGAAAGCGCCGTCAGCCTGACGGAACGGCGCTATCAGAAATTCCGCGCCCTTGGCCGCGGGAAGGAGGACGCATGAACGGGATCAAGCTCCGGGGCACAGGCCGCTGTGTCCCCGCCAACACCGTCACCAATGACGATCTTTCCCGGCTGGTGGATACCAATGACGAGTGGATCACCGCCCGCACAGGCATCCGCAGCCGCTACCGCTGTGAAAAAGAGACCCTCACGGAGCTGTGCGTCAGCGCCGCGCGGGACGCCCTGCACATGGCCGGGATCACCCCGGCGGACATCGGCGTGTGCATCGTGGCCACCGTCTCGGCGGATACCGTGGTGCCCTCTGCCGCCTGTCTGCTGCAGCGGGCGCTGGGTCTGCCGGAAGATACCCCCTGTTTCGACCTGAACGCCGCCTGCACCGGCTTTGTCTATGCTCTCCACACTATGGAGTGCCTGCTGAATGCCTCCCCCCGGAAATTCGGTCTGGTGGTGGGGGCGGAGGCCCTCAGTAAAGTGGTGGACTGGACGGACCGGGGCACCTGCATCCTCTTTGGGGACGGCGCGGCCGCCGCCGTGGTGGAGTGCCGGGAGGGCTGGCCCTCCATCGGGGCCGTGCTGGGCAGCCGGGGGGACGACGTTCTCCTGCGTCTGCCGGGCCTTGGCCGGGGAGCGCCCAACGTCCTCTCCATGGAGGGGACGCAGGTGTTCAAATTCGCCGTGGAGACCGTTCCCGCCTGCATGGACGCCACGCTGAAAAAGGCGGGACTGACCCCGGCGGACATTGACTTCTTCGTGTTCCATCAGGCCAACGCCCGCATCATTGACCTGGCGGTGCGGAAATACCGCATCCCGCCGGAAAAATACTACAAAAACATCGACCGCTACGGCAACACCGCCGCTGCCAGCGTCCCGCTGGTCCTCAGCGAGCTGGTGGAGCAGGGCCGCGTGGGTCCCGGCAGCCGGATGCTGCTGACCGCCTTTGGCGGCGGCCTGACATGGGGCGGCGCGGTGCTGGAAATGGCGTGAAATTGAGGAGTATACTATGAAAAAACTCAACGAACTGCTGGGGACGGAGTTCCCCATTATCCAGGGCGGCATGGCCAACATCGCCACCGGCGAATTTGCCGCCGCCTGCTCTAACGCGGGGGCCCTGGGCGTCATCGCCACCGGCGGGATGCTGGAGGCGGACCTGCTGCGCAAGCAGATCCGCATCTGCAAGAGCCTGACAGACAAGCCCTTCGGTGTGAACCTGATGCTGATGAACCCCTGCGCCGACGAAATGGCCCAGATCATCATAGAGGAGGGCGTTCAGGTGGTGACCACCGGGGCGGGCAGTCCCGGCAAGTACATCCCCGCGTGGAAAGCTGCCGGGATCAAGGTGCTGCCCGTGGTGGCGGCCTCCATCCTTGCCAAGCGGCTGGTGAATCAGGGAGCCGACGCCATCATCGCCGAGGGCATGGAGTCCGGCGGCCATGTGGGGGAGATGACCACCATGGCGCTGGTGCCGCAGGTCATCGACACGGTGGACGTCCCCGTCATCGCCGCCGGCGGCATTGCCGATGGACGGCAGGCGGCCGCGGCCTTCGCTCTGGGGGCCTGCGGCATTCAGGTGGGCACCTGCCTGCTGACAAGCCGGGAGTGCCCCATCCACGAAAACTACAAGCTGGCCCTTCTGAAAGCCAAGGACAGCGACACCACCGTGACGGGCCGTTCCATCGGCGGGCCGGTGCGGGTGCTGAAAAACAAAATGGCCCGGGAATACCTCGCCCTGGAAAAGCGGGGCGCCACTTTGGAGGAGCTGGAACACGTGACCCTGGGCGGACTCCGCCGCGCGGTGTTTGAGGGCGACATGGAGCGGGGCAGCGTCATGGCCGGTCAGGTGGCCGGTATGCTCCATGAGATCAAGCCCCTGCGGCAAATTTTCGAGGAATTGTACACCGGCAGTCAGGCCGTTTTGAAGGCCACGGAGGCAGCATGGCGGTAACGATCCGGGGAAAGACCCTCCCCCTCCCCATTTTGCAGGGGGGCATGGGCGTGGGCGTCAGTCTGGACGGCCTCGCCGGGGCGGTAGCCGCCTGCGGCGGCATGGGGACCCTCTCCACCGCCGTCTGCGGCTTTCAGGAGCCGGATTTCGCCAAACGTCCCTTTGAGGCCAACCTCCGGGCGCTGGACCGGCAGGTGCGCCATGCCAAGGAACTGGCCCACGGCGCGGGCCTGGTGGCCGTCAACGCCATGGTGGCCACCACCCAGTATGCCGACAGCGTCCGCACTGCCCTCCGGGCGGGGGCCGACGCCATCGTCTGCGGCGCGGGACTGCCCAGGGATCTGCCTGCCCTGGCGGAGGAGGTGCCGGAAAGCGATGCCGCCCTGGCGCCCATCGTCAGCAGCGGCCGGGCCGCCGGACTGATCTGCAAGCTGTGGGACCGGCACTATGGCCGCATCCCCGACTTTTTGATCTTGGAGGGGCCGGAGGCCGGGGGGCATCTGGGCTTCTCCCGGCAGGATCTGGACGCGCCCCCCTCCCTTTCCGACCTTTTGGGGGAGGTCCTGACCGCCATCGCCCCCTTCCGGGACAAGGCGGGCCGGGACATTCCGGTTTTCGTGGCCGGCGGCGTGAAAAACGGCGCAGACATGGCCCGCTACATGAAGGAGGGCGCTGCCGGGGCGCAGTTCGCCACCCGGTTCATCGCCACGGCGGAGTGCGACGCCTCCGAGGGCTACAAGCAGCGGCTCTTAGCGGCAAAGGCCGACGACATCACCCTGGTAAAAAGCCCCGTGGGGATGCCGGGACGGGCGCTGCGCAGTCCCCTGATCCGGCGGGTGGAGGACGGCACCCAGCCGCCGCCGGAGCGGTGCGTGAAGTGCATCGTCACCTGCGACGGCAAAAACGCCCCCTACTGCATTTCCAAGGCACTTATCGCCGCCCGGAACGGAGACTGGGAAAACGGCCTGTTTTTCTGCGGGGCCAACGCCGGGGAGATCAACACCCTCTCCACCGTACCGGAGCAGATGGCTCAGATCATGGACGAATGGAGAGCTGCACAATGAATTTAGGATTTTTATACGCGGGACAGGGCAGCCAGCACCCCGGCATGGGCGCTGACCTGTATGAGCGCTTCCCCACCTTCCGCGCCGTGCTGGACAGCGCTGCGGAGCAGGTGGATTTCGATTTGAAGGAAGTCTCCTTCACCGACCAGGCGGGTGTTTTGAACCAGACCCGGTACACCCAGCCCTGCATGGTGGCCTTCGCCGCGGGCATGACCGCGCTGCTGGCGGAGCGGGGCATCGTCCCCGCCGCTGCCGCCGGGCTGTCTCTGGGCGAGTATTCCGCCCTCCACGCCGCCGGGGTCTTTGACGCCGACACCGCCGTGGAGCTGGTGGCCTTCCGTGGCAAAGCCATGGAGGAAGCCGCAGCCGGACGACCCTCTGCCATGGTAGCGGTGCTGGGGCTGGACCGGGCGGCCTTACAGGAGGCCTGTGACGAGGCTTCCGCCCACGGCTGCGTGGTCATCGCCAACTACAACTGCCCCGGCCAACTGGTCCTCGGCGGCGAGAAGGCCGCCGTGGAGACCGCGGCGGCTCTGGCAAAGGAAAAGGGCGCCCGCCGCTGCCTGCCGCTGAAGGTCAGCGGTCCCTTCCACACACCCCTCATGGCCCCCGCCGGAGACGCGCTGGCGGAGCGGTTCCGCGCCGTGGAGTTCCGGGAGCCGCAGATCCCCGTGATCTTCAACTGTCTGGGCGCGGAGCGTCCCGATGGCGCTGCCATCCCGGAGCTGCTGGTGCGGCAGGTACAGAGCAGCGTCTACATGGAGGATTCCCTCCGCCGCATGGCCGCCATGGGGCTGGACGCGCTGGTGGAGATCGGCCCGGGCAAGGCCCTCAGCGGCTTTGTGAAGAAAACCGTCCCGGAGCTGCCGGTGTACGCCGTGGAGACTGCGGCGGAGCTGGAACAGCTGACGGAGACCCTCAAAGGAGCATCTCTATGAATTTTTCTGAAAAAACAGCCGTCGTCACCGGCGGCAGCCGGGGACTGGGCCGGGCCATCTGCCTGGAGCTGGCCCGGGGCGGAGCCAATGTGGTGCTCTGCTACGCGGGCAACGAAGCGGCGGCCAATGAGACCGTTGCCGCCTGCGAATCCCTTGGGGCCAAGGCCGTGGCCATCCGGTGCGACGTGTCGAAAGAGGACGAGGTGAAGGCCCTGATGGACGCCGCCCTCAAGACCTTCGGCCGCATCGACATTCTGGTGAACAACGCGGGCATCACAAGGGACGGCCTGCTCATGATGATGAAGCCGGAGGACTTTGACGCCGTCATCGCCGCCAACCTCCGGGGCGCCTTCCTCTGCATGAAGGCCGTGGCCCGGCAGATGGTGAAGCAGCGCTATGGCCGCATCGTGAACCTCTCCAGCGTGGTGGGTCTCCGGGGCAACGCCGGACAGGTGAACTACGCCGCCAGCAAGGCCGGTGTCATCGGCATGACCAAATCCCTGGCCAAGGAGTTGGCGGGGCGGAACATCACCGTTAACGCCGTGGCCCCCGGCTTTATCGACACGGATATGACCGCCGCGCTGACGGAGACCGCGAAAAACGCCGCCCTCGGCTCCATTCCCATGGGCCGCATGGGCACGCCGGAAAATGTGGCGAAGGCCGTGGCCTTTTTAGCGGGTGAGGACGCGGGCTACATCACCGGGCAGGTTTTGGCCGTTGACGGCGGCATGAGTATGTAAGGAGGAACGCGACATGGAACGACGCAGAGTTGTTATCACCGGTCTGGGGGCTGTGACCCCCATTGGACTGACGGCGGGTGAGAGCTGGCAGGCCGTGAAAAACGGCGTGTGCGGCATCGGCCCCATCACCCATTACGATCCCGCCGCCCAGAAGGTGAAGCTGGCGGCAGAGGTAAAGGGCTTCGACCCGGAGGCCCTGCTGGGCCGTCAGGAGTCCAAGCGCATGGGCCGCTTCACCCAGTTCGCCGTGGCGGCGGCCCGGGAGGCCCTGTCCGACGCCGGTTTCTCCGTGGAGCAGGCGGACCCGGACCGCTGCGGCGTGATTCTCTCCAGCGGCATCGGCGGACAGGCCATCACCGAGGCGGAGCACAGCCGGGGGCTGGAAAAGGGCTTTGACCGGGTGTCTCCCTTCTATGTTCCCACCGCCATCTGCAACATGGCGGCGGGCCAGGTGGCCATCGACGCGGGCTTCCGGGCCATGTGCTCCTGCCCCGTCACCGCCTGCGCCGGGGGCACCAACGCCGTGGGCGACGCTTTCCACTACATTCGGGACGGCTACGCCGAGGTCATGCTCTGCGGCGGCACCGAGGCCTCCATCACGCCCATGTCCATCGGCGGCTTCACCTCCATGAAGGCCCTGACCCAGACGGAGGACCCCAACCGGGCCTCCATCCCCTTTGATGCGGAGCGCAGCGGCTTCGTCATGGGCGAGGGCGCAGGCGTGCTGCTTCTGGAGGAATTGGAGCACGCCAAGACCCGGGGGGCCAAGATCTACGCCGAGATTGTGGGCTACGGCGCTACCTGCGACGCTCACCACATCACCGCCCCCCTGCCGGACGGCAGCGGCGGCGCCAAGGCCATGGCCATGGCGTTGACCGACGGCGGCGTTTCTCCGGAACAGGTGGGCTACATCAACGCCCACGGCACCTCTACCCACCTCAACGATGCCGGGGAGACCGCCGCGGTGAAAGCCGTGTTCGGCCCTCACGCCTATCAGCTGGCCATGAGCTCCACCAAGTCCATGACCGGACATATGCTGGGAGCCGCCGGCGCCGTGGAAGCCATCTTCACCGCCCTGAGCCTGCGGGACGGCTTCCTCCCCGCCACCATCCACTATCAGACCCCGGACCCGGACTGTGATCTGGACGTGGTGCCCAACGAGGGCCGTCCGGCGGACATCCGGTACGCCCTGAGCAACTCTCTGGGCTTCGGCGGACACAACGGCAGCCTGCTGCTGAAGAAATGGAAGGACTGACATGGGCTTGCAGTTAAATTCCAATGAGATCGCCGAGATCCTGCCCCACCGCTACCCCTTCGCGCTGGTGGACCGCATCACCGACGGGGAATCCGGTGTGTGGGCCAAGGGCATCAAGTGCGTCAGCGTGGGCGAGCCGTTTTTCTGCGGCCACTTCCCCCAAAAGCACGTCATGCCCGGCGTGCTGATCTTAGAGGCGCTGGCCCAGGTGGGGGCCGTGGCGATTTTGTCCCTGCCGGAGAACCGGGGGAAGATCGCCCTGTTCGGCGGCGTGAAAAACGCCCGCTTCAAGCGGCAGGTCATCCCCGGAGACGTTCTGGATTTGGAGTGCACCCTCACGAAACGCCGGGGTCCGGTGGGCATCGGCGCCTGCACCGCCACGGTGAACGGCGAGACCGCCTGCACCGCGGAGCTGATCTTCGCCATCCAGTGACGGCCTCTCCCCTTTCGGACGCACAGCGGAGAGAAAAGACTTTTTCGGCATGCAGAACAGCAGCGGCAAATTGCCGCTGCTGTTGTTCATTTGCGGATAGATGTCCGCCATATTCCGTCTGACGCTCCTGCAAAGCATCCGCTTTCTTCACCAAAATGCACAAAATTTGAAAATTTTGCCGCAAAGAATTGACGGCGGCAGGTGCTATCCATATAATAAAAACTCCGACCCGGCTCACACCTGAATCGAGAGCCGGGCAAAACAGAGCATATACGGCAGGCCCCCTGTTCCCTATGGGCGGCCCGCGCCGATACGGTATGAAAAATGGTGGCAAAATGGCAAAACAGAGAACAACCCCGACCGCAAAACGGAATCACGGATTTACACTGATGGAAATGCTGATCGTTGTGGCGATCATCGCCGTTCTGGTGGCCGTCGCGATCCCAACCTTCAGCTCACAGCTTCACAAGGCGCGCGTCGCAACCGACTGGGCCAACGTACGGAGCTATTACGCCCAGCTCCAATATGATTTTATGGAGACGGGGGAGATCAATAAGAGTTACCTTCATGAAATAAGCATGGCTCCAACAGGTCTCACTTCCTTCCAATTGAGCGGACAGGAAATCAAACTCAAAGCAGGCTCTATCTGGGTAGTCCCAAATGATCCTGAGGGCAAAACCGGATACAATGTTTATTATGCCTGCACTATGTACCCAGATCATCCGCATTGCGTATTGGACCTTCCCATGAGCTGACCCCGGCAAAGAAGCAGAAAAACCTATTTGCCCCCTTCCCCCGTTGGCAAGAGAGACGAACCCGGGCGCTGTGCAGGCACAGCGCCCGGGGTTTTTGTATCTTTGGCAGCAGATTGAGAGACTCAGGTAAATGGAATGGCAAAAAAGCTGCGAAGCAGCGATATCAAGTAGGCTTTTCAAAAATAACATGACTGGGTTCTACGGTTACCGAATGAGCCGAAAGATGATTACCATTGTTCGGCAAGCAGAAAATCCGCGAGGTGAACGATCCGGATGCCGTCCTCGATGCCGGTATCCATCTCGTTGAGGGTAACAACATATTTGGGGTAATGATCGCGGATCTTCATCAGGTTCCCCACCTCGCGGTCGGAGGCTTCGGGGATCCGGACGCAGACCTGCACATAAATGCGCTCGTCGCGGCGCGTTGCAACAAAGTCGATCTCCTTTGTATCGTTCTTGCCGATGTAAACATCGTAGCCGCGGCGCTTCAATTCGAGGTACACGATGTTCTCCATCGCGCCGTCCAGCATTTTGCGGTTATAACCCAGCAGCGCGTATTTCAGGGAGACATCGGCAAGATAATACTTCTCCTGCGTTTTCAGGATACTCTTGCCTTGCAGGTCATAGCGTTCGCAGGGGTAGATGATAAGCGCCTGCTCCAGCCAGCGCAGGTAGTTGTAGATACTCTCCACCGAGACCTTGCGGTGTTCGCTTTTCAGGAAGGTGGAGATCGAGTTTGCTGAGAAAGTCTTACCCATATTTTCGATAATATACTTCACCACACGGTCAAAAAGATCCTGCTTGTTGATGCGGTGACGCTTGACAATATCGCGGGAGACTACGGTATGGTAAATGCCGTTGACGATCTGATAGGCGCTCTGTTCATCGTACTCGCTGAGTGCGATGATCGGAAAACCGCCGAAGCGGATATACTCCTCCAGCAGTTCCCTGCGGGATAAAGTGCTGTCGGCCTTGAAGTCCAGATATTCCTTAAACGACAGCGTATAGACAGGAATGGACACATAGCGGCCCGTCAGATAGGTGGAGATCTCGCTGGACATGAGCTTGGAGTTGGAGCCAGTCACATAGATGTCGGCATCCGCACTTTCCAACAGGCTGTTGACCGCCTTCTCCCAGCCGGTGATCTCCTGAATCTCGTCCAGCAGAAGATAGCAGTGTCCCTTGCCCGCCATGGCAGCGGTCAGCTCGTCATACATCTGCTTGGCGGTGATGTTCTCGGGAATATCCATCTCCGTGTACCGCTTGCAGACGATCTGGTCCTCCCCAATACCGCGCCGCAGCAGTTCCTCTCTCAGCATCTCAAAGATCGTAGACTTCCCACAGCGGCGGATACCGGCAAGTATCTTGACGAGCGGCTTGTCGATAAACGGCTCGATTGCCGCGATATAGTCCGGTCTGTTGATCATCGTATCGCCTCCCTACAGCTAATAGTATACCCAAAATAGTTTGTATACTCAATAACTTTTTAAGGTCTAAAACAAAAAACTTTTCAGTTTGGGCATTCTAAGTGTGCGTACACCGCTCTGCAAAATTACCTCGACCGGCGAAATTGAGCAGCGGTTCCGCAGAGCGGCCAGTATGAAGGTAGTCCAGTTCCTCAATCTGGACGCTTGTCAGTCGGACGGGTGCGTTCTCTGGCAACAAAATTTCGTTGTTCAATGCAAAGACCAGTTGACCGTTTCTCTCATTTACGCTATACTGATTTGTTGACGTTTCAATTATATCGTATCTGAAACAAAATCAAGCAGTATCTTAAAGTCCCCCTTACCCACCCCTTACAGAGTGGGCTTGCGGCGGACATATTGTCAATCGCATTCCCACTCCAAGCGCAGGGAAGTCCGTCATGCAGGAATAGCTTGCGGATCCTGTAAAGCTCTGCTACAATCATTTCACCCGAGCAAAAGAGTAAATGAGTAAAAGAGGGAACCGATCATGAAAATCGATGGAAATGAGCTGGCCATTCTGCAAAACGATCTTGATCGCCGTGGGCAAAAGCAGGAGGCATGGAAGGTTAAACAGGAGTTTCTGAAGCAGGTCCGGGAGAGTGGGGATCACTGTCCCTGCCAGGAGAAGTGCCCGCACCATGGCAACTGCTTTGAATGCGTAACGCTCCATCGCGGGCATCGTGACCACCTGCCCATGTGCATGTGGGATATGCTGAATGAGCGCATTGCGGCGCTGTCACATATGACCGAGGGAACGCTGTACGAATATGAGAAAAAGCAAGCGGCCTGCACGGATTGCGAGGGCTGCCCCGGCTGCGGCGAATAAAGGAGCTTTTTATGCACACGATCCGATCCTGGTGCCGTGCCAACGCCATGCTGGTCATCTCCCTGCTGGCGGCGGCAGCGACCGCTTTCTTCGTTCCTCCCGACAGCGCATATCTGGGGTATTATGACCTCAAGACCCTCTCCTGCCTGTTCAGTGTTCTGGCGGTGGTGGGCGCGCTGCGGGATCTGGATGTCTTTTCCGCCCTTTCCCAGCGGATGGTGCACACCTTTTCCACCGTCCGGGGCGTATGCACGGCGCTGGTGATCATCACCATGTTTGGCTCCATGCTCCTGACCAACGATACCGCCCTGCTGACCTTTCTTCCGTTGGGCTGGTTCGTCCTCTCCGTCACCGGGCAGGAAAAGCACGCCGCGCTGCTGTTCATTCTCCAGAACTGCGCCGCCAACCTCTGCGGAATGATCACCCCCTTCGGCAATCCGCAGAATCTCTACCTCTTCAGCTATTACGGCATCCCCACCGGGACGTTCTTTTCCGTGATGCTGCCGCCCTTCATCCTGTCCACCGTCCTCATTCTCCTTTGCTGCCTGCTGTTCCCCAAGGACCGGCTTACGGTGCCGGAGGCGCAGGTCGTCGTAGACCGCCGCCGGGCCGCGGTCTACGGCGGGCTTTTCTGTCTGGCCGTCGCTATGGTGCTGCGGCTGATCCCCTACGGTCCCGGTCTGGCCGTCATCGTTCTGGCGCTCTGGTTTCTGGATCGGCATGCGCTGAAGTCCGTGGACTGGGGGCTTCTGGCCACCTTTGCCGCTTTCTTCACCTTTTCGGGCAACCTTGCCCGGATGGAGCCTGTCCGGATGCTGTTTGTCCGGCTCTTATCCCACGGGACCATGCTGATCTCCGCCCTCACCTGCCAGATCATCAGCAACGTCCCCGCCGCGATCCTCCTCAGCCGTTTCACGCAGGATGCCCACGGTCTTCTGGTAGGCGTCAACGTTGGCGGCGCCGGAACGCTGGTGGCCTCTCTGGCCAGCCTCATCACCTTCCGGGAATACACCCGCCGCGTTCCCGGCGGCGCCAAGCACTTTCTCATCCTCTTTTCCGCCATCAGCTTCGCTTTTCTGGCAATTCTTCTGGCTGCCATGTCCTTTCTGGGCTGAGCAGCCGGGGCCTGAGCGCCGAAAAACAAAACAGCTACCGCAAGTGAGCGAAAAGGTTTATTTTTGTGGTACTGTCTCCAAGGTCGTGAAAGTCAACGCCGGTTCGTTTATAGAAGAACTGGCCGCAAAGGGATATTGCAATCCGACCCAGTTCGAAGCCGTGATTCTTCGGAGAGGTCCGGCAAAAGCAAAGCCGAACCGCGCCGCCGGGCCGCGGCGATAACAAAGCCCCGACGCTTGGCGTCGAGGCTTTGAAAATAACGGATCAATGGGTAAAAATTTGCAGGGTCGTCGTCAGTTCCCGTCCCGGAGAGCGGATCAGCTTACCCTGATAAGCCAGCGCGGTAGAGCCGCCGCCATCCAGATTGACCGCCTCCACGCAGCCCAGCTGGAGCATCAGCTCCCGAAGCTGCTGGATGGAAGCGGAGCCGGTGGAAACGATGACCAGCTTGCCGTCCGCCAGCTTGCCAAGGGCGGTGCGGGACGTTACCGCGGAGGTAAAGCGTGCCTCCTGGAAGCCCGGCTCCAGCGTGGTGCAGATCGCGCCGTTTTCAACCAGACGGGGGCCGCCGCTGACCATGGCGGTGATCTCCTTCATGGGGAAACCGCTGGTATCGGAATCGGTCAGTTCGGGCGTCAGGGTCACAGACGTTCCCACAGAGGGCTCACGATACCAAGAGGTAGAAGTAAAGTCGTTTCCAAATACCATGACGTAGCCGTTGGCGGGGATCGCCACAGTCTCTCCCGCCGAGACAGCTCTGACATCGGTGATAACGCCGCCCGCGACGGTGGCCGCCGTGCCGTCGATCTTGATGGGTACGCTTCCGCCAAACGCCGGGGTGTAAACCACGGACAGGTCGCTCCCCTGGGTCTTGCTGTTCATCTCATAGCAGGCCCAGGAGTTTCTGCCCCTCTGACATAGAAAAACACGGCGGGCCGACCCACATAGACCTCTCCGGATTCGGTAAAACCGAAAGACGTCAGTCCGGAAACGCCGTACAGGAACGTTCCGTCTGCCATAACGTGGCCCACGGGGAATTTATCCTGCCCGGAATAGGCGGCAAAGAAATTCGCATTGACGATCACATCCGCGCCGGAAGCGGACACGATGCTGCTGAAAGGCGCGGAAGCGCCCAGCTTCTGGTTCACCATGGTGGCCCGGACGCTGACGCCGGGGGCGGAGGTGTCCACCGTGATCACATCGGCGCTGACGGAGCCGGAGGGCAGCGCGTAGGTCTTTGTCACACGGGACACAGCGCCGGAACTGGCACTCTGCTCAGGGATGGGCGCGCTGACATTCCGCAGAGAGGAATGGACATAGGACTCCTGCCCGCCGCCGATCAGGCCCTGTGCCCGGCCTTCCTCCCATGTAAATACGCCTTTTTTCGCAAGGCTTTCCGCGAGGGTGGCGCTTCCGTCCGCCAAAGGCATCGTCAGGGCACTGACGGACAGATCCACCAGATCCCTGCGATAGAGCGCATACTGCTTCTGGAGGATGCAGTCAGCGCTGGCGCGGGTCATCATGCCGATCTCCACGGCTTTATCCAGCGACGCGGCAAAGGTGAAATCTCCCGCGCCGTCATCGTAACCCAATGCCCGCAGTAAAAACGTGACTTAGTGCTTGAAGCTCAGAGCGCCGCCGGGGTTAAAGGTCGTGGCGCTCACGCCGGTGGTGTACCCCTGCGCGAACGCGTAGCCCGTATAGGCGCTGGGCTTTCCGGCCGCCACATCGGAGAAGGGGCAGGGGCCGTCAAAGGACAGCGCGGCGTCCTCCTCGCCAAGCATACGGGTCAGCATAATGATGCCATGCAAACGGGTGGCGGAGCCTCCCAGATTGTAGCCGCTGCCGGTGCCGAGGAACAGCCCCAGCGCGTTGAGCCGGTGGGCGTTGGTCTCGTCCACGGCGGCCCGCGCGGGGACGCTTATGCTCAGAGACAGGACCAGTGTCAACGCCAGCGCAAGCGTGCGCATACAGTTTTTACATCGCGTCATAAATTTCGGCTGCCCCTATCCATTGAGAGCAGCCATCCCCCCCTTATTGTATTGTCCATATGATACTCCCAATTCCATTTCGCGTTTTCGCATCCTCCCCCCTTGAAAACGCGGGGGTTGGACAGCCGGGGCCGCAAGCTCGAATTGGGATATATGATATGCGAAGATCACAAAAGCATGAGCGGCAAAGCCGCGAAAAACGCCGGAACGAGGATCATGACAAGATCCTTCAGAATACGGCCCCAGTTTGCGGGAAGGCCGGAATCGATCTGCTCGATGTGGAAAAAAAGGTCGGAAACCCCAGCGCACAGACCGGCGAACGCGGCAGCGCCGAAAATCAGATCGCATGCGATCATAGCAGAAACGGAAGCGTCAAAAGGCCAGGAAACCCGCTCCAACCGGCACGGACACATTCCCGCGGCCTCCCCTTCTCACTTCATATCGCAGTCAAGCTGCCGCGCGATCCATGCCATCAGCAGTTTCACGATGCGTTCCTGCTCATTCTCCGTCAGCTCCCGTCCCACTGGGACGTGATACCACTTATGCAGGCATCCGCGGCAGCAGCAGGCGCAGGCGTGCTGGGCGATAAACACCGGATGTCCGCGCATCGGCGTCTGCTTGCCGTCATTGGGGATGCTTGCCGGTGCAAGCCGCGTTCTGACGAAGTCGGCAGCGTGGCGCTGAATGGTCTCCATACCCTTGTCCGCTATGTACTGCCTGTCCTGTTCGCTCAAATGGAACTTTGCGCGGAAGGCGGATCTTTGCAGACGGGCAAGTGCTTGCTCAACTGTCGCCATGATCCCAGTCCCTATGATCCCGCAGCACAAAGGCCAGCTTTTCCCGCAGCTCCTCGCTGAACCCATCGAGTTCCGCGGTGGAAATCACGCCGTCAGACAGCAAACTCAATAGGTTCAGTTCCATGTTGCTGCGGCTCATGCGCATCACCACGCTGCCTCGCCTTTTGTCCTCGCGCATGCGTCTTTCCAGCTCCCAGAACTTCTCGGACGCGGAGCCGGTCCCTGAGAGCAGAGCGATATATTCGCGGTTCAACCGCTCCATATAGGCTTCCTGCCAGATGGGGAGACGGGATCTGAAAAGTCTCCAGTCCGCTTCCTTGACTTTATCTGCGGTACTCATTCCATCACCTTCCATCCCAACTCCTGTATTTTACGAATGAGATCACCCTTGTCCATTATTCCGTCAGCAAAAGCCTGTTGAAGACCCGGACCGAACGAGATGCTTGGAACGCCGGAATTGCCGTGCATATCTGCCAGCTCATTTGGCTTCCAACCGCGCAGACACCACCAGCGGCTTCCATTGTGATACTGCACGATGAGCCGCATAAGCGTATCTTGCTGCTTTTCCGTCAGGCGGACGCCGACCTCATACAGTTCATTTTCCAGGTTTTGAATGATTTCCGTTGTGTGCAGACGGCCAATATTTTCATCCCATCTATGCTGACGCATGATTTTTTCCGCTTCTGTACCGCTGTATTCTTCCAGCAGAGCGGAATATGTGGCAGGGACTTTTTTATAATACTCCAGATCAAACCGCTCGCTCAAATTGAGGAACGAAAACGTCCCTAGCTTCTTCCCACGATTTTCGTTGGGATACGCTTTGCGCTGTCTTGGCGCACATTCTGCTGCGGTGGATTCCAGATTTCCGATAAAATCCGCCAGTGATTTTTCCTCTGCCGATGCGGACGGCGCCGCATAAGAGAGGAAATTGTCAGGAACACAGTACGGACGATCGCCGAGTCCTTCCATCAACACATAGAAGGAAAACATCTTGCCATAACCGGTGCCAATCAGTTCCTTCGATACGATGTGCCGATCCAGATCGTTGTGAGGCTCCTCCGTGTACAGTTCTTCGATTTCGTAAACCTGATAGGGCTGTACCTCACGGCGGACGATGGCGGAAAAAGCAACGAGATCCTGTCGGCGAATACGGGGTGCTTCGCTTTTTAACTCCTGATAAACCGACCACACATCGCGCAGGGCGATGGCTCCATACAGATTTGCGCAGGCGGCAAATAGCGAATGGAGAAAATCGCACGCCTCTGTCGATAACCCCGCCTGCGTGTACAGCCGTTTCAGTGATTTCTCGGACA
>OLFT01001740.1_pt1 | contig 21411 bp, 16 predicted proteins | sample 1604921 | NCBI WGS metagenome assembly OLFT01 (sample SAMEA3888897, study PRJEB22519) | human gut metagenome | biome: human gut; feature: human-associated habitat; material: faeces | place: Denmark | collected 2013 | reverse complement strand
TCAAGATCATTTTCTGTAAGGATAACCGTCTCTCCTTTTGTATGGGACGAGGTGACTTTTTTTACAGAAAAGTTATTACGAATACTTTCGTTAATGTGGGATTCACACATTCCACACATCATTCCGTCTATTTTTAATGTAATCTGCTGCATAATTTAATCTCCTTTTCTTAATAGATTTGCCATAAATGACCTGTCGGTATGTTTTCAGAAGAAGCGGTACTGGAGCCTGTTTGAAAAATCATTCCCGCAATCTGCAGACTTTAAGCTGTGTAATCAAATTTCACAAAGGACAGCTCGCAGTTTGCAATACGGCTGCAGATATTTACTGCTGAATACATTACCACGGAAAATTCTCCGTCAATGGTATCCACATAAAGATAACGTCCGTCAGCGGAGATTCTGGCGTGTTTCACATCGCCTCGCTCTGTCAGTTCTTTTATGATTTTATTTGCCAGGTCTTCCGTAACAGTTTTTGATAAATGATAACATCTTCCCATGATTCAACAGATTCCTTTCGTCGTACTTGTGTTAGTTATTTCTAATCAAAAATATTATAGCACGTTTCAGAAAAAAGAAAACTCCAGCTACAGATAAAATTTATCATTTAAGTGTCGAATTATGGGAGAATTTTACGAACGAATTTCGTTGTAATGGCGGTCGGCTTTTGTTAGAATAAAAGAAACGAAAGAGAAAAACAATTTCTGATTTTCTGCGGCGTTCTGCAGCAGTATGTGCGGACAGTTTTCTGCCATGGGCTAATCTGCCTGATCAGCAGCAATTCCATCATCCATTTACTTGAAGGCAACCTGCATAAGGGTCCTGGAATAAGAGACCATTCTGGAAAAAATTGGCATGTATATCAAAATAACAGTAAACATCTGCCTTTTCGCGTCTGTACAGCAAAAGAGTGCGCAAAAATGCGTTGCCATAGCCTGCAAAAATGCGGGAATCATTCTCTGTCGTCTTTCTTACGGCGAACAACTCATATCTTCTACATATCTGAAGCAGTAAGAGAAAAGGGCGGACATCAGGCCAATGCCCGCCCGGTAAAAATCACCGCTGTCAATTATTTTCATAGCAGTATAGTATCAGCTTTTATTATATTTACCTGGTGTAGTTCCTTTATATTTTTTGAACGTACGGATAAAATAACTCAAATCATTGAAACCATTTCGATAAGCAATATCAGTAATGGAATCACCTGTAGTGGACAGTTCATAACAGGCCTGTTCAATACGCTGTCGGTTCAGATAATCCATAGGTGTCTGATGGGTCATCTCGGAAAAAAAACGGCAGAAGTACTTAGGTGACATGGAAACAGATTCGGATAACTGACTTAGGGTAAGGGGAGAAGCATAGTTCTTTTCAATGAACTCCACAACCTGTTTCAACTGCAGAATTCGTTTGTAATCCCGGCGTGCTTTGGGCTGGCTGTCCAGATAGTAATGATTACCAAAAACAATACCAAAAAAGTGGTAAAATTGTCCGATTACAGAAAGCTCATATCCGGTCTTTTTTTCCTCCATAGCGTGAAAAAGTGAATTTACGATATCTAGAACGTCCGGATAGCGATTGTCAAAATGGTGAAAAATCAAAATATCCTGATGTACGATCTTCTGGATATAATCAGCACATACGGAATTCAGCTTCAGAAATACGTTCATGTCAAATACAATGCACTGATAGACACAATTCACAGGAATTCCGGAATGTAAAATTCCACTGTGGACAAAAATTACATCACCATTGGTCGCTTTAAAACTTTTTTCATCTAAAGTGACGGTGAATTCGCCGGAAAGAATGCGAATGATTTCATATTCTACATGCCAGTGATAAGACATAATGTATCGGGGATGGTTTTCATCAATATGATGAAACTCAAAAGGAAACTCATAAGTGCCGCGCGGACGGTCTTCGTTCTGATCAATAATCTGCAAAATTTTTCCTCCAGTCAAGAATTTATAGAAATTTTATTGTTTCTACAGAAAAGGTGAATATTGTACTATTATTTGCTATTATATCACAAGTAATTTTCTGGAATCAATCTTATAATGTGAAATATGAGAGGCTGAGAGAAAAAATAGATTTTCTAGTCAGCGGCACACAGGCAGAGTGCCTGAAACAGAGTTAAGAAAGCTATTGTAATTATTCAGCAGGCAATTACGAAATGCTGAACAGTTACGAACAATTTAATTTATATTTATAACAGGAGGTATGAAACTACTATGGCAAAGAGCAGATTAATCGGAAGCTACCCTGTAATCGGTATCAGACCGACTATTGACGGACGTAGAGGAGCACTCGACGTAAGAGGATCTCTGGAAGAGCAGACCATGAATATGGCTAAGTCCGTTAAGGAATTATATGAGGCAAACTTAAAATATTCAAATGGTGAGCCTGTAAAGGTTGTTATCGCTGATACCACAATCGGACGCGTTGGTGAGGCAGCTGCTTGTGCAGACAAGTTCAGACATGAAGGTGTTGATATCACTGTAACAGTTACACCTTGCTGGTGCTACGGTGCAGAGACAATGGATATGGATCCACAGACCATCAAGGCTGTTTGGGGATTCAATGCTACTGAGAGACCAGGAGCTGTTTATCTGGCTTCCGTTCTTGCTACACATGCACAGAAGGGTCTTCCGGCATTCGGTATCTACGGACACGAAGTTCTGGATGCTGATGACACAGAGATGCCAGAAGATGTTAAAGAAAAAATGTTAAGATTCGGTCGTGCAGCTGTTGCTGTTGCAACTATGAGAAACAAATCATGGCTGCAGATCGGTTCCGTTACAATGGGTATCGGCGGATCTATTATCGATCCTGATTTCATCGAGTCCTATCTTGGAATGCGTGTTGAATCTGTTGATGAGGTTGAAATTATCCGTCGTATGACAGAAGGCATCTATGATCATGAAGAATTTGACAGAGCTATGAAATGGGCAAAAGAAAACTGCACCATCGGCTTTGACAAGAACCCACCGGAACTTCAGATGACAGAGGAGCAGAAAGAAGAGCAGTTTGAGTTTGTAGTTAAGATGGCTGTTATTATTAAAGAGCTTATGAATGGATGCGATAACCTTGATCCGAAGTTCTCAGAGGAAGCAATCGGACACAATGCGATTGCAGCTGGCTTCCAGGGACAGAGACAGTGGACTGATTTCTATCCGAATGGTGACTTCGCAGAGGCTATGCTGAATACTTCCTTTGACTGGGATGGCGCAAGAGAGCCATACATCCTTGCTACAGAGAATGATGTTCTCAACGGTTTGGGAATGCTGTTCATGAAACTCCTTACCGGACGTGCTCAGATGTTTGCAGATGTTCGTACATACTGGAGCGCAAATGCTGTTAAACGAGTTACAGGATATGATCTTGAAGGTGTTGCAAAAGAGAACGATGGTATTATCCATCTGATCAACTCTGGTGCATGCTGTCTTGACGCTTCCGGTGTTGTTAAGGATGAGAACGGCGAAGGCGTTATGAAAGAGTGGTGGAACGTTACAGAAGAAGATCAGAAAGCCATCATGAAGGCTACTACCTGGAATGCAGCTGATAACGGATACTTCCGTGGCGGCGGATTCTCCTCCAGATTTGAGACAAGAGCTACTATGCCGGCAACTATGATCCGTCTGAACCTTGTAAAAGGACTTGGACCGGTTCTTCAGATCGCAGAGGGCTGGACAGTAGAGCTTCCAGAGGCTGTATCTGATACACTTTGGAAACGTACTGACTATACATGGCCATGCACATGGTTCGTACCGAGATGCGATGGCAAGGATGGTGCATTCAAGAGTGCATATGATGTTATGAATAACTGGGGCGCTAACCATGGCGCAATCTCTTATGGACATATTGGTGCTGATCTGATCACAATGTGCTCTATGCTGAGAATTCCGGTTTGCATGCACAATGTACCGGAAACTGATATCTTCCGTCCGGCTGCTTGGAATGCATTTGGAATGGATAAAGAGGGTGCAGATTTCAGAGCTTGCAAGAACTATGGACCTCTTTATAAATAATTAGCTTTTTATAATTTAACTGCTTTCTTTCACTCCCCCAGGACAATGAAGGAAAGCTGTGAGAGAGCGGGACTTTTGTCTCGCTCTTTTACTGTCTGGGAATCTTTATCGGACATACATTCGCATGATTTCTGTGCATCGCGAAGCGCGTTACTGTGAACGGAGTGAACAGTAACACTGTTGCTGTAAAATAATGGGAAAATATGAGAAAAATGGTTGCAAGTTTTTCCTGGTGTGTTACAATGAAAAACAGAAAATGTATATAAGAGGGAAAAGAGGATATATATGAAGAAAAAGCTGGGAATGCTGCTGGCTGTGCTTCTTACTTTCTGCATGACTGTGGGAGTTTTTGCAGATGCAGGAAAGACACAGGAGGTAGATTACAAAACAGATTACTATATGATCGTAGAATCGCCTGATGGCGGTGTTGACATGTATTCAGAGGCAGATACTTCCAGCCCGAAGCTGAATGATGAGCTGATTCCTAATGGAACTGCAATCCATGTAGAAGGAGAGACCACAGATGAAGCTGGAAAGGTATGGGTATATGCTCAGCTTCATGGCATGTTTGGTTTTCTGGAAGAGAATTATCTGAAGCCGGCCACTCTTGCCGAGGCAGTGGCATCAGAGCTTGTCTTATACGGAAGCAAGGATGCGAATTACAGTATTACAGTGAATGCTAAGGAAGACGGTTCTGTATGTCTGTATAAAGGACCTGGGAAAAAGTATGGCACAGTTTCCGGAGGCTGTAATATAGCGAACGGTGAGAAGTTATATATTGATACAGAAGTAGATACTGGTAAAGACGGTATCTGGGGACACACAGAGGCTGGTGATGTTTCTGGCTGGGTAAATATTGCAGAAGCTACCAATACGGAAGAGAGTACAGTAGAACTTGTTCCTGAAACTGAGAAAGAAGCGGAAGATGGTTCCCAGTCTGTTCAGGATGGAGAAAATACTTCTGAAGTTGGAAAAGCAGGTACCGAAGGCAAAGGTATCAGTGATGCGGAGGCAGAGCCAACAGGCACTCCTACCCCGAAGCCTGAGAAGACAAGTACTCCTACTCCGAAGCCAACCGAGACGAGTACTCCTGCTCCAGAACCGACTGAGACAAGTACGCCTACCCCGGAGCCAAGTGAGACAAGTATGCCTACCCCGGAGCCGACTGAGACGAGCACGCCTACCCCGGAGCCGACTGAGACAAGTACTCCTACTCCGGAACCCACTGAGACAAGTACTCCTACCCCGGAACCCATTGAGACTATTGCGCCTACAGAAGAGGCAGCAGTAACAGCTGCTCCTTCAGAAAGTGCAGAACAGGAAGCGTCCAGCGAAAATGTGGAGAGCACAGATAAAGGAATGAGCTCTGTTATCTGGATTCTGGTGGTAGTTATTATCATTGGTATCGCAGTGGTAATCTGGCTTCTTAAGAAAAAAGGAAAAAATAGTGAATCATAATAAACATGAATAATAAAAGCTCCGTCGGGAATCCGACGGAGCTTTTTAGCTGAAAAAAATTATTTGTTGATAACAACACCTTTCTGAAGCATAACGTTTGCGTAAACAGCTTTCTCACCTGTAGCGATAATACAATATGCTTTCTTTGCCTCTTCATAAAATGCGAAACGCTCGATATTTCCAACTGCTTCGGCGCCACGTTCATCATGTTTGGAAACAATCTCTTTGTATGTATCCCAGATTGGAGTTTTTACCGGATCGCCAGGCATAACTTCCATCAGGGTAACTGGTTTCTCTACATAAGAATCAAGAGGGATAACAGTAAGGATAGCGTCCAGAAGTTCTGGAACTCCATGTCCATCGCAACGAACAACAATTGCATCTTTACCCATTGATTCTACTGGGAAGTTGCCGTCCGCGATAACGATGCGGTCGCTGTGTCCCATTTCGCATAAAACTTTTAAAAGCTGTGGTGAAAGTATTTCTGGAATTCCTTTTAACATAATATATTCTCCCTTCGTTCTTTCTCAGAAATCTGGCACAGTAATCTATAAAAACTGATACCGGTTCCGAAAATATTCTACTCTATAAGTTACCTTTCTTTGCCGGATTTTTCAAGGTAAAATTTTACGCAAAAAGATGAAATATTTACTGTTGACAGAAATTTGGAAAAGAGTTAATATGAACTAAAACAGAAACGTTTCGGTTTTCGAAAACCGAAGATTCATGGCCTGTATCAGCAGGCAGAAGGAGGAGAATATGCCACTTGTTACATCTAAGGAAATGTTGCTGAAGGCTCAGCAGGGCGGTTACGCAGTAGGTGCATTTAATGCAGAGAATATGGAGATGGTGAAAGCTATCATTCAGGCAGCTGAGGAGCTGAAAGCACCTGTTATGATCCAGACTACTCCATCTACTATTAAATATGGCACTCTTGAGACCTATCAGGCAATCGTTGCAGCAGAAGCTGCAAAGGCTTCCGTTCCGGTTTGCCTGCACCTTGACCATGGCAGTAGTTTTGATCTTGCGATGAAGGCACTGAAGGCTGGATATACTTCCGTGATGATTGATGGTTCTAAGCTGGACTATGAAGGAAACATTGAGGTGAGCAAGAAGGTGGCTGACGTAGCAGCTTCTATGGGAATCCCATGCGAGGCAGAACTTGGTAAGGTAGGTGGTAAGGAAGATGATCTGGTTGCAGTTGCAGATACCAATACCGATCCACAGGAAGCCAGAGAATTTGTAGAGCGCACAGGCGTTACTTCTCTTGCAGTAGCAATTGGCACAGCACATGGCTTCTATGTGGGAACTCCTGTTCTTGATAAGGAGCGTTTAAGTGAAATCCGTGAAGTTGTAGATATTCCGCTGGTTCTTCATGGCGCTTCCGGCCTTAGCGATGAGGATGTTATGGATTGTGTAAAGAGAGGAATCTGTAAGGTTAATTTTGCCACCGAGCTTCGTGCGGCATACTCCAAGGCTGTCAGAGAGACACTTGAGGATGAGAAGGTATTTGATCCTAAGGCATATGGCAAGGCTGGAATTGCAGCTGTGAAAGAGCTTGTAATGGCTCGTATGAAAGTTTGCGGCTGTGACGGAAAGGCTGAGTAAGAGGCTGATTTATGGCAGCGACGATGAAAGATATTGCCAGACGGACAGGACTTGGCCTGGCAACGATTTCCTCTTATTTCAATGGGGGGAATGTAAGAGAGAAGAACCGTATCAAGATCGAAGAAGCCATCGAAGAATTACATTACGAAGTAAATGAAGTTGCCCGCGGTCTGAAGACCAATGCTACCAAAACAGTGGGGGTTGTGATTCCAGAGCTGAACAATGTTTTCTGTGCCGAAATCATCAGTGGAATGGAGGATATTCTCCGAAGCCATGGATATGCAGCGATTGTCTGTGACTGCAGAACAGATAAGAAGCTTGAAAAAGAAGCAGTGGATTTCCTTACCAGGAAACGTGTGGATGGAATTATCAATATGCCGGTAGATATGACAGGAGCCCATCTGAATGAATTTCAGAAAACTGGTAAGCCCATTGTGCTTATCGACCGTATGATCCAGGGAATATCCTGCGACTGCGTGTTGGTGGATAATGTAAATGCAGCTGAGAAAGCTGTTGGCATGCTGGTAGAACAACAGCATCAGAAGATCGGTCTGATCGGTGGCCCGGATGAGGTATTCACTGCCAGACAGCGTATGTTAGGATACATGAAAGCCCTTAAGGATCATGGAATTGCGGTTGATGAAAAGCTGATCTGCCATGGTGATTACACGATCCAGGGGGGCGTTCAGGCAGTAGAAGAGCTGGTGAAAGAGAATCCTGATATGACAGCTGTTTTTGTGACAAACTATGAGATGACTATGGGGGCAGTGATCGGGCTTAACGAGATGGGAGTATCCATGCCAGAGGAGATTTCCCTGGTGGGATTTGACAATCTGCCTTTTGCCCGTGCCTGCAGACCTGCACTTACCATTGTTTCACAGCCTACAGAGAAAATTGCAAGGGAAACAGCACAGATCATGCTGGAACGGCTTGAAGGAAGAGAGGAGCTTCCTGACCATATTGTACGGAAACTTCAGACTGATATTTTTATGGGGAAATCCATAAGGAGACAAGGATGAGCAAAGACTATTTATTAGGAATTGATATTGGAACCAGCGCGTGCAAGGTTGCCATATTTAACAAGAACGGAAAGGTGATGGCTTCCGCCAATGGGGATTACCCTGTTTATTATCCTCATGAGGGATGGGCGCAGCAGAAGCCGGATGAATGGTGGCATGCGGTTTGCGGCGCTATTTGCGAATGCCTGAAGACAGGTAATATTTCAGGAGAGCAGATTGCTGGAGTGGGAATTGATGGGCAGAGCTGGTCGGCTATTGCCATTGACCATGAGGGAAATGTTCTGACAGATACACCTATCTGGATGGATACAAGAGCCCAGGAAATCTGCGACAGACTCAATAATGAAATCGGCAGTGAGAATATTTTCAATGTTGCCGGTAATTCTCTTCAGCCTTCTTATACCACAGCGAAGATTCTCTGGTATAAGGAGAATATGCCTGAAGTATATAATAAGATTTACAAGATCCTTCAGTCAAACAGCTTTATTGCTTACAGACTGACTGGTGCCATTACACAGGATCTTTCACAGGGATATGGTCTGCATTGCTTTGATATGCGTACTGGTACCTGGGATGAAGTGATGTGTGAGAAACTGGGAATTCCTGTGGATTTTCTTCCGGAGATTGTTGCGTGCGATAAGGTAGTGGGAACTGTGACGGAAGAGGCAGCAGCCCAGACTGGACTGGCTGTCGGAACTCCTGTAGTGGCCGGCGGTCTGGATGCAGCCTGTGGGACACTTGGTGCGGGGGTGATTCATCCGGGGGAGACCCAGGAGCAGGGTGGACAGGCTGGTGGCATGAGCATCTGCACCGATACATATAAAGCAGATCCAAGCCTGATCTTAGGATATCACGTAGTGCCAGGGCAGTGGCTCCTTCAGGGAGGAACTACCGGAGGCGGCGGTGTCATGCGCTGGTTTGAGAGAGAGTTTGCAGATTATGAGAGGAGCCGTAAGGCGGATACCGGGAAATCTTCTCTGGAACAACTGAATGAGATTGCCGAGGCAGTACCAGCCGGAAGTGAAGGCGTTGTATTCCTTCCGTATATGTCCGGAGAGAGATCCCCTGTCTGGAATCCATACGCCAAAGGTGTTTTCTATGGCCTTGATTTTGCTAAGACCAAGGGACACATGGTAAGAGCCTGTATGGAGGGCGTAGCATTTTCCCTGCGACATAATCTGGAGGTGGCTGAAGCAGCAGGTGCTAAAGCAGAAGTTCTTCGTGCTATGGGAGGTTCAGCCAATTCCCTTCTCTGGACTCAGATTAAGGCTGATGTGACAAGCAAGGCAGTGGTGGTCCCTGCTTCCGATACAGCAACCACATTAGGTGCTGCAATCCTGGCTGGCGTAGGAGTTGGATTTTATAAAGATTACGAGGAAGCGGTTTCCATGACAGTGAAAGAGACAAGACGCCATGAGCCCAATCCTGAGAATAAAGAAGTTTATAATAAGACATACCGTACATACAGGGATTTATATGAATCTCTGAAAGCTATGATGGTACGGAAGTAAGGAGGTATTTCAAGATGAAAGCAGCAGTTGTAGTTGCAAACGAGGATGTACAGTACCAGGAAATCGAAGAACCGCAGGCAAAACCAGGATGGGTAAAGATTAAAGTAAAAGCTTCCGGTATTTGTGGCTCTGATGTTCCGCGAGTATTGAATCATGGTGTTCATTTTTATCCTATCGTTCTTGGACATGAGTTTTCCGGTGATGTAGTAGAAGTTGGCGAAGGGGTCACCAAGGTGAAAGTTGGCGACCGCGTTTCCGGTGCTCCGCTTCTTCCGTGCATGAAGTGTGATGACTGTCAGAATGGAAACTTCTCCTTATGTAAGCATTACAGTTTTATCGGTTCCAGGCAGCAGGGAAGTAATGCGGATTATGTAGTAATTCCAGAGCAGAATGCGATTCCTTTTGATCCGTCTATTTCCTATGAACAGGGTGCAATGTTCGAGCCATCCACAGTTGCTCTTCATGGACTCCTTCAGAATGATTATCAGGGCGGTCGCTGCGTGGCAATTTTAGGATGTGGAACAATTGGTATATTCACAATGCAGTGGGCAAAGATCTTTGGTTCCAAGAAGGTTGTAGTATTTGATATTAGTGAGGAACGCCTGGATCTTGCCATGAGAATGGGCGCAGATGCAGTTATCAATACAACCAAAAAGAATTATATGGAAGAGGCTATGGCAATTACCGGTGGTAAGGGCTATGAATATGTGTTTGAAACAGCCGGACAGGTTCCGACTATGCATATGGCATTTGAACTTGCTGCGAATAAGGCACACGTATGTTTCATTGGAACACCTCATGCAGATCTTACATTTACACCAAAGCAGTGGGAGAATATGAATCGTAAAGAATTCAAACTTACAGGCTCCTGGATGTCCTATAGTTCCCCGTTCCCAGGCAAAGAGTGGGATCTTACAGCTCATTATTTTGCAACCGGTCAGCTGAAATTTGATCCGGGATTTATTTATCGCAAAATGCCAATGAGTCAGGCTCAGGAAGCATTCCAGCTCTATAAGACACCTGGTCTTGTAAAGGGGAAGATTCTTCTGACGAATGAGGATTGAGCATATGATACTGACAGTAACATTAAATGCAGCCATTGATAAGCGGTATGTGGTAAATAACTTTAAGACTGGAGAAGTGAATCGTGTAAAGGAATGTACTTATGTTCCTGGTGGAAAAGGTCTGAATGTATCCAAGCCGGCTTCAATTTACGGAGCAGAGGTGATTGCCACAGGTTTTGTAGGTGGTTATGCAGGAGCTTATATTGAGAATGCACTGAAGCCGTTTGGTATTAAAAGTGCTTTTTATCATGTAGCTGCAGAAAGCAGATCCTGTATTAATATCTGGGATGAAGTTAATAAAGTTCAGACAGAATTTCTGGAACCTGGGTTTACCCTTACAGAAGAGGATTTTGCCGGATTTGAGGAAAAATTCCGTAATCTTGTAAAAGAAGCGAAAGTAGTTGCAATGTCAGGAAGTGTTCCGAAAGGACTTGACGGAACTGCTTATCAGCGTCTTATAAAGATTGTAAAAGAGGCAGGAATTCCGGTTATTCTGGATACCAGCGGCAAACTTCTTGAAATGGGAATTGAAGCAGCACCTACTATGATCAAGCCCAATATTGATGAAATCCGCATGCTCACAGGTAAGAATTGTGATGATATCCAGGATATTATAGATGCGGCGAAAGAGATTCATGCAAAAGGTGTGGAAATCGTAGCTGTTTCCCTGGGAGCTGACGGTTCTCTTGCAGTAGGTAATGAAGGAATTTTCCGTGCACTGGTTCCGAGAATAAATGCAGTGAACACAGTTGGGTGTGGAGATTCTATGATCGCAGGATTCGCACTGGGTTTATCCAGGGGACTTTCACTTCCTGAGACAATGAAACTGGCAAGTGCTATTTCAGCGTCAGCAGCCATGCGCGAGGAGACTGGATTTTTTGTGATGGAAGATATGGAGAAACTGCTTTCACAGATTGAGGTTACTAAATTATAAGAAAATGTAGTAAAAGATATTAAGCGAAAGTAAATTGCGTTGTAATTGAAATCTATAGTGCAAACGAAATGTTAAGGAGGATAAGAAAATGACAATGATCGATCCGGCAATTGTTCCGCAGAGAACACTTTATACTGGCGCTAAGATGCCAGTTGTTGGAATGGGCACTTTTGGAAGTGACCATGCAGATGCAGATGCAGTTTCTGCTTCTGTTGCAGGTGCACTTCGTGTAGGTTACCGTTCTTTTGACTGTGCTGCATGTTACGGAAATGAAGATATGATCGGAAAGATCTTCGCAGATGCATTTGCAGAAGGCATTGTAAAAAGAGAAGAACTTTTTATTGCATCCAAAGTATGGAACGATATGCATGGCGACGGAGATGTACTGATTGCCTGTGCGAAGACCTTAAAGGATCTGAAGCTTGACTATCTGGATATGTATTATGTTCACTGGCCATTCCCGAACTATCATGCACCGCATTGTGATGTGGATTCCAGAAATCCTGATTCCAAACCGTTCACAGTAGAGCGTTTTATGAAAACCTGGCGCCAGATGGAGCGCCTGGTAGATATGGGTCTGACGAAACATATCGGTATGTCTAATATGACAATTCCGAAACTGGAGGCAGTACTTCCACTTTGCAGAATTAAACCAGCTGCGATCGAGATGGAGCTTCATCCATGCTTCCAGCAGCCGGAGCTGTTTGATTATTGCAGAGCGCATGGTATTGAAGTGGTAGGATTCTGCCCAATTGGTTCTCCTGAGCGTCCGGAACGTGATAAGATGCCAGAAGATATTGCGGATATTGAACTGCCAGAGCTGAAAGCAATTGCAGCGGCACATGGTGTTCATCCGGCAGTTATCTGCATTAAATGGGCTGTACAGAGAGGTGCTTCCCCAATTCCATTCTCTTTGAAAGAGAAGAATTACACCATGAACCTGAAATGTGTCACGGAAGATCCTCTGACAGAAGAAGAGATGGAAACCATCCGTTCCCTTGATAAGAATAACCGTCTGATCAAAGGCCATGTATTCCTGTGGGAAGGTGCAAAGGACTGGCACGATCTCTGGGATGAGGATGGAGTGATCGTAAAATAATGGTTATAATTTCAAAGCTTCTTTAAATATCTTACACAGCAGAAAAGCTGCAGGGTTTATAATTCTTATAACTTTGCAGCTTTTTTGTTACCAGTAAACAGTAACAGTGTTTGTTACTGTTCACTGGTAACGTTCCGCGAGGTGTTTTTTGTGAACAAAGTTCACAGAAAACCCGAGAATTGCGGCGCGAAGCGCGTTACTGTGAACGGAGTAAACAGTAACCAATGTTTTTTAAACAAACTCTGGAATTGTTTGTTTAGTTTGCATGATTTTATGGTATGTGATAATATAATATTTAGCTGAAATTAATAGAATACCATGTGCAAACAGGCACCGGGGGGGGAGCCGATGAGGTACATGCTGTGTATAGAAAGGGAAAGCGAAAACTATGTATCGAATTTTACTTGTAGATGATGAGATCCTGGTACGTGACGCCATAAAGGAGAATATTGACTGGAAGTCCATGGATTGCCAGCTTGTAGGAGACTGTGAAAACGGAAAGCAGGCAGCAGATTTTGTAAAGAGCCATCCGGTAGATATTGTTCTCACAGATATTTTGATGCCGTATATGGATGGAATGGAACTAAGCCATTTTCTGCATGATAATTACCCGGAGATCGTAATTGTGATCTTCAGTGGCTTCGGGGAATTTGAATATGCCAAGAAGGCAATTCAGTATAATGTAAGCGAATACATGCTGAAGCCGGTAACTGCTATGGAGCTCAGAGAAGTTATTGGCAAAATGAAAGAAAAAGTAGATCAGCAGAGAAAAGAAAAGAAGAAAATAGAATCTCTCACAAAGACATCTCAGGATTACCATAAAAATGCTCTGGTGATTCGTTCAAAAGCGATTGAATCTTTGGTAAGCTGTACGCGGGATGTGCAGGAGAGCCTGGAGGAATTGTCTGGAATGGGAATTAATCTGGAGGCAGCATCTTATCGGGTTGCGTTATTTGACATGGATCTGTTTTCCGATATTCATCAGATAGATATGGAAAAACGCCAGGAGAGCGCATTAATGGCTTTTGTTTTATTTAATGTTGCAGATGAGATCGTGACAGACCGTAATGCAGGAATTGCCTATCAGGAAGGAAATAACCGGGTCTGCATCCTCTTTATGGGAAACCGCAGCAGGGAGTTTTCCAGAGAAATACAGGAAATCTGTCAGGAAATCCAGAAAAAAGTAAAAGAAGTGATCGGCATTGAAGCTTCAGCAGGAATTGGGGGCTGGGTAAGGAATCCCGGAGATACGATCCAGTCTCATAACCAGGCTGAGAAGGCTATTGAACTGCGCTATTTGCTGGGCGGAAATCTGCTCATTGACACAGAAACGCTGAATCCGGAGAGAAATATTTCTTTGCAGCAGCCATTAAGTGATATGGTAGAGGGAATCAAGAAAGGAAATGAAGCTGAGATGAATCAGGCTCTTTCTGTTATGAAATCTGAGATCAAAAAGGCCAGAGTGGATAAAAGTCAGGCCTGTGTCTGCCTTCAGATGATTCTGCGCCATGCAGGAAGCTGCTGGGAAGCTCTTTCTTCCGAGAATGAAGATCTGTTCCACAAAAGAGAAATTCTCATGGGACGGGTAACCGAACAGAAAACTTTTAAGGAAGCTTTTAAAATGGCAGAGGACTATGTTCACGAGGTATTTGAAAGATGCTCTTCCCTGAACAGTTCCAGCGGTCAGAAGCAGGCAGTACTTGCTATGGAATATATTCGTCAGCATTACAATGAGCCGGAATTAGGATTAAATGATATCTGTTCCTATCTGAATATTGGTACAAGCTATTTCAGTACTATTTTTAAGGAAGCCACAGGAGGCACTTTCCTGGAATTCCTCAGTAAGACCCGTATGGAAAAGGCAAAGGAACTCCTGGAACAGACTGCACTTAAGAACTATGAGATTGCGGAGAAGGTGGGCTTTTCAGATCCCCATTATTTTGGAATTTCTTTTAAGAAAATGACAGGTAAGACTCCTACCGAGTATGCAAGGGAAAAAAGAACCTTATGAAAAGAAAAGTACTGACGGCAGCAGGCATTTGTATTGGAATTTTGATTTTTGCAGAAGGCAGCAGGTATTTTGTTCAGAATCAGAAATGCCAGAAGCAGCTGTTTGCGATGGACACCTATATGGAGTTTACCGCATATGGTAAAAACAGCGAAAAAGCTGTAGATGCAGCTATAGAAGAAGTACAGAAACTGGATGCGATGTTATCAGCAGAAAACAGTAAAAGTGAAGTATATGCCTTAAACGAACAGGGAAATCTGCAGGCAACAGATGATCTGGCAGAGCTGATCCTCCGGGGAAAAGAGATTTATCAGGAGACAGACGGACTTTTTGACGATACTATTTATCCGGTGATGAAGCTATGGGGATTCCCTACAGGCAATTATCATGTGCCTACAGCTGCAGAAGTACAAAAAAAACTGGCACTGGTGGATGGAAATAAAGTAGAAATACAGACCCGGGACTCTGATGAAAAGGGTAGGGACAGCAAAGAAAAAGCAAATTTTGTAACTCTTGGAGCAGATCAGCAGATTGATTTTGGAGGAATTGCAAAAGGATATACAGGGCAGAAGCTGGCAGAGCTTTTTCAAGAATATGGCGTTTCTTCCGCATTGGTTTCTCTTGGAGGAAACATTCAGGCGATAGGGACGAAGCCAGACGGCAGTAGCTGGAAAGTGGGAATACGTGATCCAAAAGGCGGACAGCAGGATTATATTGGTGTTTTATCTGTGGAAAATCAAGCCGTAGTTACTTCTGGCGGTTATGAGCGGTATTTTGAAGAAGATGGGGAGACCTATATTCATATCATCAATCCCAGGACAGGATATCCGGCAGATGGAGATCTGCTGTCTGTGACAATCGTATCAAAGGACGGTACACTTGCGGATGGAATGTCCACGGCTCTTTATATTATGGGCTATGAGAAGGCTTGTCAATTCTGGCGGCAGCACAGAGAAGGATTCAATGTGATCCTGGTGACAGATGATGGGAAGATTCATATTTCAGAGAATCTTAAGGGAAATTTTCAGACAGAGTGGGAGCTGGAAATGATTGAATCCGGAAGTGAATAATTGCAGCTATAAAAAGATTTGCTGCCAGCAGGTGGATTATTTCTACAGAAATCAGTGATGAAAGATATGAAAAATAAAAAGTTAAATGAATGAGAAAATGCAAGGGAGAGCAGCCTATGAATGAAAACAAAAGAGAACGAAAATTTCTTAAAGGCTTTAAAAGTATTCAAAGCACTATATTTGCGGCTGTTTCTGTCCTGGTTCTCTGTGCGGTGCTTGCAGCGACTGCAGTATCAGTAAGATATACGAATTCTACAGTTTATGAGAACTCTGCCATTTATACCCAGACCATTATACATCAGCTGAATCAGAATGTTGATTCGTATATTACATATATGGATAATATTGCCTCAGTTATTGCAAAAAGCCAGGATGCGTATCAGCTTTTGTACCAGCGTATCGGTGAGGATGAGGCTGTAAAAGAAGGGCACAGGAAGCGTCTCCAGGAACAATTCAGTACGATATTGAAAGGACGTGATGACATCTACAACATTGGAATCGTGCAAAAAGATGGGGTTATGCTTATAAACAGCGGATATCAGGCCACCAATCCGGATCTGGATCTTTCCACTCAGGAGTGGTACACCAATGCAGTAGATAATTATAATCAGTATTGTCTCAGTTCTTCCCATGTCCAGCATGTGATTAAGGACCAGCGTCCGTGGGTGATTACATTAAGCCGCGAAGTCCATAATTTCTATGGCACGGGAAACAGTGACGGTGTTGTATTTATTGACTTGAATTATAGCGCCATCAGTGAGCTATGCGACCAGAACAGCATTGGGGATAAGGGATATGTATTTATTCTGGATCAGGATGGGAACATCGTTTATCATCCAAGCCAGCAGCAACTGTATAATGAGCTTCAGACGGAGAACATTGATATTGTTATGAATGCCGACACAGATACGGTAGTAACAGGAGAGGGAGATGACGAAAAAATCTATACACTTGCCCGCTCTGAGATAACTGGCTGGACGATTGTTGGCTGCATGAATATGGCAGAGCTTTTAAAGAGTAGCAAAGAGGCCAATAACATATATGTAATGACGGCCATTGTACTGGTTGTGATCGCCATGCTTATTTCCAGCTTTATTGCCAGAAGCATAACTCTTCCGATTCAGAAGCTTCGTGATTCTATGGAAAGGGTTCAGGAAGGAGATTTCAAGGCAGCAGATGATCTGGTTATACCTTCCCAGAATGAAATTGGAAGTCTTACCACATCATTCAATGTGATGACCCATAAGATTGAAGATCTGATGGCACAGAATGTCCATGAACAGGAACTGAAGCGAAAGAGCGAACTGAAAGCTCTTCAGTCCCAGATCAATCCCCACTTTCTTTATAATACGCTGGATTCCATTATCTGGATGGCAGAAGGAAAGAAATATGAAGATGTAGTACTGATGACCGCTTCTTTGGCACGGCTTTTGCGGCAAAGTATCAGCAACGAAGATGAAACGGTCCTCATCGGCCAGGAAATCCAGTATGTAAAGAGTTATCTCACCATTCAGAAAATGCGTTATAAGGATAAACTGGAATTTGAGATCAATGTGGATCCATCTATTAATAGTGTGCATATAGTGAAGCTTGTACTTCAGCCAATTGTGGAAAATGCAATTTATCATGGTCTTAAATATAAGGAATCAAAAGGGATGCTTACTGTTAACGGATACCAGAAAGATGGAAATGCAGTTATCGAAATAGCAGATGACGGTGTGGGAATGGATGAGGAGACCCTGAACCGGATTTTTGAGAAGCATAAAGTCAATTATCGTTCTAATGGTGTCGGTGTATACAATGTTCAAAGACGTCTCTGTATGTACTATGGAAAGGAATATGGTCTGAGCTATAAAAGTGAAAAAGGAAAAGGTACGACTGTTACAGTGGTAATTCCGATCGAGCAGGAGGAACATCATGAAAAAGCGTAAACAATGGCTTATGCTTGTATGCATAGCGCTGGCGGTGTGTCTGGTTTCCGGAGGAATGCTTTATATTCGTCAAAAAAATAATAACAAAAAGTGGTCATTAATTTACATACCGAAAACAGAGGATGGAACCAATAACTTCTGGACCTCCCTGATTTCCGGGACAAGAATGGCGGCGCAGGAATGCGGTGCAGAACTGGAAGTGCTGGCACCGGAGAGAGAACAGGATGTGGAGGTACAGAATAAACTTCTGGAAGAGGCCATTGAGAAAAATCCGGATGCAATACTATTTTCCCCTTCCAGCTTTGATGTTTCCGATGAATTATTGCAGGAGGCAAAAGATAAGGGAATCAAGATCACATTTATAGATTCCTATACAGAAAGCAATATTCAGGATATGACAGTTGCCACAGATAATCTGGAAGCAGGAAAGCAACTGGGGGAATATGCCAGAACTTTTTTAAATAAGGATTCCCAGATTGCAATTGTAAGCCATGTAAAAGGTGTTTCCACTGCAATCGAAAGAGAACAGGGCTTTCGGGAAGGTCTGGGGGATTATAATAAGAATGTTGTAGACGTAGTATATTGTAATTCCCAGTTTGATAAGGCTTCCCAGCTTACAGAAGAACTGATGGAGAAATATCCGAATCTTGAAATGATTGCAGGAATGAATGAATATTCCTCTGTAGGCGCAGCACGGGCGGTACAGAAGCATGATATGGAAGGCCAAATCCAGGTAGTGGGGGTAGACAGCTCCCAGGAAGCAGTTCAGCTTATGGAAAAGGGTGTCTTCAAGGGAATTGTTGTGCAGAAAGCGTTTAAGATGGGCTATCTGGGTGTAACGGAGACTGTGCGTATGCTGCAGGGCAAACCTTACGATGAGAATGTAAATTCCGGCTGTCAGCTTGTAACTCCGGAGAATATGTATTCCAGCGAAATCGAAAAGCTGATCTTCCCATTTAATACCATAAAACAGACTTTGTAGTTGTTCTGTATCTTCACAGCTGCACGTTTTGCGGAAGAGTTACCCGATTTATGCTGTACCAGATCTTTTTAATATACTTTGTCAGATAAAATGAGACCTCAGGTTCGATCCTTTTGCGTTTCTTACGTATGAAAAGGATTGAATTTGAGGTTTTTTGATTTTACATGGTAAAGTGTTAGTGCATATTTCACATAAAAGGTTAAAAATTTATGACCATACCGTAAATATTTAACCTTTTTCTGGAAAATATTCTATTACAATTGTGCAGAATTAAAGGTATTATATAGAAAACGCAGAGAGTGCAAAAAGTTATTGCTCAGGAAGAGTGAGGAAAACCTGGACAATAACAAAAAATCAAGGAGGGTGAAAAGTTGGAAAAGTTAAAACAAAATCCAATTGTGAAAAAGCTCGGCCTGAACAGAATCATGCTTGTTTGTATTCTTGTTCTTATGTTCGTAGTTTTCAAGGTAGTACTCGGAAGTAAATTCCCTGTTGGCGACAGTATCAAATCTACTTTGAACTATGTATACTTCCTGGGCTTTTTATCACTTGGAGTAACATTTGTAATTGCTACGGGAGGAATTGATTTCTCCATCGGACCGGTTATGTTCTGCTGTGCACTGGTTTCCGGTTACTGCATGACTTCTTATGGAGTTCCTTGTGCAGCTGCCATGGTTCTGTGTGTGCTCATTGGTCTTGCATTTGGTATATTTAATGGATGGCTGGTTTCTTATATGTCAGTTCCGCCATTTATCGTATCCATGGCTTCCATGAACATTGCAAAAGGTATTGCTTCTGTATTTACCAAGACACAGTCAGTCAGCTGGCCGCAGAGTTCTGATCCGGTAAACGGATGGTTCCGTAATATCGCATCTTATAATGGATTCCCGGTTGGTCTTGTGATCTTCCTTGGAATGGCAGTGGTTTGCGGTATTGTTCTTTACAATACAAAGCCAGGACGTTATATCCTTTGTCTTGGATCTAACAGCGAGGCAGTTCGTCTTTCTGGTGTCAATACCAGAAAATGGAGAATGCTTGCATATGTGATCTGTGGATTCCTGGTAGGAATCGGAGCACTGTTCTTTGTAGCTACTTATACAACCGTTCAGCCAGGATATGGCGATCAGTATAACAACGAGGCAATTGCAGGCTGTGTAATGGGTGGTACATCCATGGTTGGTGGACTTGCTTCCATCGGCGGTACTGTAATCGGTGTATTTATCATCTCTCTTCTTCAGCAGGGAATCATGGCATTTGGTCTTGGCAAAGGACAGCAGATGATTATTACAGGTATCATTGTTATTGTAGCAGTTTACGCTGACGTTTCTGCAAGACGCAGAAAGAACTGATCATAAGGGAGGATTCGACAATGGGTGAAGTTATTTTAACTATGAAGGATATTGATAAGTCCTTTCCTGGAGTTCATGCCCTGGATCATGTTAATTTCGAAGTGAAACGCGGTGAAGTACATGCACTTATGGGAGAGAACGGAGCCGGAAAGTCCACACTGATGAAGGTGCTTACCGGTATTTACCAGAAGGATTCCGGAACAATTACATATAAAGGCAAAGAGACAGAATTTCACAATACCCGTGAAGCTCAGGATGCCGGAGTGGTAATCGTACATCAGGAATTAAATATGATCGGAGATCTGACTGTTGCACAGAATATCTTTATCGGACGTGAACCGAAGAAGGGAATCCGTGTAGATGATAAGAAGATGATCGAAGATTCCAGAAAATTATTTCAGGATCTGAATATTGAGATCGATCCGAGAGAAAAAATGAGTAATCTTACTGTTGGTAAGCAGCAGATGTGTGAGATTGCAAAGGCTATTTCCCACAAAGCTGAGGTGATCATTTTTGATGAGCCGTCAGCTGCTCTTACTGAGAAGGAGATTGCGGATTTATTTGAAATCATCAAAGACCTTCGTAAGAAGAATCTTGGTATTGTATACATCTCACACCGTATGGATGAGATCAAGGTCATCACAGACCGTGTAACTGTCATGCGAGATGGTGGCTATGTTGGAACCCTGATCACAGCAGACAGTACAAAAGAAGATATTATCAACATGATGGTTGGTCGTGTTATTTACGAAGATCCGAAGGATCATAGCATGGTTGCCCCAGATGCCCCGGTTGTTTTGAAGGTAGAGCATCTGAATGCAGGCAAGATGGTTCAGGATGTAAGCTTCGAGCTTCGTAAAGGTGAAATCCTTGGCTTCTCAGGACTGATGGGAGCAGGACGTACCGAGACAGCCAGAGCACTGTTTGGGGCAGATCCGAAACAGAGCGGTAAGATTTCCATTATGGGTAAAGATGGACAGCTCCATGAAGTAACCATCAACAGCCCACAGGATGCTGTTAAATATGGTATTGGTTATCTGTCAGAAGACAGAAGAAGATATGGTTGTGTTGTACAGAAATCTGTAACAGAGAATACTACGCTGGCAACCATGGAAGAATTTACCAGTTGTATCTTCATTAATAAATCAAAAGAAAAAGAGGTTTCAGAGAAATACGTTAAAGAGCTGGCAACCAAAACTCCAAACTGCGAGCAGCTGGTAGTCAATCTTTCCGGTGGTAACCAGCAGAAGGTCGTTATCGCAAAATGGCTGACACGAGACAGTGACATCCTTATTTTCGATGAGCCTACCAGAGGTATCGATGTTGGTGCTAAGAACGAAATCTACAAATTAAT
>OLFT01001737.1_pt1 | contig 21422 bp, 19 predicted proteins | sample 1604921 | NCBI WGS metagenome assembly OLFT01 (sample SAMEA3888897, study PRJEB22519) | human gut metagenome | biome: human gut; feature: human-associated habitat; material: faeces | place: Denmark | collected 2013 | reverse complement strand
TGAAACTGGGTTCCGTCTTCCAGAACCAATAGCGCTGACTTAATCAAAACATCCTCCAGAGAATATCCACTCACTTTATTTGCATATTAATTCATAAACACGATCTGAATCAATGCAAATCTGTTGCCCGCAGATTTTTGGCAAACGGCGGCATTCTGGAGAGATGTCGGATAAAAGTCAACTTAAAGCGGAGATTTTTAATGTCATTTTACGCCACTGGCGCATAACACGTGATTTTTACGCCAAAAAGATCAACAAACCTGGCTGAGAAAACGCTTGCGGACGGCGAAGAGTGTAAAACCTGGCGCTGAACGGCAAAAAAGTGGACCAAATGGTCAAAATTTACATTTCGTTCACTAAAAAACCGAACTACACCCAAACTTATAGCCTTCTCATATGAAAAACAAACAAAAACAGCTAAAAATAAAAAAGGGCAACAAAATATTGCCCCTTGCATCAATAACTTATTGATAGCAATAACCACATCACGATGGGTAATAATCGTTATAAACTATTCAGTTCCAGCACATCGCGCATATCAAAGAGGCCATTTTTCTTGCCTTTCAGCCACAATGCAGAGCGAACCGCGCCATTAGCAAATGTCATCCGACTGGAGGCTTTATGGGTGATCTCAATACGTTCGCCAATATCAGCAAACATCGCTGTATGTTCACCGACGATATCCCCCGCGCGGACGGTCGCGAAGCCAATGGTGCCCGGGACGCGTTCGCCAGTGTGGCCTTCACGACTGTAGACCGCGCAGTCCTTGAGATCTTTGTTCAATGCCCCGGCGATCGCTTCGCCCATCGCCAGCGCGGTGCCTGACGGCGCATCCACTTTATGCCGATGGTGCGCTTCGATAATTTCGATGTCGGTGTAGTCGCCCATCACCTTCGCCGCCTTCTCCAGCAGCTTTAACAGAACATTGACGCCGACGCTAAAGTTAGCGGCAAAGACAATGGCAATCTCCTGCGCGGCATCGCTAATCGCCTGCTTGCCAGCGTCGTCAAAACCGGTGGTGCCGATGACCATCCCTTTGCCGTGGTCGCGGCAAAACGCCAGATGGTTCAGCGTGCCTTCCGGGCGGGTAAAATCGATCAACACGTCGAAATCATCTTTTACCGCCGCCAGGCTGCTCTGCACCGTGACGCCCGCTTTGCCGGCGCCCGCCAGCTCGCCGGCGTCGCTGCCCACCAGGCTGGATCCTTCACGCTCCAGCGCCGCGCCCAGCGCCACTCCATCCATCTGCAGCGCAGCCTGAATTAACTGGCGTCCCATCCGGCCGCCCGCGCCGGCGATGGCCACGCGGATTTGTGCATCATGCATAGCTATTCTCTTTTGTTAACATTACGTAAATTGTTTTCAGAGTAACCAGCCCGTCAGCGGGCCGCTACTCAAAAACGCCGATAATTAGAAATTTATGACAAACGGCGGACGATATCAGTAAAAACTATATGATTGTGCCGCAATTCCTCGTTTACGCAGTGAGAACCAGGATGCGAATGATGATGCCCCGCCCGCACGGTGCGGGCGAGGACGATGTTGCAGAGGGTTACAGCGGGAAAAGCGCGCCGGCGGGAAACGCGGATAAAAACCAGGTCACCGCCAGCAGATCGGCGCTACCGCCGGGGCTAAGATGGCGGGCAATCAGATCGTCATCAAACTGGCGCAACGCCTCCAGCCCACCGTCAGCCAGCACGCCGCCCTGCCACAGCAGCCGCTGCGCCTCCTGCTGGACATAGTTCAATCCGGCCAGCCCGCCGCGTGACACCAGGTTGGTGTCATCATTCCATGCCATCAAATGCAGCAGGGTTTGCAGTAGCGCCAGATTGCTGTCGCCGGTCTCCTCCATCATGCGGTTAAAGACCGGTAATGCCTGGGTGCGCACAGTCAGGAATCCGCTCTCCGCCTCGCCGCGGGCGCCGGAGAAGCCGTAACGCAGAAAATGCATCTCGCCTTTGCTCAGCCGTTCCCCACTGGCGGAGGACAATTCCTGCATAACCATGCCGCGACAGAAGCGCGCCACCTGGTCGCAAAGCCGGTGCTGCTCTATCGGCTCGACTTTCGAGACCAGCCTGCCCGCTGCCGCGCTGAGCAGGCCAAAAGCGAAGATCGCCCCACGATGGGTATTCACCCCGCCGGTGACCTCCAGCATATCGTTCTCGCAGGCCATTCCCACCGGACGCAGCATCATCAACACCTGCTCCGGCGCGACCGCCGCGGTATCGTGGCCCATGATAAAAAACTTCTCCATCCACGGCGCCACCACCGCGGTACTGGCCTCAAACGAGGCCAGATCCATATCCCGGTGCGCGCCAGCGTTACGAATATCCACCAGCCCGGGCTTAGGGGTCAGGCGAACTTCGGTCAACAGCGCGCGCTCTACCGCGCTGACCACCTCTTCGGCGCTCAGTGGTTTTCCGCGTAGCACACGCGGAGGTTGAATTAACACGTCGCTCATGGCCTTTCCCCTCTGCGCTTAGTCGCTGTTTTTCACCTGATGGATTACATCGATGACCGAACCGTCGCGATAGCGGACTACCGCCACCACCCGATCGGTAAATTCGATCGCTTTCGGTTTGCCCGTCAGCAACTCCGCGCGCTGCTGCAGTTCCTCAATGGTCATCAGCGCAATACCAGCATTGCGTAAATTGTCGATCAGGTCCTGGCGCGCCGGGTTTACCGCAATGCCATGGTCGGTGACCAGCACATCCACGCTGGCTCCCGGCGTCACGCGGGTCAGCACCTTTTCCACGACGCAGGGAATGCGGCCGCGAACTAACGGCGCGGTAATGATGGTCAAATCCGCGCCGGCGGCGGTATCGCTATGGCCGCCTGACGCGCCGCGCAGCACGCCATTGGAGCCGGTCATCACGTTGACGTTAAAGTCGGTGTCAATTTCCAGCGCGCTGAGCATTACCACGTTTAAGCGCTCGCAGGAGGCCCCTTTGGAACCCGGGCTGGCATACTGATTGGTAGAGATTTCGACGTGGTTCGGGTTCTGCGCCAGCGAGCGCGCCGCATCGCCATCGAACGACTGGGTGTCGAGCAGCGTTTTAATCAGCCCTTTCTCATGCAGATCGACCATCGTCCCGGTGATGCCGCCAAGGCCGAAGCTGGCGGTGATACCGTTGCGGCGCATTTTGTCTTCCAGGAAGCGGCTCACCGCCAGCGAGGCGCCGCCGGTACCGGTCTGCAGTGAGAAACCCTCTTTAAAGTAACCGGAGTGTTCAACCACTTTCGCCGCCTGGCGGGCGATCAGCAGCTCGCGCGGATTGCTGGTCAGACGAATGGCGCCAGCGGTGATTTTTTCCGGATCGCCTACTTCGTCCACCTGAACGATCAGATCCACCTGATCCTGGGCGATACTGGCCGGGTAGTTAGGGTAGTCCACCCACTCTTCGGTCAACAGCACGACGCATTTGGCATGTTCCGCATCAACGCGCGCGTAGCCCAGCGAGCCGCAGCGCGACTTACCGCTAAAGCCGTTGGCATTGCCAAACTCATCGCAGCAGGGAACGCCGAGGAACGCCACGTCAATGAACAACTCACCGCTTTGGATCAGCTGTACGCGACCACCGTGAGAGTGGATCTGCACCGGATTTTCCATCAGCCCGGCGGAGATCTCCTCGCCGAGCTTCCCGCGCAGGCCGGAGGTGTAGATCTGGCGGATCACGCCGTTTTTAATATGCTCGATCAGCGGCCAGTGAGCGTCGATAAGCGAACTGGACGCCAGGGTCAGATCGCGAAAGCCCATCTCCGCCAGCTTCGCCACCACCATATTGACCACTTTGTCACCGCCACGAAACGCGTGGTGGAACGAGATGGTCATGCCGTTTCGCAGGCCGGAACGACGGATTGCCGTTTCCAGCGAGTCGCAGATTTTACGCCGGCGCTTTTCCGTCTCACTGGCCAGCCATGGGCTTTTCGCCGTCACGCCGCTGTAAGGGGTCAATCCTTCCGGCATCACATACTGCTGATTAAGCATTGCTACTGTCTCTTTCATCTTATTCCCCTTAATCACGAATACCGGAAGCTGAAAGCGCCACCACTTTGCGCGCGTGGTCGATAATCGGTCCATCGATCATCTTGCCGTTCAGTGACACCACGCCCAGACCGCGCGACTCTGCCTCTTCCGCCGCGGCAATCACCTCCAGCGCATGGTCGACCTCTTTTCGCGTCGGGGCATAGACCTGGTGCAGCAGTTCGATCTGGCGCGGGTTGACCAGTGATTTCCCGTTGAAGCCGAGGTTCTTCGCCAGATTCGCTTCCGCGAGGAAGCCCTCTTCATTATTAATATCCGACCACACGACGTCATAGGCGGCGATGCCGGCGACCCGCGCAGCATGCAGCACGGCGCAGCGGGCATAGAACAGCTCAGTGCCGTCGCCGCGGGAGGTGCCCATATCCATAACGTAGTCGAAGGCCGCCAGCGCGATGGCCGACAGACGCGGGCTGGCGCGGGCGATCTCGACCGCGTTTACCACCCCCAGCGCCGACTCGATGGCCGCCATAAGCCTGGTGCTACCCACTTCCCGGCCGCACTCGCGTTCAATCCGCTCAACGTGGGCTTCCAGTTCATGAATATCTTCTTTGCTGTCGGTTTTCGGCAGACGTACCATGTCCACACCCGCGCGTACCACCGCTTCCAGGTCGGCCAGACCAAACGGCGTATTTAGCGGGTTAATGCGCACCACGGTTTCGATATCCTGATACAGCGGATGCTGCAGCGCCTGATACACCAGCAGGCGAGCGGTATCTTTCTCGCGCAGCGAAACGGCATCTTCAAGGTCGAACATCACCGCATCGGCGCCGTAAACGAATGAAGTACTTAACATGGCGGCATTGGCGCCGGGGATAAACAGCATACTGCGACGTGGTTTCATAGCTGGCTCCATTGCAATTGAGACTGTTGCGCCGCGCGCAGGGCCGCAGCCTGAACCCGGGCGCGCAGAACGCACTCCAGCGCCCCTTTATCATCCACCACCACGTTGGCCTGGCTAACGCCGAGCTGCGTCAGGGTTTCTCTGACCACCTGCTCAATCGCATCGCCAAACTGCTGCTTCACAATGCTGTCGATCTCCAGTTGAATGCCCGGCTGCGTCGCCGGCCCAATCCTGACCATCACATCGCTGGACTCCAGCGTGCCGGCCAGGGCGTCAATCTTCATTTCCATAGAGGCAAATCCTTTGTTATGGCGTAAAAATCAGGCGGTTTGATGTTCGCTTTCCGCCAGTTGCATCAGAAAAGAGAGGGTTCCCGGCGGCACCAGCGCCGCCACCGCCTGCCAGTTGCGCTGCCGGTACAGTTCGCGCACCCTGGAAGCCGATATCGGCCCGCCGTTTTTTTCGATCCGCGCCAGCTCAACCACTTCAACAGGCGGCGCGTCGCCTGGCGCTGCCAGCAACGCTTTCATACGCTGGTTGTAATGGCGGGTCAGCGAACACAGCGGCTCAGTGCCGACAAAACGATGGGTTATCTTCAGCGCCGGGGCTAAATGTTCGCGGAACAGCTGGAGATCGATCTGGTTGTGGCAGTCGTCCACCACCCCCTGTTCTTTGAGGAAGTAGCCAGGGAAGGTGGCCCGCGAGATGAGGTATGCCGAACCGGGATGCAGCGTTACCTTGTCGATGCCGGCAATCCCTTTTTCGATTAGCGTGTAGCGATCCTGATACGTGAAACGGGAGGCATCCTCTTTCACCACAAACAGGTGTAGCCAGTCGCACTGACGGGCCGCCTGCTCCACCAGCCAGCGGTGGCCGAGCGTGAACGGGTTGGCGTTCATCACGATAGCGCCTATTTTGCGTCCCGGCTGACGGTACATCGCCAGCTGGCGGCAGTAGCGGGTCAGCCGTTCGCGGCTATTTTCCAGTAACACGGCGAGATCGCCGGCCTGCGCGATTGGCCAGAATCCGGCGCCGGCAAAGAGCGCGACGTTACAGGGCTTAGTGAATAAAAACAGTTCACTGCGCCCCAGCTCGTAGGCCAGGGTGAGTAATTCTGTCAGTAGCTTAAGGCTCAGCCCCTCCCCCTGCAGCGAGGGGTCGATAGCGATGCACTTCAGGACGTTGCCGGCGATGGCGCCGCAGCCGACCAGCCGCTGCTGATACTCGGCGACAATGGCCATTTCGCAATCAGCCTCTAATGAGAGCTGATGCTGACGGAGAAAGAGGTCAATCGCCTCTCGCCGCGATTTATCCTTCCGTAGCAGAACGCGTTTTAATATCAGAGTCATTTTTTAGCGCTTCGTTATTCCAAAACGACTTGTATTTCGCCAGCGTTCGGCTATCGATTCTTGTATTTAAATCACAATTTTCCCCGTCGCTTAATTGGCTTTATGGTTTTTATGTTGTTAATTCATTCAGCATAATAAAAATAATTAAATTAATTAAAAACACGAGTATTCAGTGAAGGTTATCACACCTTAACACTGAGTCTATTTATTACTATGCGCCGGTCTTATTACTTCATTGATAAACAGGATAACGTTTATGACTAACATGAGCCAGGCTCCGGCGACGGAGAAAAAGGGCGTAAGCGACCTGCTGGGATTTAAAATCTTCGGCATGCCGTTACCCCTTTATGCGTTTGCGTTAATTACGCTATTACTTTCCCACTTCTTTAATGCGTTACCCACCGACCTGGTTGGCGGCTTTGCCATTATGTTTATTATCGGCGCCATCTTTGGCGAGATTGGCAAACGGCTGCCGATATTTAATAAATATATTGGCGGCGCGCCGGTGATGATCTTCCTCGTCGCCGCTTATTTCGTTTACGCAGGCATTTTTACCCAAAAAGAAATTGATGCAATCACTAATGTGATGGATAAAAGCAACTTCCTGAACTTATTCATCGCAGTTTTGATAACTGGCGCCATTCTCTCGGTTAACCGTAAACTGCTGTTGAAATCGCTGCTGGGTTATATTCCGACGATCCTTATGGGGATCCTCGGCGCATCTATCTTCGGGATTATCATCGGCCTGTGCTTCGGTATTTCCGTAGACCGCATCATGATGCTGTACGTCCTGCCGATTATGGGCGGCGGCAACGGCGCAGGCGCGGTTCCGCTGTCTGAAATTTATCACTCCGTCACCGGCCGCTCCCGTGAAGAGTACTACTCCACCGCGATTGCCATTCTGACCATCGCCAATATCTTCGCCATCGTTTTTGCCGCGCTGCTCGATATTATCGGTAAAAAACACACCTGGCTGAGCGGGGAAGGCGAACTGGTACGTAAAGCCTCCTTTAAAGTTGATGATGATGAAAAAGCAGGCCAGATTACCCATCGCGAAACGGCAGTCGGCCTGGTGCTCGCCACCACCTGTTTCCTGCTGGCCTACGTCATTGCCAAGAAAATTTTGCCAAGCATTGGCGGTGTCTCAATCCACTATTTCGCCTGGATGGTGCTGATCGTCGCGGCGCTGAACGCTTCCGGCCTCTGCTCGCCGGAGATCAAAGCCGGGGCCAAACGCCTGTCTGACTTCTTCTCTAAGCAGCTGCTGTGGGTACTGATGGTCGGGGTCGGCGTGTGCTACACCGACCTGCAGGAAATTATCGACGCGATTACCTTCGCGAACGTCATCATCGCTGCGGTAATCGTCGTGGGTGCTGTCGTCGGGGCGGCCATCGGCGGCTGGATGATTGGCTTCTTCCCGATCGAATCCGCCATCACCGCAGGCCTGTGCATGGCTAACCGCGGCGGCTCAGGCGACCTGGAAGTGCTCTCTGCCTGTAACCGTATGAATCTTATCTCTTATGCGCAAATCTCCTCCCGTCTGGGCGGCGGTATTGTGCTGGTCATCGCCAGCATTGTGTTCGGCATGATGATGTAACCAACACGCACGATGGCGATGTTTGAGCGTCAACCACAGCGATGCCAGTCAGGGGCCAGAGCCGGGGGCGGCTTCGGGAAATCCCCCCTACTCCTTAGCCGGAAGTATCGTTTGGTTAACCTTCAAACACGCCGTCGTGCCCTTACTTTAGGGTCTTTCAATGACTGAAGTTGTACTGCTGGGTGAAGGCTTCACCCTGATGTGCCTCGGCATGGGGTTCGTGCTGGCGTTTCTGTTTCTGCTGATTTTCGCCATCCAGGGGATGTCCGCCGCCGTCAACCGCTTCTTCCCCGAACCGGCTGCGGCGCCAAAAGCGACGCCACTACCCGCCGTTGCGCCCGCCGACGACTTCGCCCGCTTAACGCCGGCGATTGTCGCCGCCATTCACCACCACCGCCGTCTTCACCCTTAATTCACGGAGGAATTCATGACCGTTGCCATTACCGATGTCGTCCTGCGAGACGCCCACCAGTCCCTGTTCGCCACCCGTCTGCGTCTCGACGATATGCTCCCCGTCGCCGCTCAGCTTGACGACGTCGGCTACCGCTCGCTGGAGTGCTGGGGCGGCGCCACCTTTGACGCCTGCATCCGCTTCCTCGGCGAGGACCCGTGGGTCCGCCTGCGCGAGCTGAAAAAGGCGATGCCGAAAACCCCGCTGCAGATGCTGCTCCGCGGCCAGAACCTGCTCGGCTACCGTCACTACGCCGACGACGTGGTCGAACGCTTCGTGGAGCGCGCCGTCAAAAACGGCATGGACGTCTTCCGCGTCTTCGACGCCATGAACGACCCGCGCAACATGCAGGCCGCCCTGCAGGCGGTGCGCAGCCACGGCGCCCACGCCCAGGGCACCCTGAGCTACACCACCAGCCCGGCCCACACCCTGCAGACCTGGCTCGACCTCACCGAACAGCTGCTGGAGACCGGCGTCGACTCCATCGCGATTAAAGACATGTCCGGCATTCTCACCCCCGGCGCCGCCTTTGAGCTGGTCAGCGAAATCAAAAAACGCTTTGCCGTCACCCTGCACCTGCACTGCCACGCCACCACCGGCATGGCGGAGATGGCCCTGCTGAAGGCCATTGAAGCCGGCGTCGACGGCGTCGATACCGCCATCTCCTCGATGAGCGCCACCTACGGCCACCCGGCCACCGAAGCGCTGGTGGCCACCCTCGCGGGTACTGAGCACGACACCGGGCTGGATATCCACAAGCTGGAGAGCATCGCGGCGTACTTCCGCGAGGTGCGTAAGAAGTACCATGCCTTCGAGGGCCAGCTGAAAGGCACCGACAGCCGTATCCTCGTCGCCCAGGTGCCGGGCGGGATGCTCACCAACCTCGAAAGCCAGCTGAAGCAGCAGAGCGCCGCCCACCGTCTGGATGAAGTGCTGGCGGAAATCCCCCGCGTGCGCGAGGACCTCGGCTTCATCCCGCTGGTCACCCCGACCTCGCAGATTGTCGGCACCCAGGCGGTGCTCAACGTCCTGACCGGCGAGCGCTACAAAACCATCGCGAAGGAGACCGCCGGGATTTTGAAAGGTGAGTACGGCCACACGCCGGCGCCGGTGAACGCCGCCCTGCAGGCCCGGGTGCTCGACGGCGCCGACCCGGTGACCTGCCGCCCGGCGGACCTGCTGAAGCCGGAGCTGGCGCAGCTGGAAGCCGATGTGAAGCGCCAGGCGCGGGAGAAGAATATTCAGCTGGCGGAGAACGCCATCGACGACGTGCTCACCGTGGCCCTGTTCCCCCAGCCCGGCCTGAAGTTCCTCGAAAACCGCCATAACCCGGCAGCCTTTGAACCGGTGCCGCAGGTGGAAGCCGCGCAGCCTGCTCCTGCCCCGGTAAAAGCTGCCGCCTCCGGCGTCTACACCGTGGAAGTGGAAGGCAAAGCCTTTGTGGTGAAGGTCAGCGACGGCGGCGACGTCAGCCAGCTGACGGCGGCCACCCCGTCTTCCGCACCGGTTCCGGCCGCCGCCCCGGCCGGCGCCGGCACCCCGGTCACCGCGCCGCTGGCGGGCACTATCTGGAAGGTCATTGCCGCGGAAGGCCAGACGGTGGCCGAAGGCGAGGTGCTGCTGATTCTGGAAGCCATGAAGATGGAGACCGAAATCCGCGCCGCGCAGGCCGGCACCGTCCGCGGTATCGCGGTGAAAGCCGGCGACGCGGTGGCGGTCGGCGACACCCTGCTGCAGCTGGCGTAACGACGAGGAGCGGAAATGGAAAGTCTGAACGCCCTGATTCAGGGGATGGGGCTGATGCACCTGGGGTTCGGCCAGGCGGTGATGCTGCTGGTCAGCCTGCTGCTGCTCTGGCTGGCGATCGCGAAGAAGTTCGAGCCGCTGCTGCTGCTGCCGATTGGCTTCGGCGGCCTGCTGTCGAACATCCCGGAGGCCGGCCTGGCGCTGAGCGCCCTGGAGAGCCTGCTGGCCCACCACGACCCGGCGCAGCTGGCGGTGATTGCCGCGAAGCTCCACTGCGCGCCGGACGTCCACGCCATTAAGGAGGCGCTGGCCCTGGCCCTGCCGTCGGTGCAGGGGCAGATGGAGAGCCTGGCGGTGGACATGGGCTACTCCGCCGGGGTGCTGGCCATCTTCTATAAGGTGGCGATTGGCTCGGGCATCGCGCCGCTGGTGATTTTTATGGGCGTCGGGGCGATGACCGACTTCGGCCCGCTGCTGGCCAACCCGCGCACCCTGCTGCTGGGGGCGGCGGCGCAGTTCGGTATCTTCGCCACCGTCCTCGGGGCGCTGACGCTGAACTACTTCGGCCTGATTTCGTTCACCCTGCCGCAGGCGGCGGCCATCGGCATCATCGGCGGCGCCGACGGCCCGACGGCGATTTACCTGTCGGGCAAGCTGGCGCCGGAGCTGCTGGGGGCCATCGCGGTGGCCGCCTACTCCTACATGGCGCTGGTGCCGCTGATCCAGCCGCCGATCATGAAGGCGCTGACCACGGATAAGGAGCGGAAGATCCGCATGGTGCAGCTGCGCACGGTGAGTAAGCGGGAGAAGATCCTCTTCCCGGCGGTACTGTTGCTGCTGGTGGCGCTCCTGCTGCCGGACGCCGCGCCGCTGCTGGGGATGTTCTGCTTCGGCAACCTGATGCGCGAGAGCGGGGTGGTGGAGCGGCTGAGCGATACGGTGCAGAACGCGCTGATCAACATCGTGACCATCTTCCTCGGGCTGTCGGTGGGGGCCAAGCTGGTGGCGGACAAGTTCCTGCAGCCGCAGACCCTGGGGATCCTGCTGCTGGGGGTGATCGCCTTCTGCGTGGGGACCGCCGCCGGGGTGCTGATGGCGAAGCTGCTGAACAGGTTCAGTAAGAACCCGATCAACCCGCTGATCGGTTCAGCCGGGGTGTCGGCGGTGCCGATGGCGGCCAGGGTGTCGAACAAGGTGGGTCTGGAAGCGGACGGGCAGAACTTCCTGCTGATGCACGCAATGGGCCCGAACGTGGCGGGGGTGATCGGCTCGGCGATCGCCGCCGGGGTGATGCTCAAGTACGTGCTGGCGATGTAGGCCGGCGTCCTCCCCGGAGGCGTGGCCGTTGCCCCGCCTCTGGGTCAGGATTAACAACGCCCCTTTGCCATCGATCACTTTTCTGAAATTAGCGGTTCTGTGCGCCATCTGCGGGTTCTCGGGCCGCGAAACGGGGAAACTAATCATTTAATGTCTATTGGCACTATGTATACCCGAAAAATCACCCACTGGTTTGCCAGGCGATCGTTTCAGAATCGCATCTTCCTGCTGATCTTATTCACCTCGACGATCGTTATGCTGGCGATGTCATGGTATCTGACCGACATTACCGAAGAGCGTCTGCATTACCAGGTCGGGCAGCGGGCGCTGATTCAGGCAATGCAGATTTCGGCGATGCCGGAGCTGGTCGAGGCGGTTCAGAAACGCGACCTCGCCAGAATCAAAGCGCTTATCGACCCCATGCGTTCGTTCTCCGACGCCACCTATATCACCGTCGGTGATGCTAGCGGCCAGCGCCTCTATCACGTCAACCCTGATGAAATCGGCAAATCGATGGAGGGCGGCGACAGCGATGAAGCACTATTAAACGCGAAAAGCTACGTGTCAGTGCGCAAAGGCTCGCTGGGTTCCTCGCTGCGCGGTAAATCACCGATTCAGGACGAGACCGGCAAGGTGATCGGCATTGTGTCGGTAGGCTATACCATTGAACAGTTAGAAAACTGGCTCAGCCTGCAGATAAGCTCGCTGCTGATCCCGATGGCGATCATGTTACTGCTCCTGCTCTACTGCGCCCGCCGCTTCTCGTTGCATATCAAAAAGCAGATGCTGAATATGGAACCCCAACAGCTGTCGCAGCTGTTGATCCAGCAAAGCGTATTGTTTGAATCCGTGTTCGAAGGGCTTATCGCCATCGACTCCCGTTACAAGATCACCGCGATTAATCAGACTGCCCGCCGGCTGCTCAACCTGAGCCAACCGGAAACGACGCTTATCGGTAAAGGGATCAGCAGCGTGATTTCGCAGGAGGCTTTCTTCTACGATGCGCCGCAGACCAATAAAAAAGACGAGATCGTCACCTTCAATCAGATCAAAGTGATCGCCAGCCGGATGGCGGTGATCTTAAATAATGAGCCACAGGGCTGGGTGATCAGCTTTCGTAGTAAAGACGATATCAACACCCTCAGCCTGCAGCTTAGCCAGGTACAACAATATGCCGATAACCTGCGCGCCGTGCAGCATGAGCATCGCAATCTGATCTCCACCATCGCCGGCCTGCTGTTTCTTAAACGCTACGATCATGCGCTGGATCTGATCCAACAGCAGTCGGAAAGTCACCAGAAGGTCATCGATTTTATCGCGCGTAATTTCCAGGACAACCACCTGGCCGGGCTGTTGATCGGCAAATATTACCGGGCCAAAGAGCTTGGACTTGAGCTGATTTTCGATCCAGCCTGCTTCGTCGACAGATTACCCACCGCCCTTTCTCACAACGAATGGATCTCGATCGTGGGGAATCTGCTTGATAACGCCTACAATGCCAGCCTGCAACAGCCGCAGGGCTCAAGGCAGATAGAGTGCCTGATCAACAGTGACGGCCACGAGGTGATTATCGAGGTCGCCGATCAGGGATGCGGCATTGACGAGACGCTGCGCGATCGGATCTTCGAGCGCGGCGTCACCAGCAGCGTCAGCAAAGATCATGGCATCGGACTCTGGCTGGTTCGCAGCTACGTGGAACAGGCAGGCGGCAGCATCGTCGTCGAAAATAACATTCCTTTTGGCACCATCTTTACTCTTTATATTCCCCTGACCCGAGATGAACATCATGGATAGCATCACCACTCTTATCGTTGAAGACGAACCTATGCTGGCGGAGATCCTGGTGGATAACATCAAACAGTTTCCCCAGTTCGACGTCATTGGCATTGCGGATAAACTCGAGAGCGCCAGGAAACAACTCAGACTGTATCAACCGCAGCTGATCCTGCTGGATAATTTCTTACCTGACGGCAAAGGTATCGACCTGATCCGCCATGCGGTCAGTACCCATTACAAGGGGCGGATTATCTTTATTACCGCTGATAATCATATGGATACCATCAGCGAAGCACTGCGCCTGGGGGTGTTCGACTATCTGATTAAGCCGGTGCACTATCAGCGCCTGCAGCACACCCTGGAGCGCTTCGCTCGCTATCGCAGCTCGCTGCGTTCCAGCGAACAGGCCAGCCAGATCCACGTCGATGCGCTGTTTAATATTCAGGCTCGGGAACAGACGGAACCGGCCAGCGCACCGCTACGCGGGATTGATGAAAGCACCTTTCAGCGCGTACTCCAGCTGTTTGCCGACACGGGGGTGGTGCATACCGCCGACTCGCTGGCGCGTATCCTTGGCAGCAGCAAAACCACCGCCCGCCGTTATCTGGAACAAGGGGTGAAGAACGACTTTCTGGAAGCGGAAATCAGCTACGGCAAGGTTGGTCGACCGGAGCGTATTTATCGCGGCAAACAGACCTCCCCTGAGCAGGTCTGAAACGTTTACGCCAGGGAATAGCTGACCACCAGCTGCCCCTTCTTCATCTTAATCTGACTGATAAGGATGTCGCCCAGCTCCGCCAGGCGGGCGACGTGTGTGCCACCGCAGGGATAGGCGGGCAGTGCGCCAAACCCCACCATGCGCAAACCCTCAGCGAAGCTCACCTGACGCGGGAGGTCCTGCGCCTGCCATGCCTTCACCTGGCTCAGCAGCGCGCTGGCGTCGGGTATCACGGCGTGGTTCCCGCCGGTGAAAGCGATCCGCCCCTCGCCAGGCCAGTGGTGCGCTTTCACCGGTTGCCAGCCAAGCTGTTCGCCCGCCAGGCCAAGCAGGTGGCCGGCGGAATGCAGGCGGGCATGCAGTTGTCTCGCGGAGGCATCTATTCTCATCTCCACTTCACCGAGGGGAAGCGGTTGCGACAGAATATGCAGCACGCTGTCGCCGCGCACAATAACCGTCTCAACGGCCTGTCCGGCAATCCAGCCGCGATCCGCCGGTTGACCGCCCCCTTGCGGGTGAAACAGCGTCCGATCCAGTTCGATGGCGTAGCGGCCATCCGCTTCCGCAGTGCAGGCGATGATCTGGGCGCGCCCATCGGTAGCGTCGCTGGTGTAATAAACCCGTTCAGTCATAGTGATTCTCCTCTCTGTCCGCCCAGTATATTATTAATACCGACAGCGATAATCCTATCACCAGCCAATGCACTCTTGCTCCGGGAGCACAAATGAATCTCAGCCTCCTGCCCGACCTTGCCCTTTTCGTCCAGATCGTCGACCAGGGCAGCTTCTCCGCCGTCGCCCGCCAGAGCGGCATTACCCCTTCCGCCGTTAGCCGCAGCGTGTCGCGGCTGGAGCGAGAGATGGGCTGCAAACTGCTGCAGCGTACCACCCGCAAGCTGCGTCTGAGCGATGCCGGGGAAACGGTGTATCAGCATGCCCAGCAGATGCTGGAAGCGGCGCGACAGGCGATGGATTCCGCCGGCAGTCGCCAAACGGTCGCCCAGGGAAAGCTGACGCTCAGCGTACCGAAAGCCATCGGCCGCTTCGTGATCCATCCGCTGATGATGGCGTTTTTTCAGCGTTACCCGCAGGTTGACGTCTGCCTGCGGCTGGAAGATCGCCCTCTGGATTTTATCGATGACGGTATCGATCTGGCGTTACGCATCACCGATACCCCCTCGCCCGGTCTGCATGGCAAACCGTTGATGCCAGTCACGCACGTTATCTGCGCCACTGAGGCCTATTTACAGCGCCACGGTATGCCGCGCACGCCGCAGGAACTGCGCGCGCACAGCTGCATCAGCCTTGGCGAAACGCCCGCCGACGCGCGCTGGAAGTTCCGTCGGGAAGGGAAAACCGAAACGGTGCAAACATACGGGCGGTACGCCGCCAACCATACCGCCGTGCGCCTCGACGCGGTCAGGCAGCATTTAGGGATCGGCAGCCTGCCGCTGTTCACCGCCCGCGAGGCGCTGGCGAATGGCGATATCGTGCAGGTGCTGCCCGAATGGGAATTTATCAGCAGCTACTCCGGCGATCTGTGGCTGCTCTGGGCGGGAGATAAGCATATGCCCGCCAGAATGCGGGCGATGATTGATTATCTCAGCGAGACGGTGCCGGCGCTGAACGCAGGCAGCATAGCGCCAGCGAAATAACCGCAAACCACGGAATGATAACCCCCAGCACGAACCAGAGCCCGGAGCGGCCGATATCATGCATCCGCCGGCAGCCGATCGCCAGCAGAGGGAGAGTCATCAGCAGCAACCACAGCGCAGCAAAGGGAATAACAACAAAACTGAGGATGCCGTATTGAGGGTTAATGCTGGTTGCCAGCCACCAGACGGCCAGCGGCGCGCTGGCGATCAGTAGATTGATAAGAAAAAACGTCCAGAACTGCTGTCGGCTGGCCCGGCCGCTAAAATTAAAGGTCTCTTTCCAGCCGCTTAAATACGCCTGTCCATAGGTCATCACTTCTCTCCTTGAAGATTGGGTGAGTATTACGGCGCCAGGGCGATCACCTCCGCCGCCCAGCGCTGAAACCCGTCGACATCGATATCCAGCGCCACCTGGGCATTGGCCGGCTGGCCCAGTCGCCCTTCGATATCCACCACCGTGGCGCCGGCGGTCCAGGTTCCCTGCGTCTCCACCGCCACAAAACACGGCTGTAGGGTGAACAGTTCCGGGCGGACCAGCCATGCGATAGCGCAGAGATCGTGCATTCTCAGACCACTACTCATGCTGCCGCTGCGATAGTGGCTAAACAGCGCATGGAGCATTTTACCGGTCTGATTCAGCGTCGGCAGGGTCGCCAGATAATCCGCCGTCAGCAGCGCCCGATTGGTGACGTCCAGCCCGCACATGATAATCTCCAGCCCGCTGTGGAAGACTTTCGCGGCGGCTTCCGGATCGATGGCAATATTGAATTCGGCATTCGGCGTAAAGTTGCCCCGGCCCGCCGAGCCGCCCATGATCACCAGCCGGCGAATGTTGAACACGCATTCCGGATACTGGGTCAGCAGCAGCGCAATATTGGTCAATGGGCCAATCGCCACCAGAGTGATCGGCTCGGCAGCATGCATCAGCGCATCGCGGATCGCCTGGAAGGCCGGCTTCGCCAGCGGCTGCCGGTGATGCTCAACAAAGTCATACCCTTCCATACCGGATTCGCCGTGCACCGAGGCGGCATCGCGCAGAGGACGCACCAGCGGCATCGAGGCGCCCTGCGCCAGCGGCACATCGGCATGCCAGAAGTGCAGCAGCTGCAGCGCGTTACGGGTCGTCTTCTCCACCGAGACATTGCCCGCCACGGTGGTCATCAGCTGCAGATCCAGCTCAGGGGCGAACAGCGCCGCGGCAATAGCGGCAGCATCGTCGATGCCCGGGTCTGTATCGAGAATGATCGGTAAGCGCATGGTTTCTCCCTAAAAAAAATGCCAGACGTTAAGTCTGGCATCTTCTCATACTGCTGACGGAAAGAACTTACTCTACTTCACGGACATCCACACGCAGCTCTTTCGGCACTTCAAAGACGATATTCTCTTCCCGGCCTTCCAGCGGTACGGCTTCGCCGCCGCCCAGCTCCTGCAGGCGGGTAATGACGTTCTGCACCAGAATATCCGGCGCCGACGCGCCCGCCGTCACGCCGACGCAGGCCGCATCCTTGACCCACGCTTCCTGAATATCGGAGGCATCGTCAATCAGGTAAGCCGCCTTACCCATCCGCTGCGCCAGTTCGGCGAGACGGTTTGAGTTGGAGGAGTTTTTCGAACCAACCACCAGCACCACGTCAGCCTGCTCCGCCAGCGCGCGCACCGCTTCCTGACGGTTAGTGGTGGCATAGCAAATGTCGTCTTTGCGCGGGCCGACGATTTTCGGGAAACGCGCGCGCAGCGCGTCAATCACATCCGAGGTATCATCCACCGAGAGGGTGGTCTGGGTCATAAACGACAGCCGGGCGTCGTTTTTGACTTCCAGCTTGAGAACGTCTTCCGGCGACTCGACCAGGTACATGCCCCCTTGCGGGTTATTGTACTGCCCCATCGTGCCTTCGACTTCCGGGTGTCCGGCATGGCCGATCAGAATCGACTCTTCGCCACGGCGGCTGGCGCGGGCGACTTCCATATGCACTTTCGTCACCAGCGGACAGGTGGCGTCGAACACCGTCAGATCGCGGCTCTTCGCTTCATTCCGTACCGCCTGCGATACGCCGTGAGCGGAGAAGATCAGGATCGCGCCATCCGGTACTTCGCTGATCTGTTCGATAAAAATGGCGCCGCGCTTGCGCAGGCTATCCACCACATAGCGGTTATGCACCACTTCATGACGAACATAGATCGGCGCGCCGTACAGCGTCAGCGCGTTTTCTACAATGCTGATAGCGCGGTCAACGCCAGCGCAAAAGCCGCGCGGGTTAGCCAACAGGATCTGCATGTTAATCCTCCAGCGCCGGATCGATCTCCAGCACTTCAATATCAAAATGAACGGTGCGCCCGGCCAGCGGATGGTTGAAGTCGACGGTGATGGAATCGCCGTTCACTTCACGGATCACGCCAGGCATTTCGCTGCCATCCATTGCGGTAAAGAGCATAATCGCGCCGATCTCCGGCTCGCCGGCGTCGATAAACTCGCGGCGAGAGAAATACTGAATCAGGTCCGGGCTCGGGACGCCAAATGCGGCATCAGGCTCCAGCGAAAAGGCCTTTTTCTCGCCCTCTTTCAGACCAAGAAGCTGTTGCTCCAGCCCCTCAGACAGGGAGGTGTCGCCGAGGCGAAACAGCGCCGGTTTGCCATTGTTACGGGTGGACTCGGCGGTGGATCCATCGTCCAGCTTCAGCGTGAAGTGAACGAGAACCGCGCTGTTGCTCTGTACGGATTTAGACATGCAAATTGCTCGCTTGTTTTCGGTCACCTGTTGCCCGGAGGCGCTACGCTTACCGGGCGACGGGAGACCACACATTCTGTAGGCCGGGCTGGCGTGGCGCCACCCGGCATTAACATTTACGCCTGCTCTTTTGCGGTCGGTTTCGGCAGGAAGCCTTCCAGCACAATCATCGCCGCGCCGATGCAGATAGCGCTATCGGCGAGGTTGAAAGTGGCGAAGTGCCAGTCGCCGACGTAGAAGTCGATCATATCGACCACAAAGCCGTGCCACAGGCGATCGAACAAGTTGCCCAGCGCGCCGCCGATAATCAGGGCGTAGGCAATATTGTTCAGCTTTTGCGTCGCCTTCGAACGGTACATCAGCACCGTCAGCACCACGCAAATGCCGATGGCGATCCCGGAAAAGAACCAGCGCTGCCAGCCGCCGCTGTCGGCGAGGAAGCTAAAGGCCGCGCCATAGTTGCGGGCATAATGCAGATTAAGCGACGGGAACAGCGGAACCGTCTCCCCCAGAGCGAAGTTCTGGAGGATCAGGAATTTGCTGCCCAGATCGATAATCAGCACGGCTACGACCACCCACAGCCAGCGTAGCCCCGTTGAACAGATCGATTTACTCATCAGGCGAATTTACGTTGCTCGCCGTCACCGGCGACGTTGCTCACACAGCGTCCGCAGATTTCCGCGTGTTCCGCCACCTTGCCGATATCGGTGGTGTAATGCCAGCAGCGCGGGCATTTCTCACCTTCAGCTTTGCTCAATGCGACTTTCAGTCCTTTGAGCAGTTCGCTCTGCTGGGCATCAGCAGGCGCGCTCGCATAGTCTGCGACGTTCGCCCCGGAGGTCAACAGGACAAATCGCAATTCATCGCCCAGCGCGTTGAGCTTAGCGGCCAGATCGGCATCAGCATACAGCGTCACCGAGGCTTCCAGCGAGCCGCCGACTTTCTTATCCGCACGCGCCTGTTCAATCACTTTGTTGACTTCGCCACGGACTTTCAGCAGCTCATCCCAGAAGCCGTCATTCATCGCTTCGTTGTCGGCCAGACCGAAGAGACCTTGATACCATTCGCCGGTAAAGACGTATTTCTCACGCTCGCCCGGCAGGTAACCCCAGATTTCGTCCGCGGTGAAGGACATGATCGGCGCCATCCAGCGCACCAGCGCTTCCACGATGTGGAACAGCGCGGTCTGGCAACTGCGACGCGCCACGCTGTCCGCCCTGGCGGTGTACTGACGGTCTTTGATGATGTCGAGGTAGAACGAGCCCATCTCAATGGAGCAGAAGCGCATCAGGCGCTGCACCACTTCGTGGAAGTCGTAGGATTCGTAGGCTTTCAGGATATCTTCCTGTGCCGCCTGCGCGCAGCCGACCGCCCAGCGATCCAGCACCACCATCTCTTCCGGTTTGACCATGTCTTTTGCCGGATCGAAACCGTTCAGGTTGGCCAGCAGGAAGCGCGCGGTGTTACGGATACGACGATAGCTGTCCGCGGCGCGTTTGAGGATCTCGTCAGAGACCGCCATTTCGCCAGTGTAGTCGGTGGAAGCCACCCACAGGCGCAGGATATCGGCGCCCAGCTTGTTCATCACGTCCTGCGGGCTAACGGTGTTGCCGATAGACTTGGACATTTTGCGGCCCTGACCATCGACGGTGAAGCCGTGGGTCAGTACCTGACGATATGGCGCTTTGCCTTTCATCGCCGTGGAAATCATCAGAGAGGACATGAACCAGCCGCGATGCTGGTCGGAGCCTTCCAGATACATATCGGCGGCGTGACCGGCGAATTCCGGACGCACGTCAACCACGGAAGAGTGGGTCGACCCGGAGTCAAACCAGACGTCGAGGGTATCCGGCACTTTCTCGTAGCTGTCAGCGTCATCGCCAAGGATGTCGCGGGAATCGAGATCCCACCACGCCTGGATGCCGTCGACTTCAACACGCTTCGCGACTTCTTCCATCAGCTCAAGGGTACGCGGGTGCAGTTCGTGAGTTTCTTTATGCACGAACAGCGACATCGGCACGCCCCAGGTACGCTGACGGGAGATGCACCAGTCAGGACGGTTGGCGACCATCGATTCGATACGCGCCTGGCCCCAGTCCGGGATCCACTGCACGCCTTTGATCTCTTTCAGGGACTGCGCGCGCAGACCTTTCTGATCCATGCTCACGAACCACTGCGGGGTGGCGCGGAAGATGATCGGCGACTTGTGGCGCCAGCAGCACGGATAGCTGTGCTGCATTTTTTCCACATGCAGAAGCGCGCCGCGCTCACGCAGCATCTCAACGATGATATCGTTGGCTTTGAAGACGTTGATACCGTCCAGAGACGGATAGGTGCCTGGCAGATAAGCCCCGTCCGGGCCAACCGGGTTAGCGATTTCCAGACCGTATTTCTGGCTGATCGTGTAATCGTCCGGACCGTGGCCGCCGGCGGTATGCACCGCACCGGTACCGGCATCCAGCGTCACGTGGTCGCCAAGGATCGCCGGCACGTCGAAATCTAGGAACGGATGCTGGAAACGCATCAGTTCAAGCTCGGCGCCGTTCACCGCCGCCAGGATGGTGTAATCGGCCGCGCCAACGCGCTTCATCACGCTCTCAACGAGGTCTTTCGCCAGGATCAGCGCCTGGCCGTCCACCTGCACCAGCGCATAGTCGAACTCTGGCGACAGGGAGATGGCGCGGTTAGCCGGCAGGGTCCACGGGGTGGTGGTCCAGATAACCAGCGACACCGGGCCGTTGACGTCGGCGACGCCGAATTTCGCCAGCACCGCGGCTTTATCTACCGCGTGGAACGCCACGTCGATGGATGGAGAAGTCTTGTCGTAATACTCCACTTCCGCTTCCGCCAGCGCGGAACGGCAGTCTACGCACCAGTGCACCGGCTTGGCGCCTTTATGCAGGTGGCCGTTGCCGATGATTTTACCCAGCGCGCGAATGATGTTGGCTTCGGTTTTGAAGTCCATGGTCAGATACGGATGCGACCAGTCGCCCAGCACGCCGAGACGGATGAAATCTTTACGCTGACCCTCGATCTGCAGAGCGGCATATTCGCGGCACTTGGCGCGGAATTCTGCGGCGGTGAACTTCTCGCCCGGCTTGCCGTATTCCTGCTCTACTTTCAGCTCGATCGGCAGACCGTGGCAGTCCCAGCCCGGAACGTAAGGCGAGTCATAGCCCGTCAGTCCTTTGGACTTAACGAT
>OLFT01001718.1_pt1 | contig 21677 bp, 13 predicted proteins | sample 1604921 | NCBI WGS metagenome assembly OLFT01 (sample SAMEA3888897, study PRJEB22519) | human gut metagenome | biome: human gut; feature: human-associated habitat; material: faeces | place: Denmark | collected 2013 | reverse complement strand
TCTCGCTTGTGTATTTTTTCGCAAAGTTCGGATAAAGAACCGGGTTCTTCTTCTCAACCTTCACCGTTCCCAAACCATCGTAAAGTTTAATGATATTCTCGACATTAATCGTCTTTGTATAAGAACTCGTCTGTGCCTCATGTCCATCTTCCACCAAATAATAAATGGTAATGTCATCCTTTAATCCTTTGACATACGAAATCGTATCGGATGACAGGGAATACAAATAATCCGAGTTCATATCTTTTGACCAGTTCATTCTGGCAATTACAACATTAACAAGCACTACTACGGCAAGCACAATTACCATCGTAATTGTCTGAAAACTCCCCATCTTAAATTTACGGCTTGCAAATTTTTTCTTTTCATTTTTATTCCTGCTCATGATATCCTCCTTTTCCACGCATCCTAATTATAGCGTTGTTTCTTAATTCTCTGAATCGTAAAGAATACAAACAGAAAACTAACACTCACATAATATAACATCGCGCTCACATCCAAAATACCATATGTGAAGTTTGTGTACCGGTCCGTAAATGAAATCGCACTTAACACGTTGTACAGCAAACCATCAAAATGGGATGAGAAAAAGAAATACAAAACAAACAAGACAATTTCAGCCACAAGTCCAACAAGCGCCGAAACCCATTTGTTATGAATCCAAAAATTCAAGGCAAATGCCAGCAAAACAATTAAGGCTGCGAAGAAACATACCATAAAAATTTTGCTGGATGGAAGCATATTTGCAAGACTTGTCATCAGCATCGTGAAAATATTGATAACACCAATAGCAACGGCTGCAATCCCCTGACTCTCCGTCAAAGAAGAAACAAACACGCCAATGGCAATGTAAGCACATCCCATCAAAAAGAAGCCAAGCGTGCTGCCATAAGCAACCGCATAATTTACCGTGTAAGAAGTACTTCCCTCTTCTGCTACGCTGCGCACTAAATTCTGTAAAATAATCGGATAAAGTGACACAATCAAAAGACCAATTGCAAATAATGTAACTAACGCTAAATATTTTCCAAGTACGACTTTATTAATCGAAATTGGTGACGTATATAACAACTGGTCCGTTTTCTGATGTTTCTCGTCTGCCATACTTTTCATCGTAAGTACCGGAATCAGGAGCAGAATAAAGAAAATCTCAATGGCTCCATAAACGGTAGAAAAGTTCAGCGAACCACCGGACAAATTATACAGGAAGAAAAACAATCCGGTCAGCACCAAGAAAAACGCCAGAAACACCCACGCAATGGCAGATGTAAAATAGGACTTTAATTCCTTTTTATAAATCGCTCTCATCTTATTTTCCCTCCTTTTTTCTTCTGCGGCTGTTTCGCTCCGCCATCTGACGGCTGCCATTTCCGGTCAGGCGAATGAAGGTTTCCTCAAGAGAAGGCTCCTTCGTATGCATTTCCAAAATAGCACATTTATTCTCAGCCAGCGCATAAAAGACCGTCTCACGGATATCCGAATCTGCCTCGGAAATAACTATGGCTTTACAGATTTCATCGTCTTCAGAATCGGTCACTTTATATTCTGTAATATGTTCAATGCCCGATAAAATGCTACGGACTAATTCTTTATTTCCCTTAATCTCCATCGTCAGTTCATGCGTCTGCTCAATGTGCGCGGAAATGTTTTCCGGTTTATCTTTGACAATCATCTTACCTTCATTGATAATGATAATTTCATTACATACCGCACTGACTTCCTGCATGATATGGGAACTTAACAAAATCGTATGCTTCTCGCTCAAGTCACGAATCAAATCGCGGATTTCCAAAATCTGTTTTGGGTCAAGTCCAACCGTCGGTTCATCAAAAATAAGGATTTCCGGGTCACCAACCATCGCGCCGGCAATTCCCACACGCTGTTTGTAACCTTTGGATAAGTTTTTAATCAGACGCTCCGATACATCCGTAATTTTCGCACGGCGCATGACTTTAGAAATCATAGCATCCTTCTTATCTCTTTTTACTTTCTTTATATCACAGACAAAACTTAAGTACTCTCTAACAAGCATATCCGGATAAAGCGGCGGCATCTCCGGAAGATATCCGATTTTTTTCTTCGCTTTCTCCGGCTCATCAAATATGTCTACACCATCTATCTCAATCGTGCCCTCTGTCGCAGAGATGTAACCGGTAATCATGTTCATTGTTGTTGATTTTCCGGCACCATTTGGTCCTAAGAAGCCAACAATCTGTCCTTTTTCAACGGTAAAAGTCAGGTCATCCACTACATTTCGATTACCATAACGCTTTACCAGATGTTCTACTTTAATCAACGTTTGAACCTCCTTTATGTTCATTCACCATAAGGGCTCACTTTATCAAACCCATACCCACATACTATACAATGTAAATGTTACGAAATTATGAACAATTGACACTTCCATAAAAAAGGAGTAGAATACACGAGAGTGAAAAGATGCAAAGGAGAATGAGAAAATGAGTTTCCATTATAGAAAAGAAGGGATCTCTCCGGAAGTGCTTCAGGAATTGTACTCCCTGACACCGGAGCAGAAAGCACAAAAAGAAATTCGCGATGCACAAATCCGCGCAATTATTACAGGTGAATCGGACAAATTTTTGTTGATTATCGGGCCATGTTCTGCTGACCATGAAGATTCTGTCTGTGAATATATTACCCGCCTTGCAAAAATGCAGGAAAAAGTAGAAGAAAAAATTCTGATTGTTCCACGAATTTATACAAACAAACCAAGAACTACCGGCGAGGGTTACAAAGGAATCGTTCATCAGCCTGACCCGGAAAAAGCACCTGACTTTATGGAGGGCTTGATTGCCATGAGAAAGATGCACCTTCGTGCGATTTCCGAAACCGGCCTTTTCTCTGCGGATGAAATGCTCTATCCGGAAAACTGGCCATACATCAGCGATATTTTATCTTATGTAGCCGTTGGTGCCCGCTCTGTGGAAGACCAGCAGCACCGTATGACCGTCAGTGGCATGGATGTTCCGGCAGGTATGAAAAATCCAACCAGTGGTGATTTTTCCGTTATGTTAAATTCCTGTATTGCTGCCCAGTCCTCACATACTTTCCTGTATCGTGGACATGAGGTAACAACAGACGGAAATCCATTGGCACACACTATTCTTCGCGGTGCCGTAAATAAACATGGACAGAATATTCCAAACTATCACTATGAAGATTTGGAACGTCTGCATGAGAAATATTCACTTCTCAACCTGCACAACCCGGCATGTATTGTTGATGCCAACCATTCCAATTCCGGCAAAAAACACTATGAGCAGCCTAGAATCGTGGATGAAGTGCTGCACAGCCGTTTGGTAAATCCTGCTATCGCCGAATTAGTTAAGGGTGTTATGGTAGAAAGTTATCTGCTTCCGGGCAGCCAGAAAGTCAATGAGCACGAATACGGAAAATCCATCACAGACCCTTGTCTTGGATGGGATGAAACCGAGCGCTTAATTGATAAAATTGCAAGCCACTTATAAGATTTTCTTCATCAGCGGCAAATTCCATTTAACTTCAATCAGACAGGCAGTTAAAAAAGTAAAAATCATAAGAACAATTGTGATTTTTCCTAGCTTTGGCTGCCTGTTTTCTGTTGTCGCATAAAACAAGAAAAGATATAACGGCGCCAGTAAAAAGACCTGTGGAATCAGACTGGCAAAGTAGACAATGATGCCAAATGCACTTTTTGCATATAAAAAAAAGACAAATAAAAAACCGTTTCTTATTCCGGTATAAACGACAAATATCTTCTGACTCACCGGTCCTGCCGGGCTTATTGCTAAAAACCATATTAAGGCAAAATACTTTCCATGATTCCACAAAGAACGAAACCATTCCGTGAAAAGCGCAGTTTCTTTTGTCCATGTCTTTGTATTATTTTCTAAAGTTGCCTGTAAAATTTCACGAAATGAATTTTGAAAACAGTAATAAAAAACAGCCCCACAAAAAGCCGATTAGAAAACAGAGACTTATCTTTTGCAGAAATTCTCTATTTAACAATCGGCTGTGATTTGTTCGATGATGTTTATACATATGTCCACTCCTCTCAGGCAGTGCCTTTTACAAGGTATGTGGACAAAGCCTGTATTATTCCTGATTCTTATGTTTTAACATCTGATATGCCATAATACCGGCAATGGTTTTTCCATCTGTAATCCGGCCACCAAAAATCATCGCATTTAATTCTTCCAGCGAATAGCGTTCAATCTGAACAAATTCATTTTCATCCAAATGCTGCTTCGATGGAATTAACTTTTCCGTATAGTAAATCGCAATTTTTTCACTTGTATAGGCAGCAGCTGAGTGATAATCCACCAAATGATGAATCTCATCCGAACGATACCCGATTTCCTCTTCTAACTCTCTCGCTGCACAGACAAGAAAATCTTCCTCCAAAGAATCTCTTCCTCCTGCCGGGATTTCTAACAGCAAATCGTCAATTGCACCGCGGTACTGTCGTACTAAAATGATTTTTCCATCCTCATCTACCGGAATAATGGCGGAAGCCCCTTTGTGCTCCAACACATCCCAGTAAGCTGTATTGCCATTTGGCACTTTGAGTTCGTAAGTATAAAAATCCAGAATATGTCCATGATGTTCCAGTTTTTTACCCATAATTTGAAACTTTTCCATTATGATTCACCACCTGCCAATATTCCTTAATTTTTAAAACTATGAATTGGTGCCGGAATTCGGCCGGTTCTGGTTACAAAATCATCGCATCCAAACGGATTTACCGGCATAATCGGTGCATATCCTAAAAGTCCGCCAAATTCTGCCTGGTCACCAACATCTTTACCCTGTACCGGAATCAGACGAACAGCTGTCGTCTTCTGATTTACCATACCAATCGCCATCTCATCCGCAATGATCCCGGAAATCGTAGTAGCTTTCGTCTTACCCGGAATAGCGATCATATCAAGTCCTACCGAGCAGACACAAGTCATCGCCTCCAGCTTTTCTATACAAAGAGATCCGGCATTGACTGCATCGATCATTCCTTTATCCTCACTGACCGGAATAAAAGCTCCACTTAAACCTCCTACATAGGAAGACGCCATAACGCCACCTTTTTTCACCTGATCGTTCAGCATAGCAAGTGCTGCTGTTGTTCCTGGTGCGCCAACTCTCTCAAGTCCGATTTCTTCCAGAATCTCCGCTACTGAATCGCCAACAGCCGGTGTCGGTGCAAGTGACAGGTCAATGATTCCGAACGGAATACCAAGCCTTTTGGAAGCTTCTCCGGCTACAAGCTGACCAACCCTTGTCACCTTAAATGCGGTCTTCTTGATCGTATCACAAAGTTCCTGAAAGCCCTCGCCACGACATTTTTCAATCGCTCTTTTTACAACACCAGGTCCACTGACACCGACATTGATCACGGCATCTCCTTCGGTAACACCTAAAAAGGCCCCTGCCATAAACGGGTTATCATCCGGTGCATTACATAAAACTACAAATTTTGCACAGCCAATCGAATCCTTGTCCTTTGTCGCCTCTGCTGTCTCTTTTACAATCTCGCCGCAAAGACGGACTGCATCCATATCAATACCAGTCTTTGTCGAACCTACATTGACCGAACTGCACACACGCTCTGTCTTTGCCATTGCCATCGGAATGGAACGGATCAGGAGTTCATCGCTCTTTGTCATTCCCTTGGATACGATTGCAGAGTATCCTCCGATAAAGTTTACACCGACTTCCTTTGCTGCTTTATCCAGTGTCTCTGCGATCGTCACAAAATCCTCTGGTTTTTGCAGGCTGAACCGCCAACAAGTGCAACCGGTGTAATGGAAATTCGCTTATTAACGATCGGAATTCCAAATTCACTTTCGATCTTCTCTCCTGTCGATACAAGATCCTTTGCAAGTGTTGTGATTTTTTTATATATCTTTTCATTCAGTCTGTCCAGATCTGAGTCAATACAGTCCATCAGACTGATACCCAATGTGATTGTTCTTACATCCAGATTTTCTTCTTCGATCATCTGGTTTGTTTCTACTACTTCGTAAAAATTAATCATAGCGGTTCTCCTTACACTCTGTGCATTTTTTCAAAAATCTCTTCTCTCTGACAATGAATATTGACACCGATCTGTAAGCCGATATCACGAAGTTCTACCGCTACGATATCCAGTTCTTTTTTTGAATTTTCCACATCTGCAACCGCCATCATATTAAAATACCCATCCACGATCGTCTGGGAAATATTTAAAATATTGATATTGGTCTCTGCCAGGTATGTGCATACTTTCGCAATAATTCCGACCGAATCTTTACCGACTACTGTAATAATGCATTTCTTCATTCTGCCTGTCCTCCTGAATCCAATTCTGCATACTTTCTTTTTCTAAACCTCGATCACTGCAGACACCTGATCCCTTTTTGCAACTGCGATCGGTATATCATCCCCCTTATACGGGTTCTGCCCCAAAGTGACCTCCAGCTTGACAGTCTCATATGCAAGTTCTTCGTAATTATTCTCCTTGCTCAAATGCCCCAGCAATACACTCCGCAAGTTATTGTGTAGTATATCACAAAGAAGCCGTCCTGACAATTCATTTGATAAATGTCCTCTGTCCCCAAGGACTCTCTGCTTCAGGTAATACGGATAAGGACCGACTTCCAGCATATGTATATCATGGTTAGATTCCAGAAGGACCGCATTTAAATCCTTCAGGTTCTCTACCGTATATTCATCGTATTTTCCAAGATCCGTTGCTACCGCGATCTTCTTTCCATCCTGCTCAAAGCGGTAGCCGCTCGGTTCATTTGCATCATGGGAAATAGCAAATGGATGCACGTCAATATCACCCAACTTAAATTCTTTGTCTACCTGGATTTCATGGTAAAGTCCTTCCGGCATTTTCCCGAGATTTTTATAATCACGGATTCCCCGAATCGTTCCCGGTGTTCCATAGATCGGGATCTCATATTTTCTGCTGAATACACCAAGTCCCTGAATATGATCTGCATGTTCATGGGTAATCAGGATTCCATCCAGCTCTTTCCCTTTTATTTCAAGTTCCTTTAAGCCTTCCTCAATTCGTTTTTTGCTGATTCCTGTATCTACAAGCAGATGCGTTCGATCGCTCCCCACATAAATACAGTTTCCGCTGCTGCCACTGGCAATACTGCATAATCTCATCTTGTTTCTTCTCCCTGTTCTTAGCCTCTTCCCAGTGCCAAGTCTATCTGTTTTTCCGTTTCTTCAAAGGTTCCGCCGTTTTCGATCACAAGATCCGAAACCGCTGTAAATGTCTCTTCCGACGGCTGATTTGCAAACACCGCATACATTTTTTCATCTGAATATCCGCGTGAACTTCTCAGTCGCTCCATCCGGATCTCCTGTGGCACATGAATATACCAGATCTCATCCAACATCTCACGATATACCGGTTCCGTAAGGAGTGCGGCTTCCAGAATAAAAAGCTCTTTTCCCTCTTCCTGCGCCTTCTGCATTTCCTCCCGGATCTTTTCATTGACCGCCGGATGCACGATCGCATTAAGCTTTTGCAGTTTCTCTGGCTGATCAAACACAATTCTGCCAAGAATTTTCCGATCAATCGTTCCGTCAGGATTTAAAATTTCTTTTCCAAACGTCTCCACGACCTTCTGATAACATTTTTCTCCCGGAAGCTGTACCTGATGTGCCACCAGATCTGACTGGCAGATCACCGCACCGCGCACTACACTTAAAAAGTCGAGTACTTTGCTCTTCCCGGAACCAATGCCTCCTGTTATTCCTATTTTTCTCATATCTGTTTCCTTCTATTTTGCCTCATACCAGTTTTTTCCACTATGCATGTCAATTTCAAGCGGAACGGAAAGATCTGCCGCATGCATCATGCCTTCTTTCAGGATCTCCCGCACTTCCTCTTCCTCTTCCTTCCATGTCTCGATCAGAAGTTCGTCGTGTACCTGCAGAACCAGCCTGGATTTCATGTTTCTCATGCGAAGCTCTTTGTCCACAGCGATCATTGCGATTTTCATGATATCTGCAGCCGTTCCCTGGATCGGAGAATTCATTGCCACACGTTCCCCGAATTGTCTCTGCATAAAATTGCTGGAAGACAGCTCTGGAACCGGTCTTCTTCTGCCAAATAAGGTCACAACATATCCCTGTTCTTTTGCATGAGCAACTGCATCATCCAGAAATTTCTTGATGCCCGGATAGGTCTCAAAATAACGGTCAATATATTCGGCCGCTTCTTTTCTCGTAATACTTAAATCCTGGCTCAGTCCAAAAGAACTGATCCCATAGACAATACCAAAGTTGACTGCTTTTGCATTTCGCCTCTGCAGATCGGTCACTTCATCAAACGGAGTATGAAACACCTGAGAAGCTGTGATCCGGTGAATGTCCTTTGCCTCCCGGTATGCTTCGATCAGTGCTGCATCTCCGGAGCAATGTGCCAGCACACGCAGTTCTATCTGCGAATAATCCGCATCTACAAACACATATCCCTCTTCCGGCACAAATACTTTACGGATCAGCCGTCCAAGTTCTACCCTCGCCGGGATATTCTGCAGGTTTGGCTCTGTACTGCTGATACGTCCGGTCGCTGTAACTGTCTGGTTGAATTTTCCATGGATCCGGTGATCATCTTCATGAATAAACACGGCAAGCCCATCTGCATAAGTCGATTTCAGCTTGGCAAGCTGACGATATTCCAGGATTTTTGCCACGATCGGATAATCCGGTGCCAGCTTATCCAGTACGTCTGCTGCCGTCGAATATCCTGTTTTCGTCTTCTTTCCATTTGGGAGGGACAGATGTTCAAAAAGGACCACGCCCAGCTGCTTTGGTGAATTGATATTAAATTCTTCCCCGGCAAGCTCATAAATTTCCTTTTCCAGCTGTACGATTTTTCCGCCAAGTTGTTCTCCATAGCTTTTCAGTTCTTCTGCTTCTACACGCACCCCATTTTGCTCCATGTGGAACAGAGTAAATACAAGCGGCATCTCTATTTCTGTAAAAAGCTTCCACATTTTCTCTTTTTTCAGCTTTTCTTCCAAAACTGCCGATGACGCAAATGCAGCATAGGCTTCATAACAGACCATTTTTTCCAGTTCTGTCTTCGGATCGATCATCAATCCAAGATGCTCCTGTGCCACATCTTCAAATCCATAATCATTTTTCAACGGATTCAGGAGGTAAGCTGCCACAATACTGTCAAAGCACTTCTCCTCTGCTGCTCCTTCTAATCCTTTCAGATAAGGCAGGGATGACTTCAGATCAAACACCACAAACCGTCCGGCATGCTTTGCCACATGTACAAGTGCCTCCAGAAGTTCCTCCATGCTGTATCCATTTCCTGCCGGAATACAGTAGATCTTCTCTTTTCCAAACGAAATTCCAATTCCACCTATCTCAGCATTTCCTGCAAACAGCGGAAGTACATTTCTGGTATCTTTGTAAAGAACGGCTCCCACCGTCTGCGCTTTTTCTGCCTCCGCAAAGATTTTCTGAATTTCTTCTTTTCCCACAGCGATCACAAATGCATCTTCAATCGAATTCTCACTCTGCACATCAAAACGATTCAGCAGATTCTTGAACTGCAGTCTCTGGAAATAGACATAAGCTTCCTCTGTATAAAGATTTCCAAGCTTCGCCTCTTCCAGTTCATAAGCAAAATCCGCGTCTACATCGATTGTCGCCAGCACCTTACTCATTTGTGCCTGATCCCAGTATTCCACCAGATTTTTCGATGCTCTCGGCGGCTTCAGTTCGGATGCATGCTTGTAGGCATTTTCAATAGATCCGTATTCTACAATAATCTTGGTCGCCGTCTTTTCTCCGACTCCCGGCACCCCTGGGATATTATCTGAAGTATCTCCCATCAATGCTTTTACATCGATAAATTCTGTCGGTGTCACCTGGTATTTTTCTTTTACGTCCACTGCATAATAATTTTCGATCTCAGTTCCGGTCCGTTTTGTCTTCGGAATTCGGATCTCAACATGGTCTGTAGCAAGCTGGAGAAGATCTCTGTCTCCGGAAATAATGACCACTTCCATCCCAATTCGCTCGCATCTTTTGGACAGCGTTCCAAGAAGGTCATCTGCCTCCAGCCCTTCCTGCTCGATCGTCCGGATTCCCATAGCATGCAGAACTTCCTTCATCAACGGTACCTGCTGTCTGAGTTCTTCTGCCATCGGCTTTCTCGTCCCCTTATACGCCTCAAACATCTTATGGCGGAAAGTCGGCGCATGCACATCAAATGCAACGGTCAGATACTCCGGCTTTTCCTCCTCCAGGATCTTGAACATAATATTTAAGAATCCATATATTGCATTCGTATGGAGTCCTTCCGCATTTGTCAGATCCGGAAGTCCGAAAAACGCCCTGTTCAGAATACTGTGTCCGTCTATCAATACGATTTTGCTCATAATCAACTGCCTCTCTGTAAGTCTCATCACTTACTTCTATCTTTTCTATCTATTCGTTCAAATATACAACATCTCATTATGACATTTTTTTTTGATATTTTCAATACATGAAGGGGTAAAAAAGATCCTCATCAAAATTACAGATACACGAAATGTGCCACAATAATTGTGTATATACGAAAAAATACATCACGAATCATCGCAATGTACTTCTCATATCTTTTATTCAATTCCAGTTAATTATCAACTGCCGGCAGCGGGACTTGAACCCGCACGCGGTCACCCGCAACAGATTTTGAGTCTGCCTCGTCTGCCATTCCGACATGCCGGCATAAAATTCATGTTTTTTAATCACGAACCGAAAATAATCATATCATACTTATCTTCGGTTCGCAAGTATTTTTTTCAAAATAAACTATTTGAAATTATTTTCCAAGCTTATCCGCTTCTTCCGTATTCTTCTTAAGTTCCTCATAAACCGGGAAGCAGTCGAAAGTTGCAAAGTAATCCATCGGCGTCTCTGCTCTGCGGATCAGCTGTGTACCTCCGTCCTCTTTCAGAAGAACTTCTGCGGAACGAAGACGTCCGTTGTAATTATATCCCATAGAGAATCCATGTGCTCCGGTATCATGGATCACAAGCAGATCTCCCATGTCAATCTTCGGAAGCTGACGGTCGATTGCAAATTTATCATTATTCTCGCACAGAGAACCAGTCACATCATAAGTATGATCGCATGGTTCATTTTCTTTTCCCATGACAGTAATGTGATGGTAGGCACCATACATAGCCGGACGCATCAGGTTTGCGGCACATGCATCTACACCGATGTACTCTTTGTGCGTATGCTTTTCATGGATTGCTTTTGTCACAAGGCATCCATAAGGTCCAAGCATAAAACGGCCAAGCTCTGTGTAAATCGCCACATCGCCCATTCCAGCCGGAACAAGAACCTCTTCGTACACTTTTCTTACACCTTCACCGATCACCTTGATATCGTTCGGTTCCTGATCCGGTTTGTAAGGGATTCCCACACCACCGGAAAGGTTGATGAACTTGATATGTACACCGGTCTCTTTCTGAAGCTTAACTGCTACTTCAAACAAAGTACGTGCAAGTGTCGGATAATATTCATTAGTTACAGTATTACTTGCAAGGAATGCATGGATACCGAACTCTTTTGCGCCCTTGGACTTCAGGATCTTGAATGCCTCAAAAATCTGTTCAGTTGTCATACCGTATTTGGCATCTCCCGGATTATCCATAATGCTGTTGGAAATTTTGAAAAGTCCACCCGGATTATAACGGCAGCTGATTGTCTCCGGAATCTTTCCGATCGTCTTTTCCAGAAAATCAATGTGTGTGATATCGTCCAGGTTGATGATCGCGCCGAGCTTATCAGCAAGTGCAAATTCCTCTGCAGGTGTATCATTGGAAGAAAACATAATATTTTCTCCAACCTGTCCGACAGACTCAGACATTAAAAGCTCTGTATAGGAAGAGCAGTCACATCCGCATCCATATTCTTTTAAAATATTGAGGATATATGGGTTTGGAGTTGCCTTTACTGCAAAATATTCTTTATATCCTTTGTTCCATGCAAATGCTTCTTTGAGTGCTTTTACATTTTCACGAATCCCTTTTTCATCATAAAGATGAAACGGAGTCGGATATTCTTTTACGATTTCATCTAACTGTGTCTTTGTTACGAATGGTTCTTTTTTCATTCTGTTCATCTCTCTTTCGTCTAGTCGATGGTTGCAATACGCATCATATTACTTACAGAACCCTTTTCACGCTGTACGCTCGGTGAAGGAATACCAGCTGTCAGGACAACAATATCTCCACTGTCCACGCATTTCTTTGCCTGTGCAAGATCAATTGCCCCACTGCAGATATCATCTGTTGTATGGAATTCCAGAGACTTCAATCCTCTTACGCCCCAGTAGATCGACATCCGGCGAAGGGTTCGTTCGTTCGGTGTAATTCCAAGGATTTCCTGCTTCGGACGAAGGTTGGATACAACCCTTGTTGTTGCACCGGATACAGATGGAGTGATGATGCATCTTGCATTCAGGTTCGCTGCCGCAAGTACAGAAGCATATCCGATTGCACTGGACACACCTAACTTCAGATGATCTCCGGCTTTAACAAGAATGGAATCATAGTCCAGATGTTTCTCTGTCGTCTCTACAATATGAACCATCATCTGGAGTGCTTCCAGAGGGTATTTCCCCTGTGCTGTCTCTCCGGAAAGCATAACTGCATCTGTTCCGTCGTATACCGCATTGGCAACGTCCGTCACTTCTGCTCTTGTCGGACGCGGATTACGCATCATGGAATCCAGCATCTGTGTTGCAGTAATAACAGTCTTAAAGTTGTCATTACATTTCTGGATGATCATTTTCTGGAGATGCGGCACTTCCTCTGCCGGAATCTCTACACCAAGATCTCCACGTGCCACCATGATACCATCAGCCGCACGGATGATCTCATCAATATTCTCAATACCTTCTGCGTTCTCTACCTTTGCAATGATTGGAATATACGGAGCGCCGAGTTCTTTTAAGTATGCCTTGATCTCAAGTACACACTCTGCATTTCTTACAAATGATGCTGCGATAAAGTCAATATCCTGCTCTACACCGAAACGGATATCATCCTTATCTTTTTCTGTAATAGCCGGAAGACGAATGGCTACGTTCGGTACGTTAACACCTTTTCTTTCGCTAAGTTCTCCACCATTTACTACAGAACAGACAATCTCTGTCTCTGTCTTGCTCTCTACACGAAGTCCGATCAGGCCATCGTCGATCAGAATGGTACAGCCTTTATAAATATCCTGTACCAGTCCCTTATATGTGATAGATACTCTCTTATTATCTCCTACGATATCTTCTGTTGTCAGAGTGAAGGTTTCTCCTTCTTTTAAAGTAATCTTCTTTCCGTCTTTCAGGATTCCTGTACGAATTTCCGGTCCCTTTGTATCCAGAAGGATTGCAGTGTTTGTATGTTCCTCTTCACGAAGCTCTTTGAGCATATCCATTCTGAACTTCTGTTCTTCATGATCACCATGTGAGAAATTGAAACGTGCCACATTCATTCCATTCTGGATCAGCTTTCTCATCATTTCTCTATCGTTGGTGTTTGGTCCCATTGTACAAACAATCTTGGTTTTTTTCATTGTTTCCTCCTCTTATTATTCAATTTGATTCTATGTTAGAACTCTACTTCACATGTTCGTGTGTGAAAAGATGGTCCTGGCAATATTCATAATTCCCGTTACACTTTGAACAATAACGGAACTCCAGTGTCGGATCGTCAAGTTCCGTACGACCGCACACTGCACATCTGTGCTTTGCACCGCCTGCATACTGATTCTGCGGACGGCTTATCTGCTTCTGGAATTTCTTTCTGCGGGCAACCTGTTTCGGACTGTGTCCACGCAGATTCCGGTTGCAGAAAAAGAAAATAATAAAGTTCAAAAGGGATGCGATGATCACGATCCGTATGATCAGACCGCCCTGCACCGCGTCTACCGCAAGCAGAACCACATCCAGAATTGCAAGCCACTTCATCTTGATCGGGATAATGCCGTAAAGCAAAAGCTGATAATCCGGCATGATGGATGCACATGCAAGGAAAATGGACATATTGATATAGTAAGTACTGTAAAGGCTTCCAAATCCGGTAATGCCTCCGATCAGTCCATTCACAATAAAAGCTCCAATAACTGTAAATAATATTCCTGAAAAAATGTAAACATTGTAACGAAATGCCCCCCAGTAGCTTTCCAGCGTATTACCAAGGGAATAGTATAACAGCATCATAAAGATAACAAAAATAATATTGTCATTCGGCGGGATGATCACCCAGCTTAGAAGTCGCCACACCTGCCCTTTCAAAATCTGTGCCGGTTCCAGTGTAAAATAGGTAAGAAGCTGTGGCATCGTAAAACTCAAAAGATATCCGATCGCATAGCCTGCAAGCAGATACATCGTAAGATTTCTAATTGCATAGCGCCCGAATCTGCGCTCCATTTTATCTAACCAGTTCTTCATTCAAAACCTCCTTCCACGTATGTTATTTTATCGTCTGCTTTTTACTTTGTCAATTCCATTCCACCTCTTTACTCTCTTTTCACATAATTTACATCTTTTGTTCACTTCCAGGCACTTTTTTCTACAATGCCATACATAACTTCTGTTTGTATTTTCGTTGGTTCTGTCGTATAATGTAAGATACTGTAGTTCTCTGCAAACTACATTTAATAGGTAATAATACAGACAAATTTTTTAATTGTAATAAGGAGTAGTTAAATCATGAATCAGACAGAATTACATACCCTGGGGATTGACATCGGTTCTACAACTGTTAAAATCGCAGTTCTGGACAGTAATAATGATGTTCTGTTTTCTGATTACGAGCGTCACTTCGCCAATATTCAGGAAACCCTTTCTGATCTGCTTGGTCGTGCTATCTACAAGCTCGGTCAGATCAAGGTATCTCCAATGATTACCGGATCAGGTGGTCTTACTCTGGCAAAGCATCTTGGCGTACCTTTTGTCCAGGAGGTTGTTGCCGTTTCCACCGCTCTTCAGGATTATGCACCACAGACCGATGTAGCGATCGAGCTAGGCGGCGAAGATGCCAAGATCATCTATTTTGAAAATGGAAATATTGAGCAGCGTATGAACGGAATCTGCGCCGGAGGTACCGGATCTTTCATCGATCAGATGGCGTCCCTTCTCCAGACAGATGCAACCGGTCTGAACGAATATGCCAAAAATTACAAAGCACTTTATACGATTGCAGCCCGCTGTGGCGTATTTGCCAAGACAGATATCCAGCCGCTGATCAATGACGGTGCTACCAAAGAAGACCTGTCTGCTTCTATTTTCCAGGCAGTTGTCAACCAGACCATCAGTGGTCTTGCCTGCGGAAAACCAATCCGCGGACATGTTGCTTTCCTCGGTGGACCGCTTCATTTCCTCTCTGAACTGAGAGAAGCGTTTATCCGTACTCTCAAGCTGGATGACGAACACATTATCGCACCAAAGTATTCCCATCTTTTTGCAGCCGTCGGCTCTGCGCTGAACTCTAAAAAGGATGTAGTCACCTCTCTTGGTGAGATGCAGAAAAAACTGGATGCCCATATTGAAATGGACTTTGAAGTTGAGCGTATGCAGCCGCTCTTTTCCAGTGAAGCAGATTACAATGAATTTAAGAACCGCCATGCAAAGCATCAGGTGCCGGTTGGCGATCTTGCCAGCTACCGCGGTAATGCCTACCTTGGAATCGATGCCGGTTCTACCACCACGAAAGCCGCTCTGGTCGGAGAAGACGGTACTCTTTTGTACTCCTTCTACCATGGCAATGACGGTGATCCTCTTGGTACGACCATCGGTGCGATCAAGGATATTTACAGCCAGCTTCCGGAAGGCGTACAGATCGTTCACTCCTGCTCAACCGGTTACGGAGAAGCGCTCATTAAAGCCGCACTTCTTCTGGATGAAGGCGAAGTTGAAACCGTATCTCACTATTACGCCGCTTCTTTCTTCGAACCGGATGTAGACTGTATCCTCGATATCGGTGGTCAGGATATGAAGTGTATCAAGATCAAGAATCAGACTGTAGACAGCGTACAGCTCAACGAAGCATGTTCTTCCGGATGCGGTTCCTTTATCGAGACTTTTGCCAAATCCCTGAACTACACCGTAGAGGATTTTGCACATGAAGCACTTTTTGCGAAACATCCGATTGACCTCGGTACCCGTTGTACCGTATTTATGAACTCAAAGGTAAAACAGGCGCAAAAAGAAGGTGCTGAAGTATCCGATATTTCAGCCGGACTTGCTTATTCGGTTATCAAAAATGCTCTTTTCAAGGTTATCAAGGTATCCGATGCATCTGAGCTTGGTAAAAAAATTGTTGTACAGGGTGGTACATTCTACAATGATGCCGTACTCAGAAGCTTTGAGACCATCGCCGGATGTCAGGCAATCCGTCCGGATATTGCAGGAATCATGGGTGCTTTTGGGGCTGCACTGATTGCAAGAGAACGCTATGGTTTCAAAGAATGTAAAAATACAACTATGCTTTCCATTGATGAAATCAATGAACTTACCTATACAACCTCAATGGCAAAATGTAACGGCTGTACCAACAACTGTCGTCTGACCATCAACAAATTCAGTGGCGGACGTCGTTTTATTTCCGGAAACCGTTGCGAGCGCGGTCTTGGAAAAGAGAAAGCAAAGAGTGATGTGCCAAACCTTTTCGCTTATAAAAATGAACGTTATTTTGGTTACACGCCATTAGATCCATCCGAAGCAAAACGTGGAACGGTTGGTATTCCAAGAGTTCTCAACATGTATGAGAACTATCCGTTCTGGTTTACTTTCTTCACAAAACTGGGATATCATGTGTTACTCTCTCCTGCTTCTACACATAAGATTTATGAACTTGGTATTGAATCTATTCCGAGCGAATCCGAGTGTTATCCGGCAAAGCTGGCGCACGGACATGTACAGTGGCTGATCAACCAGGGTGCAGACTTTATCTTCTACCCTTGTATACCATACGAACGTGGTGAATTTGCCGATGCCGACAATCATTATAACTGCCCGATCGTCACCTCATACGCGGAGAACATCAAGAACAATATGGATCCGATCGTACACGGTGAAGTAGATTTCATGAATCCATTCCTCGCCCTCACAAGCGAAAAGACAATCACAGACGGACTGGTCCGTGAATTTACTTCTGCAAAGAATCTTCCAGCAGAAGAAATCAAAAATGCCGCTCATGCTGCATGGGAAGAACTTGCTGCATGCCGTCAGGACATCCGCAAAAAGGGTGAAGAAACACTCGCTTACATGGAAAAGACAGGAACCCGCGGCATTGTACTTGCCGGTCGTCCATACCATTACGATCCGGAGGTCAACCACGGTATCCCGGAGATGATCACCTCCTACGGACTTGCCGTTCTGACGGAAGATTCTATCTCCCATCTGAATCCGGTAGAACGTCCGCTGATTGTTATGGATCAGTGGATGTATCATTCCCGACTGTACGCAGCAGCCAATTTTGTAAAGACAAGAGATGATCTGGATCTGATCCAGCTGAACTCTTTCGGATGCGGTCTTGATGCCGTAACAACCGATGCTGTTGCAGATATTCTGACCGGTTCCGACAAGATTTATACCTCTCTTAAGATTGATGAGGTTAATAACCTGGGTGCTGCACGTATCCGTATCCGTTCTCTTCTCGCCGCCATCCGCGTCCGCGAGCAGAAGCATATGGAGCGCACCATTCGTCCGGCAAATATCGAAAAAATTCCTTTTACAAAGGAAATGAAGGAAACCTATACCATTTTGTGTCCGCAGATGTCACCGATCCACTTTTCACTGATTGAGCCAGCCTTCCAGGAAGCAGGCTACAAACTGGAAGTACTGAAAAATGATAACAAGCATGCAGTTGACATGGGCCTTAAATATGTAAACAATGATGCCTGCTACCCGTCTCTGATGGTAGTTGGACAGATCATGGAGGCTATCCTTTCCGGCAAATATGACACCGACCACCTGGCTGTCATTATTTCGCAGACCGGTGGCGGATGCCGTGCTTCCAACTATATCGGATTTATCCGCCGTGCTCTTAAAAAAGCCGGTTACGGACATATCCCTGTTATTTCAATCAACTTAAGCGGACTTGAAAGCAATCCTGGATTCAAGATCACCCTTCCACTTGTACTGAAAGGTGTGTATGGTCTGATATTTGGTGATCTCTTCATGCGCTGCTTGTACCGTGTCCGCCCATATGAAGCTGTTCCAGGCTCTGCCAATACCATGCATAAGAAATGGGAAAAGACAGTTATCGAATTTATCAAGAAAGGCTATCCAAGCAGACATGAGTTCAAGCGTCTCTGCCGCCAGATCGTAGAAGATTTTGATTCTCTTCCATTAAAAGATATCAAAAAGCCACGTGTCGGAGTTGTCGGAGAAATCCTTGTTAAATTCCTTCCAGCTGCCAATAACTACCTGGTAGATCTTCTTGAACAGGAAGGTGCCGAAGCCGTGGTTCCGGATCTGACCGACTTCCTGCTCTACTGCTTCTACAATACAAACTTTAAAGCAGAACATCTCGGCATGAAGAAATCAACCGCCCGCATGGGTAATCTCGGAATCAAGGCTTTGGAATGGTTCCGCAAGCCTGCCGTTGATGCATTAAAAGCAAGTAAACGCTTCGATCCACCATCACATATTGAACACCTGGCTTCGATGGCAAAAGAAATTGTTTCTCTTGGAAACCAGACCGGTGAAGGATGGTTCCTTACCGGAGAAATGCTGGAGCTGATCCACAGCGGTGCACCAAACATTGTCTGCACACAGCCTTTCGCCTGTCTGCCAAACCACGTAGTCGGAAAAGGTGTTATTAAAGAACTGCGCCGCCGTCATCCGGAATCCAACATCGTTGCAATCGATTATGATCCGGGAGCAAGCGAAGTAAACCAGCTGAACCGCATCAAACTGATGCTTTCGACTGCGCAGAAAAAGCTGTAGAAATTTTAGATATGTAAAATATAGGTTCTAATGGAACGACCAGAGGAATCAAAAATACTCCCCACGCATTCAGTTGCACTAACCATTCCGTTCAAGCCTCTTAGGGCGGGAATCGTGTTCAGCAAAGGCTTCCACGATTCCTGAGTCTTGAACTCCACAGTGCAAAATTCATGTGTGGGGAGTATTTTTGATTCCTCTGGTCTGTGTATTGGTAACTTTTTTTACATATGCAAAAGTTTTTTGGATGGTGAGAACTAGGATTTAGGGAATTGCAGTCGGAAGGGAAGATTAGTGTAATATCCGACTCTCAAATCAATTCATAAATCGCATTTCCTTTTCCCGTTATCCCCATGTCATAGTTTTCCTATATCATTCTAAACTCTCCCCTCTTCAACACACTCCCACAGATTCCCCCATTGATAAAATTCCCTATCTCACTATCGAAAAAGCACATCTTTCATCGAAGCTTCATCTTTCTTTACAGTTTTTTCTCTCCGAATTCGGCACCGTCATTTTCACCAGTACAGTTAAACGGTCGATTTTACAAAAGAAAGTCCTGCAATTCACTTTTGTGCAATGGAGATGAGACTCAGAAATCATGGAAGCCTTTGCTGAACATGATTTCCGCTCTAAGAGGCTCATCGGAATGGTTTGCACAATGGAATTGCAGGACTTTCTTTTGTAAAATCGACCACACAACCTTTATTAAAAAAACAGTGGACTCCTTTTCGGGAAAATCCACTGTTTCTCACATATATTAAGCTTCTTCAACTTCTACTTTTTCGCCAAGAATTTTATCAATACTTACCAGTTTTACGCTGAGTACGAATACCTGTGCTGCAACTTCCAGTTCTTCTGGTGTCGGGAAGGACGGTGCAATTCGGATATTGCTGTCTTTTGGATCCTTTCCGTATGGGAATGTAGCGCCTGCACCTGTCATCACAACGCCTGCCTCTTTACACTTTGCAACGATCGCCTTGGCGCAGCCGTCTAAAGCGTCGAAGGATACGAAGTATCCGCCCTGGGGCTTGGTCCACTGACCGATCTCAAGGCCTGCCAGCTCTCTGTTTAAGATCTCGTCCACAGCCTCGAATCTGGGACGAAGGAGCTCGGCGTGCTTCGCCATATGGGCCTTGATGCCGTCTAAGTTCTTGAAGAAACGTACATGACGGAGCTGGTTGATCTTATCGTGGCTGATCAGCTGGTTATTCATCTGCTTCTTGATATCCTCGATGTTGGCCTTGGATGTAGCGATCGCAGAAATTCCGGCGCCCGGGAAGGTGACCTTTGCGGTGGAGCCGAATTTATATACCATATCCGGGTTTCCAGCCTTTTCACACTCGGAAAGGATATCCAGAACGTGGCACGGATGATCCGGATACAGGTGATGTACGCAGTAAGCGTTATCCCAGTAAATACGGAAATCCTTTGCAGCCGGTTTTAAGTTTGCAAAGCGTTTAACGACCTCGTCAGAGTAGCACTGGCCGGACGGGTTGGAGTAAAGCGGTACGCACCAGATTCCCTTTACAGCCTCGTCGTTGTTTACATACTGCTCTACCAGATCCATATCCGGGCCGTCCTCATGGAGCGGGATATTGATCATTTCGATGCCGAAGAACTGGGTAATGGCAAAGTGTCTGTCATAGCCGGGAACCGGGCAGAGGAATTTCACCTTGTCCAGCTTGCACCAGGGCGTATTTCCCATTACGCCGTGGGTATAGGAACGGGATACGGTATCGTACATTAAAGTAAGGCTGGCGCTTCCGTACATGATCACGTTCTCAGCGGGAGCATCCATCATTCCGCCCATTAATTCCTTTGCTTCCTGGATACCGGTCAGAACACCGTAGTTTCTCACATCGCCGTCAGCGGTCATGAAATCGCTCTTGCTGTTTAAAACATCCAGCATCGGAAGAGACAGATCTAACTGGTCCGGGCTTGGCTTTCCGCGGGCCATATTAAGGCTTAAATTTTTCCCCTGATACTCTTTGTAAACAGCAGTAAGCTGCTCCTTTAAGGAAGCAAGCTCCTCTTTTGACATTTCACGATATGGTTTCATGTCCCAATAACCTCCTCTTTCTTAAACACGATATAGTGATTGCGTTTTATGCTTCCATTATAATCGAATCCATCGTTTCTTACAACAAAAAAATAAAGATTCCGGTTTTATTTTCGTACATTTTTCCCAGTTCCCGCAAAAGATTCTTAAGCCGGGTTCATTGACTTTTGACTTTTCTTAACGTATCATGACATTGAAGGATGAGAAAAACAAGGGGGAAAAATGCATGAATGAGTGGAAACGCAGTCTTCTGACCGGGACCATCGTGGCTCTGGCATCCCAGCTTTACTGGAACGTATTTGTATCCGGCTTCCGGATCTCCCCTGCCGTGATCCTTCTCCCGATCCTCCTTATGACCATCGGAAAAAGCATCTCCACGATCCAGATCACGGTGACAACGGCGGCGGTGGTATTCCTTTTCCGCCTCTTTCTGGCAGCCAGCGGTCTCTCCTCCTCCCCGGAAACGGCGGGACAGCTGGCCACCAACTCCATTTTCTATCTCTGCTATGGACTGCTTTTTTCCGTCCTTGTCCCCAGCAAGCCCACTGTCTCCTACCGGCGGCTGTTCCCGTCGGTGTTCATCTGCGACCTGCTGTCCAATCTGCTGGAGGTCTGTATCTTTGAAAGCGGCCGTTCCGGGACCCTTTCCCCCTC
>OLFT01001716.1_pt1 | contig 21714 bp, 18 predicted proteins | sample 1604921 | NCBI WGS metagenome assembly OLFT01 (sample SAMEA3888897, study PRJEB22519) | human gut metagenome | biome: human gut; feature: human-associated habitat; material: faeces | place: Denmark | collected 2013 | reverse complement strand
TGCCAGAACAGACCGCGGTGCAGCGTGACCTGAAACTGCGGCCATTCCTGTGCGGTGTTGCGCAGGGCCTCATTCAGCGTATCGGGGTCGATCTCCTCGTTCAGCGTGCAGGAGATACGAAAGACCCGCGGGTCGCGCTGGGACGCCGTAGCCAGAAACACCTTGGCGACGTTATCGACTTTATACCAGGAATCGGACATGAGCATGGTCCTTTCTTTTGTGGCTGTACGGGAGCGGCTGCCTTCCGGGAACTGCTACTTTCTTTGCGGGTTATAGCCCGCTCAAATGATCCTCTGCACAAATCGCCCCGCGCTCTCCATTGCGACGGCGGCTCTGCGGATCGGCATCTGCTGGAATACATGCCAGCACTCGGGGTAGACCTCCAGTTGGGCGTACACCCCGGCCTTCTGCAGGTTCTCCACAAGGCGCTCACTGTCGGACTTCAGAATTTCGTTTGTGCCTACCTGTACCAGCGTCGGGGGCAGACCGCGCAGGTCGGCAAAGAGCGGGCTGTAGCACGGGCGCGACCAGTCGGCATCGGGGCCGGTGTAGGCCTCGCGCACGGCGGCGATGTACTCCATCGTCAGCATCGGGTCCAGTGTCTTGCAGGTGCGGTAGCTCTTTCCGCTGGCCGTCATATCGGTCCATGGGCTGAACAGCACCAGCCCGCGCGGCTGGGCGCGGCCCTGCTCCTTCAGCTTTAAAGCCAGCTCCAGCGCCAGGTTGCCCCCGGCGGAGTCGCCCGCGACGATAATGTCCCGCGCACCGTAGCCCATATACATTAAATAATCCCACATCGCCACGGCATCCTCAATGGCCGCAGGGAACGGGTGCTCCGGCGCAAGGCGGTACTCAAACGAGAGCACGTCAAACCCGGTAGCCAGCGCCAGCTTGCTGGCCAGAATGCGGGCGTACCCCAGCTGGCCGCATGTGTAGCCGCCGCCGTGGCAGTACAAAACGGCGTGGCGGCGGTCATGGCCGTGCTCCAGGCTGACCCACTCGGCGGGGATGCTCCCCACTGTCAGGCTGTCGCTGCGGATGCCAATGCCCGGCGTGACGAGCCGCGCAAACAGCTCCTCCGCGGCGCGCTGGCGCTCCAGATCCTCGGGCGTCGTCGAGGTGTGGTCGCTGATGCTGTGCACGGCCTTGATGGCCCGCATCATCGGGCCGAGGTCGTCGGGGTTCTGCTCCTGCTGGGGCACCAGCGTTTTGATGACAGCCTCGAGCCGCTGGCTCAAATCATTTTTCCTTCTGGACATGGCAGCTCCTTACAGCTTGGCCAGCAGCCGCGTCCATACGGTGCGCAGCAGCGGCGGATGTGCGGCGGGCAGGCCGCACAGGCGGTAGATTTTGTTCAGCGGCAGGAAAACCCCACGCTTGGCATAGCCATTGTAAATCAGCTTCAGCTGGCGGTCCTTCGCCGCACCCGGCAGATGCAGGATGCAGACAGGGTCGAGTGTATAATTTGTCGATACATAGTAGAAATGCCCGCCAAGCCAGTAGCGGAAGATATAGGCATTTGCAGCGCGCACGGGTTTACCGGCCAGCAGACTGCGGTAGGCGGCACCGCACCAGACGGCCTCGTCACCCTCCTTCGGGGTGATGCCCTTTGCCTGCAATTCTTTAAAATAGTCACGGCACAGCGACATAAAATCGGCCAGCCGCGCCCTGCTGCCCGCGACCAGCTCGCCGCCGAAGTGCGTCAGCGCGTGCGGTGCGCCGTCCGGCTCCACCGCATCAAAGCAGCGGCTGATGGCGGCGGTCATCGTCTGGCTGGCGGCGTGGGGGACCTGATACAGCAGCACGGCTTCGTCGCATTCCCGCCACAGATCGTCCAGCGGGCGCTGGGTGAAGGTGTCGAGGTCGAGCATCGCCGCGCGGGCAAAGTTGCGGTTTTCCAGCACCCACGCCATGGCGCAGAGCTTGTAGTAGGCCAGTGCCCAATTGGTGTCGGCGGGCACGCGGTAGGTGGTAAACGGGCAGTCCCAGATCTCGACGCCGCCCTGCGTCAGCTGGCTGCGGAACGGCTCCGGCACGGGAGCATTCGTCAGCAGGGCCACTGTGCAGGCAGGGTTCTGCGCCTTGGCGCTGCACAGCGCCACGACGGTGCAGCGGTCATAGACCGTGCGGCCCAGATTGGCGGCGTCCCCCTCGCGGTAGCCGTCCAGCGTGGCGAACGCGCCGAAAATCAGATTTTCCATGGGCAGACCCCTCCGTTACACACAAATACATCTTTATTATAGTCATTTTGGGGGTAGATGTCTATGGCCATCCCCTGCAAAATGCGCGGGAGCGACGGAAAAATAACTTTTTTGTGTGCAGACCTTGCCGAATTTTGTCATACCCTTTATAATGTTTACAGATGTAAAATTTTTATGAAGCGGCATCGCCACAGGCTGTGCGGAGCAGTGTTTTTTATGGCGTTTTCTTCGGTGCAATTTCTGTTCGTTTTTCTTCCGCTGTCGCTGGCGGTCTACTGGCTGTGCCCCAAGTGGTTGCGCAATGCCGTGCTGGCTGCGTTCAGTCTGCTGTTTTTTGCGTGGGCGGGCTTAAAGGGCGCGGCCATCCTGGTGCTGCTGGCCGGTATCAACTGGCTGGGCGGGCTTTCGCTGGGGCGGCTGGCCCACAAAAGGCCGCTGCTGATTTTGTTGATCTTGCTGGATCTGGCGGTGCTGGGGGGCTTTAAATATGCGGGCTTTGCGGCGGAGACGGTCAACGCCCTTGTGCCGGGTCTGCTGCCGGTGCTCTCCCCCGCCCTGCCGCTGGGGCTGAGCTTTTACGTGTTCACGGCCATCGGCTACTGTGCCGATGTGGCCGCGGGCAAGGTGGAATCGGAAAAGAACCCTATCCGTTTTGCGGTGTTCCTCGCGTTCTTCGGCCACGGGCCGTCCGGGCCCATCGTGCGGTACGGCCAGCAGGCCCCGCAGCTGGACCCCGGCAGCGAGACGCGCCGCGTCTCGGCGGACCGCTTCTGCTACGGCATCAAGCGGTTCGTGCTGGGCCTGGCAAAAAAGGCCATCATCGCCGACCAGCTCGCTTTGATTTACGCCAAAGCCGCGTCGGTCCCGGCGGCTACGCTGCCCGCACCGATCCTCGTGCTGGGCTACACGGCCTACATGATGCAGCTGTATTTTGACTTTTCCGGCTACAGCGATATGGCCATCGGCATCGGTGAGTTCTTCGGCATCACGCTGCCGGAAAACTTTGAGTATCCGTATCTTGCCTGCTCCGTCGGCGAATACTGGCGGCGCTGGCATATCTCGCTGTCGAGCTGGCTGAAGGACTACCTTTACATTTCGCTGGGCGGGAACCGCAAGGGGCGCGCGAGGACGTATGCGAACCTGATGCTGACGATGCTGTTGGGCGGGCTGTGGCACGGAGCGGCCGTCCGATTCATCCTGTGGGGGGCGCTGCACGGAGCCGCGCTGGCCGTTCATAAGGCGCTGATGCACGCTTTCCCCTCGGTGTTCAAAGCTTCCGGAGAGCAGATGAGGCCGTGGCGGCGGGTTTTGGGCGTGCTGGTCACGTTCCATGTGGTCTGTCTGGGCTGGATTCTGTTCCGGGCTCCGGACATGCAGACGGGCGAGCGGATTCTTTCGCAGATTTTCGGCCATTTCCAATGGAGACTGATTCCTCAGGTCGTTTCCGGCTACGGGGCCGTCATGGCCTTGATGGCCGCGGGCTACCTGCTGCATATGCTGCCGCGCCGGGCCGAGGCGTGGGGCGAGCGGACCGTCGCGGGCGCTCCGCTCGTTGTCAAGGCACTGATGCTGACCGTGCTGATATGGTGCGTCATGCAGATCAAGTCGTCCGAAATCCAGCCGTTCATCTATTTCCAGTTCTGACCGGGATAGCGTCAGAGAATCTTCTGCGGTCCGATGCTTTTCGTCGCTCGCATCCGTTTGTATTTGATCGCGATGTCCGAGGCGACTCGTATTCGTGCCGTTTCGGCTGAGGACGCGATATGATGCCGAAAGCCCGACGGATTCGCGGCGCGTGGGGGCGGATAGGAGCATTTGACTTATTGTGAGGACAAGGTCTCTGTCTTGCCGGGCCTTGTTCCGATTCCGCTCGGGCCTGCATACGGAGTGCCGTGCGAGCTGGATTGTTCTTCGGTCAGGCCGGCGGCACGGACGGCACGGAGGACGGGGCCTTCTCCGTATGCGGACGGATAGTTGGCGATCCGCTTTTTTCGTCGTATTTTTGAGACCGAACGAAAAACACCGCTATGTGGCAATCGCTTCTCGATCTCGACCGGGAGCTCCTGCTCGCCCTGAACGGCGACGGAGGCGCTTTCTGGGACGCTTTCTTCTATTTCGTGACGGCCCGGCTCACTTGGATTCCGTTGTATGCCGTGCTGCTGTATGCCGTGTGGAGGCGGTTCGGAACGCGCGGTCTGCTGTGGGTCGTGCTGTTTCTGGGTGCGACGGTCATAGCGGACGACCAGATATGCAACTTCTTCAAGCATAACGTGCCGAAGCTGCGTCCGACCCATACGCCCGGCGTCGAATCGCTGGTGCATACGGTCCGGGACTACCGGGGCGGGCTGTACGGCACGGTTTCCGCCCATGCGGCCATCAGCTTCTCGATCGCGCTGTTCACTTCCGTGCTGTTCCGCCGGAGGTGGTATGCCATAGCCATTTTCGTATGGGCGGCCCTGCTGGCGTACAGCCGGATCTATCTGGGCGTGCACTATCCGATGGATATTCTGTTCGGTCTGCTGCTCGGCCTGTCGCTGGCGGCCGTCTCGGTCAGGCTTTGCCTGAGGCGGATGCGACGGACGGAGGAGGTTTCCCCGGGATCATCTGAAAAAGACGCTCTATGACACTTTCGCAAAGTTACTCGGCTCTCTCTCGAAAACTTTACGCTCTTCGCGGACGGCTGTCGCTGTGGCTGCTTCCCGCCAGTGTCGCCGCCTTGCTGGTGACGACGCCGTTCCGGATCGCCGACGGATGGATTCTGCTGGCGGTATGTGCGCTTCTGCTCGGCTCGGGATTCGCCCTGCGTGTCCGCTCGACGGCCGTCATGCTCTACAGGACCCGGCTTCGGGCTTCGGGGAATCCGCCCGCGATGCCTTTCCCGACGGAGGGAATTTATGCGCGGATGCGCTATCCGCTCTATGCCGGCAATTTCCTGATTTGGTCCGGAATCGTGCTTTACACGGGAACGGACTGGTTCGTGATCGGCGCGACCGCGCTTTATGCCGCTTGCTACCTGACGATTCTCGGCAGAGAGGAGCGGCTCATGCTTGGGAAATACGGCGCCGACTATCGCGCGCGCTGCCGGGAGGTTCCGGCCCTGTGGCCGTCACACCGGAGCCGGGGAGGCGTTGCCGTACCGGTTTCCGCGACCGTTTCGGCCGTGCGCCGGGAGTTCCGGTTGCTGGCGGGAGCCGTGTTGGTTTTGCTGTTGCTGGGTATCGTCAAGTTCAGGGTCGTGCATCTGACTTGGGGGATTCCTTTCTATTGGCTGGTCGCGACCGGCACGGCGCTGGCGCTGTTTCTCGCGGGTTGGCTGCTGCGCCGCCGCCGTCGGGGGAAAGTCGCTGCGGAATGCGTCGTTCGACAGAGCCCGGAGGAAAAATAGCCCGATCGCGGGTCGCCCCTCGGGATGAATCGGAGTATGTTGTCTGCGGAGGGCGAGACGGAGGATTCTCTGGGTTCGGGCGTAATCCGCGAAAGCCGTGCACCATGGAAAAGGGGCTGTCTCGGATTACGAGACAGCCCCTTTTCGTCGAGGCCTGAAGCGGAATTGAACCGCTGTAAGAGGTTTTGCAGACCTCTGCCTAACCACTCGGCCATCAGGCCCTGTATGGGACGGCAAATATAGAAATTATTTCCGAACCGTCAAAATTCACGGACATTTTCGTCCTTTTCCGAGGGGACGAGTTCGGGCCGGACTCGGCCCGATGCCGTATTCGAAAGTACGGGGTCGGTCCGAATGGGAACAGGCTTCGTGTCCGAAAAACATCCGGAGGAGCTGTTCGACGCTTGCATTGAAGAGGCGTGCAAGCGATATGGAATGGGTGTTTGTTCCGGGGCCTCGTCCTCGTTCGGGACGAATCGCCGTCGGCCGGGACCGTATTGTCCGGCGATTTTATTTCTCCTGCGCGGGAATAGGTTCGTGCCGATAATTTTCTATCTTTACGCAGCGGACGGCGCCGGGCGCCGCCCCGGACCGAGAGAACCGTTTCCTGAAATGACTGTCGACGACATAGCCCTTACGATGCACCCGGAGATAGGAAGCCGTACGGCCATTCATCTGGTCGAGTGCTTCGGCTCGGCCGAGCGACTGTTCGCCGCGACGCAGCAGGAGATCGTGCTCCGATCCGGACTGAAACCCGAGCTGGCGCGGAGTATCAGCCGCCGCGAGTATCACGGGGCGGCGGAACGGGAGCTCGCTTTCGTCGAGAGGCACCGGATCCGGGCGATCGATGCGTGCTCGGCGGACTATCCCCGCCGGCTCAAGGAGTGCCCCGATTATCCGCATGTGATCTACGTGAGCGGCGGAACCGATCTGAACTCGCCCCGCTGGCTGTCGGTGGTCGGCACGAGGCGCATGACTCCTTACGGGGCGATGCTTTGCGAGCGCCTGATCGGGGAGCTGGCCGCGCTGGTTCCCGACGCGGTGATCGTCAGCGGGCTGGCCTACGGAGTCGATATCGAGGCTCACCGGGCAGCGATGAATGCCGGTCTGCGGACGGTCGGGGTCGTCGCGCATCCGCTGACGCGCATCTATCCGTCGCGCCATACCGAGAGCGCGCGCCGCATGGTGCAGCAGGGCGGAGCGATCGTGAGCGAGTTTCACAGCGGTTGCCGGTGCGACCGTTCGAGCTTCGTGCAGCGCAACCGGATCATCGCCGGACTGAGCGAAGGGACGCTGGTGATCGAGTCGGCGGCGAAGGGCGGATCGCTGATTACGGCCGAAATGGCCGACGGATACGAGCGGACGGTCATGGCCGTGCCCGGGCGGATCGACGACGACCGGTCGCAGGGAACGAACCGGCTGATCCGCAGCCTGAAAGCTCAGATGGTTTGCTCGGGGCGGAATATAGCCGATTGCCTCGGCTGGGAGCCGGTTCCGGAGGCGAGGCCGGCGGAGGGAGACTTGTTCGGCGGTTCGGAGCGGGCGCTTCCGGCCGGGCAGGCCGATCTGCTGAAGTGGATCGACGGGGTAACGCCCCGTTCGGTCGAGGAGCTCGAGCTGCTGAGCGGACTGGAGCCGGGCCGGCTCAGCGAACTGTTGATGGAGCTGGAACTGGCCGGCATAGTCCGGGCGGTTGCCGGCGATTCGTATATCAAGATTTCGAGGTCATGCTGATCGATACGCATTCGCACATTTACGACGAGGTTTTCGACGGCGATCGGGACGCGGTCGTCGCCCGGGCCCGAGAGGCGGGAGTAGGCCGCATCCTGCTGCCGGCTGTGGACGGACACTCCTACGGGGCTATGTTCGAGACGGCGCGGCGCTATGCCGGCTATTGCTTTCCGATGATGGGGCTTCATCCGACCTCGGTCAACGACAATCCCCGTTACAGGGACGATCTGGAGAGGGTGGCCCGCTTGCTGGAGGCGCCGCCTGACGGCATCCGCTTCTGCGGCGTGGGCGAGGTGGGCCTCGACCTGTACTGGAGCCGCGATTTCGCGGACGAACAGCTGGAGGCGCTACGGTTTCAGATCGAGCTGGCTTTGCGGTACGGACTGCCGCTGGTGATTCACACGCGCGATGCTTGGGACGAGATGTGCGGCGTGCTGGAGGAGTACCGGGGCCGGGGCGTGCGCGGCGTCATGCACAGCTTTTGCGGGACGCGGGAACACTACCGGCGGATTCTCGGATGCGGCGACTTCCTGTTCGGCGTGGGCGGCGTCGTGACGTTCAAGCGGTCGGCGATCGCGAGATCGGAATCGAGCGGGCGGTGCTGGAGACCGACGCGCCTTACCTGACGCCCGTGCCTTTCCGAGGCAAGCGCAACGAGAGCGCTTACGTCCGCTATGTGTGCGCCAAGGTGGCCGAACTGTGCGGTACGGACGAGCGACGCGTGGAGGAAGTGACCGAACGCAATGTGCGGGCGATGTTCGGCGACTCGATTTTTTGCTAATTTTGTCGTAGAACCGCTCGCATCCGATCCGGAAGCGGCATAAACCGTTCGCTATGGCCGAGACATCCAGGGCTTCGATTCTGCTGATCTACACGGGCGGAACGATCGGCATGAAGACCAATCCTGAGACAGGAGCCCTTTCTCCGTTCGATTTCAACGATATTTACGAGGAGTTTCCCTATCTGAGGATGCTGAACGTCGATATCCGCGTGCTTCATTTCAAGCCGATCGACTCGTCGAACGTAACCCCTGCGCTATGGATCGAGCTCGCTCGGCTGATCCGCGACAGCTATGCGTCGTTCGACGGCTTCGTCGTATTGCACGGAACCGATACGATGGCCTATTCGGCCTCGGCGCTCAGCTTCATGATCGAGAATCTGGGCAAGCCGGTCGTCTTCACGGGCAGTCAGATTCCGATCGGCGTGCTGCGGACCGACGGGCGGGAGAATCTGATCACCGCGATCGAGATCGCCGCTGCGAAAGAGAGAGGGCGCGCCGTCGTTCCGGAAGTCTGCATCTATTTTCAGAACAAGCTGTTCCGTGCGAACCGCACGACGAAGCACAGCGCCGAGCTGCTCAACGCTTTCCGTTCGGACAACTATCCGGCGCTGGCCGACGTCGGGGTGAATATCCATTATAACGAGCCCTTTATCCGCCGGGCGGAGAAAGACCCTGCCCCGCTGCATGTCGCCGCCGGTCTGGAGACGGGGATCGAGATCGTCAAGATTTTTCCCGGCATGCGTCCCGAAACGCTCGGGGCAATGCTCCGCATTCCCGGCGTTCGCGGCGTCGTGCTGGAGACCTACGGGTCGGGAAACGCGCCGACGGCCGACTGGTTCGTGCACGCAATCGGCGAGGCGGTCGAGCGGGGAACGGTCGTGCTGAACGTGACGCAGTGTCATGGCGGCAGCGTGTCGATGGATATGTACGAGACCGGCAAGCGCTTGCAGGAGTGCGGCGTAGTCAGCGGCCGGGACATCACAACCGAAAGCGCCGTCACGAAGCTGATGTATCTGCTGGGACAGAACTGGGACGGCGAGCGGGTCCGCGACATGCTGGGCCGCTCGATCCGGGGCGAGATCACGGTCTGACGGCAGCCGTTTCCGGTTCGGACCTCGGCCCGGCGCCATCGTGCGGAAGGGGACGTGGCGGTTTGTCAGCACCGTTTCTGGCTTGCGACTCCGTCCTACGGGTCCGGCGCTTATTTCGTTCTTTCGGGCGCTTGGCCGTGCGGCTGTTTGCCCGGGACGGTCATCCCGGTCGGGGGATGCCGGAAAGCGGCTTGTTCATGCTTTTCGGACGTTTTTGTACGGGATTCCGATAATATGCGGCGGAAATGTCCGGTTTTCGTCCGTGCGAAGCGGAGCGTTATCCCGTGTCTTGGCGGCAGGCAGGCCGAGCCTCGGTGTGGCCGTTGCAACGGAAACGACCGGAAAAGCGTCTTTATCATACGGCAGTGCGCAGCATCTGGCACGATTTTGCAGCGTTCGGACCGGACGGTTTTGCGGTTCGGACAGATTCGCCGGCGGTCGGCGGGGCGGCAGGAACGGTAGCGACCGGATTTTCGTACCGCGAGCGGATAATTTGCACGCCGCGCAGTCGTTATATTTTAAAAGTCAATCGGCTATGAAAAAGATTTTATTGATGGTCGCGCTCGCATCGCTCTGCGCGAGCGTCTCGGCCCAGAAGTCCGCGGACCGCAAGGCGGCCCGCGCGGCCCAGAAAGAGTATTACCGGGCATTGGATGCCCGCATGCACGACTCGGCCATGAAGGCGCTGCAGGACAGCATGTTCATTCTGAAGGCCGATAAGGTGACGTTCCGGCGCGGACAGATAGCCTATGTCAGTTCGACGACCAATTTCATCTCGATGGAAGGCGAGCGCGCCGTGATCCAGCTTGCGTTCCCCAACTTGCCGTGGCCTGGCGCCAACGGGTTGGGCGGCATCACCGTCGACGGAATCGTGACCAACGTATCGACGAAAACCGACAAAAAAGGTTTCGTGCGCTACCAGATGAGCGTCATGGGTTCGGGAACCTCGTCGTGGATGGCCGAGATCGTGCTCAATCCGTTGGACAACAAGGCCTCCGTAACGGTGTATCCCACGTACAGCAGCAATCGGGTGACGCTCAGCGGCGAGCTGGTGCCTTACGACAGGCGCAGCGTGTACAAGGGTCGTTCGCTGTTTTAGGACGGCGGAGCGGGACGGCTCTCCCTGATTTGTCGCCAGGAAAGCGCGCTATCCGTGGCAATTTGGAAGTTTTTACGATGATCGAAACCGGTCGATTGCTCCGACCGGTTTTTTATGTCTGTGCCGCTTCGTCCGTATCGTCATGGCCGAATGTAGAATCGGGAGCCGGAAGCCGAAGCGAACGGGATTTTTCTGCGAGTCGGAACCGAAGACGGTCCGGGCGGGGTTGCCCGAAGCGGTACGGCGCGGAGAGTCAGTAGGTCGATATGTTCCTGAGCACCTCGGCGTCGGCCGCCGGCACGATGACGCCTTCGAGCGTAACGCCCCGGCCTCCCCGGAGCGAACGGACCGTCGCGGTCGCCTCGTTGCTGTCGGGGTACAGCGTCAGGTATACGGTCGACGAGGTCATCACGATACCCGAGAGGTCTATCCTGCATCGGACGAATCCTTTCTTGTCGGTTCTGATCCGCATGCGGGACACCTCGCCTCCCGTCTTGAGGACCGGATTGGCCGCGATGCTGCTCATCTGAATGCTGAAATGGCCGCCCTCCATCGAGACGAAGTTCCGGTGAAAGTCGACCTGCTGTCTCGGGTAGTTCTCTAGAAGCACGGCGTTCGCCTGCAAAACGAACGCGCTGTCGAGGATCGCGTCCAGTGCCTGCTGGTGCCTTGCGCGGTCGATCGATTGCCTGAGCTCTTTTTTCTCCTTGCGTGCGGCTTTCTTGTCTGCGGCCTGAGCCGTTGCCTTTTCGGCCGTTCCGAGCAGGGCAAGCGCGAACAGGACGAGCATTTTGGTTTTCATGGCATTCGGAATTAAGTGAACGATATGCGGACGATTCGCTTCGTACTGCAAGATAATCATTATCGGGATATATTCAAGCCCGGTTTCGGCGAAAACTCGCGGTCCGGCTGCCGTGCGAAAGACCTTCCGAATGACGGCTTGCCGATCGGCGATCCGAAAACCATTTTCAAAAAACATCCTTACCTTTGTCGAAATTTCTGTCGCTATGTCGAAAGAACGTTTGGTCACATCGAGTTATTGCTATATCCTGTCCGCTAATTTCCTGCTTTTTTTCGGTTTTTACCTGCTGATGCCGGTCCTGCCGTTCTATCTGACGGAGGAGTTCGGCACGGGCAGCGGCATGGCGGGGGCCGTGCTGTCGTGCTATACGATCGCGGCGTTGTCGGTCAGGCCGTTTTCGGGCTATCTGCTCGATACGTTCGCGCGCAAGCCGCTCTATCTGCTGGCTTTTTTCGTCTTCACTTCCGTCTTCGCGGGCTATCTGCTGGCGGGGACGCTCACGTTGTTCACCATACTGCGCGTCGTGCACGGCTTCTCGTTCGGCATGGTTACGGTGGCCGGCAACACGGTCGTGATCGATATCATGCCCTCTTCGCGCCGGGGGGAGGGACTGGGGTACTACGGACTGGCCAACAACATAGCGATGTCGGTCGGTCCGATGGTAGGACTGTTCCTGCACGACGCTTACTCGTTCGAGGTGATTTTCGTTTGCTCGCTGATCTCTTGCTCGCTGGGCTTCGCAATGGCCTCGCTGGTCAAGGCGCCCGTCAAGGCACCCGTCAAGCGGGAGCCTGTCTCGCTCGACCGCTTCATCCTCGTCAAGGGAATTCCTGCGGGGGCCGATTTGCTGATGCTGTCGATTCCTTACGGCATGACGACGACTTACGTGGCGATGTATGCGCGCCAGATCGGCATTACGCACGGCATGGGCGTCTTCTTCACGCTGATGGCCGTCGGCATGGCCATCTCGCGCATATTCTCGGGCCGTCAGGTCGATAAGGGGCGCGTGACGAGGGTCATTGCGTGGGGGATGTATCTGGTCTGCCTCTGCTTTTTCGCACTGTCGTCCTGCGCGCTGCTGATGCGCCTGAACGAGACGCTCAGCCTGTGGATCTTTTTCGGCGTAGCCCTGTTTTTGGGCGTGGGTTTCGGGACGATGTTCCCCGCCTTCAACACGCTGTTCGTCAATCTGGCTCCGAATAACCAGCGGGGGACGGCCACGTCGACCTACCTGACCTCGTGGGACGTAGGCATAGGGATCGGGTTGCTGCTCGGGGGCTATATCGCCCAGATCAGCACGTTCGACAAGGCCTATTTGTTCGGCGCCTGCCTGACGGTCGCGTCGATCGTTTATTTTCAGTGGAAGGTGGCTCCGCATTTCGAGCGGAACAAGCTGCGTTGATTCTGCTTCGGCCGTTTTTCGCCGGGCGCGGCAGATCGACTTGCACCGGAACTTCGTCTCGATGAAAGGCGACCGTTTCGGTATGCGGATGAGCGGCATTGCGGCCGATCTCGTCCTCAAGACGGGAGGCGAGATATCCCGCATGCGGATCGGGGCCGACAAGATCGGCAGGCCGGAGACGAAAAATATTGCCGGGAAAGTCCGAAGCGTTGCCGTGCCGGAATCGGACCGGATTTCGGCGATTCCTCGACGGCCCGATTCGTGTACTGAGCAGAAACGGCCTGCGATCGCTCGGACCGGACGAGTCCTCTCCGTGCCGGATCGGGGAACCTTCCCGCGCGGGTTGCGCGTTGTCGGGATATATGCGGCCCGAATCGTGCGGCCGACTGAAATTTGAAATCAAAGGATTATGGAAAAGGCGATCGATGAAATCATAACCCTTCAGCGGAAATTCTTTGCCGACGGCGCGACACGCGCTACGGCATTCCGACTCGATGCGCTGACGAAGCTGAGAAAAGCCGTCCGGGAACGCACGGACGCGCTGAGCGAGGCGTTGCGCGAAGATCTGAACAAGTCGGCCGGCGAGAGCTATCTGACCGAGATCGGCCTCGTGATGCAGGAATTGGAGTGCCATATCCGGCACCTGAAGCGCTGGTCCCGATCCCGACGGGTATCTACGCCTCTGACGCTATGGCCGTCGCGGAGCCGGATACGGCCCGAACCGCTCGTCGGCGCGATCTCGGCCGGGAACTGCGTCCTGCTGAAGTCTTCGCCTCTGGTTCCTCATGTCGAGGCGGCGCTGCGCGATCTGATCGCCGAAACGTTCGGGCCGGAATACGTGGCTTTCGTCGAAGGAGGAGGCGACGTGCTCGACGAATTGTTGAAGCGGCGCTTTGATTCGATCTTTTTTACGGGCGGGTCGAAATACGGGCGGGTCGTGATGGAGGCGGCCGCGAAGAACCTGACGCCCGTGACGCTCGAGCTGGGCGGCAAGAGCCCCTGCATCGTCGGGCGCAGCGCGAATATTCGGCTGGCGGCACGGCGAATCATGTGGGGCAAGCTGCTGGCTGCGGGCCAGACCTGCGTCGCGCCGGATTATCTGCTCGTTCATCGGGACCTGAAGGAAGGGCTGTGCCGGGAAATGAAGCATGCGGTCGGGGAGTTTTTCGGCGACTACCCGCTTCGAAGTCCGGCTTATCCGCGTATCGTTTCGGAGCGGGCGACCGCCCGGCTGGATCGGCGCTTCGGGACGCGTGCTGTGGGGAGGCGAATTCGATGTGCGGCAGCGGTATGTCGCTCCGACGCTGATCGACGATCCGGACGACGACAGCCCGGCAATGACGGAGGAGATCTTCGGTCCGCTGCTGCCGGTCAAGACATTTCGGCATATCGACGAGGCGATCGGCTATGTGAATCGCCGTGACAAGCCGCTGGCCCTTTACTATTTCGGCGATCGTCGAGAGGCGGAGCGGGTCTTGGACCGGGCGGAGCCTGCGTCAACGATACGATCGTCCATCTGGCCAACGGCCGCTTGCCGTTCGGGGGCGTCGGCGAGAGCGGGTTCGGGAAGTATCACGGGCGGTCGAGCTTCGACCTTTTCAGCCATATGCGCCCGGTCGTCCGCTCGTCGAGGCTGATCGACCTGCCGTTGAAATACGCTCCGTACCGGCGTTTGAAACTGTACCGGAAGCTGTTCCGGTGAACGGCCTCCGTTTCGTCGAACCCGTCCTTGTCCGTCGCGAGAATCCGTGTCTCGCATCCGGTCCGAAGACGACTTGGGGGAACAGTGGCGCGTACCGTCGAGCATATTCGGGGCGGTCGACCGGGACTGCCGATCTATTTGTCGGCGCTCCGGGGAAGCGGCAAAAAGGCGGAATCGTGTGAAAAGACGCCGGCCGGGGAGCCGTTTCGTTACGCTATTCTCTTGCCGTACTCGATCGTCGGACGTTCGACGTCTCCGGCTTCCCTGTACGGAAACTCGTCCGCCGAGGGGAAGGGACTTCGGACAGAATCGGGATCGGTTGCTCGGCCTGCGATTGCGCGTACCGGATGTATGAATTCCGAATGCGGGCCTTCGATACATCGAAAATCTGTCATTTATCTGTGCAGTACGCCTCAAGTGCAAATACGAGACGTTCCGCGCCGCCATATTTTTCCGGCGGCATGGCCGGGACGAGAGATGATTTTTCGTCCGTCAGCTCTTCCCGAAGATTCGCTGACGGGGGTACTGTACGAAATATTTCGGATGAATTCGGTCGGAATGTCCGGCGAAAAGCCGTTTCTTATCGGACGCGGGGCGGATTCCCGGTCCTGCGGCCGGACGGCTATTCGGATTCTCTATTATCGGAAGTCCGGACGGGGCAAGTCGTCATACGAATCGGTTCCGACGCACGGGATCACTTGCGAAAGACGCGGTCCATCTCGCGGCGGGCATCCTTTTCCTTGATGTACTCGCGCTTGTCGTAGCTTTTGCGTCCCTTGGCCAGTCCGATCTGCAGCTTGGCCAGCCCCCGTTCGTTGATGAACAGCTTCAGTCCGACGACGGTCAGCCCCTTGTCCTGCAACGAGCGCCCGAGCTTTTCGAGCTCCTTGCGCTGCAATAGCAGCTTGCGGTCGCGCTTGGGAGCATGGTTGTTGTAGCTGCCCCAGTGGTATTCGGCTATGTTCATGCCCCGGACGAAAAGCTCGCCGTTGTGGAAATAGCAGTAACAGTCGGTGAGCGAAGCCTTGCCCAGACGCAGCGACTTGATTTCGGTACCGGACAAAACGATCCCGGCGACGTACGTGTCGAGAATCTCGTAATCGTATGTCGCCCGTTTGTTGCGGATCGATATGTTTTTCTGTTCGTTCATGAGCGTTTTTGCATCGGGGAGTGCAAAGTTAGCAATAAAAAACGCAATCCCGTGCAGGTTCGGCCCGGGCGGACCTGCGAAAGACACGCCGCCCGGATTCTTCCCGGCGGCCGGGGATGTCCGGGATGGGGTAAGGCGCGCTGTCCGGCGCTATTTGTGCAATGCCTTGCCGATGCGCCGCTTGTTGCCCTGCTTGTTCGAATAGTTGTTCGCTTTGGAGCCGGAATGGCCGCCGGCCGAATAATTCTTCCGCTGGCGGTTGTTCATATAGGGCTGTTTATAGTCGTTTTTGAGATTGTTCAGGGCAACTTCGTCCAGAACGATCCGGTTATCGGACATCGAGCGTATGTCTTTCATGATAACCTCGTTGTTGGGATGCTCCTGATTGTACTCGAAGGATTTGGCGCGCATGAATTTGGCTATGTTGCCGGCGATCTGCGTCTTGGCTTCCTCGTCGTCGATCTCCTTCAGTGCGGCGAGCATGTTCTCGATATTCTTTCCGTAGTGCTTGCGGGCGATCTGGTGCTTCGGGTACTCGATGCGGTCGGGCTTGGGATAGAGGCTCTTGGCCGTCGGGATCGGATAGGGCGAGTCGACGTCCAGATCGAAGTCCGACATGATGAACAGATGGTCCCACAGCTTGTGCTTGAAGTCGGCCGACTCGCGCAGAATGGGATTCAGGTTGCCCATCACCTCGATGACGGCGCGCGCCTGCTGGTTGCGCAGGTCGCGGTCGTGGATCGTCTTCAGGTAGTCGACCATCTGATGCACATGACGCCCGTACTCGGGAAGCATCAGCTTCTTTCTCTCGAAATTATAGTTTTTATCCATAAGGATCAGGATGCGAACCGCGAAATCGGACCTCGGCCGCGAATCGTCCGAACGGGCGACTTCATCGATTCAAAAGGTTTACCTTAATGGTCGTTTCAGATTTGAAATTCCCTTGCCGGCCGCCGGAGAGCGCAGCCGCGTTGCTGTTTTTTAAAGCGGGAGGAATTCTTAACTTTGGGACAAAGCTACTCGGTTTTTTCGGAATAACCAAAAACCGTGCGCAAAAATATGAAGTTTACCATTATTCAATATTCATATAAAATATCAAAGTTATGACAAACGTATTGGTAGTAGACAGCGAACGCAGCATTCGCAATACGCTCAAGGAGCGTCTCGAATATGAAGGCTACCGGGTCGAAACGGCCGAAACCGGAGGCGAGGCCGCCGATAAAACCGAGCATTCCCGCTTCGACGTCGTGCTCTGCGATATGGCCGTACCCGATATCCGGGCGATCGATCTACTCACTTCTTTGCACGGAAGCGGCAAATCTACGCCTTTTATCATGCTTTCGGCGCTCAAAGGTCTCGATCCCGCGATCGACAGCATCCGTCACGGAGCGTTCGATTACATTCCCAAACCGATTGATCTGAACAAGTTACTCCGCTCGATCCGCTCGGCTGTGGAGGATAAAAGCCAAAACCGTGCCACAATTGAAACCCCTTCGGGTAAAAAGAGTTCCGCGGCGCGCGCGGGAGACTCGGCGCGGGTTGTCGCCAAGGCTTCCTGCGCCCCGACCGAGATCGTCGGGACCTCGGTCGGTATCGAGCATATGAAGCAGCTGATCGAAAAGGTGGCTCCTTCCGACGCGCGCGTGCTGATTACGGGCGACAACGGAACGGGCAAGGAGCTGGTCGCCCACCGGCTGCACGAGCTGAGTCACCGGGCCGACCGGCCTTTCGTGGAGGTCAATTGCGCGGCCATTCCGTCGGAGCTGATCGAAAGCGAGCTATTCGGGCACGAGAAGGGCTCATTCACGTCGGCCATCCGGATGCGGAAGGGAAAGTTCGAGCAGGCCGACGGCGGCACGCTGTTTCTGGACGAGATCGGCGATATGAGTCTGGCCGCTCAGGCCAAGGTGCTGCGGGCTTTGCAGGAGAACCGGATCAGCCGTGTGGGCAGCGACAAGGACATCGAGGTGGACGTGCGCGTCGTGGCGGCTACGAACAAGAACTTGCGCCGGGAGATCGAGGCGGGCCGTTTCCGCGAGGACTTGTATCATCGTCTCAGCGTGATCGTCATTCGGGTGCCTGCGCTCCGCGAACGTGCCGGGGACATTCCGCTGTTGGTCGATTACTTCATCGGGAAGATCTGCGAGGAGTACGGCATAAAGCCCAAGGCGATCGAGCCCGGGGCGATCGAAGAGCTCGGGAAGATGGAATGGAGCGGCAATGTCCGCGAGTTGCGCAACGTGGTGGAACGGCTGATTATTCTCAGCGGGCAAACCATTTCTCTCGAGGATGTGCGGGCCTATGCGGCGGGTGCGCTGTAAGGCGGAGTTCATATATATTTTATAAACATACAAATATTTATTTTAATAAAATATATTGTGATCCGAGTGCAGGGTCGAACTTGTTCGGACTATGTCGAGGGACCGCATTTGTTGCAGGTTGAAAGCCTATATGGCAGGTGTGCGACGTCGGACGGATCGTTCAGGCCGGTTGAGGGAATCGTTGCGATAAGGATGTCGGAAGGCATCCTTATTTTTTGCCGGAGTCGCGGCACGGAACCTCCTTAAAAAATAAGGATAGGAGCGGTATGGTATGATCGCACGGTGATAGTCTTCGGGCGATTCCGAACGTTTTAAACTATTCTCCGGAATGCGCCATCCTGTATTTTTGAAAATCGTCCTGATCCGGATGGCATGAGAGTGTCTTTCGGGTGAGGTGCCGGGGCAGGGCGTATCGGCGGAGCCGTAAACCGGTCGCGCGAAACGTTTGTCCGGACGGTGCGGGCCGGGAAAGCGCGGCCGTTGCCGGGATTCGGGTCGCCCGTTCCGGAAACGCTTTGGGTGGCGAACGGTGCGGCCGCTTCTAAGCGGGCCGCCGCGCGTCGATTTTGCACGGGGGAAAAGCGCAGGGCGTTTCGTATTTGGAAATTAGTTCGTATTTTTGTAGGCCGCTTCGCGCCTCGCCGCGTGCCGGGCTGCGGCGGTTTCCGGAAAAGATAACTTTGAAAGGCGCTGCCGCGTCGTTTTCGCTACTCGCTTTTGAAGAGCAGGGGTGCGCAGGCCGATAATCCGCAGGAGAATATGTTTGAAAATTTGACGGACAAGCTCGAACGGTCGTTCAAGGTCCTCAAGGGCGAGGGCCGGATCACCGAGATCAATGTGGCCGAGAGCCTGAAGGAGATCCGCCGCGCGCTGATCGACGCCGACGTGAACTACAAGGTAGCCAAGACATTCACCGACGAGGTGAAAGCCAAGGCGCTCGGACAGGACGTGCTCCGCTCGGTCAAGCCCGGCCAGATGATGACCAAGATCGTCCGCGACGAGCTGGCGGCGCTGATGGGCGGCACGATGACCGACATCCGTTTGGAAGGAAGTCCGGCCGTCGTGCTGATCGCGGGTCTGCAGGGTTCCGGCAAGACGACTTTTTCGGGCAAGCTGGCCAATCTGATCAAAAGCAAGAAAGGACGGCAGGTGCTGCTCGTGGCGGGGGACGTCTATCGTCCGGCGGCCATCGACCAGCTGAAGATTTTGGGGCAGCAGGTCGGTGTCGAGGTCTATGCCGAGGAAGGAAACCGCAATCCGGTGCAGATCGCCGAGAACGCGGTCCGCTATGCCCGGGCGAACCATATCAATACGGTGATCGTCGATACGGCGGGCCGTTTGGCCGTCGACGAGCAGATGATGCAGGAGATCGAGGCGATCAAGCGGGCCGTTTCGCCGAGCGAGACGCTGTTCGTCGTCGACTCGATGACCGGTCAGGACGCCGTCAACACGGCCAAACAGTTCAACGACCGGCTCGACTTCGACGGCGTCGTGCTGACGAAGCTCGACGGCGATACGCGGGGCGGTGCGGCTATCTCGATCCGAGCGGTGGTCAACAAGCCGCTGAAGTTCATCAGTTCGGGCGAGAAGATGGACGCGCTGCAGGTGTTCCACCCCGAGCGTATGGCCGACCGGATTCTCGGCATGGGCGACATCGTGTCGCTCGTCGAGAGGGCGCAGGAGCAGTACGACGAACAGGAGGCGCGCCGGCTGAAGAAGAAACTGGTCAGGGACCAGTTCAACTTCAACGACTTTTTGAGCCAGATCGTGCAGATCAAGAAAATGGGCAACCTGAAGGACCTGGCCTCGATGATTCCGGGCGTCGGCAAGGCGCTCAAGAACGTCGAGATCAGCGACGACGTGTTCAAGCAGACCGAGGCGATCATCCAGTCGATGACTCCCGCCGAGCGCGAGAATCCGTCGATTCTGAACGGCAGCCGCAAGCAGCGCATCGCTGCGGGCAGCGGTACGACGATTCAGGAAGTCAACCGGCTGCTCAAGCAGTTCGAGGACACGCGCAAGATGATGAAGACGGTGGCCGGCGGCATGCCGAAAATGATGCGCCACGGCAAAAGGCGTTGATTCCGGCCGGAAAGTTCCGACGCTCGTTGACCGAAATTTTTCAGGCCGTGCGGTCTGAAATCCGCAGGCTGGGTTTCCCCCTTCGCGGCGGCGTTGTGACGGATAGCGGGCGCGGCCGATGCCGAAACGGAACCCCGTGTCCCGTCGGATGTAGCCGAAACTTTTCCGGAGTTCCGGTCGTAAGCGGATAGAACGTGCTGCCAGGTTGCGGGCCGGAACGTAAGTGTCTGTCGGGAAACTTGCAGGACGGATTTCGGACGGTTCGGGCCGGCGGGTTGCCGGGAAGTCCGGGAGCGATGCGACGAGCCGCTCCGGCGGAAAGATGCGCGGGCCGGGTCGCGGAAGAACCGGCGGAAAACTCGGTTTCCTCGGGCAGGGGCGGAGGACGCTTTCACGTATCCGATATTATTGTTTGAAAATTTTAAGATAGCGAGCTATGCAGATTATGGACGGGAAGGAGGTCGCAGCCAGCCTCCGCAAGCAAATCGCCTCCGAGGTGGAGGCTCTCGTGGCCGCCGGAAACAGGCCGCCGCATCTGGCGGCCGTTCTGGTCGGAAACGACGGCGCGAGCCAGACGTATGTCGGACATAAGGAGAAATGCTGCGGCGAGGTGGGCTTCCGCTCGACCGTGCTTCGCCTGCCCGAGGAGACGACCGAAGAGGCTCTGCTTGCCGAGATCGCCCGGCTGAACGCCGATCCGGACGTCGACGGCTTCATCGTGCAACTTCCGTTGCCGAAGCACATCTCGGAGCAGAAGGTGATCGAGGCGATCGATCCGCGCAAGGACGTGGACGGGTTTCATCCGGTCAATACGGGGCGGATGATTTCGGGCCTGCCCGCCTATCTGCCCGCTACGCCCGACGGGATTCTGGAGTTGCTCAGGTACTACAGGATCGAAACCGCCGGAAAGCACTGCGTCGTAATCGGCCGCAGCAACATCGTAGGCCGTCCGATCGCCAATCTGCTGTCGCAGAAGGGCTGGGATTGCACGGTAACGCTTTGTCACAGCCGGACGAAGAATCTCGCGGAGGTCGTTCGCGGCGGCGACATCGTAATCGCCGCGCTGGGCAAGGCCGAGTTCGTCACGGCCGACATGATCAAGCCGGGCGCGGTAGTCGTCGACGTGGGTATCACGCGCGTGCCGAGCGACCGGACCAAGTCGGGGTGGAAATTGCTGGGCGACGTCAAGTTCGACGAGGTGGCTCCCGAGTGCAGTTACATAACGCCGGTCCCGGGCGGAGTCGGGCCGATGACGATCATCTCGCTGATGAAAAATACGCTGAAAGCGGGTCGCGGGGAAGTGTACGGAAAGTGACGCTCCCGGGAGCCCGGCACGGGGAGGAATAAACGCTCCGGCCGGGTTCTTCGCGGTCTTGTGCGATCTTGCCCCTGTCGCGTCGGTGCGGCGGGGGCGAGTCGTTTCCGGGGAAGCGGCCGGCACTTCTTCCGTTTGCGGATGCCTTGGCCGTTGAGGGCCGAATGTCAGGTGCTGCCGGAGGCGGTTTAGCATGTTTGGAACGGTGCTTGTCCGCATGATGCCGGAAGCGTTAAGACGCGCGGAGTCACGGTGCGGCCGGCCCGGCGTGGGATGCAGCGCCCGGAACCTTGCGGCGGCGAGCGGCTCCGGCCGTCGACAGGCGGTTTCGTCGCGTCGGACCGGCTCGGCCGTGCGCGCGTAACTCGTTGCGCTGCGCACGCCGTTGTCGTGCGCGCGCTTTTCATGTAGGACCGCTGCCGCACGGTTGCAGTCCGGAGGTGCGGGCGGTCCGAGGATTCTCCCTGATCGGGCGTGCGGGATGGCGGGGTCCGTGCGGAAACGGCAGGCCGGCGGTGATGCGAAGTCCGGAAGCTCGGAACCGGACGAGGCCCCGCCGCGCGATAAATTTCGGCGCGTAACGGTGTCCGGCACAAGAATCTCGACAATTTTTCGTTACTTTGCAGATCACTATCGATTAACCGGTCCCTAT